>Ga0070665_100000911_pt1 | contig 37941 bp, 43 predicted proteins | sample KBSS13metaG_FD_65862 | JGI IMG/M metagenome (GOLD analysis project Ga0070665, IMG submission 65862) | Switchgrass rhizosphere microbial communities from Kellogg Biological Station, Michigan, USA - KBS S1-3 metaG | ecosystem: Host-associated > Plants > Roots > Rhizosphere > Soil ... | reverse complement strand
GGCCCTGCTGCACGCCCTCGGGCGCGAGGCGCAGCGCGCAGCGCGTGCGGTCGCCCGCACGCGACCTGCAGAGCGTCCCGCTCGGCTGGACGATCGAGCATGGATGAGCGACTTCGCGTCATAGACGCGCCGCTACGGGGAGCGCAAGCTGGACGACATGTTCCGCACATCCCGCATCCAGCCCGGGCAGACCGTCGAGAACCCGGTCACCGGCGAGCGCTTCACCTTCACCCACACCGCCGCGAGCACCGACGGCGAGCTCCTGGCGTTCGACTTCGCGCTGCGCCCCGGCGGCTCGGTGCCGGTCCCACACGTCCACCCATCCCAGACCGAGCGGTTCGAGGTCACGGCGGGCACGATGCGCTTCCGCGTCGGGCTGCGCACGGTCATCGCCGAGGCGGGCGACGTCGTCGAGGTGGAGCCCGGCGTGATGCACTCCTTCGCCAACCGCGGCGAGGGGGAGGCACGGCTGCGGGTCGAGGTGCGCCCCGCGCTGGCGATGGAGGAGATGTTCGCCGACGTCGTCGAGATGGCCCAGGCCGGCCGCATGACGCGCCGCGGCCTGCCGCGCAACCTGCTCGACCTCGCGCTGCTCGCGCGGACGTACGACGCCGAGGCGCACGCGCCGCTGCTCGGCGTGCGGCTGCAGCGCCTCCTGCTCGCGCCGCTCGTCTGGCTCGCGCGGCTCAGGGGTGCCGACACCACCGCAGAGATGCATGCATCCCCTGTGGGCGCGTGAGCGCCTCGGCCCGAGGCTTCTCGCATCCTCGAGACCCTCGATCGATGGCAGCGCCGCCACCCCGTCCTCGCGTTCCCGGTCGCCGTCGTGCGCAAGTTCCTCGACGACCGGGCGGCCAACCTCGCCGCGCTCATCGCGTTCTACGCGTTCTTCTCCGTCTTCCCGCTGCTGCTGGCGCTCGTGTCCGTGCTCGGCTTCGTCCTCGACGACGACCCCGCGCTCCGCCAGGACGTCGTGGACTCGACGCTCGCGCAGATGCCGGTGCTCGGCTCGCAGATCGCCGGTGCCGCGGAGCCGCTGACGGGGAGCGGCATCGCGCTCGCCGTCGGCATCGCCGGCGCGCTCTGGGCAGGGCTGGGCGTGACGGTCGCGCTCGCACGCGCGTTCGAGGTCATCTGGGACGTGCCGCGCCTCCACCAGCGCAACGGCCTCGTGGCGCGCGTACGCGGTCTCGCGATCATCGGCGTGCTGGCGATCGTCATCGGCGCCGCGACGGCGGTCACGGCGCTGTCGCTCGGCGGGAGCGGCGGCGGCAGGGTGCTCGGGTTCATCGTCGACGCCGCGGTGCTCCTCGCCGTGTTCTGGCTCTACACGGCGCGGCCACTGCGGATCCGCGATCTCCTGCCCGGCGTGGCTCTCGCCGCGCTGGGCGTGGTGGCGCTCCAGTCGATCGCGGGGTGGTACTTCGAGCACGCCGTCGAGCGGGCCGACGACACGTACGGGACGTTCGCCCTCGTCATCGGGCTGCTCTCGTGGTTCCTGCTGCTGGCCCAGCTGCTGTTGCTGGCCGGGGAGGTGAACGTCGTGCTCCAGCGCCGTCTGTGGCCGCGGGCGCTCGCCGGCGACCTCGGCGAGCCGGACCGTCGCGCGCTGCGCCTCGCCGCGGAGGCAGCGCGACGCGATGAGGGCGAGGAGATCGCGGTCCGCTTCGAGGACGCGTGACTACGTCACGGGGCGCAGGAGCGCGTGCTCGGCCGCCGCGGTCAGCAGGCGCGTGACCTCCTCGAGCGGGAGCCCGCGCCCGGCGAACAGCAGGTCGAAGGCCTCGAAGCTCGTGATGACCCAGAGGGTGTTCGCGGCGACCTCCACGCCCACGGCGCCCTCGTCGAGTTGCGCCATCGAGTGGAGCGCGCGGACGACATCGCGCTCCGCCGCGAACATCCGGGCCCCCGCTGCGATCCCGCCGCGCATGTGCTCGCGCGCGTCGGGGTGCCCGACCGCTTTCGATGAGGCCGGCGTAGCCCGATCGGCCCATGAGGTCGCGGCCCAGCGCGTCGAACAGACCGGCCCGTGAGCCGAACACGAGGTAGACGGCCGACCGCGCCACGCCCGCGATGCGGGCGATGCGGTCCGCGAGTTGCACGCCGACCTCGGCGGGCGCATCGCGCACACCTGGGTCGCGGACGGGATGTCGACGCTCGACCTCCTCGGGCCCGGCCTGACGCTCATCACCGACCCGGATTCCGGCGGGTGGCAGGCGGCGGTCGCGCGGCCCGACGGCGTTCCCGTGGCCTCGTGGTCGGGCTCCGCCGATCTGCGCGCGGCCGTCGACTCCGCCACGCGGCGCACGGCAGTCGCCGTCTGTTCCGGCCACCCGGGGGTGCGGGGCTTCGGTGCGTGCGCCGGTTCAGTCGCCGGTCGGCTGCACACCGGCCGGCTCGACCATGAGGATCACGGTCCGCTCCGGCGCCCGGGTGCGGTGCACGACGCCGCGCGGCACCGCGTAGCCCTGGTGCGGGCCGAGGGTCACGGTGTCGGCGCCCTCGATGTCGATGAGCAGCCGGCCTTCGAGGACGAAGAAGAACTCGTCCTCGACGTCGTGCTTGTGCCAGTGGAAGTCGCCATGGATGACGCCGAGGCGGATGACCGCGTCGTTCACCGAGGTGAGCGTCTGGTTGAACCAGGGCTCGTGCGCGGCGGCCTCCGCGCCCACGTCGATGATGGTGCTCTGGCCGAACTTCTCGTCGAGGTGGATGTCGGGGTCGGTCATCGGGTCGTCAGCGCGTCGATGGCGACGGTGATCGCGAGGATGAGCGGGACGTCCTCCCCCGCCGCGACGTCGACGCCGTAGGACTCGCGCACGCGGAACCACTTCTTGGAGATCGTGGCGACCGTCTCGCCGTCGCGCTCGATCTCGTACTCGTGGTCGACGACGTTGCCGTGCGCCTTCATGTCCTCGCCGTGCTCGACGTCGATGGCGAAGCGGTCACGGATCCCGACGAGCGCCTTGTGGACCGTGACCGCCTTCTCGCCGCCGCGGTCGACGGTGATCTTGTCGCGGACGGTCAGCTTCTTCTCCTGGATCTTCGCCACCTCGGCGCCCGAGGTGTCCTCCAGGACGAACGTCTGGCGGACCCGCAGCGCCTTGCCGTTGACCTTGTAGGCGCGCTCGCCCTGGTCGTTCTCGATCCAGAAGTCGTCGCCGATCGCGAGCAGCTTCTCGCGCATGAGGAAGCGATCGCTTCCCGGGTCGTCCTTGTGACGTCGCAAGAGGGCCATGACGGGACCCTAGTTCAGCCGCCCGCGGTCACGGCGCGCAGCGCGTCGAGCGACTCACGGACGACGTCGGCCAGCTCTCGCTCGGTGTCGTCCGCCACCCAGCGCTCGAACGCGCTGCGGAACACCGCGATCGCCGTCTCGGCCGCCACGCTCGCAGCAGGCTCCGCGACGCCGCGGTCGCGCAGGGCGCCGGCGAGGACGGCGGCGACGGACGCGAGCTTCACGAGCTCGCGCTCCTGCAGCTCCGCGTTGGCGACGATGATCCGCTGGCGACGCCGGGCGCGGTCGTGGCGGTCGCGGAACCAGACGGAGACGGCCTCCAGCGTGACCGCGATCGCCTCCATGGGCGTCGCGGAGGGCGGCGCGCCCGCCAGCCCGTTCACGAACATCGCCTGGAACTCCTCGCCCCCGGCGAACAGGACCTCGCGCTTGTCGCCGAAGTAGCGGAAGAACGTGCGCTTGGTGAGCCCAGCCCGCGTGGCGATGTCCTCGACGGTCGTCCCCTCGAACCCCTGCTCGGCGAAGAGCTCGAGCGCCGCCTGCTCGAGGCGACCACGTGCGTTGGGCTCCCAGCGGGTCACGGCAGGAATCATAGTCATGACACTTGGTGTCATGCCCGTGCTACCGTCATGTCACTCAATGTCATCACCGACTGGAGACCAACTCATGCGCGTGTTCGTCACGGGCGCCGGCGGCTGGATCGGCTCCGCCGTCGTCCCCGAGCTCATCGACGCGGGTCACGAGGTCGTCGGGCTCGCCCGCTCCGACGCCTCGGCCGAGGCGATCGCCGCGGCCGGCGCCGTGGTCCAGCGCGGCAGCCTCGACGACCTCGAGGGGCTGCGGTCCACCGCCGCCGCGTCCGACGGCGTCATCCACCTCGCCTTCAAGCACGACGTCGCCTTCTCCGGCGACTTCAAGGCCGCGTCCGACGCGGATCGGCAGGCCATCGAGACGTTCGGCGCTGCGCTCGAGGGGAGCGACCGGCCGCTCGTCATCGCCTCCGGGCTGGCGGGCCTGAAGCCCGGTGCCGTCGCGACCGAGGAGGACATGCCGGAGCCCGACTCCCCGGCAGGGCACCGGGTCCTGTCCGAACGCACCGCCCTCGCGCTCGCCGGCTCGGGCGTGCGCTCGTCCAGCGTGCGGCTCGCGCCGACCGTCCACGGCGAGGGCGACCACGGGTTCGTCGCGATGATCGTCGACACCGCACGCGAGACGGGCGTCTCGGGCCACGTCGGCGACGGCGCCAACCGCTGGCCCGCCGTGCACCGGCGCGACGCCGCGCGGCTCTTCCGGCTGGCGCTGGAGAACGCGCCCGCGGGATCGGTGCTCCACGCGTCCGCCGAGCAGGGCGTGGCCACCCGTGCGATCGCCGAGGAGATCGGACGTCAACTCGACGCGCCGGTCGCGTCGGTCGATCCCGAGCACTTCGGCTGGCTCGGCGGCTTCTTCGCGATGGACATCCAGGCCTCGAGCGCACGCACCCGCGAGCTGCTCGGGTGGGCGCCGACGGAGCCCGGGCTCCTCGACGATCTCGCGGAGGGGCGCTACACGCGCGAGCCCGTCACGTAGGGGTCAGGGGGTCGGGTACGGGGTCGTGCCCGATGTCGTGGGGGTGCGGTGAGTTCAGGCTCGCCGCATGCCTCGCTTCCTCATCCACCACCAGCACCAGCCGCAGGAATGCGGCATCGCGTACGCGTCGTTCAAGGGGTGCGGCAGCAGCGTCCGGCACCTGCCCGCGATCGCGTCCTGCGCGTTCGGCGGCCACGCGATCTGGTGGACCGTCGACGCCCGCGATGCACGTGCGGCGCTGCATGACCTGCCGTTCTTCGTCGGACGACGCTCCTCGGCGACGCAGGTCGCCGAGGTCGTCGTCCCCTAGCTCCACGACCCCCGAAGGAGAGCACCATGCAGACCGACGCCCGTCCCTACTCGCGCCGCTGGCAGGCGCTCGTCGTCCTCGCGCTGAGCCTGTTCGTCGTCACGGTCGGCAACACGATCCTCAACGTCGCGCTGCCGACGATCCGGGCGGAGCTCGACGCGGACTCCAGTCAGCTGCAGTGGATCGTCGATGCGTACCTGCTCGTCTTCGCCGGCCTGCTCATGACCGCCGGCAGCCTGGGCGACCGCTTCGGCCGCAGGCTCGCGCTGATGACCGGCCTGGTCCTCTTCGCGATCGGTTCAGCGCTCGCCGCGCTGTCCGGTTCGGCCACCGAGCTGATCGCATCGCGTGGGCTCATGGGCCTCGGCGCCGCGGCGATCATGCCCACGACGCTCTCGATCCTCACGAACATCTTCCCGGCGCACGAGCGGCCGAAGGCCATCGCGATCTGGGCCGGGGTGTCCGGGCTCGGCATCGCCGCCGGACCGATCACCGGCGGCTGGCTGCTCGAGCACTTCGACTGGAACAGCGTCTTCCTCGTCAACATCCCCGTCGTCGCGCTGGCGCTGCTCGGGGCAGTGATGCTCGTGCCCGAGTCGCGCGACCCCTCCTCGCCGCGGCTGGACCTCGTCGGCGCGGGGCTGTCGACCGCGGGGCTGTCGGCGATCGTCTGGGGCCTCATCGAGGCGCCGGACCGCGGCTGGGGCTCGTCCGCCATCCTCGCCGCGTTCGCGGCAGGCGCGGCGATCATGGGCGCGTTCGTCGCCTGGGAGCGTCGCAGCGCGCACCCGATGCTCGACGTGCGCGTGTTCCGCAACCTGCGCTTCAGCGCCGCGAGCGTCTCGATCGCCTTCATGTTCTTCGCGCTCATGGGCGTCGTGTACTTCCTGACGACCTACGTGCAGACCGTCCTTGGCTACGGGACGCTCGACACCGGCGTGAAGATGCTGCCGATCGCCGGTGGCCTGATCGTCGCGTCGCGGCTGTCGGTCGCCGTCGCCGCGCGGCTCGGCACGAAGATCGCCGTCGCCGGCGGGCTCGGCATCGTGGCCGTCTCGCTCGCGCAGTTCGCGACATTCGGGGTCGACACGGCGTACGGCCCGATCGCGGTCGCGCTGACGACGCTGGGCCTCGGGATCGGCCTCGCCATGTCGCCCGCCACCGAGGCGATCATGGGCGCCCTTCCGCGAGCCAAGGCGGGCGTCGGCTCGGCCATGAACGACGTCGTCCGCGAGGTCGGCGGCACCCTCGGGATCGCCGTGCTCGGCAGCGTCCTGACCAGCTCCTACGGCAGCGCCATGGACGACGACGTCGCCGGCCTTCCCGGCTCGGCGGCCTCGGCGGCGACGGACTCCGTCGGAGCAGCGCACGAGATCGCGGCGCACGTCGGCGGCACCGCAGGGGAGCGCCTGCTCGCCGCCTCCAACGACGCGTTCGTGCAGGGCATGGCGACCACCGCGACCCTCGCGGCCGTCGCTGCGGTCGTCGGCGCCGTCATCGCGCTCGCGCTGCTGCCGGCTCGGACGCAGGCCGACGACGCGCCGGCCGCCGCCGACGCGCTGCAGCCGGTGGCCGCCTGATCCCTCGCTCAGAGCTCGCGACGGGCGCGTTCGATCGCCCGCGCGAGCTCCACGCGAGACGTCACGTCGACCTTGCGGAAGACGTTGCGCAGGTGGGTCTCGACCGTCTTCGGGCTGAGGAACAGCTCGCCGGCGATCTCCGAGTTGGTCTTGCGGGCGGCGACGAGCTCGGCGATCTGCAGCTCGCGCCCCGTCAGCGCGGCGAGCCCCTCACCGTCCGTCGCACCCGGACGCGTGCGGCGGTAGCGCCGGCGGCCCATGCGGCGCAGCTCCTGCTCGGCCGCATCACGATGCGGGAGCGCGCCGCAGGCGGCGAAGGTGTCGGCTGCCAGCTCGAGCTGGGCCACCGCGCGGTCCGCGTCGCCGGCCGCCGCCAGGGCCCGCCCGGCGAGCAGGCGCGACAGCGCAGCCTCGACGACGACGCCGACACCCTCGGCGGCCTCCGCGGAGGCGAGCGCGCGCTCGGCCGCTCGCGGCGCATCCCCCACGCCCAGCGCGACCACCGCGGCCGCGCGCGCCGCCCAGGCGACTGCCATCGGCAGCCCGAGCGCCGCTGCGCGCGCCTCGGCCTCGGCGACGATCCGCGCGGCGTCCTCGTCGCGCCCGACGTCGGCGTAGGCGATCGCCAGCGCTTCGAGGCCCATACCGCGCCACGCGCCCGGGATCCACCGCAACGAGGCACGCCCGTCGCCCGGCGTCAGGACCTCGACCGCCCGCGCGCTGTGGCCGGCCATCGCCGACGCCCGGGCCACCGTCATCGCCGCCCACGCCGACAGGACGCTCTCGTCGAGCCGCTGCGTCAGGCCCAGCGCCTCCTCGGCCATCTCCCGCGCCGCCTCGACATCGCCTTCCAGCAGGGCGAGGAGCGCCCGGTTGCGCAGCATCCACGCCATGCTCTGCGTGATCCCGGCCAGGCGCGCCGCCTCGACGCCCGCGTCGAGAATCGTTGCCGCCTCGGCGAGCCGGCCGCGCATGAAGTGCGCGGCACCCAGGGCGGGCAGGAGCGTGGGATGCAGGTAGCCGGCGGCGCGGCCGAGCCGCAGCGCCCGCTCGGCGTGCGCCACCGCGTCGTCGTAGCGGTCGAGGTACGTCGCCGCCGACGTGAGGTACGCGGCGGCGTCCGAGCGCTCGCCGAGCTCCTCGTCGGACATGGCCTCGACGAGCGTCGTCGCCCCGGCGTAGCTCTCGGCGGCGTCGGCGGTGCGCTCCGCGACCGCGTGGCCCAGGGCGAGGATCGCCCAGGCGCCGGCGGTCAGCGGACCGTCGCCGATCTCGCGGGCGGCCGTCAGCGCCCGTTCGGCCCATTCGCAGACCCCATCCGGCTCCGCGCGCAGCAGCGCGTCGAGCGCGAGCTCGATCATGAGCGCGATCGCGTCCGGCGCCGACGCGTCCTGGAGGCGGTCGAGGCTCGCGCGCAGCCGCGCGTGGGCCTCGTCGTGGCGCCCGAGCAGGCGCTCCACGCTCGCGCACGTGGTCGTCAGCTGCACCGTCAGCCCGGTCGCGTCCTCCGGGACGAGTGCCAGGCAGGCGAGCAGGTCGGCGTGGCTCTCGGCGAGCCGGCCCTCCGCGGCGAGCGCCCGTGCGCGAGCGAGGAGCAGCTCGACGCGCAGCTCTGCGGGCGCGCTCTCGGACATCAGGCGCAGGGCGGCGCCGAACCACCGCGCGGCGCTCGCCGGGGCTCTCAGCAGCGCGCTGGTGCCGGCCTCGGCGAGGACCGCGACCGCGTCGAGATCTCCGTGGCGCGCGGAGTGCTCGACGTGACGGGCCCGCCCGATCGCCGGCGCGCTGCGGGCGGCCAGGACCGTCGCGCAGCGCTCGTGGGCGCCGAGCCGCCAGCCGCCGGGCGCGCTCTCGTACACCGCGCGGCGCACGAGGGGATGACGGAAGCGGAAGCGGCGCGGGACGTGCGTCGCGCGGATCAGGCCGAGGTCGAGCAGCTCGTCGAACGCGTCCATCGCGATCGCGTCGTCGACGTCGGCTGCGGCGGCGGCGAGGTCGGGCTCGAACGGGTCGCCGGAGACGGCAGCGCCGCGGAGCACCACGCGCGTGTCGTCGGAGAGGAGCCCGAGCTCCTCGGCGAGCGAGGCGATGACCGCCGGTGGCACGCCCACCTCCTCGAGCCCAGCGCCGGCCAGGCGCGCGCCGTCGCCGGAGGCGCCGTCGGCGCGCGCGAGCTGCTGCAGGTAGAAGGGGTTGCCGCCCGAGTCCGCGTACAGCGCGTCGGCCCGCGCGTGGCCGACCGGCTCCCCGAGCAGCTCGGCGGCGGCCTCGGGCACCAGGCCGGCGAGCTCGATGCGGGTCACGACGCCCTGGCGATCGGCGCGATGCAGGGCTGCTGCCAGGCGCTCCGGGAGCTGCCGCGGGCGGCTGGCCACGACGAGCAGGACGGCCGCGTCGGGCGGGCCGCGCAGCAGCGCCGCGAGCAGCTCGACGGAGGCGGGGTCGGCCCAGTGCACGTCGTCGAGCGCCAGCACCAGCGGCCGGCGCACCGCGAGCCGCTCGAGCAGCTCGCGCACCGCCCGGTGCGCGCGGTAGCGCTCGTCCTGAAGCACCGGCCCGCCGTCCCCGGCGTGGTCGGCGAGCGCAGGGAGCACCTGCGCCAGCTCCGCGCGGACGTCGCCGCGCAGCGACGCCACGAGCTGCGGGTCCAGGCCCGCGACGTACTCGTCCAGCGCATCGACGAAGACCCAGAACGGCAGGTCGCGCTCCAGCTCGGACGCGCTCCCGGTCAGCACGGTGTACCCGCGTGCGTCCGCCCGCGCGGCCACTTCGGCCAGCACGCGCGTCTTGCCGATGCCGGGCTCGCCCTGGACGACGAGGCAGGCCGCGGCGCCCTCGCGGACGTCGCCGAGCGCATCGTCGACGACCGCCATCTCGGCAGTGCGCCCAACGAGGTGATCGCCGATCGTCGTCATCGCGCCGACACTGCCGCGCGACGAGCATAGACCGGCGAGGGCCCTCAGCGTGCGGTGCCGGGGCGCCGGGCGACGTCGTCGGCGACCGCCTCGGGCTGGTTCCTGCCCGCGGAGCACGGCGCTGATGTACGGGGGAATGTGGAAGAACGGCGATCCTTCACGAGAAAACCCCGCCGTGGCGGGGCATCTCACGCAGCGCGCCCGAGAGGACTCGAACCTCTGACCTTCGGTTCCGTAGACCGACGCTCTATCCAACTGAGCTACGGGCGCTGGGGCACTGCGAGAGCGGAGTCTAGCCCCCGCGTCATTCGCGGCGGCGCCACAGCAGGGAGCAGACCACGGCGACCGCGACCGCGAACAGGGCGACGGAGGCCAGGTCGCCCGCCAGGCGGCCCGGGACGTCGCCGGCGTGCGTCGTGTCCAGCGCCCTCGCCGTCGGCACGACGGGCGGCAGGTCGAGGGGCAGGGTGAGCAGCGCGCACGCCGACAGGCCGAGCACCGCGATCGCGCGGTTGCGGACGATGGGCTGCGAGAACAACGCCGCGAGCGCCGTCCCGCCGACGGCGGAGGCGAGGTTCGCCAGCAGCACGAGCCCGATCTCGCCGACGTGCGGCGTGCGCTCGAAGCGTCCGGTGACGAGCGGGAGCGCGAGGACGAGCACCGACGTCAGCGTGGCGAGGGCGCCCGCGGCGAGGAGCCTGGCCCGCGCGAACCGGCGGCCCCCGACGGTCGCGATGAGGACCTGGCGGTCCGCGGCCCCCTGGGAGTTGAACAGCCCGAGGGCCAGCCAGCACTGCGCCGCGAAGAGGAAGGCGGCGACGGTCCCGGCGGTCGAGAGCACCGGGTTGGGCGGCTGCGCGTAGAGCACGACGACGCCGGCGAGCAGGACGACGGTCGGCGCGACGAACCCGCGCGTGCGCAGGTGCTCGGACAGCAGGTAGCGCGCGGCGGCGATCACGGTCGGCGCGCCCGTATCCGGGCGGGCGTGTCGCCGCGGCCCTCGACGTAGGAGACGACGTGCCAGCCGCGAGCGAGCAGCGACGCGAGCTCGGCGTCACCGTGCTGCGCCGCGACGGCCAGCTCGACGACGTCGTCCTGCGCCCGCTCCCCGATCGCGACGCGACCGTCCTCGATGCGCCAGACGCCGTCCGCGACCGACGGCGCCGCGATGAGCGGGCGGTGGTCGCTGAACACGACCGTCCGCCCGGCGGCGGCCTGCTCGGCGATGAGCCCGCGCACGGCGTCCTGCGCCTCGCCGTCGAGGCCGGCGTAGGGCTCGTCGAGGACCGCAAGACGCGGCTCGCCGAGCAGCGCCTGAACGAGCACGACCTTCTGCAGGGAGCCGTTCGAGAGCGCCTCCAGGCGCTCGCCCATGAGCGCCCGGAGCCTCAGGCGCTCGGTCAGCGCGCCCGTGCGGCGTTCGCCCTCCGCACGGTCCAGGCCGCGCAGGCGGGCGTGCCGTCGCAGGTAGGCGGAGACGGAGAACGGCGGCGGCGGCGCGAGCCGCTCGGGCCCGTAGCCCACCGTCACTCCGGCGGCGGCGACGCGCTCGCCGCGCGACGGCACCGTCGCACCGGCGAGCAGGCGCAGGAGCGTCGACTTGCCCGACCCGTTCGAGCCGCGCACCTCGACGATCCGCCCGGGTCCGAGCGCGACGTCGACGTCGCGCAGCACCCAGGGACCGCCCCAGCGGTATCGCTTGGCGGCACCGCGCAGGCCCACCACGGCATCATCGACCATGGGACGAGGATGCCATCGGTGGAAAGCGGAGAGGGCGGGATTCGAACCCGCGAACGAGCTTGCCGCCCGTTACTCGCTTAGCAGGCGAGTGCCTTCAGCCTCTCGGCCACCTCTCCGGGAACGGCCCGGTCAGTGTAGAGCCGCCGCCTGTAGGGTCGCGCAGCCCGTCACATGCTCCCCTGGTCGGCGCACATCTCCATGCTCTACGCAGAGCATCCGTACCCCGAACGCCTCGGGCTCGCACGCGGCGCCGGTTTCGGCTGGGTCGAGTCGCACTGGCCCACCACGGCCGAGGACCGCGACGCGCTCGCGTCGGCGGCGCCCGAGCACGGCCTGCGCGTGGCGCTCGTCAACACCGACGGCGGGGACATGGCGGCGGGGGAGCGCGGGCAGCTGTGCGACCCCGCGCTCGAGGACCTCGCACGGGCGAGGTTCCTGGCGGGCGTCGACCTGGCCGAGCGCGTCGGCGCGCGCAGCCTGCACTCCCTCGTCGGCGTCGTGCCCGACGGTGTGCGGGAGCGCGTCGCGTGGGAGCAGGCGGAAGGGATGCTGCGCGAGCTCGTGCCCGAGGCGACGGGGCGCGGCGTCGCGGTGGTGATCGAGGCGCTGAACCCGCACGACGCGCCCGGCTACCTCACGCCCTCGCCCGAGACGGCGTGGCGCCTCGCCGAGCCTGTCGGCGCTCGTGTCCTGCTCGACTCGTACCACATGCTCCGCCTGGGTCGCGACCCCGCCGCCGAGGCGAGGGCGCTCGCCGGCGCGATCGGACACGTCCATGTCGCGGACGCGCCGGGGCGCCGCGCACCGGGCACGGGCGAGCTCGATCTGCGGGGCTTCCTCGCGGCGGTCGAGGAGGCCGGCTACGACGGTCCCGTGGGACTGGAGTACGACGCCGAGGGCGACACGCCCGGCTCGCTGCGCTTCCTCGGCTGACGGCTTCTGCTACCTGTGGGGCATGCTCGCGACCGCGTTGCCGGCCACCACGGTCGCCACGCTGCGCTGCCAGCGGACGCTCGAGCCCCTGCAGCCGCGTGACGACGGCCTCTGGTCCCCCGCCGCAGATCTGCTCTATCCCCTCCGCGACGATCTCGTCTACATGGGCTACGACGCGCCCGAGGCCGACTGGATCGAACAGACGATGGAGGAGGAGCGCGTCTGGCAGGCGACGACCGAGAACATCGAACAGGACATCGAGTTCCTGCGCATCAGCGCACCGGGGCTCGTCGACGTCATCAACCTCATCGGCCGGCTCGGCGCCGCGGCGCCCGGCGACCGGCTCATCGACGTCGGCAGCGGCTCGGGTTGGGGCAGCTGGCTCTTCGCCGAGGCGGGCTACGACCCGTGGATGGTCGACTTCGAGCCCAACTCCCTCTGGCTCGGCGGCCTGTACGAGCATCCCCGCATGGGTCCGGGCAAGCGGATCGTCGGCGACGCGACGCTGCTGCCGTTCGCCGACGCGACGTTCGGCGTGGCACTCGTCAAGGAGTTCGCGCACCACGTCGCCGACAAGGACCGGCTGTTCGCCGAGGTCAACCGCGTGCTGCGCCCCGGCGGCCTGGTCGTCCTCATCGAGCCGACCCACAGCCTCTGGATGACCGTGCAGCGTCTGCGCGGCGACGACCCCGACGAGGGCCACAGCCAGCACGAGCTCACGTGGCGCGAGACGTACGTCCGCGCGCTCGCACGGAACGGCATGGGCACGTTCTGGCAGGGGCAGCTGTTCCACGGCGGCCCCGGGCGGATGCCGCTCACCCGCACGATCAAGCGCCGCTCCCGGGAGGACCTGCGAGCGGGCCGTCGCCGCCGCAGCGCGCTGGCCTGGGCGCATGAGCACGTCATCGGCGGGGGCAGCAGCATGGTCGCGCTGGCGCGCAAGGACCGCCACGTCCACCGTCGCCCGACCCCGGAGATCCGGATCGTCGATCCCACGCTCCTGCGATCGGGGGAAGCGGATCGCCAGGCGTTCGCGCCGCTGCGCGAGATCCTCGCCGAGGCGGCCGAGGGCATCCGGCCCACGGGCTGAGGGGGATACTCCTCACATGGACGGGCACGACCACGATCACGACCACTCCGAGCTGTCCGAGACGCAGATCCGCGTGCGCGCGCTGGAGAGCGTCCTCGTCGAGAAGGGCTACGTCGATCCCGCGGCGCTCGACGAGCTCGTCGAGACGTACGAGACGCGGGTCGGCCCGCACAACGGGGCGCGGGTCGTCGCGAAGTCGTGGGCCGATCCGGACTACCGCCGCTGGCTGTTCGAGGACAGCGGCGCGGCGATCGGATCACTCGGCTACACCGGACGGCAGGGCGAGAACCTGCTCGCGGTGGAGAACACGCCGCAGATCCACAACATGGTCGTCTGCACCCTGTGCTCCTGCTACCCATGGCCGGTGCTCGGGCTCCCGCCGGTCTGGTACAAGGCGGCGCCGTACCGCTCGCGCGCCGTCGCCGACCCGCGCGGCGTGCTGCGCGACTTCGGCGTCGAGCTGCCCGAGGACACCGAGATCCGCGTATGGGACTCGACCGCCGAGCTGCGCTATCTCGTCGTTCCGATGCGCCCGCAGGGCACCGACGGCTGGAGCGAGGAGGAGCTCGCGGAGCTCGTGACGCGCGACGCGATGATCGGAACCGGCCTGGCGCGCACGCCGAGCGAGGCGACGCGGTGAACGGCGTTCACGACATGGGCGGCCAGCACGGCTTCGGGCCCGTGACGCCCGAGCCCGACGAGCCCGTCTTCCACGCCGACTGGGAGCGCCGGGCGTTCGCGCTGACGCTCGCGATGGGCGCGACCGGCACGTGGAACCTCGACGGCGCGCGCTTCGCGCGCGAGAGCCTCCCGCCGGTCACGTACCTCTCGAGCACGTACTACGAGATCTGGTTCGGGGCGCTCGAGCACCAGCTCGAGGAACACGGCCTCGTCAGCGCCGAGGAGCGGGACGCCGGCCGGGCGTTGGAGCCGGCGATACCTGTCGCGCGCACGCTCGCGGCCGAGGACGTGCCGGCGACCCTGGGCCGCGGGGGCCCGACGGTGCGCGAGGCCACACGCCCGGCGCGCTTCGCGGTCGGCGACCGGGTGCGGGCGCGCAACGAGCATCCCGCGACCCACACGCGCCTGCCGCGCTACGTCCGCGGCCACGAGGGCACCGTCGCGCTCGTCCACGGGTGCCACATCTTCCCGGACACGCACGCCCACGGGCTCGGCGAGCAGCCCGAGTGGCTGTACACCGTGCGCTTCGACGCCCGCGAGCTCTGGGGATCCGGCGCCGACCCGACGGTGCGGGTCTCGACCGACGCGTTCGAGCCCTACCTCGAGCCCGTCGCGTGACGCAGCTCGCGCCAGGTCAGCCGCAGGACGCCGACGGCCCGGTCTTCGCCGAGCCCTGGGAGGCGCAGGCGTTCTCGATCGTCGTGGCGCTGCACGAGCGCGGCGTGATCGAGTGGCCCGAATGGACGGCGAGGCTCGCCGCGGAGATCGAGCGCGCCCAGGCCGCCGGGGATCCGGACACCGGCGAGGCGTACTACCGCCACTGGCTCGCGGCGCTCGAGCGGCTCGTGAGCGAGAAGGGCCTGGCCGACGCCGACACGCTCACCCGGTACGCCGGCGCCTGGGAGCGCGCGGCCGACCGCACGCCGCACGGCACGCCGATCGAACTGCGCCCAGCCGACTTCGCCGCCTAGCATCCCCAACCCCGGAGGGGTGGCAGAGCGGTTGAATGCGGCGGTCTTGAAAACCGCTGACCGGCAACCCCGGTCCGAGGGTTCGAATCCCTCCCCCTCCGCTCGAGCACGGCAACCGAGTACGCGTGCCCTACGGTGCCCCCATGGATCCGACCGCCTACCTCCGGCACGTCGGTCTTCCGGCGCATGGGTGGACGCCGACCGTCGCCGCGCTCCGGCGGCTGCACCGCGCCCACGTCGACGCGATCCCGTTCACGAGCGTCACCACCGCGCTGGGCCGGGTCCCCGCGCTCGACCTCCCGACGCTCGAGCGGCGCATGGTCGCCGAGCGCCGCGGCGGCTACTGCCTGGAGCACGTGACGCTCTTCGCGGCGGTGCTCGACGCGCTCGGCTTCGACCCCCAGGTGCGGCTGTGCCGCGTCGGAGACCCCGCCGAGGTCGACCCGGACCGGCCGCCGACGCACCTGACCGTGCTCGCCCACCCGGACGACGACCCGCGGCGCTGGATGGCGGACGTGGGCTTCGGCGTCGGCGTCCTGGGACCCGTCCCGGTCCCCGCGTCACAGGGCGAGGGCGAGCCCGTCCGCCACGGGAGCTGGGAGCACCGCGCCGACGTCCTCGACGAGGACCACATCCTCCTGCGGGAGCGCGACTCCGACGCGTGGCGACCGCTGCACACGACCTTCGACGTCGACGTCGACGACGACGCCGTCGGGGAGGCCAATCGCTGGGTCGCGCTGCAGCCGGGATCGCCGTTCGCCGGCCGGCTCGTCGCGATGCACACGACGGACGACCTGCGCGAGCGCCTCGTCGGCACCCGGCTGGAGCGCGCCCCGGCCGACGGCGATCCGACGACCGACGAGCTGACGCCGGCGGCCGCGGTGGAGGCGCTGCAGCGGCACTTCGGCGTCGCGGTCGACGACGATGACCGCACCGCGCTCGAGCACGTGCTCGAGGCGGGGAGCGTCCGGGCCTGAGCGCATGACGGACGAGATCCTCCGGCGCGTCGCCACGCAGCTCGCACGCGCCCCGACGTCGTCCCCGACGGCCGACGAGCTGGCGCGCAGGCTCGCCGCACCGGCGGACGCGGTCCGCGAGGCGCTCGACGGCCTCGTCGCGGCGGGGATCGTCGAGCGGCGCGGCCCGCGCCGCAACAGGTACCGCCTGAAGTCCGGCGTCGGCGCCTAGAGCCCTACAGCAGGACCCAGAACACGACCACGGCGTACTGCAGCGCCGCCGCGATCACCACGAGCAGGTGGAAGACCTCGTGGTAGCCGAAGACGGCGGGGACCGGGTCCGGCCTGCGCGTCGCGTAGATCACGGCGCCGGTCGTGTAGAGCAGCCCGCCGAGCGCGACGAGGACGGTCGGGACCGCGCCGAGCGCCTCGGCCAGCGCCGGGAACGTCCACACCGCGAGCCATCCGAGCGCCACGTAGACGATGACGCCCAGCCAGTTCGGCGCGTCGATCCACAGCAGCTTCAGCGCCACCCCGCCCGCCGCGCCGCACCAGACGGCGATGAGCAGCATGCGGCCGACGCCGTCGTCGAACGCCAGGAGCGCGAACGGCGTGTAGGTCCCCGCGATGAGGACGAAGATCATCGAGTGGTCCAGCCTGCGCATCCAGCGCCGGACCTCGGGGCGCCAGCTCACGCGGTGGTACAACGCGCTCGCGCCGAACAGTCCCGTCACGCTCGCCGCGTAGACGGCTGCGGCCACGCGCTCGCGCCCGCCGTCGGCGAACACGACGACCAGCACGCCGAGCACCACGGAGGCCACGCAGGCCCACTGGTGCAGCACCCCGCGCATGCGGGGCTTGACGATCACGGGCGTCGCTACCGTTCCGGCCACGTACTCGACGGTACTTCCCCCTTGACGGCGCGCGCGACGACAGGTGGGATTGCGCCACTCCCGACCCGCGCGCCGATGTCGATCATCCCCCACTTCGAACTGTCCTCCGAGAGCCTCGACGCACGCACGCACGTGATCCACGTGAAGGGCGAGATCCACGTGTCGACGGCGAAGGAGTTCGCACAGCGCCTCGACGACGCGATCTCCCAGGATGCGACGGCGATCGTGCTCGACCTCACGGAGGTCGAGTTCATCGACTCGACCGGCCTCAGCGTCCTCCTCACCGGCCTGCGCAGCATCACGCTCCGCGGCGGTCGCCTCGCGCTCGCGATCTCCAACCCCACCGTCCTGCGCCTCTTCGAGATCACGCGGCTCGACTCGACGTTCGACATCGAGCCGACGCTGGGCGACGCCCTCAAGCGGGTCGCGACGCCCTAGCGGTGCTGGGCGGCGTCCGGCGACGCCTCCCAGAACTCGTCGATCTTCGTCGCGTCGGGGCGACCGAGCTGCCGGGACACGGCCCACATCTCGACGGGCTCGTCGCCGAGGTTGCGGTGCGAGCGCGGGGTGCTCGGCGCGACGCGGACCACCGAGCCGGCGCGGACCTCGTGGATGTCGTCACCCAGTCGCATCGTCAGCGTGCCGCGGGTGACGAGGTAGAGCTCCTCGATCTCCTCGTGGGTGTGCCCCGTGCCCTGCTCGAAGTCCGAGTGGGGCGGGACGCGGATGAGCGTCACCCCGAGCTGCTCGCAGCCCAGCGCCGACGTGAGGCGGCGGAACTCGCCGGGCACGTCGGTGCCCGCGTAGTGATCCTCGACGTCGTCGCCGTGGACGATCGCGTAGCCGGTCATGACGCGGCCTCCAGGACGGCGGGAGCTCCGAACGCCACCAGCACCTCCGGGAGCGCGACGGAGCCGTCCTCGCGCTGGCCGTTCTCCAGCAGGGCGATGATCGTGCGCCCGACGGCGACCGCGGTGCCGTTCAGCGTGTGCAGGATCTCCGGCCGGCCGCCCTCGGGGCGCATCCGGATGTCGAGCCGCCGGGCCTGGAAGTCGGTCGTGTTCGAGCACGACGTCAGCTCGCGGTAGCGCTGCTGCCCGGGCAGCCACGCCTCGAGGTCGAACTTCTTCGCCGCGCTCGCGCCCAGGTCGTCCACCGCGATGTTCACGACGCGGTAGGGGATCCCGAGGGCGCCGAGGATCTCCTCCTCGATGCCCAGGATGCGCTCGTGCTCGGCGGCCGACTCGTCCGGCGCCACGAAGCTGAACATCTCGACCTTGTCGAACTGGTGGACGCGGAACAGCCCGCGCGTATCGCGCCCCGCGGCGCCCGCCTCGCGCCGGAAGCAGGGCGAGAACCCGGCGTAGCGCACCGGCAGGTCCTCGGCGTCGAGGATCTCCTCCGCGTGCAGCGAGGCGAGCGCGACCTCGCTCGTCCCGACGAGGTACAGGTCGTCGGCGGGCACGTGGTAGATCTGCTGCTCGGTGTCGGGCAGCATCCCGGTGCCGAACAGCGCATGCTCGCGGACGAGCACGGGCGGGATGACGGGCTGGAACCCGTGGCGCCCGACGACCTCGAGCGCCCAGCGCACGAGCGCCAGCTCGAGCAGGACGAGCTCGCCGCGCAGGTATGCGAACCGCGAGCCGGACAGGCGCGCGCCGCGCTCCATGTCGATCCGCTCGCCGGCCAGTTCGAGATGGTCGCGCGGCTGCGGCACCGGATCGACCGCCTCGCCGACCTCGCGGACGACGGTGTCCTCCTCCGCGGCGGTCGGGTCGGTGAGGTTCGGGAGCGTGCGCAGGAGCTCCTGCAGCCGCTCGTCCGCGTCCGCGGCCCGGGACGTCAGATCCTTGACCTGCGCGGAGAAGTCCTTGAGGTGCTCGAGCTGCGCGGAGACGTCGCGCCCCTCGCGTTTGCCGGCGGCGACCTCCTGGGACGCTGCCTTCTGCTCGGAGCGCAGGCCCTCGGCCGTGCTGATGGCGGAGCGGCGCTCGCCGTCCAGGGCGAGGACGTCGTCGATCGCGTCGGCCACGCCGGGACCACGGCGTGCCAGCGCTGCCTTCACGCCGTCCGGATCCTCGCGGATGCGCCGGAGGTCCAGCACGGGAGCTAGCCGCCGGTGGCGGGCGGGGCGTTGCGCCCGGCGTACTTGGACAGGAAGTCCGCGACGTCCTCCGCGTCCTGCCCGGTGAGGATGTTCTCGGGCATGATCGCGCCGGAGAACCCGCCGTTGCGGATCGCGTAGAGCACGCCGTCCCGGTCCTCGCGGCGGTCGTTGAAGTTCGGTCCGTCCGTGGTCTCCTTGTCGCCCGCGTTCACGGAGCTGCCGTGGGCGCCGACGGCGTCCAGGCTGTGGCAGCCGGAGCAATGCTCGGAGAAGAGCTCCGCCCCGTTGGAGACGTTCTGGCTCTCGCCCTTGTCGAGCTTGATCTCCTCGGAGCCGCACCCGGCGGCGAGCAGCGCGGCGACCGCGAGCAGGGGGATGACGGCGCGACGGGCCATGAGGGCCGCAGACTATAGGTGATGCCTCCGGCGCAACTCCCCGCCCGGCGCGCCCTCATCGGCGCCCTCCTCGCGGCCGCGATCGTGCTCCCGACGGGGTGCTCCGACGACGACCTGGTGCGCGAGGACCAGCCCGTCGTCCGGGTCACGCTCGACGAGTACGCGATCACCCCGCAGGACGTCTCCGTGCCCTCCGGCAGGGTCGAGCTGGTCGCCCGCAACATCGGCCGGCTGACCCACAACCTCCAGATCGAGGTCCCGCCCACGGACCCCGATGCGCAGACCGAGACGCTGGGCGAGACGCCGACCGCGCAGCCCGGGACGACCGTCGACGCGACGGTCGACCTGAAGCCCGGCACGTACCTCATGCGCTGCTCGCTGGCCAACCACGACGACCTGGGGATGACCGGCACGCTCGTCGTGCGAAAGCGCCGCTAGACGCGACTAGAGCGTCTCGATCGCGCGCACCGCGAGGAAGCACACGACGACCGCCGCGAGCGTCATGACGCCCATCTCCCGGCGGAGGATCGACACGACCACCGACCGCTGGCGCTCCTCCGGCAGCCGGCGCACCGCGTCGGCATCGTCCAGCTCGAGCCGCTCGAGCACCTGCTCGGTCGAGACGACCCGCAACTGCTCGGCGAAGAACCCCACGGCGACCGGCAACAGCGCGTACAGCCAGTACAGCCCGTCGTCGGGATCGAACGACAGCACGGCGAGCACGCCGGCGACGATCGCCTGGCCGATGGCCACCGCCTGCGCGGCCCGGACGAGCACCCAGAACGCGCGTGACTGGCGGACCTGCCACCAGGCCACGGCGCCCACGAGGGCGGCCAGGCCGCTGACGACGGCCGTCGCCCAGGCGGCGACGAGCGCGGCGCCGGTCACGTCAAGTGCCTGCGGGTACTAAGTATCAAGCCGTCACAAACGGTGCTACAACCTGCGGTCGAATGCTTCAGAGCTATCTGCCCGCTCTCGTCTTCGTGTTCCTCGGGGTCGCCATCGGCACCGTCTTCGCATTCCTCGGCCGCGCGCTGGGCCCGCGCCGGGAGATCGCCGCGAAGCGCGAGCCGTACGAGTGCGGCCTGCCGTCGGACGTGCAGTCTGGCTTCCGCTTCGGGATCAGCTTCTACCTGATCGCGATGCTCTTCATCCTGTTCGACATCGAGGTCATCTTCCTCTACCCCGTGGCCGTGCAGCTACGGGCGTTCGGGACCTTCGCGCTCGTCGAGGTGTGTGTCTTCATCGCGCTGCTGACCGTGGCGTTCGTGTACGTCTGGCGGAGAGGAGCGCTCGAATGGAGGTAGTCCGCCGCGAGAAGGCCGGGAACCCGGCCGAGTTGCGTGTCAACCAGACGCGCGCCCAGGATCTCCTGCGGGGCCCGGATCTGGAGCACGCCGCGCTCGAGAAGTACGTCACCGAGCGCGTCATGACCACGACGCTGGACCGCGCGCTGAACTGGGCCCGCGCCAACAGCATGTTCCCGGCCACGTTCGGCCTGGCGTGCTGCGCGATCGAGATGATGGCCATCGTCGCCAGCCGCGTGGACTCCGCGCGCATCGGCTCGGAGGCGTTCCGCGCCACGCCGCGACAGGCCGACCTGATGATCATCTCGGGCCGCGTGTCGATCAAGATGGCCCCGATCGTCCGCCGCGTCTACGACCAGATGCTCGAGCCGAAGTGGGCCATCGCGATGGGCGCCTGCTCCTCGTCGATGGGCGTCTTCAACAACTACGCGATCGTCCCGGCCGACAAGTTCATGCCGGTCGACGTGCACGTGCCCGGCTGCCCGCCGCGCCCCGAGGCGCTCATGCACGGCATCTTCAAGCTGCGCCAGAAGATCATGAACGACCCCGCCGAGGGCTGGCGCGAGCGCTACGAGGCGATCGGGACCGAGGAGATCGTCCGCAAGGACGCCGACCCCGACGCGCAGCCCGACGTCGAGGACGGCGCCGGTGCCTGACGCCACGGGCCTGGAGCTCCTGGCTGCGGACCTCCGGACGGCGAACCCCGACGCGGTGCTCGACACCGAGTTCTTTCGCGACAAGGCCGCGCTGCACGTCGCGCCGGCCGCCATCGGCGACACGCTCGAGTTCCTGCGCGGGCGCGGCTTCGCGTTCCTCGCCTCCGTGCACGGCCTCGACTACTACCCCGAGGAGCCGCGCCTCGGCGTGCAGTACGAGATGCTCGACATGAGCTCGCTGGACCGCATCACCGTGAAGCTCCGCGTCCCGTCCGGCGAGGCGGAGGTCCCGTCCGTCACGAACGAGTGGCCGACCGCCGACCATCAGGAGCGCGAGATCTTCGACATGTTCGGAGTCGTCTTCGACGGGCATCCCGATCTGCGCCGCATCCTCATGCCCGACGACTACGAGGGCCACCCGCAGCGCCGCGACTTCCCGGTGGGAGGAGAACCCGTGCTCTTCACGTACAACCAGGCCCAGGGAACCCAGTACACCGACTGATGGCCACGGAGATCCGCAACCTCGACCGGACCACGACGCTCGAGCCGACCGAGCGGATCGAGACCGACGACGGCGTCCTCGGGCCCGAGGAGGAGCTGCTCACCCTCAACATGGGCCCCCACCACCCCGCGACGCACGGGGTGCTGCGGCTCCTGACCACGCTCGAGGGCGAGGTCGTGCAGGACGTCAAGCCGATCGTCGGCTACGTCCACACGGGCATCGAGAAGACGGCCGAGGACAAGAGCTACTGGAAGGTCATCCCCGTCGTCGAGCGGATGGACTACCTCTCCTACTACTTCAACGCGATGGCGTACTGCGGCGCCGTGGAGACGCTGCTGGGGATCGAGGTCCCCAAGCGCGCCCAGTACCTGCGCGTCATCCACCTCGAGCTCAACCGCATCGCGAGCCACCTCATCTTCATCGCCACCGGCTGCCTGGACCTCGGCGCCGTGTCGATGTTCTGGTACGGCTGGCGCGAGCGCGACATGATCCTCGACCTGTTCGAGCAGACCTCGGGGCAGCGCATGCACACGCGCTACTTCCAGGTCGGCGGGGTCATGGAGGACGTGCCGAGCGGCTGGGAGGCGAACCTCCGCCGCTTCATCAAGACGATGCCGGAGCGCAACGGCCAGTACCGCGCGCTGCTGTCCAAGAACGAGATCGCGCTGAGCCGCCTGAAGGGCGTCTGCCCGCTCGAGGAGTCCGTCCTGCTCGCGCACGGCGTCACCGGCCCGCTGCTGCGCGCGTCGGGCAACCCGTGGGACCTGCGCAAGGCGATGCCGTACTCGTCCTACGACGACTTCCAGTTCAAGATCCCGGTCGGCACCCAGGGCGACAACTGGGACCGCTTCTCCGTGCGCCTCGCGGAGATCGACCAGTCCGTCCGGATCATCGAGCAGGCGCTCGACGGCCTCCCCGAGGGGCCGCACATGACCGAGGACCGCAAGGTTGCGCTGCCGCCGCGGCACGAGCTGGCGACGTCGATGGAGGCGTTGATCCATCATTTCAAGCTCGTGACCGAAGGGTTCCGCGTCCCGCCCGGCGAGGCCTACTACCCGATCGAGTCGCCGCGCGGCGAGCTCGGGTGCTTCGTGCGCTCCGACGGCTCCTCCAAGCCGGCGCGCGTGCACATGCGCGATCCCTCGTTCGTGAACCTGCAGGCGTTCGCCCCGATGGTCAAGGGCGCCTACATCGCCGACGTCATCGCGACCCTCGCGATGCTCGACCCCATCCTCGGTGGCATCGACCGCTAGCTCATGAGCCTCGGCGACAAGGTCACCCGCTACGCGCACGGGTCGCGCGTCCCCGGCTGGGACGAGTCCGTCGACCCGGCCAAGGACCCCGCGCCCGTCCCCGATCCGGCGACCGTCGATGTCCCGGCGGACCTGCGGGCGGAGATCGAGGGCCACATGGCCAAGTACCCCGACCGGCGGTCGGCGGCGATCCCCGCGCTCGCGGCCGCCCAGCGCCTGCACGGCTGGTGCTCGCCGCTGGCGATCTCGCAGGTCGCGGCGGTCATGCGGCTCACGCCCGGGTACATCGTCGCGGTCGCCACCTTCTACGACCAGCTCGACACGCGGCCCGTCGGCCGCCACCGCGTCTACGTCTGCACGAACATCTCCTGCTCGCTGCGCGGGGGCGACGAGCTGCTCGACGCGATCGAGCACGAGATGGCCGAGGACCCCGACGTCTACGTCCGCCACTTCGAGTGCCTCGGCGCCTGCGACATCGCGCCGATGGCGAGCATCGACGGCGTCTACGTCGGGCCGATCGAGCTCGAGGAGGTGCCGGTCCTCGCACAGCAGATCCGCAACGGCGAGGCCCCGCTGCCGGACAAGCAGATCCTGCGCCGGGCGAGCACCGACCCGACGGCCAACACCCGCGAGTTCCCCCGGCCGAATCCGCTCGCGCAACGGGCCGTGCCGGACGCCTCCATCCCCGTCCGCCCGCCCGAGCAGGGCAGCTACGGGGAGCAGATGCCGGGCGACCAGCCCGGTCCCTCCGCACCTCTCGAGGACCGATGAGCGAGCACATCCTCTTCCACGACATCGACGAGCCCGGGCTCAACACCCTCGAGGTGTACGAGCGCCGCGGCGGCTACGAGTCGCTGCGCAAGGCGATGGCGATGCAGCCGCAGCAGATCACCGACGAGCTGCTGGCGTCCAACGTCCGCGGCCGGGGCGGCGCCGGCTTCGCCATGGGCCGCAAGGTCTCGTTCATGCCGGCCGGGACGATGGACAAGTACCTCGTGTGCAACGCGGACGAGTCCGAGCCCGGCACGTTCAAGGACCGCGAGCTCATCACGAAGACGCCGCACACCCTCATCGAGGGCGTCATCATCGCCGCCTTCGCGGCTGGCGCGACCCGCTCGTTCATCTACATCCGCGGCGAGTACCAGCAGCAGGCCGACATCCTCGACGCCGCGCTGACCGAGGCCTACGAGGCCGGCTACCTCGGGCCGAACATCCTCGGATCGGGCTTCGACCTCAGCCTCGTCGTGCACCGCGGCGCGGGCGCCTACATCTGCGGCGAGGAGACCGCGCTGCTCGACTCGCTCGAGGGCAAGCGCGGCAACCCGCGCCTCAAGCCGCCCTTCCCCGCGAACCAGGGCCTCTTCCAGGGCCCGACGCTCATCAACAACGTCGAGACGCTGATGACCGTCCCGCACATCCTGAAGATGGGCGGCGAGGAGTACGCGAAGATCGGCGTCGAGAACTCGACCGGCACGAAGCTCGTGTCCGTGTCCGGCCACGTCCGCAGGCCCGGCAACTACGAGATCGTGCTCGGCATGTCCTCGCGCGAGATCATCTTCGACCTCGCAGGCGGGCTCGAGGACGGCCGCGAGATCAAGCTGTGGTTCCCGGGCGGCTCCAGCTCGCCGGTCCTCACGAAGGACGACCTCGACCTCCCGTACGACTTCGACTCGATGGCGAAGGCCGGCTCGATGCTCGGCTCCGGCGCGATCATCGTCGTCGACGACTCGGTCTCCGTCGTGGACGTCGCGCTGAAGACCGCCTCCTTCTACGCGCACGAGTCCTGCGGCAAGTGCTCCCCCTGCCGCGAGGGCACGCGCTGGACCGTGAAGATGCTCCAGCGCATCAAGGACGGTCTGGCCACCCCGATGGACCTCGACATCATGGCCTCGGTCCAGACGCGCATCATCGGCAACTGCCTCTGCGTCCTCGGCGACGCGATGGCGATGCCGGTCGGCTCGATGGTCGCGAAGTTCCGTGGCGAGTTCGAGGCGTACATCGAGGCCGCGCGCAGCCGCAACCCCTACGGAGACGACGCGCCCGACGTCGAGCCCGCCCTGGTCCAGGGCGCAGCCGCCTAGCCACGCACGCATGCCCCGCCCGAACCCAGAGCTCATCACGTTCACGATCGACGGCCGCGAGGTGCAGGCCCCGGCCAACTCGATGCTGGTCGACGCCGCCAAGCTCGGCGACGTCGAGATCCCGGTCTTCTGCTACGAGCCCAAGCTCGGCGCGCCCGTCGGCGCCTGCCGCATGTGCCTCGTGGAGGTCGAGGGCATCCCGAAGCTGCAGACCGGCTGCTCCACGCCGGTCAAGGACGGCATGGTCGTCCACACGCAGACCGACCGCGTGCGGGAGGCACAGGAGGCCGTCGTCGAGTTCCTCCTCGTCAACCACCCGCTCGACTGCCCGGTCTGCGACAAGGGCGGCGAGTGCCCGCTGCAGGACATCTCCTTCGGCTGGGGCGGCGGCCGCTCGCGCTTCATCGAACCAAAGCGCCACTTCCAGAAGCCGCTCGGTCTGTCGCCGCTCATCGCGATCGACCGCGAGCGCTGCATCCTCTGCTACCGCTGCGTCCGCTTCAGCCAGGAGGTCTCCGAGGACTACCAGCTGGTCCTCCAGGAACGCGGCGCCGACACGTACGTCGCGACGTTCGACGGGCATCCCTACGTCGCCCCGTTCAGCGGCAACATCATCGAGCTCTGCCCCGTGGGCGCGCTGACGTCGCAGCCGTACCGCTTCCGCGCGCGCCCGTGGGACATCGAGGGCTCGGGCTCGGTGTGCGCGCTCTGCCCGGGTCAGTGCAACGTCGAGCTCACCGTCCGCGACGAGCGCGTCCTGCGCGTCCTCGCACGCGACCACGACGAGGTCGACGACGGGTGGCTCTGCGACCGCGGGCGCTTCGCGTACCAGTCGATCCACGTCGACGAGCGCATCACGCAGCCGATGCTGCGCGACGGCGGCGAGCTGGCACCGGTGAGCTGGGAGCGGGCCCTCGACGCCGCCGCCGGGGCCCTGGCCCGCATGCACGGCCGCGTCGGCGCGCTGGCGGGCGACGGCACGACGAACGAGGAAGGCTTCCTCCTCCAGCGCCTCATGCGCGAGGGCGTCGACTCGCCGCACATGGACTCCCGTGCCTCGGGCCGTCTCCCGGCGGGCCTGCAGGCCGCGCTCGGCAGCCCGTCGGTGCAGGCGACGATCCCCGACATCGAGTTCGCGCACGCCGTCCTCGTCCTCGACTGCGAGCCGGTCGACGACATGCCGATCGTCGACCTGCGGATCCGCAAGGGCGTCCGGCGCAACGGCGTCAAGCTGGCCGTCGCGTCAAGCCGCCCCTCGTCGCTGGACCCCAACGCGGGTGCCGTCGCGCGCTTCGCGCCGGGCGCCGGCGAGGCGTTCGTCGCGGCCCTCAGCGCCGCGCTGGGCGGCGGGGGCGTTCTCGACGAGCTCGCGCAGGCCGCCGGCTCGACCGCCCACGAGGTCGGCGCGGTCGCCGACCTGCTGCGCGACGCCGGCGAGGACATCGTCATCGTGTGGGGTGAGCGCCTGACGCACGGCGCCCGCGGCGCGCACGCCGCACGCGCGCTCCTGAACGTCGCCGGGCGCATCGTGCCGCGCGACCACGCCGGCGCCGGCCTGCTCGAGGTCCCCTCGACGTCGAACGGGCGCGGGATGCGTGAGGTCGGCTTCCTCCCCACCGCCGGCCCCGGGCTCACCGGCACGGCCGAGGGACACGACACGGCGGGCATCGCCGCGGCGGCCGCCGCGGGCGAGCTCACCGCCTTGTACCTCCTGCACGTCGACCCGCTGCGCTCGCTGCCCGGGCGCGCGCTCTGGGAGGAGGCGCTGGAGAAGGCGACGACGGTCATCGCCCACGCGTCCTTCCTCACCGAGGGCATCCGCGACCACGCGACCGTGGTCTTCCCGGCGGAGGCCTACGCGGAGAAGGAGGGGACGGTCACGCACCCCGACGGGCGCCTGCAGCGCCTGCGCTCCGCGATCGCCCATCCCGGCGACGTGCGCCCCGAGTGGCAGGTCATCGCCGATCTCGCGGCCCGCGTCGGCGTCGACGCGCGGACGCTCACGGGCGGCATGGCGTTCACCCAGCTCGCGGCCGAGGTCCCCGTCTACGCCGGCATCACGCTCGATGAGATCGGCGGGCGCGGGGTCCGCTGGCCCGAGCGCAACGCCGCGCTGTGGCCGCAGGGCGACAGCGGGCCGTTCGGCCTGGAGATGCCGCCCTACGCGCCGACGCCGAACGGGAGCCTGCGCCTCGGGACATACCGATCGATCTGGGCCGCGCCCGAGGTCGACGTCGCCCCGGCGCTCAAGTTCCTCGCCGCACGTCAGATCGTCGAGCTCAACCCCGCCGACGCCGCGCGCCTGGGCGTGGACCACGGCGACCGCGTCGCCGCGGGCGCCGACGGCCGCCGCGTCATCGGCAAGGTCCATCTGCGCTCCGACGCGCCCGCGGGCACGGCCTTCCTGCAGACCGGCACCCGCGAGGACTCGGCATCCGTGTTCGACCCACCCAGCGGGCTCGTGGAGATCACGCGCGCATGACCGTCCTCGCCCCCCAGAACCCCGGCCGGGCGGCCAATGGACGAGCACCCGCGATGGGCGGGGCTGTGGAAGCGATGAGGACCCCGCGGTCGACGGAGGACTTCAGGCGATGACCCTGATCGCCGACATCAACTACGTCGAGCCGTGGTGGATGCAGATCCTGAAGTCGCTGGTGATCTTCCTGGTCATCTTCAACTTCGTCCCGGTCGTGCTCATGGCCGACCGCAAGGTGCTCGGCCGCTTCCAGCAGCGCTACGGCCCCAACCGCGTCGGCCCGTTCGGCGCGCTGCAGCCGATCGCCGACATCCTGAAGCTCCTCGGCAAGGAGGACTTCCGGACCTGGAACTCGGTCGCGTTCCTGCACCGCATCGCGCCGATCCTCTCGGTCATCGCGGCCGCGGGCGTCGTCGCCGTCGTCCCGTTCGGCCCGACGACGGACATCTTCGGCACCGAGACCGGCCTGTACGGCATGGACGTGTCGATCGGACCGCTGTGGGTCTTCGCGCTGAGCGCCGTGGCGTTCTACGGCCTCATGCTCGGCGGCTGGGCGAGCGGCTCGAAGTACTCCTTCCTCGGCTCGATGCGCGCGGCGGCGCAGCTCATCTCCTATGAGGTGGCGCAGGGCCTCTCGCTCGTCGGCGTGATCATGACCGCGGGCACGCTGTCGCTCGTCGGCATCGTGGAGGGCCAGGCGGGCATGTGGTACGTCATCCCGCAGTTCGTGGGCTTCATCATCTTCCTGGTCGCGACGCTGGCGGAGACCAACCGCCCGCCGTTCGACCTCGCGGAGGCGGACGCAGAGCTGGTGCAGGGCTACATGACCGAGTACGGCGGCTCGAAGTTCGGCGCGTACTACATGGCCGAGTACCTGAACATGATCGTCGCGTCGCTGCTGATCGTGACGTTCTTCCTCGGCGGCTGGTGGCTGCCGTTCGGCATCCATCCCCCGACGTGGGTCTATCCCATCGTCGTGCTGGGGAAGATGCTCATCTTCGTCTACCTGTTCATCTGGGTCCGGGCGACGCTGCCGCGGCCGCGCTACGACCAGCTCATGTCACTGGGCTGGAAGGTGCTGCTGCCGCTGGCGACGCTCAACGCCCTCGTGACGGCGATCATCGTGGTGGTGACTGACTGATGGCTTGGGATCCCGGCGACGACGTCATCGAGGTGGTGCGCGGCCCCGAGGCCGGCGGCCCCGGTGGCTTCTACCGCGCGTTCGGCGAGACGCTGCGCGGGCTGAAGACGACCTTCGCGCGCCAGTTCGAGGACGTCCCGACGCACCAGTACCCCGAGGACAAGGTCCCGGTGTACCCCCGCTTCCGGGGGCGCCACCGGCTGCACCGCTTCGAGGACACCGGGCTGGAGAAGTGCGTCGGCTGCTCGCTGTGCGCGGCCGCCTGCCCGGCCGACTGCATCCGGGTCGTGGCGGCCGAGAACACCGAGACCGAGCGCGTCAGCGCCGGCGAGCGCTACGCCGCGGTGTACGAGATCAACCTCTCGCGCTGCATCTTCTGCGGATACTGCGAGGTCGCGTGCCCGTTCGACGCGATCACGATGGGCCACGACTACGAGATGTCCGACTACCACCGCTCCGATCTCATCTTCACGAAGGAGATGCTGCTGGCGGAGCCGTTGGAGCGGACGCCGCTGCGGACGGAGGGCGAGTAGCCTCTCGCGCCGCACGATGGACGCCGTTCTGTTCTTCATCGCCGCCATCGGCGCCATTGCAGGCGCGGTGGGCGTCGTCACCCTGAGAAATCCGTTCTACAGCGTGCTCGCGCTCGTGAGCCACCTGTTCGCGCTGGCGGTGCTCTTCCTGCTGCTCATGGCGCAGTTCGTCGCCGCGGCGCAGATCGTCGTGTACGCCGGCGCGGTGATGGTGCTCTACGTCTTCGTCGTCGCCTACATCGGCGACCAGGACGAGCCCGTCCGGCCGGAGGACGGCGGCGGCCTGAAGTGGGTCGCGATCGTCGCCGGCGGCTGCCTCTTCGTCGTGCTCATCCTCTCGCTGCTGGGGACCGGGCTGTCGGGCGTCGACAGCGAGGGCGCCGACCTCGGCGCCGGCTTCGGCCAGCCCGGCGAGATCGGCAAGCTGCTGCTGACGAAGTTCCTGCTGCCGTTCGAGGTCGCGTCCTTCCTGCTGCTCGTCGCCGCCGTCGGCGCCGTCGTCCTCGCCCGCCGCCGCGGCGGGCTCGAGGGCGCCACCGGCGGGCAGATCACCGTCGCCGACCTGTTCCGCGTGCCCCCGGGCACCGGCTCGATGCGTGAGGGCCTCGGCCGGCCGACCGGCACGAACCCGGGCGCAGGCGACACGCCCGAAGCCCTGCCGAGCGGAGAACGCCAGTGAACATCGGCTGGTATCTCGCCGTGTCGGCGATCGTGTTCTGCATCGGCGCCGGCGGGGTGCTCACCCGCCGCAACCCGCTGGTCATCCTGCTCTGCCTGGAGCTGATGCTCAACGCGGCGAACCTCGCGCTCATCGCCTTCAGCCGCATGCACGGCAACGGGGACGGCCAGATCTTCGCGATCATCGTCATGGTCGTCGCCGCCTGCGAGGTCACCGTCGGCCTCGGCGTCATCGTCGCCATGTACCGGCGGCGCCTGCCCATCGACGTCGACGAGTTGCGGACGCTCCAGGGATGAGCACGGTCAAGACCTTCGCGTGGATCTGCCTGCTCGCGCCGCTGGCCGGGTCGATCCTCAACGCCCTCCTCTTCCGCGTCACCCGCGGGCGCATGCCTGGCTACATCGCCACGGGCTTCATGGTCGTGTCGTTCGCGGCTGCGGTCGTCACGCTCATCTCGCTGCAGGGCCTCAACGGCGAGGACCGCCAGGTCCAGACGGTCGCGTGGGACCTCGCGAACACCGTCGGCGTCGACGCCCAGATCAGCCTGCTGATCGACCCGCTGGCGATCTTCATGATGCTCGTGGTGAGCGGCGTCTCGACGCTCATCCACCTGTACGCCGTGTCGTACATGGGGTCGGACCGCGGCTACACGCGGTTCTTCAGCTACCTCAACTTCTTCGTCTTCTCGATGCTGCTGCTGGTCATGGCCGGCAACTTCGTCCTGCTCATCATCGGGTGGGCGTTCGTCGGCGCGGCCTCCTACCTGCTCATCTCCTTCTGGTTCCGCCGCGAGACGGCGACGCGCGCCGGCATCAAGGCGTTCGTCATCAACGTGCTCGGCGACGTCGGCCTCGTGCTCGGGACGTTCTTCATCTTCCGCAGCACGGGGACGCTGAACTTCCTCGACGTCTTCGCCCAGGCGCCCGACGTCTTCGGCCACAACGACGGCGACCTCATCGGCGGCCTGCTCCTGCTGCTCGTCGGCGCGTTCGCGAAGTCCGCGCAGGTACCGCTGCACACGTGGCTCCCGGACGCCATGGAGGGCCCGACCCCGGTCTCCGCCCTGATCCACGCGGCGACGATGGTCACCGCGGGCGTCTACCTCATCGCCCGCATGTGGCCGCTGTTCGAGATCACGCCCGCGGCCGCCGCGGTGGGCGCCGGGATCGGTGCGCTGACGATGTTCGTCGCCGCCACGATCGCGCTCACGCAGACCGACCTGAAACGCGTCATCGCCTACTCGACGATGTCCCAGATCGGCTACATGATCATGGCCGTGTCGTCCGGCGCCTACGTCGCCGGGCTGTTCCACCTCATGACGCACGCCTTCTTCAAGGCGCTGCTGTTCATGGCCGCCGGCTCGGTGATCTCGGCCATGGCGGGCGTCCAGAACCTGGACCGCATGGGCGGCTTCCGCAAGGCGATGCCGTTCACGTTCGGGTGCTTCATCGTCGGCGGCCTGGCGCTGGCCGGCGTCCCGCCGTTCTCCGGCTTCTTCTCCAAGGACGAGATCCTCGCCGCCGTCGGCTCGGAGGGCGGCTGGCACATCATCCTCGCGGTCCTCGGCTACATCGTCGCGTTCATGACCGCCGTCTACACGTTCCGGATGATCTTCCGGGCGTTCCTGGGCGAGGCGGTCCCCGAGGCGCGCGAGCTCGAGGAGGGTCACCTCCACCACGAGGACGTGCACACGAACCCCGCGTCCGGCGAGGTCGAGGACACCGACGTCGGCTTCCCCGGCCCCGACCATCACATCGCCGAGCGCGAGCCGTCGATGAAGGTCGCCATGACCGGCCTCGCGATCCTCACGATCATCGGCGGCTTCATCCAGATCCCGTGGGTTGACCACGTCCTCGAGACGTTCCTCGAGCCGACGTTCGCCGGCTCGGTCCTCTTCGAGTCGGTGCACCCGTCCAACGGGCTGACCGCCTTCGGTCTCGCCCTCGGCACGGTCATCGCGCTGAGCGGCATCGGCCTCGCGTACTTCATCTGGGTCAAGCACCCGGGCACGTCGGAGCGCATCCGCCTGCGGGTCAAGCCGCTCTACGCGATCTCGTTCAACAAGTGGTACTTCGACGAGCTCATCGACTTCCTGATCGTCCGCCCGGCGAAGCGCACCGGCGGCATCGCGGGGTCGGTCATCGAGCGCGGGTTCATCGACAAGGGCATCACGGGCGGCGCCAGCGGCGCCGTGCGCGCCGGGTCCGCCGCGGTGCGCGCGGCCCAGACCGGCTTCCTGCGCTACTACGCCGCGCTCGTCGTCGTCGGCATGGTCGCGGTCACCGCCTACTTCCTCATCCAGACGTGACCGTCTACCTGTCGATCCTCATCTTCCTGCCGCTCGCGGCCGCGGTCGTCGGCCTCCTGCTGCCGACCGCGCTCGTGCGTGCGGCGGCGATCGCGGGCACCGTCCTCGCGCTCGTCTACGCGGTCATCGCGCTGGCCGACTTCGACAGCACGACGAGCGGCCTGCAGTTCGTCACGAACGACCGCTGGATCCCCTCGCTCGGGATCCGCTGGAAGCTCGGTATCGACGGCCTGAACCTCTTCCTCGTCCTCCTGACCACCGTCCTGTGGACGGCGAGCACGATCTGGGCGTCGCTGCGCGAGTGGGAGCGGCCCAAGCTCTTCTTCTTCCACCTGGCACTCGCCGAGACCGCCGTGCTCGGGGCGCTGCTCGCCCAGGACCTCGCGCTCTTCGTCATCTTCTTCGACCTCATGCTGGTCCCGTTCTTCTTCCTGACGGGCCAGTGGGGGAGCGGCGACCGGGTGCGGGCGACGATCAAGCTCGTGATCTACACGCTCGTCGGCTCGCTGCTCATGCTGAGCGCGGCCGTCGCGACGGGCGTGCTGTCGGCGACCGGCGACCAGTCGGTGACCTTCGAGATCAGCGCGCTCGCGCAGCGGACGCTGCCGGCGGGCACGCAGGACTGGATCTTCCTGTTCTTCGCCGCCGCGTTCCTCGTGAAGATGCCGGCGTTCCCGCTGCACGGCTGGATGCCCGACGGGTACTCGGCGATGCCGATGCCCGTCCTCGCGGTCTTCTCCGGCGTGCTCTCCAAGGTCGCCGCCTACGGCTTCCTGCGCATCTGCCTGCCGCTGTTCCCCGACGCGTCGGTGCACTACCAGGAGTTCATGCTCGTGCTCGCGCTCCTGTCGATCCTCTACGGATCGGTGATGGCGTTCTCGGCGACGAACGCCCGGCTCGTGCTCGGGTACTCGTCCGTCGCCCAGCTCGGGTTCATCGTGCTCGGGATCTTCGCGCTGCGCGACACGTCGACGCAGGGCGCGATCCTCCAGGCGGTCAACCACGGGCTCGTCGTCGTGCCCGCGTTCTTCGTGGTCGCGCTGCTCGCCGAGCGCGTCGGGTCGGAGGACCTGCGTGCCATGGGCGGCCTGGCGCTGCGCGCGCCCGTCCTGGCTGCGCTCGCGCTCATCGTGACCTTCGGCGTCCTGGCCATGCCGGGGTCCTCGAACTTCATCGGCGAGTTCATGATCCTGCTCGGGGCGTTCCAGTCGAAGATCGTCTTCGCGTTCGTCGCCAGCACCGGCGTCGTGCTCGCCGCGGTCTACGCGCTGCGGCTGTTCATCGCCGCGTTCCACAACAACCGCGGGGTCGAGCGGGTGGAGTCGCGGGAGATCTCGCTGCGCGACAGCTTCGTGCTCGTTCCGCTCGTGCTCGTGATCATCGCGCTGTCGCTGTACCCGCAGCTCGCGCTGCACCGCAGCGAGCGCTCCGCAACGGAGTCGGTGGCGGCCGCGCAGGCGATCCAGACCGGTGAGCCGGCCGCGTCGAGGGAAACGCCTTGATCGAGACGCCGACCATCGACTGGGCGGGCCTCTCCCCGCTCGTTGCGCTGCTCGGGGGCGCGCTGCTCGTCCTCGTCGTCGGCCTCGGCCGCCCGCGCTGGGTGCGCGAGGGCGTCGTGCCGCTCGTCGCCATCGCGAGCTTCGGGGCCGCGATCGGCCTGTCGATCTGGCAGTGGGGCGAGCGCAAGGACCTCATGGAGGGCGCGCTGCGCCTCGACGAGCTGACGCTCGTGCTCACGATGATCTTCTGCGTCGCGGGCATCGCGGCGACCCTGCTGGCCTGGCGCCACATCGCGCCGCGCGAGGCGGCCCACGGCGAGTTCTACTGCCTGCTCCTGAGCGCGACGGCGGGCATGTTCGTGCTCGTCGCGGCGACGAACCTCGTGACGCTGTTCCTCGGCCTCGAGCTGCTGTCGATCCCGCTCTACGTCCTGTGCGCGACCGAGACGCGCCGCGAGGGCTCGCTGGAAGCAGGGTTGAAGTACCTCATCGTCGGCTCGGTCGGCTCGGCGACGCTGCTGTTCGGGCTCGCGTTCATCTACGGCGCGACCGGTTCGACCGACTTCAGCGGCATCGCCCAGGCGATCAACGAGTCGGTGTCCGACGACTCGCTGCTGCTGGGCGGCATCGCGCTCGCGATGGTCGGGCTGGCCTTCAAGGCGTCCGTCGCGCCGTTCCACCAGTGGACGCCCGACGTCTACCAGGGCGCCCCGACGCCGGTGACGGCGTTCATGGCGGTGGCCACGAAGGCCGCGGCGCTCGGCGTGACGATCCGCCTCTTCGACGTCGCGCTCATCGGCGCCAGCGACATCTGGCAGCCGGTGCTCGGGTTCCTCGCTGCGGTGACGATCATCGTCGGCAACGTCGGCGCGCTCGGGCAGACGTCGCTGAAGCGGATGCTCGCGTACTCGTCCGTCGCGCAGGCGGGCTACCTGCTGGCGGGCGTCGTGGTGGCGACCCAGCTGGGCGTGCAGGCGACGGTCTTCTACCTCGCCGTCTACCTGATGATGAACCTGTCGGCCTTCGCGGTGATCATCATCCGCGAGCGCGAGACGCCGCTGGGCGACTCGATCGACGCGGTCGCCGGCCTGGGCAGCTCGCGGCCGCTGCTGGCGTGGCCGCTGACGATCTCCATGCTCGCGCTCGCCGGCTTCCCGGCCACGGGCGGCTTCATCGGCAAGTTCTTCCTCATCGACGCGTCGGTCGACGGCGGCTACATCTGGCTCGGCGTGTTCATCGTCATCGGCTCGATGATCTCCCTCGGCTACTACCTGCGCGTCGTCGCGGCCGTCTGGATGCGGCCGGCGCCGCAGCAGGCGGCGACCCCGACGGCGGGCGGCTCCCCGCCCGTGCTGGCCGGGGGCGCTCCGGAGGCCGACCGCGCGCCGGTCGAGCTGCTGTTCGTCGCCGTGGGCTTCGCGGTGCTGACGCTCGCCGCGGGCATCGTGCCGCAGCCGCTGTTCGACCTCGTCGGCCACGCCGGCGAGTCGCTCACCGGCCTGTTCTAGCGGGCTGGGTCAGCCCCAGACGAACGGCGGGTAGCGCGTCGTCAGGAAGTACGCGTACGCGTTGCCGCGGAAGTTCCACCGCAGGCCCGGCACCATGAGCTCGAAGAGCCCGCGCGGGATCGACTTGGTGAACAGGATCGTGAAGAACGCGATGAACGTGAGCAGCCCGGTCAGCGCGTAGAGGATCCCAGCGATCCACAGGTACGGGATGGCCAGCAGCCACTGCACGAGGGGCCGCCACCGGTCGACGTGCTCGGGGTACGGGACCGTCAGCCGCACGGGGTAGCTCGGGTCGTCGTTCAGCGAGAACGGCGGATACGCGTCGGTCATGAGGTGGAAGTACGCGGACACGCGGTAGCCCCACCGGAACGTCCCGACCATGTACTCGAACGCGCCGAGGGGCCAGCGGCCGGTGAAGAGGACGGCGAAGAACCCGAAGATCGCCACGAGGACCGCGCCGATGCCGACGAAGAAGAGCGCGATCACGTGCGGGATGAGCAGCAGCCACTTCACGAGCGGCAGGAAGCGGTTGAGCTCGGTCGGATAGGCGAACTCCAGGCGCGCCGGGTACAGCGGCGACGGCGGGCCCGACGGGTCGGGGACCGCGAGCGCGCTCGACGCGGTGGCGGCGACGTGCGGCGGGTCGGCGGGGGGTCGCGGTGCTTCTGGCTGCTCGGGAGTGTCCACGTGCCAACCGTAGTCCGTCGGGCAGGGGACCGTGCCGATGGCACGGCTACAGCAGCGGTCTGAGCTCCTTCGCAACCTGCGATGCGCGGAACTCGACGACCTCCCAGGTCGCCACCCCTCCCGCGACGAACGGGTCGGTCGCCGCGAGCGCCTCGATCTCGGCCCGGTCGTCCCCGCGCGCGAGGATCACGCCGCCGGTGCGCGGGATCCGGCGCCCGGACACGAGGAAGCGCCCCGCGGCGTACCCATCGTTCAGCCACGCCATGTGCTTGCGCATCAGTGCGTCGACCTCGTCGAGCGGCCGGGTGTACGTCAGCAGGAGCACGAACACGCGCGCGACCGTATCGCGCGGGCGTGTTGCGGGTACCGGCAGGAGCATGGAGACCGAAGAGGACCCCCGCGACACCGAGGTCGCCGACGGCGGCTACCCCGAGGAGCAGCACCCGGGCGCAGACCCCTCCGGCGCCAGCCGCAAGCGCGAGGAGCGCGAGGGCGACGCCCCGGACACGAGCTCGCCCGAGGAGAGCGGCCCCGGCACGGCGACCGGCAACCCGGGGGCGGCCGGCGGCGACTGAGCCGCGTCCGTCACGCCGACCGGCGCGCTACGGTGGCGACCCCGATGGACCTCCCCGCCGAGACCTTCACCGCGGCAGAGGAGGCGAGGCTCGCCCCGCACGTCACGAGCCTGCACGCCCCCGTCTTCGCGCTCGTCAACCTCCCCGAGACGGTCAAGGGAGCGCTGTTCGCACGGTACTCGCGCCACCAGGGCACGCTGCGCCGGCTGTTCCTCGACGAGTTCGCCGAGTCGCTTCCCGCCCTACCTCCCTTCGAGGGTGACGAGGGCGACCGTGCCGCGAAGCTCTACGACACGATCTTCCTCGGCTACGGCGACGACTCGGTGGCGCAGCTCGGCGCCGCGCACGTCGCGTGCGAGTGGGTCTCCAACGTCCTGACGAAGATCCTCCAGCGGCCGCGGATCGGCGTCGCGTACCTCGAGCAGTCCACCCGCTACATCGCCTACGACGCGCCGATGAACCCGGAGGGCGCGTACCGCTACTTCCGCGACCCCGGGCTCGGGCCGGACTACGAGCGGGCGATGGACGGCCTCTTCGACACCTACGCGGACGCGCTCCCCCGCGTGCAGGCATGGGCGGCCGAGCAGTGGCCGGCGGCGCCCGGCGAGTCGCCGTCCGCGCACGCTCGCGCCGTGCGCGCGAAGGCGCTGGACCTCCTGCGCGGGCTGCTGCCCGCCGCGTCGCTCTCCCACATGGGGATGCTCGCCACCGGCCAGGCGTACGAGTCGCTCATCCTGCATCTCATGGCGCACCCGCTGCCCGAGGCGCGGCGGTGCGGGCGGCTCATGCTCGAGGCCGTCCAGGCGGTCATGCCGTCGTTCGTGACGCGGGTGGAGCGCCCCGACCGCGGCGGCGAGTGGATCAGCTACCTGCAGGGCCGCGAGGACGCGGCCCGAACCTGGGTCGCGCGCCTCGGGCTCGACCGCGACGACGACGACACCGGCGGCGCATCGGTGCGGCTCGTGCACGTCGACGGCGACGAGGACGACCTGCTGGCCTCGCTGCTGTTCGAGGCATCCCACGCGGGCGACGACGCCGTGCGCGCGGCGGTCTCGGCGCTCGGCGACGAGGCGAAGGGCGCCCTGCTGGCCGACCTCGTGGGCGAGCGCGCGAACCGCCGCCACCGCCCGGGACGCGGCTTCGAGGCGCTGCGCTACCGCTTTGAGATCGTGGCCGACTACGGCGCGTTCCGCGACCTGCAGCGCCACCGCATGCTGACCGTGCAGTGGCAGTCGCTCACGCCGCACCTCGGCGCCGAGGTGCCGGAGGAGCTCGACGCCGTCGGGCTCGGGGACGCGTACCGCGGCGGCCTGGAGCGCTCGGCCGCGGCGTACGAGGAGCTGCGCGGCCGTGGG
>Ga0070665_100000907_pt1 | contig 38019 bp, 34 predicted proteins | sample KBSS13metaG_FD_65862 | JGI IMG/M metagenome (GOLD analysis project Ga0070665, IMG submission 65862) | Switchgrass rhizosphere microbial communities from Kellogg Biological Station, Michigan, USA - KBS S1-3 metaG | ecosystem: Host-associated > Plants > Roots > Rhizosphere > Soil ... | reverse complement strand
CATTGCGAGCGACATAAGCACAACCTATTTTTCCCAACTGCGACCGGCGCAGAAAAAGTGTCGGCGCGCGCTGCAGTGGAAGTGCCCGGCTTGCGAATCCGAGATGATGTCTTTCGAGGGAGGCGCTTCCTGCAAGCCATGCCGACAGTTCGTCTTTGTGTTTGGGCGGCGGGCAGCTCAGTCTACTGGCTCGCAACGTCTCTAGGCGACTGCCTGGCCATGGCAGCGCCCTGTCGCGTGGTCTGCATCTCGACCATCTGCTACGATGGTCGCAATCGTCATGGGATTTTGGCATCTGCGCTTCAGTCTGGTTGGTCGGGAGCGGCGCAGCTTTGTACCCGCACGACGGGCGACTTACCGATGCTTCTTGTCGATGACGAGGTTATCAAGGTCAAGGTTGTCAGCGCATCATCCGCTGCAATCGTCATCGAACGGGATGGTTGGCGTTGGCGCCATGCGTCGGTTCCTAGACGCTAGAAGAAACTCATGATCCATTTCGCTTTGCTTGCTCTCCCTGAATCTCTTTTGCTCACCACCGATAGCGAGCGGCGGTCGTGGAAAATTGCGCATCCACGTCACAGAACCCCGGCAGCCGGATTGCGCCAGGGTACTGCCAACGCGCGCGCCCTTCGACACTGGATTGCGGTGAAGCCTTGGTGCCGCTATGTATGCTCTATGGCTCACAAACTCGTAGCATTCGCCGCGTGGGCGGCGTTCGGGCTGATCTGCCTAGTGACGCTGTCGCCGATAGGCTCACGACCTGAGACAGGCTCAGTAGGGCTCGAGCGCTTCCTGGCTTACGCGCTGTTAGGCGCGCTATTTATCATATCTTATCCCCGTCAGTACGTCAGGCTCGCGATATTTGTCGTCGTCTTGGCTATGGGGCTAGAGGCTCTACAGCAATTGACGCCCGATCGGCACGGTCGCCTCACCGACGCACTCCTGAAAGCGGCAGGCGGTCTCTCGGGATGCGCCGCGACAAGGTTAGTCCAAATGGTCGTCCAGACGCGTCCGAAAGATTAAAAGCGCGTGATGTCCCGTCGAAAGATCAGGTCGTTTTCTGCAACTTGACTTTCGTCATATTGACCATCTGCCAGCCCATGTAGACAAGTGGCGAGAACCATCGCGGTTTGGCACTCGGATTGCCGGATGCGTGCTCAGGAAATGCCATGCGGCGACACGCGGCACATCACACTGTGAACATTCGACATAGCGAGGTCGCTGCTCCCACGTACTCAGCGAGAGCTAGATTCATCACAGGCGCCAGCAATAATCTTCATCTTGAAAACCACGTGGACCAGAAAGCAATCGATCTCGTCGATATGCGTATGCAGATCGTCGCTCTGCGCTCTCGTCATTCGGAGAACCTTCTCGCGGCGCGTCTTCTGAATGCACTCCTGGTCAAGATCTCATGTCTCAACGAACCGGAAGGCGCAGCCCACGCGCAACGAATTCGCGACGCTTTTGCGAAGACGATCGAAGCCGTGGAAAAGCTCGTTGCGCAGAACGATCATCGTTAGATTGATCTCCTCGGCAGGACCGACGAACGTCTCGTTCGACGCGCAATCATGAGGCCGCCGACACCGTCCCGGTTGGATTACCCCCTCAAACGACCGGTTCATTGCGCTATGCTGCAGCGGCATAAGCCGGGCCAGCAGGTTGGGCGCAGGAAAGCCGCCCACAACGGGATACGGAAACTCAGGGCGACGTTCTTCAACAATCTGAGCGCTGGAAGCACGTTGGTTGCGATAGTGATGATGCAAGCTCCATTCTTCTTGCAGTCCATGCGAAAGTTGCATGTGAGAGCGCTGCTTATGACTGCCTGCCCAGTCGTTTTGCCCTGATCCTTTCGCAGACCTGGAATCGCAAGGCGAAGGAGATTGCGAGCGAAATCGAAGATTAGCCTCGGCTTCGCCGGAGACGGCAAATGCGGACCTTGGAACGACGACCTCAGCATCCTCTGCAAATGCCTCTAATTTTCTTGTCCAGCCACTTGTCCTCGTCCTGCACCGTGCCAGCCTTGATCGCTTCGGTCTTGGTAACGGTGGCGGTGGCCTTGGGTTGAACAGCCGGCGAAGGCCGTTCGACCGAAGATCGTCGGGTCCAAAGAGGGCCCGAACTGTCAGTCGCGTCTCGGGAGGAAGACGAACCGCCAGTCGCCAGACTTGGCGGAGCGCCTGTTGCGCGCTGCGCGAAGGCCAGGCTCGGCGCTAGCGCAGTGAGCAGTGGGACAATCAACAACAATCGCATAGCGCTTGCTCGCTCTCTAGTCGTGCCGCCGGGGTACCGGCGGCATAATGTAGGGCGGCTCACGTCCGGAAACTTGACGGACCTCAGATTGGCGCTGGCATTCTCCGTCCATCTAGCGGGCGCAGTCGTCAAGCAAGCGCCCGACATCTCGCGGACAGGGAGCACGCCGGACGCAGGCAAAAGTGCCAGACTCTCGGTAACGCCGGAGTTCAGGTAATCTTTCGAAGGATGTGCTCACCGTCGGCGTCGGTGCGCTTGCCAGTCCCCTTCGGGCCTGACTGCTCTGCGGTCTCCTTGCGGCGTCTGCGCTGAGGACGCACGGATAACCGCTCTAGTTCGAGCGAAGCCGCTTCCAATGCGCCAGAAACGGACTGGCATTCGCGATCGCTTGACTTGGCCATAATTTATTCTCTTTTGCCCCGGCTTCTCCGCGGGGCAGGATGAGGGACCGACGGCCAGACGATCGCGCCGGAAAGCGCAACTACCGCATGTGAGGAATTTGTGCGTGTGGTCGCTAAGCAATTCTACCGCAACTCTGGCCACGCCGTTGGCGAACGCCTCTCCCGCCAACGTCCCAAGGTAGCGCAAGATGCGCAGTCGGTCTGCACCTAAAGCGACTTATGGTTGTGAAATATCGACTTTGGGTCCTCCGCTCAAGCCGGTCAAGGCCCCTGTCCCAACGCGAACATTATTCATAGCAGATGGAACTCGGAGGCGTGTAGTTGCGCGGGTGACACCTCCTTCAACGTAATAGCATCGTGAGTGATGGGCGAAGTAATGATCGTATTCGGGCCGGCCTCGGCCGCCGCGGCCAGAATCTCGGCAACGCTGCTGAACTGACTGTAGTTGAGCTCAATCATGTCGTTGGCGACGTCGAAATCGCCGATAGTCGCGGTTCCAAAATTCACATTGAACACGAAATTGTCGCTTCCTCCAGCGCCGAAGATCGTGACGCCGTTGCCGACGTCGTGAAAGGTCTCGTCCGCAGCAGTGCCGCTGACAACGTCGAGGTGTGACATGTTCTGTGATGTATCCACCCCGACAATCGAGATCGTCAGCGCCTGATTTCCCACATTGCCGTGACCATCAGTAACTTGCGCCGTATATCGGATGGTCAATTCATCACCGGACTTGAGGAAATCGAGATTGGGATCGGTCGGCTTGTAGGTCCAATTCAACGTCTGCGCGCCGCCATTTGATTGCACCTTGTCGAACGCGATGTCACTCGCGTCGACCAGCGCTGCGACATCGGCGCCAAAGGGCAGCGTCGTTGAGCCGTTTGAACCGCTGAACTCGATGGTGGCGTTTCCGATCACAGACGCTGTCAGCGTGTCGCCGATATCGGCGTCGTGCACGGTCAGCGTTCCCGCCACCGGCGCCGCAAGGCCAGCGTGGCGATCAGGAACAACTCCGGCAGAGATGTTCTCGAGCTCAAATGCGTTGGTGTTGCCGGTGTCCAGAACGACCCGATCGAAGGGATGGATGCCGACAAATTCCAGATAGCCGTTCGAAGCGAACACGCCCTGATGTGCGCTCAAGAGCCCGGCGACTTCGGCACCGGTGTAGGACACGACAAGATCCACGCCATCGTAGAAACTGATGGTGTTCATGAGGTCGATCGTGCCCCAATACAGGCCGAAGGTGTTTCTCTCCGAGCCAAACGTGATTGTCTCGGAGCTGCCGGCACTGAGGCTCAGATAGTCGGTGGTATCCACGCTTCCCGGTAATGGTCCAAGGAACAGAGCCACCGCGACACCGGGCATCGATCCGTTGATCACCCCGACATTTCCCGAGCCCGAAAACGTGGCATCCAGGGCAGCACTGTAGAAATTGCCGTGGAACCTGTCGGATCCGATTGGCAGGCCATCGAAGGTCTCTGTGCTCAGCCCGAGCGAGTTTGTGTTCACTCCCTCGGCCAGCGCGACCGGATTGACCACGACCGCCTGCACCGATGGATGGGTCTCGCTGACGATCACCGGCGCATCGTTGACCCCGGCTATGACCAGCGTCACGGTCGCTGACGCGGTCGCACCATGACTGTCATCTATCGTATAGGTGAAGGAATCGGTGAAGATCTGCCCGGCCCCGAGGGCGTGAAGGACAGCAGCGCTCGTCGGGTCGTAGATGATGTCAGTGCCGGAGAGCGATACGGCAGCGCCGCCGGCACTAGTCTCGCTGACGGAAACGACCGCCAGATGATCGCCGGTGTCCGGGTCGGTGTCATTCGCAAGCAAAGTGCTTGCGGCGATCTTCAGGGACGCATCCTGGCTCACATTGGCCTGGCCCTGATGAGGCGAGGCCAGCACGTCGGCGTGTGCGATTGGCTTGTCATTGGCGCCGTGGATGATGATTGTCACCACCTTTGGTGTGCCGTCGATGGTCGCCACCGTGAAGCTGTCGGTAAGTGTGCCGCCGACATCGAGCGCCTTCACCGCACCCGTGGCATCGGTCAGCACGTAAGTCCACACGCCATCCGCCGTCATCGTGAAGACGCCGTACCCGCCGGCGCTCGCCTGAGGCGAACTGACTGGCGTAAACGTGTTAGACGCATTGTCGACGTCCGTATCGGTCAGCGTTCCCGTTGCCCTCCCCGTGCCGGCGGCGGCATTGGCCGCGTCACCGGCCTCGACCACCGCGCCGCTCGCGGTGCCGGAGATAATCGCTGCGTCATTGACGCCGTTGATAGTGACCGTGAGGGTCTGATCGGCCGCGAATAAGCCGTCCGAGACCCTGACAACAAACCCTTCGGTTGTCGTCGCGGTCAGCGCATTGATCGCGCGACTATCCGGAGCGAACGCGTAGGTGCCGGTCGCGCTGTTGACGTAAAGCGTGCCATATTGACCGACGCTGGAGACATCATATGTCGCACCGTCCAGCTCCGCGCTGTCAGGGATCCCCCCGCTTATGCTGTAGGTCAGCGGAGCGCCGCCATTAAAGTTGATCGCCGCGAGAGCGCCGGCGATCGGGGTGAAATGGTCAAAGGCTGACGTGTCGTTTATCTTCGGCGAAGCCGTCACGGTCAACGATCGCGCCGGGGGATCGACGATCGCGGGAACGACAAGGATCGTTTGTATCGCCGGCGTAATTTGCGGTAGCGGGGCATCAGGCCTGACGAAATCGATTGGCTGGGGCGTCAGAGGATTAACGGACGGAGGCGAGCTTGACCCTTTCGGTCCTGTCTCCTTTGAAAGATTGCCGAGAGCATCCTGTTGTGCGGCGCGGAGCTCCTCCATCTCAGCAGCGGTATTTGTGACTTTGTTCACGCTGACCGAGGATCCCTTTTCGTGCAGAACAATCGTCTGTCCGGGATCCTCAACCAGAATATGTCGCGGGACCGCCTCTTTGGTCACGAGTTCGAACACGCCGTGCGCGAGGTCCTTGTAGGTAATAATATCATCGTCCAGGAAGGTGACATCGGGGTCGGCTGCGTGAGCTTGCTTTGACTCTGCCAAGATCAGGGCTGTGAACCACAGCATGCCCGTTACGCCGGATGGGGCTCGGGTGCCGCCAGCCGCCCCGGCCAGCGCAAGCGGTAGACGACTTGCGATCGAAGCAAGCCGCCTTCTGATCCATGCGAACCAACCCGAACATGGCCCGATTGAGCCACCGACGTATTCGTTCAGGACAGCGCATGAACAATCGACGCAAGTTATCTTCCCGGGATTATCGACAAGTCGACAATGCGGGACCGCAACTGCTTTACGCACGCCCCCCGAATCGCCATGGCGCCTAATGAACATTGCCTCCGCCTCGGTTATCGAGAACGCGAGCCGCGAGTGATTGCCGGATCATTCTTGTCATATCCGTCGCCTGCGCCTTGAACAGACGCTCAGCGCTTACAACCGACACCAGCCGCTGAAAATGACCTCTCGCGAAATGAATAAGCACCTAATGCAAGGTGATCTGCACAGAGCCCAACGCTTCCTCAGAATTCATGCGTTCAATGTACTCGGCTGAAATGCGACCGTCTATGCGCGACGCGAACGCCGTCACGAGCGTTGGAAAACTAGGTACATCAGTCTAGTCTGTCAGGCCTAGGCCGGACTCGATATCTGAGAGTCGAAAGACGGATCGCAGACGTTATAATCGACGATCTTCTCAGAAAGGGGAGATCATGTTTATACGTACGATTGCCGCATTGGTGACTTGTTCCGGTTTGGCTCTGCCAAGCTTGTTCGCTGATCCGGCGGAAGCGCAAGTCAATGCATTGGCTCCCGCGATTCAGGATGCAACAAAGCTCATTGGAAAGGTCGTCAGCGCCACCGGCGCCGTGACCATTGAACACGCGAACGCAGTCGTCATTCAGGCTACTGTGTCCGGCCCAACGAAGGTCGGAGACCCCGTCTATCTTGGCGATGTCGTCCAGACCGGGGCCGACGGTCGGGTTGGTATCAATTTCGCGGATGGCACAACGTTCAATCTGTCGATCAACGCCCGGATGGTCTTGAACGAGTTCGTGTATGAACCCGCTGGGAACTCGAATTCGACATTGTTCAGTCTGACCAAGGGGACATTTACCTTTGTCGCCGGCAAGGTTGCAAAGACAGGCGATATGAAGATCGATACTCCCGTCGCGACCATGGGAATTCGAGGCACCACGCCGCACGTCGAAATTTCAGATGACGGGTTTGTCAGATTTTCTACCCTTATTGAGGACGGCAAGAAGAACCCGGGAGTGCCCGCGACGCGGCAATCCGATCAGAAAGCCACTCACAAGTTCGATTTCAATATCTGTCGAGGCTGCTAGGATCATTGCCCCACGCGCAAGCATTGTTCAGAAGTCGTCGTCGAAAAGGTTCGGCGCACACCTGCCGCGCTGCGGCCGCGCAAACGCGCGGATCGCGGGGCATAATCATCACAACCATCTTTGCTTCGCTGCTCCTGCCGTCACTGGTGGCTGCGCAGAAACCGGCGGTTAACAGCCTCAGGGATCTTGAATTATGCAATGGCTCGGAGCGCAGTTCGCTCGACTCACGGATTTCCGGCTGCTCAAGGCTGATCGATTCGCACCAGAGCACGGCAGCAGCCCTGGCCATCTCCTATAATAATCGTGGGAATGCCTATGTTGCGAAGAGCGACTACGACCGTGCGATCCAGGACTTCAATGAATCGATCAAGCTGGCACCTGATTTCGCCAAGCCTTACAACAACCGGGGTGTGGCCTACCTGCTGATGGGCGAATACGACCTCGCGATCCAGACTCTCGACCGAGCCATCAGGCTGGACCCAGGCTACGCCAAGGCTTTCGCCAATCGTGCCGCAGCGCACCTGAAGAAGAACGAGTACGATCGCGCGTTGCCCGACCATGACGAGGCCATCCGTCTCACCCCGGATTTGGACCAGATATGGGGCGGTCGCTGCTGGACCAGAGCCGTGCTTGGTGCATTGCAGACCGCACTGGAGGACTGTAACAGAGCGCTTCAATCCGAACTGAACAAGGCGGCCACCTATGACTCGCGCGGGATGGTCCATCTGAAGATGGGCGCACTTGACGCGGCTGTCGAAGACTACAGCTCGGCGCTGACATTTGACCCCAAGCTTGCGAGTTCCCTTTACGGAAGGGGGTTGGCCAGACTGAAGATGGGCGACATGACAGGCGGCAACGCGGACATCTCAGCCGCAAAAGCAGTTCGATCCACGATTGTCGAGGACTTCTTGCGGTACGGCGTGCGATAGCCGCTGGTGTCTTGGTACTTCCCGAATACATCGCCCGCGATCGGGCGTCCGCCGTGGCCAGTCACGCCTCTTATGCGAAACGTTCCTCGTGTGCTATTCGGCAGCATCGCTCAGCAGTTGCTCAGATGGTCTGCAGTCCATATCAACGGCCGGATGAGCCTCCAGGCCGTGTACGGCGCTGCGATACCGCTCGGCGATACTTTTGAGCACGCCGGATTCGTCGAGCTTATTGCCATCAACCTCGCTGATCAGCGTGATTTCATTCAGCGTCCCCACGAACGCCATTTCATCCGCGATGATGAGTTCCGTTCGCTCGATCGGGCGACGCTCGAACGGTATCCCCATTGTCCTGCACAGCTCTTCGATGATGTCGATCGTGATGCTCTCGAGTGCGCCTTCCCACCACGGTGGCGTTGTTACCTTCCCGTTGCGCACCATAAGCAGGCAGGATCCGATCGCTTCTGCCACACGGCCATGCTGATTCAACAACACCATCTCAGGGTAGCCCCGTGACCGCCCTTCGATCTTGGCGAGGCGGGTCACCTGATAGTTGCTGCTGGTCTTGATGCGAGCCGGCAGCGCGCTGTCGGCCCCGCGCTGCCACGTACTCACACCCGTCGCAATGGACGCGGGCATGTCCAAGACGTGATACGCCGTGAGGACGAGATTGGACTTGGTCCCCTGCCCCCAATGCCCCTCCTCTACATAAAGGGTCGCGCGGGTCCACATGCTTCTGCCAGGTTCATACATCGTCTGGACCAGTGAATGATTTGCATCGATCCACTCCTGGCAGCTCATATCAAATGGAATGTGGAGCAGCTTGGCCGATCGCTTGAGCCGCGCCCAATGCCGCGGCAACGCCACGAAGCCGAAGCCCCCGTCAGGTTGCCAGTACCCGCGCAAGCCCTCAAAGACATTCAGTCCTCGCACCACCGCTTCGCTGGAGACGTGGAATCGGGCCTCATCCCATTCAGCGATGCGGCCGTCAAACCACAGATACTTCGGCCTCTGTAGCTTAACCATCACTCCCCCTCCCGTCGGGAACGCACTGCTCGCGCTCGAATTGCCTTCCATCCGACATGCACCGGCAACGTACGGCCCACAAGAAACCCGGAAGTTGAGGAAGCTCAAATATGGCGGGCGGGGTCCGTCTACGAGCGTAAGCAGCATCCCTGGCTCCGATCGGCCATGCGAAGCGGTCGTCAGGATGAGGCCGATATCCGGGGCATGACGACAATTGGGAACCGGTAGGACCAGTCCAAGCCAGCAGCTACACCCAATTCCAGCTCCGGGGACGTCATGAAGATATTCAGTATTTGCTGCGTTCGAGACGAAAACGACATTATTGAAGAGACCCTGGCGGCAGCCCTAACCTGGAACGACAAGATCTTCGTGTTTGATAATGGTAGCGTCGACGGGACGTGGGAGACGATACAGGCCCTCGCGAGACATAATTCCAAGATCGAGATTGTTGGTCACGACAGCCGAACTTTCACCGATGAGCTCCGGGGCGAAATATTCGAGTCCTGTAAGGGCGTCGCATCCCCTGGAGACTGGTGGTGCAGGCTCGATTCCGACGAGATCTACATCGACGATCCCAGCTGCTTTCTTCCGAGCATTTCCTCCAAGTACGGCTTTGTGTTCTCTGCCGCGTTCGACTTTTACTTTACCGACGTCGACCTTCGCGCCTATGAAGACGATCCATCGCAATGGCTCGCCCGACCGGTTCAAGAACGACTGAAATACTATCAAAATCACTGGAGCGAACCTCGCTTCGTTCGCCATCGGAATGACCTGCAGTGGGATGGCCTCATATGGCCTGCCAACCGCGGCAGAACGTTTCCCTCGCGCATTCGGCTCAAGCACTACCCCTACCGGTCTCCTTCCCAGATCGCCCGGCGACTCGAAGTGCGTCAAGAGCAGCCGGCTCTTTTCAAGCACGAAGCCAATCGGTCACTCGCAGTGCCAACAAGCCAGCGCCCGGATTGGTCCAACGAGTATTTCAGGACCGCGACCTTCGAGCCAGCCCGCTGGCAGGATCGGATAAGGAGCGCTGCCGATTGTGACCAGGATACTGGAGAATGTGCCTTTGTGCGCCGCAACGATTTAATGCCGCCGCTGCCGTCGCCAGCCGTCGACCTCATCAAGGTCGGCTTACAGGCCACGCCTGTCGGCCGGGCGATATTGTCGCCAATCCTGAACTGGCGACGCAACCAGCTCAGCAGCGGATAGCACAACTTTGCGGCGACGCGGAATGTAGGTCCGCAGGGCGCACCTTCCGTGCGATATGCCCGAGCCAGGGCTTGGATACATTCTCACCCGCTGCGACAAGCCTGCGACAATTTGACAATGATCAACTTGGCTTCCCCTCCGCAGAAAAGACTGCAGACACCAAGACACCTATTTTCTGACCGTTTCCTGGTTAAGCAAACGTACCAGTCCTAGCGAAGCAGCTGTCGAGCTCGACGAGCGAGGGGTAAATATTATGAGTTCAGTTTTTTTCGATTCGAAGATTACGGACGAAGAGCGTCGTACCCGGCTTTATGACGGCGATATCTTCATCTTTTCGCCAACTGACGGGACGCGCGCCCTGATCGAACTCGCGCGCACGATGCTGGAGGACGCGTTTTCGCCCGATGATCCAAGAACGATCCATGAGCGGAAAACGCCGGAGGAAGTGGCCGCGATACTTGGGATGCTCAAGCCCCAATTCATCCACCATCCGGAGTGCAAGCGACTAATACCACAGATCATGCGCGAACATGGAATTGATCCGGAACGCCTTTACTTCGACGTGCCACGGATGCGCTCGGCCTATCCGTCGCATTTCCTGTCGTCCGGTATCGCATATGCCTTTCACCCCCATCGCGATACCTGGTACTCCGCGCCGATGAGTCAGCTCAATTGGTGGCTGCCGATTTATCCAATTGAGCCAGAGAACGCACTGGGTTTCTATCCGCGCTACTTCAACGAACCCGTGAAGAACAATTCCGAGATCTACAACTATTACGAATGGAACACGAAGTACCGCGCGACCGCTGCCCAGCATGTCAAGAGCGACACGCGCGAACAGCCAAAGCCACAACAGGAGCTGGAATCCGTAACGATGCGGTTCCTTCCCCCGCCTGGAGGACTTATCGTCTTCTCCAGCAGTCAACTGCACGAGACCGTTCCCAATACGACGAACTTCGCACGCTACAGCATCGATTTTCGGACGGTCGACTATGATGACGTCGTCGCCCGCCGTGGCGCTACAAACCTCGACTCACGATGCACCGGGACTGTCATGCGCGACTATCTGAGAGCAAGCGATCTCACTCACCTGCCCGAGGAAGCAGTCGCGCTTTATGACGATGAGACTTCGAAAGGCGACCGGCTGCTCCAGTTTAACGGTCAACCTCGGAAGGATCTGGATGCTGGCGTCGACAAGAGGATGTCAAGCCGGACCAGCCGACGCAAACCCGAAAGCCTTGGGGATGTGCTGGCGAAAGCGGGCGGACGGTGCAAAGGTCCTGAGATATTGACGTCGTCGCGACGATAACGAGCGACCACGACGTGCGAGGGCGGCGGCCCGGGCAGAAATCGCTCCGCCGCCCCAATCATTGCCTTACCGAGCGCGCTCATGCCCTACTGGACGCGGCTCGTCTCCTGGTCCTCTGCGAGTTGCGCAGTTCGCATCGACTGGTGCTCAACTGCCAGGGCCCGGTAGTGCGCGGCCATCTCCCGGTAATGCGCACGCGAGACCGGCTCTTCCGCCTCAGCGGCCCGTCTCTCGAACATCGCCGCTCGCACCTTCAGTTGTTGAGGATCGGACATGTCTGAGCTCCACGTACGGTTGCTCGCTTCCACCTTCTGGTAGGATCTGGCCGCGCAAGAAACTTGACGCACGACAAGTTCTTGAATCGAGCCGGACCTAATCTGTCTCGACAGTCGGTTCAGGAGACTCTCCTGACCGGCGAGGCCCGGCGGTCGAATTGCTACATCGCCGCCGGGCCGCCCAGAATAGCGCAGCAACATGGATCGCAAGTGATCAGGGCTTAACATACGCCCAGCCCTGCTCCTGCAGCTCCATAACGCGCACAACGCCCGACTTCACGACTGCCGCCTCTGAGATCAGGGCAATTTCCCTGTTCTCGGTCCTGCTCATATTCTCCTTGGTGTTGCCGCAAGCCTTGAAGGAAATTTCCGGCGTCTTCTCGCTGATCGCCTTGATCCTCGCCTTGACCGGCGATGTATCCTCACGCAGCATATGCAGGCCAGGTCCGTAAGCGACAACTTCGATCACAACATCCTCGCCAAGGTCGCTGTAGTACTGCGAAACGTTCGTCGCATTGTTGAGCGCCAGATTCATCATCGCGGCGTCATTGGTGTTGACCTGCAAGATCAGGTGGTGCGGTTTCTTCTTCGCAACTGGCTGCTTCACGATCTGAGACGCGGATTGCCTCTGCGCTGCAGACGCTACCGCCCAGGGCGGCGCGGCAATGAGCAATGCTGCGACGCCCACCATCGCTCTGATCACGTTTCTGTTTCCGGCCATCTTGTACCTTCCTTGCTAGTTCGAGGACCTTCAATTATTTGGCTTGGCCACGGCTTGCGGCCATTTACACGCCACAGCCAACTTCTCCCGTACCGTCTTCAGGCCGCCGAGCGCAAAACTGCTGCTTTGATACGTGCCTGCCCGAAGGATGCGGACGGTCATTTGGCCTTCGTCGGGAAGCGACTGCAGCAGTCGCACGACGTCCCCCGCGAATGCGACGCCGGCGCCATACTGCGGTGGAGCGGCCGCAACCTGCACCGGCTGACCGTCATTGACGCTGTAGGACAGGGCATGGCTGGGGCTGCCGGCCAACACTTCCGGTCCAGAGATCACGAGTTCGGTGCGGCCGGCGCGGCAGTGAATAACCAGCTGCACCGAAGCGCCCTCGGTCCCACCGCGCGAAACTGTCGTGGCAACCACGATCGGCGCGTAGTTGACCGGAGACGTCGTCTCGCTGATCACCCAGTAGTCGGTGGCCGACTTCGGCCGCCCCGCCTGCGCAATGTCTCGCGATAGTTTCTCCATGCATTCAATTCGCGCCTCACGTTCCATCACCGAACAGGCGCGAAGATGCGCCACCGGATCGACCGCGCCTTGCGCCAACGCCGTTCCGATCGCCAGCTTGAACGCCACCGCCCGGTAGATCACCGTCATCGCGATGCCCGCACTCCGTGCGCCTGACGGTCCAACCACTCCTGTGATGCCGTGAACCGGGCAAGTCCGGGAACAGTTGCTGCAAGGTTGATCGACTTCCATTTCGGGTCAAAGCCGGGCCCCTGCAGCTTGTCGATCCTGGAAAACAGGTAATCGACGAAGCGACTGACGCGCTGATAGCGGTTCGATTTCGCGGGCCAATTGAACGCGACGAGAGCCGTGGGTACGGCGATCGTGGACACTCTTTCGCCTGTCTTGATAAGGTTGGGGTACTCGCTCCCGTCCAGCGTCGCCGGGAGATAGTAGTCTTCGAACTTCGAATCGTAGTTCACCGGGAGAAACTTGAACCCGGGGTCCCACCGCCCGCGCACGAAGGCGTCAACGGGCTTCGACGTGATGAAAACGACCGCGGCTATCTCGCCTTTACGCATCTGCTCCAGCGCGACCTGATGCGGAATGAAGGTATTTTCGGCTTTGATGCCGAGACGGCTGAAGATCAGCGGACCGGAATAGGCCGCGGCGGTGCCCTGGGTATTGAAATTCACTTTCTTGCCTGCGAGATCCTGCAAGCTCTCGATTTCGGGCCGCACGAAGATATGCAGCTCCGACGGAAACAGGTTGAGCAGGTATGTGATCCGTCGTCCGATGTCGGGCACCTGGATCTTGTATTCATCCAATGCGTCCGAATTGATGATCGCGACATCGATACCACGCAGGTAAAGCAAGGAGTTCAGGTTTTCGGTGGCACCTCGGGTCACGACAGGGAGGACATGCAGATTCGGCCCATCATCGACCACGCGCGCCATTTCCGACGCGAGCCGAAGTGGCGCGCCCTCAAGTAGTCCGCCGGCAAGACCGACGGTCCAGGCGTTCATCTTTTCCTGTTCCGATTTCGTGTGCTGAAGAACGCTCACGGTCTGCGCGTCCACCCTGGTGGGCGGAAGCACGCCGCCGATTGACGTCGATAGGCCAAACGCGAGCAAGACGCCGGACCTGAATATCGTACTCATCGTGCGCTCCATTTTGTAATAGCTCACTGGGCGTTAGCGTCCGGGACAGATGCTTGAAAGCGTAATTGATCCAGGGCGTCAGCACGGCTTTTCGCGTCCTGAACGCCGCCGGCATAAGCCCTTTCGTAGAGTTCTCGGGCCTTCGCCGCATCGCCGAGCGTTCCGTAAGTCTTCCATGTCAGGAGGACGAGCGGATCGTACGTCTCTGCGAGAGCGAAGCTCGCCAACGCGCTTCCAGTCGCGGCAGCATGTTCAAGGACGACCCGGGCTGCACTGATATTTCCCTGACCAAGAAGCGCCCGCGCACGTGCGATCGACTTCGTCACTTCAGAAGTGTCGTGCACCTCATCGGCCGGCGGCTTCGCTATCGGTGCCGACTCGGCTGGCCGTACGGCCTTGGTCGCCTGATTGTTCGCCGCAACCTCGGAGCTGCTGCGTGCAACTATCGTGCGCCGCAGCGACTCCACATCCCGCGCCATTGCCTCGGCCCGCTCGCGCTCTTGCTGAAGCGATTTTCGAAAGTCCATCGTGGTATGCTCAAGTGACTGCCTCACCTGCACCTCTGCCTCGCTCGCCACGCGCAATTGCTCCGTCAACGCTTCCATCTTACGGTGCAACGCCGCAACTTCGCCCGACAGCGCCAAGCTGCGCGCGCGCTCTTCCTCCAACGCTTGCCTGTGTTTTTCTGTGCTTGCTGCCAGCTCCAGTCGAGCGGCCGCAGCCTGTTCCGCGACCGCGGCCGCCTTCATCCGCTCTTGCTCGAGCAACTGCGTCTTCTTCGCGACTTCCACTTTATCGTCCGGAACTTCCGGAACTGCCGCCTTGGCCAGGAGCGCCGCCTGCGTCTCAACCGTGCGCTGCGCTCCGGCGAGCTCGCTCCACAGCGCGGCGCGACGCTCGCGCTCATCGGTGAGCGCCTGCTGATGTTGCGCGGAGCTCGTGGTGGCCGCCTGCCGTAAGGCCACAACCTCCCGCGCGAGAGCTTCCGCTCTCCGGCGCTCCTCTTCAAGCAGCTCCGCGCTCTTTTCGGCTTCCGCCGACCCGCGCTGCCATACCGCGCTCGCCTTTTCGATCAGAGCCGCCCGCGCTTCGCTCTCGTGTCGCGCCTTCGCAAGTTCGACCTCGAGGGCGCCGCTGCGAGCACGTTCTTCGCCCAACGCCTGGCGTTGCCTCTCTGCGTTCGCGGTTGACTCCTCTCGCGCTGCTGCAATCTCGAGGACCAGGGCGGCATTCTTCTCGCGCTCTTGTTCGAGGCTACGAGCCACTTGCGGGTCTTTCGCCCGCCGCTCGGCTTCCTGACTCCCCTCACTCAGCTGCGCCGCCTGCGTCTCGATTTGGCGCCGCGTCTTCGAGAGTTCGCTCACCAGCGCAGTGCTGCGCGCGCGTTCCTCTTCCAGCGCTTTCCGCTGCGTTTCCGCAGCTGCGGCCAGCTCCTGCCGGGCGGCCGCCGCTTCCCCGCTGACCGTGCGCAACTGGACAATCTGGGCTTCGATTTCGCGTCGCTTTGCCGCAAGTTCGCCCGCTAGCTTGTTATATCGCTCGCGTTCCTCGTTCAGCGCTTGACGATGCTTGATTGTGGCAGTGTCGAGCAACGAGGAACGCCGCTCACGCTCGTCGGCAAGCGCCTGGCGGTTTTTCGCCGTCGATGTGGCCAGCTCCTGTCGTGCCGCCGCAACCTCCTGCATCAGAGCGGCTGACTTCTGCTGCTCCTGTTCGAGGGAGCGCGCGCTTTCGGCCGCCTCCGCCCGCAATTGCGCCTGGAATGCCTCGATCTTACGTTTGGCCTCGATCAGCTCCTGCGTCAGAACTTGAACACGATCCTCCTTCAACGGCGGCTGCGCAGCCGGCGCGGCGGCCCCCGCAGGTTGCGCAGCGCCCGCGCCCGGTTGAGTCGCGTCAAACGCCACACTCATCAGGATGACGATCGCTGCTATAACATTGAGGGGATTGAAACGGCGTCTGAATGCCGACGAGGCGATAAGGAGCTTGCGTACCCCCTCGCTCGCCGGCGCAGGATCTTGTTCGTACGGCATCGGACGCCAATATGCCGGCGCGATCATGCTTGGGTTGTAGTGTCTCCCGATCGTCTTCCGTGGCCTGTGAGCGGCACGGTCCCGGCTCGCTTCATATTCGAAAATGACGATCCTCCCGTCACCTTGTACGTCTCCATTGCGCGGCGCCTCTACGGACGCTTGTTCGGATTGTTCTTGTACGCGCGAGCCGGGCAGAGTTCTCCGAGATTGCCGTTGCTAACTTGACGCTCATCAATAGACTCCTGGATTCCAAGCGGAAAATGCTGCTGGACACAAGAGAGGTGACCGGGACACTTTCACGTTCGCAGTGGTCTTTCCAAGCGATATCAGCGATGCCGACTCTCCGAATTTTGGCCAGCCAACGCGGCTGGCCCGCGACAACCGACCCCGCGGTGCTCGTCTTTTGCTGAGGTGGAGGCAAACGTGTTGAATAAGGGAAAGCATTGGACGGCAGCCGAGGATGAGGTCCTCAAGCAGAAAATCTTGATGGGGGCTTCACTTCGCGAAATCTCAAAAGAGCTGAGTCGAACCGAGCGGTCGGTGCGATCGCGTGCCTCTACGCTTCGTTTGCTGCTCCGCTCGTTCGGAGTGAGGCGAACTGGGGTCAGGAAGTACGGTTAGCATCCGTGAGGTCACCGCTCACTTTCTCCAGGATCGGAAAGTGCGGAGTCGAGCTCACACAATGTGAGATCGGTGTCGACGGATTTTTCTTTTGCGCGGGGATGCGGCAGGCAAAGGCCTGGGCGGGCGAAATGCTAGGAACGATACAGGCGCCGAAAGTTCTTGATCATGTCGTTATAACGTCCAACGAGATCGCGAAACGCTGCACCATGGGCAACCAGGAACCCGGTAATGGCCGAGCCTACCGCCGCAGTTCTTGCGTCAATCTCTCTCAGGAGCTCGCTCCGTGCCGCGGCATAGTGTTCAGTGAATGGAGCAAGAGTGCCGGGCCAGGTGCTCGCGACCCGCATTTCGGGCACGATAGCAGCGCCAGCCGACTTGGGCGCGACCGTGTACCATCGGTCAACCGGACTCTCCCGACATGATGCATCCCACTCGGGGCCGGCTCGATCAGGTCTCTCTTCTGGGTCCGGCAGCTCGAAGTCGGCAGAAAACAATTCTATGGCTTCGCTGAGATGTTGACCGGCCTCATGCATGTAGCGGTCAAAATCGCTCCCTATTCGAGCACACTGGCACCAGGCCAGCCTCAGATGCTCGTAGTGCGTAAGTTCACTCTTCTGCCAAGGGTATTCCTGGGCGAGAATCCGGCAAGCCAAAAGGTCATCGTATACCGTAAGCAATTCAAAAAGCGCGCTCATCTCCCCGCTGAGCTGACGATGGACCGCGCTCATTCCTCTTCGCAATTGGGGAGGTACAAACTCGAAATCCGGCTCCGAGAGCCCCATCAGATTCTCAGCAGCAACCTCCACGATCGGAGCCATCAAGCCCGCGAGACTATCCTTGCTGACTGCCCGTGCGTCGATCGAGTTCATTGCCGCTGCATCTCTCAGTTTGGACATGCCTGATCAGAGCCCAAAGTCTTGACTTATGAATCCGCCGCGCTCGGTCCATCAGGACCGGCGCAATGGCCGAGTTTTCGCTTATATACCGGTGGTCAGCTCACAACTGCAGTTTCAGGCTGCCGTCCCCGACTCGCCCGCGTGTAGTCATAGCAAACTATCGAAGTTCCGAGACCAGTCGATTCTGGGGTCACGTCCGGATACCTCCGGACTTTTTTCCTACCCGCCCGGATGGCCGAAGGCGAATTATCTGAAAATTACCAATCGCTTGCGTTGCGATAATGGCAGTGCGCAGACTTGGGTTTTCTGTTCAAGATCGCATCTGCTCAATGAAGGGGTCATCGGGAACAACCGCCCTGTTCATTGGCAATGGCTCGATGGCCGAAAGCGCGATCGATACTGCCGCAATGAGGGCATACCGGACCGTCGAGCCAGAGAGTGCTCCTGAGGATCCTGAATGCGTCATCGTCGTTCTAAAAGTGAGGCGCCGCCGGCACGTGGCTTTGGTCAACGCCAGACGGCACCTTCATTTCAAGTCGATCCGCGCTACGCCGCCACCGGCCAGCGGCTTGGCGAGATTGTCGTTCAGGCTGGACACCAAACCATAGCCCGCGGTCATCGGTGCCCCGTAAAGCGGCCGCTGCCCGCTAATCAAGGCTGGGGCCGTCTGCAAGTCTCTGACCCCGTCGCGCTTGCGGCCAAGCACTTCGTCGTATGCCTCCAGCGTCCTTTGAGCAATGTCCGCCCAATCGTATCGGCTCGTACTCTCGCGGCGGACGGCATCTCGCTGATCCGCTGTCCACTTCAGCGCGGTCAGCGCCGAAAGCTTCGATCGCATCTCCTCGCAATCGCCGACGTGGAAGACATGAGCGGGGTCGCCAACCACCTCCAGGTTCGATGGAATGTCGCTGACCAGCACTTGCAGCCCGTAGCTGAGTGCCTCGAGCAGCACGATGGGCAGACCCTCGTGGGATGATGGCAAGACGAACAAGCCGGCATGCGCATAGAGTTGTCGCAACGTTTCGCCGGTTTGGAACCCCGTCATGACTACATTTTCGCAGCGCGCGGCTTCACCGGCCAACTGATCGGCATATTCGTTCTTGTGATCGATCTTACCGACAATAGCCAGCTTCCATCCTGCAAGATTGGCAGCGGAAAACGCGCGCAAGAGGTCCAGTTGGCGCTTTTCAGGGACGAGCCGGCCGACGGTCAAGATGTACCGGCCAGGTTGCAGTCCCAGTTCGGCCACACGGTCACTTTGCTGCGGCACTTCCGAGAAGACGACGCCATTTGGAATGACGTCACAGGGCTTACCGTACTTGGCCGCAATCAAATCCCCTATGCTCCGGCTGACGGCTATACGCTTGTTGGCATAGCGCATTCCGAGCGCTTCGCCGACGCGAAGAACGGTCCGTGCCGCCCAACCCCACTTCTCCCGATTGTAATCCTCGCCGTGATGGGTCACGACCACGCGAAGGCCGAAGGCACGCAGCAACGGCGTCACGATCGCCGGACCGATTCCATGCACGTGCACAAGCCCCGGTCTCCGAACGGCGGCGACGACGGCGCAGATCACGGAATGCAGCACGGTCTCAAAGTAGGTATTTCGTGCCGTCCATACCCGGAGTATTCGCACACCGTTGAACTCCCTGGCGACCTCTGGATCGACATACGGCGATCGCATGCAGACTGAAACCCGTTCGCCGAGACCTGCGAGACGCGGCGCTAGATTTTCGGCATGCGTCTCGATTCCCCCCTGAACCTGGGGGAAGCCACGAAATCCGAACATAAGTACTTCGCGCTTTTTCATCTGGGCCTCCTCCATGGGTCTAGTTGTTCAGAAAGCTCCGAAGCGGATAGTGCTCGTCCGGGGTCTTCCGCCCCTTGACGAGCCGCGCCTTGACCGTCTTGTTGAGGAACGAAGTGCGTTCGACGAGAGGAGACGGCCTCACGTCACCGTAATCGATGTAGCTGTCGAAGCATATGCTCTTGCCCATCGTCACCTTGAGCTTGTTCTTTACAACCCACCTCAAGGGTTCGGACTTCGGCAGCTGTGGAACGATGCTGGATCGCATCGCGGTACGTGCCGTCGTGACCATCCAGCAATTCTGCTCACAGCCGGCGACTTTCTTCCGCGTCCCCTGAGCCACCTCGCTGTTCAATATCTCGTCCCAGGATTGACGGGCTAAATTTCCCATCGGGAGATCGGAACGAACATTGCAAGCCCACACGTCGGACCAGGGATCGATGAAAGCGAAATCCTTTCCGGCGCTGCACGGTATCAGGCGATCATGGCCCAGGATTTTTTCAATCAAGCCGAGATTGAGATACGCTCTAAACCAATTTTTCGGTTTCGCGCTGCGAAGCTGCGCCGTTACGAGCCCCTCTACCTTTCGCGCCACCGCCTTGCGGTCGTAGAAATAATTGTCGTTCTTGTAGAACTGCCAGGCGTTGTGAAGCGTCGACGTCGCGAGTTCAAACCCTTCACGTTTGGCGAACTCGTAGACGCTGACGAGTTGATCGACGTTCTCGTCCTGGATGACCATTGCGAAGCCAAGATCGGTTCCGCCCGCATCCCTGAGCATGCGCAAGCCCGCCACCTTCGTGGCGTAGCCGTCCTTCTCTCCGCGGATAGCGTCGCTGGTGGCCTGGTCACCCTCCACCGAGAACCGAACCTTGATGTTCGGGTACTTCTTGATGATGGGTATCAATCGTTCGGGATGAAGCCCATTTGACGAGATCTCCATCACCCTCGCTTTCGGGTGCAACAGATCGGCGATCTCCGCGAGGTCTTTCCTCAGCGTCGGCTCGCCGCCCGAAACGTTCAAATTGTCAAATCCCGACGGAAGCTTCGCCAGCGTCTCTAGCGAGACTTCCTCCCTGGGGTCGGTGGGGTTCTGCCAGATATAACACATCTGGCATTTCGAATTGCATCGGAACGTTGAAATGACGGTCAAGTCCATTTTATGATCCAATATTCTTTTGTGAACCGATTGGGCGCATAACGTCTTCGTATAGTGAAATGAGCGCGGACCCATGCGCCTTCAGAGAGTGCTCGGACTCCACTATTTTCCGCGCATTGCCGCCCAAGAACTCACGCAAGGAGCGATCGCCCAGCAACGTGGTGATATTGTTGGACAGCTGAGAGACGCTGCCGGGAGCAAACAACAGGCCCGTCTTTCCGTCCCTGACGAGTTCGGGAATGCCGCCGATGTTCGACGCGACAATCGGTTTTCCGTACGCCATCGCTTCCAGGATGGAGACAGGACTATTTTCGTGCCACTCGGACGGTACGACAATCAACGCCGCCCCCCTGATCGCGGCATCGAGTTCAGCGCCGGCAAGATGCCCCTTGAACTCCGCAGACGGAAACCTTTGCTGCAGATCTGACAGCAAGGGCCCGGTTCCTGCGATCATCAAACGCCACGAGGATCCATTCGAGGCATGAGCTCGCAAAAGGGTTTCAACGCCCTTCTCCGGCGACAGCCGTCCCAGATACAATACGTACCCTTCATCTTCTCCGGACGATTCGATGCGCGCGGGGTCAATTCCATTGGGAATATGCACGACCTTCTCTGCACCAAAGCGACCGACCACGGCGTCGCGCATGAACCTGCTCGGGCAAATGAATTTGTCGACGCGATGGTAACTGCCGGCCATCGCGTGGTAACGCGCCTCGGCCCAGAGCAATGCACTTCGAGCAAGCGATCCGTCTGCACAACGTTGCTTCAGCAGCGACTCGAAGCGGCCGCCGGCACACTTTGTGCAGACGCCGCCGTTGCTCAGCTGAGTATAGACCGGGCACACCGGCTTGTAGTCGTGCAGAGTGAGAACGACTGGAACACCGACTCGCGACGCCGCGGTAATGATTGACGGGGTGAGCTGGTGGTAAATGTTGTGACAATGCAGGACGTCTGGCCTTTCGTCCTCAATCAATCTGGAGATCTTCGCGACCGCTTCCCTGGAGTGAACGAGCGAGATGGCGGATCTAATCTTGTCTGCGCGCGAAATGTGCCGATAGGATTTCTGAGAGACGAAATAGGACTGATACGCGGACGGAATATTTCTCTCGTCGTTCATGGAAAATTCGATCACGCCGACGCCTCGGCGCCGCATCAGTTCCATCTCGTCGAACATGACGACCTCGGAACCGCCATTGCGGAAAAAGAACTTGTTGGCAAAAAGGACTTTAAACCTAGGTCCGTCGCAATCTGACGTGTCTCTTGCTTGATCGAACCTGGCAGATCGATCCGACCGGACTGCCCGAACCACCGAGTGCAATCGCGGGAGAACTGCCGCTGGATCCTGACTGCAATCGACGGGAGAGTCGGTCATTACGCGCTCCCCGCGGAAAATTTGCCAAGGTTTCCGGTACCGGGCAACCACGCGCAATTGATCCAATCCACTCTCATGATTGGCGCTGAGCGCGCAGCAATTCTGGATACAACTCCAAACATCGGTGGACAGTAGGTCGCCACCTTTTCTCCGTATTGACAGCCGTCAAATCCGCCTCCGGCGGTACGATAAGGTAGTTTCGTCCTGTGATCGCGTCGGATTGCTGCCCTATTCGATGGATAGTCGTGAGACCCGCAGTCAGGCCTTCGCCGGCTACGTCACACCCCGCTGAGAGAAGATGTCCGAAGATCTGGAGCCGTCTCGCGCGATCTCCGAGCATGGATTGATCGCGTTGGTCATGATGCTTCGGTTCCACGGAATCGCGATAGATGCAGAACGCATTCGTCACCAGTTCGGTGGATCCATCGGGATTCCCGAGATGCTTCGTTGTGCCAAGGAGCTGGGACTGAAGGCGCGGCTGACCAAAACCAATTGGCCTCGTCTTTCAGGGCTCCCCATGCCCGCACTCGCCATCCTGCGCGACGACAAATACCTGATCCTGGGTAAGGCAAACGCAGAGAGCGCGATTGCGCTCGAGCCGGGGCAGCCCAATCCAAAATTGATGTCACGGATTGCACTTGAAGCGGTGTGGGACGGCGCCGTAATCCTCATGACAAGGCGAGCGTCGCTTTCCGACCTCGCGCGTCGGTTCGATATCACCTGGTTCGTCGGCGCAATTCACAAGTATCGGCGACTCCTGACCGAGGTCATGGTCGCATCATTCTGCCTTCAGCTCTTTGCCCTGGTTTCTCCGCTATTCTTTCAAGTCGTGATCGATAAAGTCCTCGTTCATCGAAGCATGAGCACGCTCGACGTGCTGGCGATCGGACTTATCGCGATCGCATTCTTTGAGACCGTGCTGGGGATGCTCCGTACCTACCTCTTCTCCCACACCACGAACCGAATCGACGTCGAGCTCGGCGCTCGGCTCTTTCGTCACCTGCTTGCACTACCGATCGGCTATTTTCAGGCCCGACGCGTCGGCGACTCGGTCGCACGGGTCCGCGAGCTGGAGAATATCCGCAACTTTCTAACCAGCTCCGCGCTCACGTTGATTATCGATCTGTTCTTCACGACCATTTTCATTGTGGTGATGTTCTTCTATTCGCCATCCCTGACGTGGATCGTGCTCGGCTCGCTTCCGATCTATATCGGGATTTCTGCGGGCGCCACGCCGCTATTTCAACGACGCCTCGACGAGAAATTCCAACGAGGTGCCGAGAACCAGGCTTTTCTCGTCGAGAGCGTAACCGCAATTGAGACGCTGAAGGCAATGGCCGTCGAGCCACAGATGCAGCGCCGCTGGGAACAGCAACTTGCCGGTTATGTCGCCGCAAGTTTCCGGGTCATCAGCCTGGGCAACCTTGCGAGCCAATCCGTACAGTTCGTCAGCAAGCTGGTCAGCGCCGGCATTCTCTATTACGGCGCAAGGCTGGTCATTGACGGCGATCTCACCGTGGGCGAGCTGGTCGCGTTCAACCTTCTCGCCGGCCGCGTGAGTGCGCCGGTCCTAAGGCTTGCGCAAACGTGGCAGGATTTTCATCAGGCAAGGCTCTCGATTGCTCGTCTTGGCGACATCCTGAATACGGAAACGGAACCGGTATACAGTCCCAGCAAAATGACGCTCGGCACAATTCGGGGGGATGTCAGCTTCGAGCACGTTACGTTCCGCTATCGTATCGACGGGGCCGAGATCCTGCGCGACGTGCATCTCAGCATTCCCGCGAACCAGGTCATCGGAGTGGTGGGCCCATCGGGGTCGGGAAAGAGCACGCTCGCCAAGCTCGCGCAGCGTCTCTACATACCCGAGCGCGGTCGCGTTGTGATCGACGGCATCGACATCGCGCAGGTGGATCCAGCCTGGTTGCGCCGACAAATCGGAGTAGTCCTGCAGGATAGCATCCTCTTCAACTGCTCGATCCGGGACAATATCGCTTTCGCCGATCCTGCGACCTCAACTGAACGAGTCATTGCAGCGGCATTGCTCGCTGGAGCGCACGACTTCATTCTGCAATTGCCCCAAGGCTATGATACTATCGTTGGTGAGCGTGGCAACAGCCTATCGGGCGGACAGCGCCAACGCATTGCAATAGCGCGTGCCTTGGTAAACGATCCTCGCATCCTCATTTTTGACGAGGCGACGAGCGCTCTCGACTATGAGAGCGAACGGATCGTGCAACAGAACATGGCCAAGATCTCACAGGGCCGCACGGTCATCATCATCGCCCACCGATTATCCGCCCTGCGAATGGCCGATCGTATCATCACCATTGAGGACGGCCAGTTGGTGGAGGACGGCTCTCATCAGGACCTGATCAGGGCCGGCGGACGCTATTCCAAACTTTATCGTCTTCAGGCGGGGGTTCATGAGCAGTACTAACGCATCCTGTTTCTCGGGGGCCACTCCCCTGCCCTGCCGGATTTCGCATCCGCGCGGCGCTGTAAGAGTGACTGACAGTCGATGAGACAAACCACCGTCCATCACGTTGACGATCCCGGGAGTTTCGTCCTGGATATTCTGCTTCGCCTGCGAGGTGTCCAAAGCGACCGCGACCGTCTTCGGCAACGATTCAATGGCGCATCGATCGGCGTCCCGGAAATGATCGCCTACGCGAAGGAGGCCGGTCTTTCGGCTCGTTGTTCGCCGACCGATTGGGATCGATTAACAAGGCAGCCGTTGCCGGGGATCGCTCCACTTCGCAACGCAAGCTATCTGCTCCTGGGAAAGGTATCCGGTGACGAGGCGGTCGTTCTCGCTCCCGGCGCCGAGCGACCGAGCCTGATTTCCCGGGTCGAACTCGAAAGTCTTTGGGATGGACGTTTGGTTCTGATTACAAAGCATCGCCCGATTGTCACCTGGTCTCTTCTTCGCCTTCGTGGTTGGCGACTGGCCGCCCTGCAGTCCTTCTCACACATCTCAGCCCGCAGCGCCGCGCTGGTGGCCCAGATATCCTCGCGCATCAAGCGGCCATCGGCGAAGCCGAAAGCGCCCGTTCAAGCAGCAGGCTCGGCAAACGCCGTCATCGTCTTCGCCGATCACGCGCGCAAACTCGGGAAAGCCGTAGCCAAGCTGGGACCAAGCGAGCAACGCCGTTCCGCTGACGAACTTGCCTTTCTGCCGGCGGCGCTCGAGATCGTCGAAACGCCCCCGTCACCCGTCGGACGGGCCATAAGTCTCAGTATTGTAGCAATCCTGGCGGTCTCGCTCGCCTGGGCTTGTATCGGGACGGTAGATATTGTTGCCATCGCCCCGGGCAAACTCCTTCCGAGCGGACGTACCAAAACCATCCAACCCCTTGAAGCCGGCGTCGTCCGGGCAATCTACGTCCGCGATGGGCAAACCGTGGCCGCCGGCGAGCGTCTGATAGATCTCGACACGACCATGTCGACGGCCGAACTAAATCACCTGAAGGGAGATCTCCAGAGTGCGCAGCTCGATGTTATGCGTCTAACGGCCGCACTCTCTGGAAAGAGCGATCCCGTCCTCAATGCACCTGCCGGGGCGCCCGTGTCGCTGGTCGAAATGCAGCGTCGCTTTCTTGTCAGTCAGACAGCGGAGCAGAATGCAAAGGTTGCTGCAATTGACCAGCAGATCGCACAGAAGGACGCTGAACGGGCGACTTCCAAGGCTTCGATCGACAAATTGAAGGCCACGCTCGGTCCGCTGCAGCAGCGTGTCGAAATACGCGAGCAATTATACCAGAAGGAGCTTGGCTCCAAGCTGCTGTATCTGACGGAGTTGCAGGAATTGGTCGGCCAGCGCCAGGAGATCCTCGTTCAGCAAAGCAAATACGGTGAGGCTGACGCGGCGATCGCCGTACTCAGGGAAACACGAACCAGGACCGTTGCCGAGTACGAGCGCACGCTGTTCGAGGAGCTCTCGAAGGCGGAACAAAAGGCCGCTGGGCTGACCCAGGATGTGATCAAGGCCGAACGGCATACAGGACTGCAGAATCTGACCGCCCCCATCGATGGCGTGGTCCAGCAGCTCACTGTTCACACGGTCGGCGGCGTGGTCACCTCGGCGCAAACGTTGATGCTCATCGTTCCCACCGACAGCAATCTCGAGGTGGAGGCCATGATCTCAAATCAGGATATCGGCTTCGTCGAAGCTGGCCAGGACGCTGCCGTCAAGGTCGATACGTTCAACTTCACCCGATACGGCCTGCTGCATGGCAAGATCGTCAGTATCTCGCAGGACGCGATTCCTCGAAACAAGCCGCCGGAGAATGCAAATGCAAGAGGCGCCGGCACAGAGACGAACAGCAGTGAACCGAGGGGGCAGGAGCTGGTTTATGCCGCGCGGGTGTCCCTCGATCGCAATCAAATGGACATCGACAACAGGCGCGTCAACCTTTCCGCCGGCATGGCCGTGACCGCTGAGATCAAGTATGGTTCGCGCAGCATCATCAGCTACATTCTTTCTCCGCTGTTGCGATACAGGCAGGAAAGCTTGCGCGAGCGATAGTCGCACAGCGGGAAACGGCTCACGCGGTTCCGGCTAGCCGAGGAATGCGTCCTTCCGGGGCCAATTCGGGTTCGATCGGCCGTAGCAAGCCGGCCTCGGTCAGAGCCGCCGCCGCCTGTTTCACCATCGTCCACGGCAGCTTCGATTTTTCTCCGATGTCGAGGAGCGAATTATGCCCATCCGACATGTTCAGCACCCATAGCAGCGCCATTTGGTAGTCGGGCGGCGAGAGACCACCCATCGCGCTGTACAGGCCGTAATCTCCCAATTTTGGCTCACAGAAGGGCTTCTGGTTGAGATGGTACCCGTTGCTTTCGATGACGTCGACCGTGGCGATCGCCTTCTCGAGAGTATCGCGAAGAGCGTCAGCACGCACGAAATCCAGATTATCGGCGGAGCTGTGGTATTCAGCGAACTTTCCATGTGGCGTACGCATGAACAACCCGACAGGAAGATTGAAGCCGGGCGAGCAATATTGCCTCTCGTCATAGCCGAATGGAGAGAACTCCTGAATCGCGAATTGATGCCCGCTCTGCTCCAGGACGTACGACCATGCCTTGTCAATCTCGGCGCTTCCGCGGCGGCTCTTCTTGTAGGTGACTGAGCCAGCATCACCAGCACAGGTCAAAACAAAGCCGTGCTTGATGCGCCCGACGTGCGACTGATTCAGTGCAAGCCAAGCGATCGAGCCTATCGTGCCTGGGACGAATACGAAGCGGTACGTATATCGGTGATCCCTGTTGCGCAGATACTGGGCCAGCGCGGTCGCCACCGCAATGCCGGCCAAATTATCGTTGCACAGCGATGGATGACAGACATGGCAAGAGATGAGGACTTCATCCGTGGAACGTCCAAGCAGCCGCAAATCGCCATAGGTCAGATGGCCAGGTTCCAGCGAGGAGTCGATGCAGACTTCATAGTCGTCATCGGGGAGAGAAAGCAGCTGGTTGTGCGAAACGCAGAAGCCCCACGTCGGCTTGTAGTAGGAGGTACGATACGGAATCCAGTCGGGCCGGCCTGGATCGGAGAACAGGTGAAGCTTCAGTTCAGCCAAGCTCATTCTGAGCTTGACCGGGCCGCTGTAGCCGACCACGTGCAGGTTTGACTTGCGGAAGTCGACGACGCGCTCGCCGGCGCTGTTCTTGATGTATCCATCACGAATGTTCCATTCGAGCGGAATGGTCCAGTCAAACACCTGAAGACCGGATGGCACCTCACAGGTCGTCAAAGGAATATGCTTACGAATCAGATCAATCGTTTTTCTGACTCCATCGCCCGTGATGCTGCGGCAGATCGGATACATCTCCGAGATGAATCGATGCATGGCCTGTCCGCTGTCATCGGCTGACAGGTCCACCGGCATCTCTGCTTCTTTGAGGCTAGCAAGGCTCGTATCTCTGACTATGTCATGCATCGCTCGCCCCTCGCCTCACCTGAAGACTGCTGCGGGTCAATCGACGAGCCTAAGTTCGGGGATCGGTACCACGAACTGCGCCCCCCAGCTGCGTGCAAATGACAATTGACTGACGATCTCCTGCTTCAGATTCCACGGCAGGATCAGGATGTAGTCTGGCTTGGTCACGCTGATCCGTTCCGGCTCGCAAATCGGGATGTGTGTACCCGGGAGCAGGCAACCCTGCTTGTGAGGATTTCGGTCGACGGTATATTCGATCAGGTCCGGACTGATACCGCAGTAGTTCAGCAGCGTATTTCCCTTTGCCGGCGCACCATAGCCGACAACGGTCTTACCTCTCCGCTTGGCATCTTCCAGGAACTCGATCAGCTTGTGCTTCGTGCGGAGCGCGCGCTCTTCGAAGGCGCAATAGTGATCGAGGTCCGCGAATCCGGCAACCGTCTCGCGCGTCCTGAGATCATTGACGCGCCTCGATATCGGATGCGATCCAGTATTGCTGTGTTGCGCATAGATCCGAAGCGAACCGCCGTGGGTCGGCAATTCCTCGACATCAAACAGTGTCAATCCATGCGCTGCGAAGATCTTCTCTACGGAAATCAGTGAAAAGTACGAAAAGTGCTCGTGGTAGATCGTATCGATCTGGCATTCGTCAAACAGCCGCATCAGATGCGGAAATTCCATCGTAATGATTCCCTGGTCCGCCAGGAGGATGCTCATGCCCTTCACGAAATCATTCAGATTTGGGACATGGGCCAGGACATTGTTTCCGATCAGAAGATCGGCTCGCAATCCCTCTCTTCGCAATGTGCGGGCGGTGCGTTCGCCAAAAAAATCAACGCGAGTCGGGATGCCCTTCGCGCGGGCCACGGCCGCGACGTTCTTCGCCGGCTCGATACCGAGGACCGGGATTTCCTTCTCGGCAAAATATTGCAGGAGATATCCGTCATTGCTGGCGATCTCGACCACTTTGCTCTGAGATCCAATTCCAAATCTGTCCACGACCCGTCTTACGTAGGCTTTTGCGTGTTGCAGCCACGACTCGCTGTAGGATGAGAAATAGGCATAGTCGCCGAAGATGTTCTCCGGCGTTTCCCACTCCTCCAACTGGACGAGAAAGCATTCGCCACAGACGTACGCCCGCAACGGAAAGAACTGCTCTTCGCTCTTTAAGTCCTCATTCTTGAGATAGGAATTTGCAAGCGGCGAAAGCCCGAGATCAATGAAGACCTGTTCGAGAGGGGCATTGCAAAATCGGCAGCAACTCGCTTCTGCTGCCGGCACCGATGGGGCCATCGTGCTGTACGGACGTGCGGCTTCTTGCTTCAACATCGTCTGGCTCCTGCTCCGCAGTAGCGGCGTTCATGGAACCAGCCTAGTTCTCACCAACCGAACGCAATTGACGACCGTCAAATCGGATTTCATTTTTGCCAGCGCCATGTTGCATCATCGGAAGATCGCGAACGTTCTCACGGCACTTGCATGACGGGCACGCGGCCTATTCGCTGGCCCGCAGCGCAAGACTCATTCGCGCTTTCAATTCGATCTGAATTTCGCTGTAGGCCTTCCACCGCTTGTCGCGTTCGGATGTGACCTGTACCGGCACCGGCCAGGCCACACCCAGCGCGGGATCGTCATACCGCAGTCCGCCTTCGGCGCCTGGCGTGTGATAGTTGCTTATCAAATAGACAAGCTCGGTGTCGTCCGTGAGCGTCAGGAAACCATGCGCAAAGCGCTCCGGCACGTAGATTCCACGCCCGTTATCAGCTGACAGATTTACTGCGACGTGCTGCAGATAGGTCGAGGACTCCGGCCGCAAATCGACGATCACGTCAACGGCCGCGCCCCGGGTGCACCGAACGTACTTGGTCTCCGTCGCCGGAGGATACTGAAAATGCATCCCGCGCAATGTGCCGCGCTTTGCGTTGAAGCTGACGCTGCCCTGCGCCACCACTGGCTTTAGACCATGAGCCAAGAACTCGTCTGCGCAAAACACGCGCGCGAAATGCCCTCGGCTATCCTGGTGCCGGTCGATGTCCACCGCATAGGCGCCCGCGAGGATGGTTTCCGAGAATATCATGCTGTGGCGAGCGTTGTGTGTTCAAGCGAACACGAGTTTGCAGATTTGGAACAGGCCCCATAGGAGAGCAACGTTCCACGCCAGGGTACAGACCAGCGCAAACGCCATCACAAAGACCGGCCAGTTGAAATGTCGCTTTTCAGCGGTTGCCCTGATAGCTGCATGAGACACCGCAGGGCCGAGTTCGCCCACATTGGACATGATTTCTCATCCCTAGATCGCCTTTAATGCATCCAGAGTATCTGCCGCCGTCTGCTCGAATCTGACAAATCTCAATAACGTGGCCGCCTTGGTCCGGCGTTGCTGCAGCGGGAAGCGCAGCAATCTAGGTTGCTCACCCCTTCGCAGGCAGAAGGCGAGCCGTTGCCGCCCAGGTCTGGGGAAGAAGGGCAGCCTTCTTCAAAGCTTGATGTCGGGGATGTCAACCAATCGCCATAGCGCGATCTCGAACGGAACGTCAGGATAGTGGTCCTTCTGGCTCTCGAGCTTCGGCGGGAAATTGAAGGGAGGTAAGTTCAAGTTGAGGTGTCGCCATCCAATACCGGTCGCCTTGCTTTCGTTCTTGTCATGGCTGGGCGTGTGAGAGATCAACAGCCACGTTGCGCCGGTTCGTCGAAAATTCTTCAGCATCGCCGCCATGTCCGAGAAGGACAAGTGTACCCAACAATCGCGGCACATGATCAAATCGACTGCAGGTAGAGGATCTTTGGTGAGGTCTGCGTGGATGAACCGGACACCCGGACGCGCATATTTCTGTCCGTTCCGGGCAACGACGCTGCTGACGACGTCGGCTCCGACGTAGTCAACGCCTGCGAGGTCCACTTTTCTCATCCAATTCCAATCACCACATGGTGCATCCAGGAACCGGGAGATTTGGAGTCGACGAAACAATTCGGGAAGATAGGCGCTGACGTTTTCCGTGGCAGCAAGCTCCGATCCAACGCCTGAGCCGCTTTCAGCGCTTCCCCACGCCTGCGCAGCGTAGGCCACCTGAAAAACCTGAGCCCTTGGCAGCGTCAGCGAAACTAATTTCTCGACGCCGGGAAGACGAAGTGCAGCGCTCTTCGCTCTCTGTCGTAAGCTCCGTTCGACCATGCAGTGCTCTCCTCGATCCCTCTGGACGCGCAGTCCCAGGCTCCTCATCTGTCCGGAGTCGCCAGTCAGGCCTCTGCGATCGTCAAATCCCCCGCGGCCGCCGCCCGGCGCGCTAATCAGCCACGCACTGAAGCGAGCACTTACGCGGGCTTCGTCAACCTCCGGCCTGCTCTCCGGAAATCCGTTCCAGCCCCTTCAAATCGATGAACCGAATGGTCTTGCGGGTCGGAAGGTCGATCAGCTTCTTCGTTCTGAAGTCTGCAAGAGTGCGACACACCGTCTCGAGTGACGTTCCGACGTGATCCGCGAGGTCCGCTCGAGGAAGCTGAAGTCGAAGCGCATCGGGTCGCTTCGGATCAGAGGGAAGATGCGCTCGCATACGCAACAGCAGCCATGCTATTCGCGCCACACAATTTTTCTGGCTCATGGTAAGGACGAGGGACAGCGTATCTGCGAGGACCTGATGCGCACCGCACGGTTCGTCCCCGCGGCACACTCCGGAGACTTTCGACCGAAATACGCGACAGTCCGTGACAGCCTCGGCGGTAAATTGCTGACAGGCCGATTGGGTGGGCATAACAACATCGCCGGGCCAATAAAACGCCAGAATTTGGCGATTTCCGTTTTCGAGAAGCCGGACAGCGCGGACTACGCCTTCGACGATCTGAATCTTTTGCGCTTCCTCCTCACCTTCCCAGAAGAGTGCGCGGCCGCGTGGAATAAGAGATGTGGATTTGCGTTGTTCTGAGTTCCGTGTCGCCTTGAAAAGAGATACCTTTGAATGGCAATTGTCTGGAAACATTGCTTCGTTAAGCATGTACTTTACCTCAGCCATAAATCCGACAGGCCTCAGTCTAAGTCGCAACGAATTGTTAATACATTCAGTCATATGCGCTAGGTTTTTGTAGGTTCCAGCTAGACTTAAAAGTCTAGTCCGTTTGTCGCAAAAACTATTCGGTGCCTCTTTCCCGCCCATACACGCCCTGGAAGAGCCCAAGACAGCGGCAAGATGTCTTTGGCGCGTGCATATCTATTTATGCGGAATGCAACTTTTGTGTTTCGCAATGCGTCGACGGTACTCGGCGAGACGCGGCCTTTAACCAGCAACGATGCGACTCTCTGACGCAAGCTTGCCCTGTTCATTGCTATCGCTTGCTTTACGAAGTTTGAGGCCATCGCAAAATCGGGTGTCGTCCACACACCCGGGCCGGCACGATACCTTGACCCAAAGAGGGCTTCGCAACGAACTGACGCCGCACAGACGGGTTTGCCCGCAACGGACCGATCGCCGTAACGAGCTTTAGCCGGTTGTTGGCAAGCAATCAGATATTTCTAAGCGTATGGATTTTGCATGTGCGACCCGGCTCAGCTGAGCGATCAGCATTCGTGCTCATCTTGACCAAACTGACGCCGTCACGACAGCTCGCTTCAAAGGTCTTCAGAACCCATTCCAGGGCGATCAAGTAATCGGCCTTCGAGGAGGAGGCACGGTCCGCGAACCTGACGTCGAATTCGCGCGCAAGCCGAAGCCATCCGTCGAACTGTACGCCCCGTCGACCACAAATCTCTTCGTCCTGGACCGCGCTGCCAGTCCCGCTTTTGATCCCACAAGTCTTGCGGCCATAAACGCCGCCTCCGTGCGGTTACGGGCACCAAGCGCGCGTAGAAGCGCTGCCGTGTGAATCTTGCTGGTCCCCTCGGCAATACTGAGCTCGCGCGCGATCTCCTTGTTCGACATACCGAAGGCGAGGAGCGGGAGAATCTCGTTCTGCCTGCGGGTCAGCCGCAACGCCTCGAGGTCGAAATTCGCCACCCGAGGAACGGCCGGCACCTCAAGCTCGTCCTCCGCCAGCCATCTGGGCACGTAGATGCGTCCAGACAAAAGATCCTCAATGGCTGATAGCAACTCTTCATCGGATTGAAGCTTGGCTACAAATCCATGAAAGCCGGCCGACAGACAACTCAGCACGTCCGCCCGGGTGTGGGATGTAGACATAACGGCAATTCGTGTCGCCGGGCTGAGATCATGGACTTCCGCCAACGCCCGAAGCGCGTCAGGCGTGAGGCAATCAAAGTCGATCAAAATCAAATCGAACTTCGCCTCTGCGTCGAAGTTCTTCAACTGGGAAGCTTCGACAACACGAGAATGGAACCGGCTCTGAATGACGTCCCGAAGGCCGGTCCTATAGATACTATGTTTGTCTACTAATAAAATTACTGACACTGCACAACCCTCGAACTCCCCGTACACCGAGGACTTCTCACAATCGCGGCAGTTCGATTCTCTCAAAAAAAGCGGACTTAAGGATCCGACGTGAAGCCTGAATCGACCACAGCGCAAGCCAACCACACTAATTCCGCAATGCACAACCATAACTTACATTTGAAAACTGTCAAGCAACCCTAAGTAATCGCCGAGCTCTCCTCAGATACGGCCCAGCGCTGGGATGACTTCGTTCATCGGCGTCCACAGGAGATGGGTGTCCAACTGCTCCGTGTGCTGAAGATGCCGAAGTTCGGATAGTCTTGTGAAAGGGGCCGAGTTGAAAGTTGCTTCATCCAGCTGAATTCGCTCAAAGACGCTTTTGAGTTGCTGCGCTCCGCGACCGGCGTTCCAGCGACAGCTGAAACTCGGCAAGTGCGTCTTGATCTTGTCAAAGGATACGCGATAGCTGCGGCTGTCGGGACCACTCGGACCAAACGTCAGTTCGCAGCCCGGAAAGGTCTCGCTGACAATCGTTGCGATCTCGCGCACGGTGTAGTTCTGGCTTTCATCTCCGACATTGAAGGCTTCGCCACACACCGCTTCGGTCGGCGCGTCCAGCGCGCACAGAATCGCCTGACAGATATCGTCGACATGGACTAGAGGCCGGCAGGGCGTTCCATCGCTCATGACCCGGATCTTGCGAGTCGTGAATGCAAAGCCGGACAAATTATTCAGCACGAGGTCGAAACGTTGCCGTGGAGACGCCCCGAAGGCCGTCGAATTACGCAAGAACACCGGCGAAAACCGGGAGTCGACCATCTCGAGGAGATCTCGTTCGACCAATACCTTGCATCGCGCGTAGGCAGTCTGCGGGTCGCACGACGAGGTTTCCGATTTGATCTCGGCGCCTGCAGCCCCATAGATGCTACACGACGATGCGTAGACAAACCGTCCAATGCCGGCTTCCTTGCACTTGCGCGCGAATTCGACGGAGCCTCGATGGTTGATTTCCATCGTGATCTCGGGGTCGTTCTCTCCCAAAGGATCATTCGATAGTTCGGCCAGATGAACGACCGCGTCAAAGCCGATCAAATCAGACCTCGACAATCGCCGCGTATCCCTGGACATCACCATCGGGCGCGTCCTGCCATCATCGTACAGCCAGCCACGGCGATAAAGGCCCGTGTCGATTCCGGTCGCGTCGTAACCATGTTCGATCAGCTTGGGACCAAGCACAGCGCCGATATAGCCATCAGCACCCGTAAACAAAACGCGCATTTGGATTCTCCTCAACGAGTGGATTGGGCAGCAAACGCCGGCTTGATCACCGCGACATGTTCACTCGGAGCTGCCGAGTCCTTATTCCAAACGCACCAGGGAGGATTTCCCGTATCCCACAATTCCTGCAGGACCGTTTTGTCGCGAAGCGTATCCATGTTCTGCCAATATCCGCGGTGGCTGTAGACGGCCAATTGGTCCTGCTCAATCAAACGTGCCAGCGGCTCGTTCTCCCAACTTGTGGCGTCCCCATCGACGACGTCCAGAGCCTGAGGCTCCATGACAAAGAAGCCTCCGTTGATCACTTGGCCGTCACGTGCATCCTTCTCGCGAAAGCGCGCTGCTCGTGGGCGATCGGATGAGAGATTGATTGCCCCGAAACGACCAGGCTGCTGTACCGCGGTCACGGTCGCGAGCGCGCCCTGTTGATGATGAAATCGGATCAGTTCGCGAATATCGACGTCACTCACGCCGTCGCCGTAGGTCATGCAGAAGGTCTCACCTCCCAAGTAGTCGCGCACGCGCTTGAGCCGCCCTCCGGTCATCGTCTTCTCTCCGGTGTCGACCAGCGTTACCTTCCAGGGTTCACAATCGTTGCGATGGGTCTCGACGCGATTGCGCTGAAGATCGATCGTCAAATCGCCTTGATGAGGAAAGTAGTTCAAGAAATAGTCGCGGATCACCTGGCCTTTATAGCCGAGGCAAATAACGAACTCGTTCAGGCCATGATGAGAAAACAACTTCATGATATGCCAGATGATCGGACGGCCGCCGATCTCCACCAACGGCTTTGGGACAACCGAAGTGTGCTCGCTCAATCTCGTGCCATAGCCGCCGGCGAGAATGACAACTTTCATTGGCCTCTCCTGAATCTCAGGGATCGCCCGTACGAATGGTGCGAGCCAACCAAAGCGTATGAAGCAGCCAAAGCCGCGAGTTGACGACCATCAAATCCGTTGACCGACATCGAAGCTGAAAAAGAAAAAAGCGCGAGCGTCGATTGGCTCGATCCCGCAGGACGCTCCGCCACGTCATCCGGAGCTGAAACGGAAAGGCGCTATCGCGGTCGGATCAACCTGCCCAACCGGCGAGTTATTCGGCGCACGAAGCGCATCTGACCATGAACCAGCGGATCAGGTCCCATTCGCCCATCCGGCCGATCAAGCCCGGCAATAACGGCATGGTCAGTTGTGGTCAGTTCAAAGTCGAACAGATCAATGTTCTCCGCGATGCGAGCCGACGCCGCGGACTTCGGGATCGCAATGATGCCATTTTCAATATGCCATCGAAGCACGACTTGCGCTGGAGTGCGCTCGCAGCGGTCCGCGATTGCCTGCAGCCTCGGATCGGCGAGGCTGCGGCCCTGCCCCAACGGACTCCACGCCTGCGTCACGATGCCGTACCCCTCGTGGACGTTCCTCAATGATCTCTGCTGAAAAGCCGGATGCAATTCGATCTGATTGATTGCCGGCGCGACACCTGTTTCGCCGATAATGCGCTCCAGATTGTCCGCGGTGAAGTTGGAAACGCCTATCGACCGAACACGACCCTGCTTCTTCAATTCGACGAATGCGCGCCAGGTCTCGACGTAAGCATCGCGCTGAGGACACGGCCAGTGGATCAGATAGAGATCGATGACATCCAATCCCAGGTTGGCAATGCTCAGATCAAAAGCGCGCATCGTCTGGTCGTACCCATGCGCTTCATTCCGGAGCTTCGTAGTGACAGATATCTCGTCTCTGGACACAGAAGCCCGTTTGAGAGCCTGACCCACGCCAGCTTCATTTCCATAATTTGCGGCGGTATCAATCAGGCGATAGCCCGCACGGATCGCCGTTCCGACAATCTCGGGTGCGCCCGCGTTATCGATCTTCCAGGCACCGAAACCCAGTTGCGGAAGGCTATGGCCGTCATTGAGCAGCAACCGCGGAACGTTCGCACAATTTCGTTCGTCGAGCTCGGCTTCCAGCGGGGAACTCGCCAGGGAGTGCGAAGCCATGTTCGCTGCCGACCAAGGCAACATCCGTTCAGGATGCTGAGCGGCGGGAGTCCGATGGTCTCCGGCGATCGCATAGCTCGAGCTGGCGGTTTCAGTGATTGTCCCCTGACGCAGGATGCGGGTGCCGCCCCCGATGGCGCGCACCATGACGGCCTTCAACCAGTCGCGGGCAACGGAGGTGCGGCTCTCAAACAACAGATAAAATGCGACAGCCAATAGCAGGCAGAACATGATAAAAGTCGCATCAAGAGCGAGCGATGCAAGCGTAAAGTCGCGACGTTCGCGCGTAACGACGTTGAGTAGAAGCAGGATTGGATAGTGGATTGCGTACAGCGAAAAGCTGAACTTTGCGAGGTTCCGCCCGAACCCCAGGAATGAGGGCAGCGGTATCTTAAGGCGCTCGATGAGAACAATGAACGCGGCAGTGCCCAGTCCGACGGCGACGACAATCGCCGCCCAGTGCGGCAAGAGACCCTTGATCGACAGTCCGTATGCGCCTGCCAGGATCACGAGGAAGCCGCAGCACCACGCCCAGGTGGGCGTGATCACCGCATAGACCAGCACACCAAGGCACCAGACCGCAAAAAAGAAGAAGAACTTCAGGCCGATGTGCGTCCCCGTGGGGTCATGGCGCTCCGCTACCATAAACAAGCCGAAGATCGCGACAATCACCAGAACGTAGGCTGGCGCCTTGCGAACGGAGATCAGCGCGAAAAACAGCAGGTAGTACCAGAACTCGTTCGACAAGCTCCATAGAGCCACGTTTCCAGCAAATTCCGAGCAAACGATCGTCTGGAGAAACAAACCATTGCATATCGCCGCAGACGGACCGACGGGCGCGAGGAAGACTCGCGCGCTGTCATAGAGCTCCTGATGGGAAGCAACGAAGCCTCCCCATCCAGGCAGTTGCCTTGCCGAAATATACGCGCAGAATGAAATTGTAAGCGCCGGAATCACGACGATGTAGAGCCGCGCCAGTCTTGCCGAGAAATAATCGACGGCGCTTAGCTTTCCGTGGAAGCTTCTCACCAGCGCCGGCCCGCCCACGAGATAGCCGCTCAGGACAAAGAACACCAACACGGCGTCGCCGCCATGTCCACTCAATGTCCAGAAGACGGAGTAGGCAAGCCGGATTGCCGGTTCATAGTTGAGGCCCGGCAGCTGCTCCATAAACATCAGCTGGTAGGAGTGAAATGCCAGAACCTCAACGGCGGCAAGACCACGCGCGAGATCGAGCCAATCCGAAAGCACAGGAGAGATGCCTGTCTGAGCACGAAAACCAATCACAGCGTTCTTCCGTCGAGCTCGAGATAAACGACTCTGGACCGCCGACAGCAGCGTTCCGAACGTATCGGGACGACTGCGCGCCAATTTGATGGTTCTCAATACCGCACGGATCGAAACGTC
>Ga0070665_100000906_pt1 | contig 38030 bp, 30 predicted proteins | sample KBSS13metaG_FD_65862 | JGI IMG/M metagenome (GOLD analysis project Ga0070665, IMG submission 65862) | Switchgrass rhizosphere microbial communities from Kellogg Biological Station, Michigan, USA - KBS S1-3 metaG | ecosystem: Host-associated > Plants > Roots > Rhizosphere > Soil ... | reverse complement strand
ACCGAAGTGAACGTCGCCACCGGGCAGGAAAAGCCGATGACTGGCCACGATTGGCGCAATATCAATGACTTTACTTGGCTTCCCGACGGTAGCGGCCTTCTGCTGGCGGCGCAGGAGAAAACCGGAATCCCAAGCCAACTCTGGATTCTGGGTTACCCGGACGGAAAAGCCCGTCGCGTCTCCAACGACCTGAGTGAATATTTTTCAGCCTCACTTTCTGCCGATGGCTCGGTCATCGCTTCTGCGCAAACCAATCGCTCCAGCAGTGTTTACGTCGCTCCCGCGGATGCGCCCGACCAGGCTCGCCAGGTCACTTCAGGCCGCCTCGACGGCCAGATCGGTCTCACCTGGACCGGCGACAACCGAATCGTTTATGTTGCGGATCACTCAGACAATTGGGATCTTTTCATCACCGACGCGGACGGACAGAACCAGCGGCAACTTACCTTCGACGGCCACTACCATGCTTATCCAGCTGTGTGCGACTCCAGCCGCAGCGTCGTCTATTACACAGACTTCGAAATACCCAGCCACCTTTGGAAGCTCGACCTGCAGTCTGGTGCAGTCTCGAAACTAACGAATGGCGCCGGTGAAGCCTCGCCCTCTTGCTCCCCCGGCGCTCAGTCCGTGTTCTATCTCGGACTTACTGATCCCAAGAACGGCCTCTCGCCTTTTCGTCTCAACCTGACCGGAGGCTCACCCGTTCAGCTTACAAAGCGTCCCGGCTTCTTCGTCCTGTTCGCTTCTCTCGACGGCAAACACGCTGCGTTTCCTTCGATTGGAAAATCCGGCAACTTCGTTGCTGCTATCGTTTCCGCGGAAACCGGTGCCGAGGAAGGGGACCTGAAGCTGTCCCCCACTTTTGACAACGTCAATCCCTGGGTCAGCTGGGGCCCTGACAATCGCTCAATCGGATTTCTGGATCTCGCCAGCGGCACGCCCAACATCTGGTCGTATCCTGCGTTCACGCAGGGTCCCGCAAAACAGCTAACGCATTTCACCTCCGGCCAGGTCTGGGCGTTCGCCTGGTCTCCTGATGGGAAGCAGCTTGCTTTCTCCCAAGGCAACAATTCTTCTGACGTCGTCCTCTTTACAAACGCTAAGTAACTCCCGAGAGAGTTCTGAAGGTTGGAGACGCCGTAACTCTCTGGTTCGCCTCGCGGCCAGTTTGCTTCACAATAAGTCGCCAGCGTTCCTCTAAAGGAGAGCTTATGTCTATCGCCATCGATGATCTAAGGAACTATCAGTCGCGTGAACTCGAACAACCAAACTTGCAAACCAATGGCAAACAGCCCGTTTTCAGCAAAACAATAGAATGGTCGCTGGTCGAAATCGTCATCGTCCTGACCGAGCTCCGCGATGGCCTCATCGCCGCCGCCAACAGACGCTAGTCTGCCTCGGACAGAGCGGGAAAGAGTTCTTTCCTCACGGGTGCCTGTCAGTCGCTTTGCGCCCGTAGATTACGAGAGTCGCCTTCGAACTATCTGATTCTTGTTCAAGAATCGGCGGTTTCTCGTTTTTAAGCGTAGCGTCAAGAAATGCTCCAAGATAAATCCGAATCAACCGCAAATTCTTGGCAGCTTTGTCGCGTTCCGCCGGTGACTTTGCCGAGAGATAGTCCCAATCCTGAATGCTTCCGTGATTTGTGCTGGCGAGCCGCAATTCGTAAACAGGGGAACCTTGGGTCTCCACAAACTCTCGCGGCACGGCGCCGGCTCTCTCCAGACGAATCCAGAGCAGTGGCTGCGTCAGCCCACTCAGCAGGGAAGCGGTGAAGCTCGGCGCGTCGACATTCGCGCAAGCCGCAATTCGGCGGTCCAGCTTGCAAGCCGTTCCCGCCGCCAGGAAGCCAGAGGAATGACCCATCGCTGCAATACGCGTCAAAACCAGGTCTCCGGCGAAGAGTCCGTCTGCATCGGCGGCGTTCAACCGCGTAATCTCATCAATCGCGAATTGAACGTCCCGCCCGTAATACGCCTGAATCTCGGATGCGTCTTGAAACTGGTCTTCCGTTGGCTCCGTAACCTTGCGGTTCGGCAGCGCCACCCGGCCCATATACGGATGATCGATTCCAAACACTGCATATCCGTGGCTCGCCAAATCTTCTGCCATGGATGTGTACTCCGAGCGCGTTCCTTGCCAGCCGTGTGAGAACACCACCACCGGGAATTTCATTCCCGCAAGCGGTGGCTTGTTCATCCGTGAATGCGTGACAACGTGCTGCGCTATTTCGATTTCCGCTTCCTCCCAAACGCCACGATACGCCCTAAGCATCGGCACGTACGGCGCCGTCGAGCCGGAAGCCTCTTTCGCCGGATACCACATCTGCACAACGAGCTGCCGAAAGTCGCCCGGCTTTCCCGTCGCCTTCTCGACGCGCGAGCGGTCTGTCCAGTTGTAAATTCTGGTGCCAACTGCAAACCGCCCGGTAGGGGAGAGCAGTTCAACAGGTCTGACAGGGCCAGCATTGTCTTGCGCTTCGATGTTCTGAAATCCTGCCGCTGTGTCAGTGCGTCCAGGCATCTGAAGACAACTCAACACCGCGCAGACAACCAGGACAACCCCACTGAAGCAAGCTTTTGCCCACATGCCTCTTTAGACTGCCCACCCATCCAACTCGTCTTATCGAATAGTCGGGCTGAGCGCCTATCCCGCCGACGTTCCCTTCGCCGCGTCCGCCTGAATCAGCCCCTCCAGCCGCACGTAGCTTGCTTCCATCCCGCTTTCCATGCCCGTAGCCAGCATTGCCGCCCGCGTCTTCTCATCCGGCAGCGTCATTCGCATCGTCATCAGCGTCCCGCTTCCGTCCGCATCAAATCTCGTCTCCACGTGATTGTCCGGCGTCGGGTCCGGCAAGTGCATCCGCTCGATGTGCACAATCTTGTTGAACGGATTCAGCTCCACGTATTCGCCGGTCAGATAAAATCCGTTTCCTTTCCCATCCGACCACTCAAAGCGCATCTTGCCGCCCGGTTTCGCCTCGCTGATGCACACCGGCATCGTCCACCCGTCCGGCCCCAGCATCCATTTCTGCATCAGCTTCGCGTCTGTATGCGCGCGGTACACCGCTTCCGTCGAAGCTGCAAACTTCCTCGTCACCATCACGTAGCGATCGCCTTCCGTCTTCAGCGTCATCTTGCTCATTTGTTCCTCCGTCCTTTCTTTCTTTTCTTCTCGGCCGATTCCATCCCTGCCAGAATTTCGTCCAGCCTGTCGTAGTTCTTCGCCAGAGCTTTCCGCAGCATCGCCAGCCACTGGTCAATCCCCACAACACCTTCTTTGGCCAGCCGGCAAGGCCGCTTCGTCCCCTCAACCCGCCGCGTGATCAGCCCCGCGTTCTCCAGCACCTTCAAGTGCTGCGAAATCGCCGGCTGGGTGAGCTCAAACGGCTTCACTAGCTCCATCACCGTAGCTTCGCCCAGCGCCAGCCGTGCCAGAATCGCCCGCCGCGTCGGGTCCGCCAATGCCGCAAACGTCGTATCCAGATCAAGCATTCGCCCGTCCTTATATAAGTAGATGGTGATATAAGTCACCACTCCTGTCAAGCAAAATCCTATAATCCTGCTTGGTCCTAGCCCCAAAGGGTCGCGACTATCTCATGTATGTTTGGTCGCACTATATGTACGTAAGACTATAATTACTGCTAAAGCTTGGTAGGCTCTCGACATTCTCGGTGAGAATGGCCTGGAGGAAACCATGCGCTCGCTGGTTCTGATGTTGACTTCGCTGTTGTTTGCAAGCCTTTGCCTTACCCCCGGGAAAGCTCAATCTTCGGGAAATACTTTGGACATCAATCCGATTTATCAGGAAACACCGGAATGGTGCTGGGTAGCGACAGGTCAGATGATTTTTCAATACTTCCAGATTCCTATGATCAATCGGATCGATGGCCAATGCGGGATCGTATCGCTCTGGGGAGCCCACGCCGTTCCGCCCCTTGGCCAGTTGTCAGGCCCATGCCTTGCTGACTGTCGCGCTTGCCCGTTTCCTGCTGGGCAGGTCGATACCATCGCCGCGATGCTCCAACAGTACCCTGTTATGGCGGGCTTCTTTTATCATCGGCGAATTGCTCCGCTCAGATTTCAAACATCACAATCTGCGTTGACGCAGCAACAGATTTCGGACGAGATTGATGCTAGCCGGCCTGTGCTCGTCGGCATTTCACCTTCAGGAAACTCTGCCTTCGGGCCGCAGCATGTGGCGCTTATCGTAGGCTATGAGACAGATGCAAACGACAACCTATTCTTGATTGTTAATGACCCGTTTCCATTTGCGTACTTCGCCGCGCAAGGAATTTCGGATCCTTATATAGTTGCTGGCGGCCAAAACATGGATGATGGACGCTACCGGATCTCGTATAGGGATTTCAAGAACAGGATGCATTGGTCAGTGTCCATTCATCATTTGCGTCAAGGCAGCTAACCACCGGGCCGACTGCGACGATCCCGAAGGATCCGCAAGCGCTGTCAACAGGCTCGCTCAGATGAAGAATACTTAGCGGGGACGCACTGCCAGCTAAGTTCCTGCTACTCCTGAAACGTCACGCAAACCCCGTTCGGATCAATCGCCCCAAACTCTTTGCTTCCCCACGGCTTCGTCTGCAGCGGCCCGTTCGGATGCACCTTTCCGCCACGCCTCTGGTATTCCGCATACAGCGCTGCAATTCCTTGCACCGAAAACCGCACCATCGTCTGGTCGCCCACCGTACGGGCCAGCTCTTTGTCATCCATTCCACAAATATGCGCCCGAGCCTCGCCCCGCTGTATCCCCGCATAACTCGGCGGAGTGCCGTCGCGAAACGTCTCCGCAAATCCGCAAATCTCCGTCCACCATCTCAACGACTCCGCCACGTCCGCCGCCGGCAACACCGGAACCGCTCCTTGAAACACCGCTTCCATTTTCTCGGCCATGAACCCTTCTCCTGACTTCCGCCTTCCGAGTTTAACTCACTGCCTTCCGCTTGGTTCCGATCGGTCCCCGCGAAGACAGCCTTTACACCTGCTGTCGACCACCGCAATCTATGGAGACCCGCTCCCGATACTGCACCCCATGAAAACACCCTGCGACGAACTCGCCATGCGCTCCGGCCAGCCAAGCGTTGCACCCTCCAAGCCCGCATCAGGTCCCTGGATTCTCTCCGCGACCATTCTCGGCTCCAGTATGGCTTTCATCGACGCCACCATCGTCAATGTCGCCGTACCCAAATTCCAGGCCACGTTTCAAGCCACTGTCGTCGACGTGCAGTGGGTCATCGAATCTTACGGTCTCCTGCTCGCGTCCTTAATTCTTGCCGGTGGCGCACTCGGAGACCGCCTCGGCCGCCGGTTTATATTTCTGGTCGGCGTGGGAATTTTCGCCGCCGCTTCCGTCGCCTGCGGCTTGGCACCAGGCATTCAAGCCCTCATCATCGCCCGCGCAGTGCAGGGAATCGGCGCAGCCCTGCTCGTTCCCGGCAGCCTCGCCATCATCAGTGCCTCTTTCGACGAGTCGTCCCGCGGCAAAGCCATCGGCACTTGGTCCGGATTCACTGCCATTACGATGGCCCTCGGTCCCGTGCTCGGCGGCTGGCTCATCGAGCACGCGTCCTGGCGCTGGGCATTTTTCTTGAACCTTCCCCTGGCCGCAGCTGTCATAGTGATCTCGCTTCGTCACGTTCCCGAAAGCTGCGCGCCCCGAGGCCGCGAACAGTCGACTGAAAAACTCGACTGGCTCGGTGCGTCCCTCGCCACGGCAAGCCTCGCCGCCGTAGTCACCGGCCTCCTTGAATCCTCCAAACTCGGCTGGCGCAGTCCCGTAGTAATCGGAAGCCTAGTCGGCGGCCTGCTCCTCTCCGCCCTTTTCGTGTGGGTTGAAGCGCGCGCACCTTCACCGATGGTCCCTCTCTCACTCTTCAAATCGAATTCTTTCCTCGGCGCCAACCTTTTGACGCTTTTTCTCTATTCCGCGATTGGCATTTTCTTCTTCCTGTTCCCCGTCACGCTGATGCAGGTGCACCACTACTCCGCGACCGCCGCCGGCGCTGCAACTCTGCCCGTCACGCTGCTGATGTTCTCGCTGTCCCGCTGGTCTGCGGCTCTCGTCACTCGCTACGGCGGAAAAATTCCCCTGATCCTCGGCCCTGTGGTCGTCGCCGCGGGTTTTGTTCTGTTTGCACTGGTCGGGCACGGTGGCCGCTACTGGAAATCATTCTTTCCAGCTGTCGCCATCTTGGGCTTTGGATTGGCGATAACGGTAGCTCCACTCACCACCGTCGTGATGAGTTCCGTCAGCAAAGACCATAGCGGTGCAGCATCCGGCATCAACAATGCCGTCGCTCGCCTCGCCGGCGTCCTGGCCATCGCCGTATTCGGCATCGTTCTGGTAAAAGCCTTCGCTGGCCATCTCGATCGAACGCTCCCAACTCTCGCGCTTCCGCCCGAAGCCGTCCACGAGATCCGCTCAAAAGAAATCGAACTCGCCGGCATGGAGCTGCCGAAAAATCTGGACGAAAGCACCAGAAACAAGGCCCGCACCGCCGTCTCCGAAGCCTTCCTCTCCGGCTTCCGCCTGATCCTCTTCTCCTGCGCAGCCCTCTCAGTAGTCAGCGCTATCGTCGCCTCCCGCCTCATCCCCAAGAAATGAAGTGATGTTGTGTCTTCGGAGTGGGCGCCGCGGGTGGCCCATCCTTGCGCTTGCGCAAGAGTGGGAACTGGCGGCCATGCTCCTGTACAATCCCCAATGCAATCCTAACTAAGGAAAACCACCATGAGCCAGCAAGGCCGCATCCTCGGCATCGGCGGTATCTTTTTCAAGTCCGCGAACAAGCCACAAATGCTGGAGTGGTACGCAAAAAATCTCGGCCTCGCCGATAGCGGCCATGGAGTCATGCTGCCGTGGCGTGAAAAAGACAATCCCGATAGCGAGCAGATGACCATCTGGAGCATTTTCCCCGGCAACACCAAATACTTCGAGCCCAGCTCCGCCTCGTTTATGGTCAACTACATCGTCGACGACCTCGACGCACTGCTCGACCGCCTGGCCAAAGCAGGCGTCCAGATCGACCCGAAGCGCCAGGACGAATCCTACGGCCGCTTCGCCTGGATCTACGATCCCGACGGCAACAAGATCGAACTCTGGCAGCCCCTCACTCCAACCGAATAGTGCTCGCGAGAGGCCTCTCCGCCCGCAAGCTCCACAAGAATGGCCCACCCACTCCGTAGCCGAATCAGTTAGATTCCGCGCAGATGCCGCGCAAGGTAACGGATTGACGCTGAGGCCGTACGAGCATAGAGTCCCGCGCATTCGTCCCCACCTGGTTCCCTCATCTGGCGGAAAGGATTCCTATGAATCGCTACCTTGGCGTTCCAGTGCGGGTACTGCTCTTGGTGTTCGGATTGTCGATTGTCTCAGCGGTGGCACACGCAGATTACATCTACACGGTGACGTCGACCGAGCCTGGCCTTGAGACTCAGTTCAGCTTTACTGAGCCTATACTCGCCAGTTCGGAGGATGTTGCTTCTGGTTTCACGCAAATTAGCGGTCTTACTGTGACAGACTTTCAGTGGAACACCGACGGTAATGGTATTTGTGTTCTTACCCCCGGTTTCGATTGCGCCGCATTACAATTCGGCGGTCCCCTTAGCTCGTTCTTTGTCTATCCTTTTTCCCCAGGCCCTTTTCTGGCACCTGGAACATACGCATCCCTTTCAAGTCGACTGACGGTGACCATCACTCAGACGGGTGTCCCGGAGCCGTCCAGCCTGCTTCTGCTGGGTAGCGGCATTTTTGGCCTGCTTGGTGCGCTACGCAGAAAACTCGCCTGACGCTGCCTCCATTCTTCGCCCTTTGCGATGAACGCTTTTTGCGATGATCGCTGGGTGGCCCATCCTTGCGCTTTTTGTAAGGGTGGGGATTGACGTCACCCGCGCATACGACCGTGCAGAGAGTTTGTGATGCTGCCGTGGTGTGAAAAATGACGCTTGTGCTTGGGAGACAAGCGCTGTCGATGTCGGTGTTGACAACAACTACACTAAGAACAAATTTGCGCCATCCCTTAGGTAGACCTGAATCCCAATCTCTCCCTCAACTCAAAACAGTCGCGGCTCTTCCGCCGGCCCGTCCGCAATCCTCTCCAGCTCCGGATACTTCGCTCGCAGCGGCTCCGGCATCTTCACCTTTGCGCCCCTCAGCATCGCGATCAGCTCCAGCGCATTCACCGCGGCCTTGCCCTGATAATGATTGTTCGTCACCACATACACGTCGCTCGCGTCTTCCGCCACTTGCTTCACCCGGTCCGCCCACGGCCGCAGCTCCTCCACGGAGTACAAATAGTTGTACCGCTCATGCTGCGGCACATCCGGATCATCCGAAAACCAGGTGTCGTAACGCCGCCCGTGCAGCCGCACATACCCCACCGGCGCCGTCGTTTCCGCCGAAGCCTTCAGCGACCGTCCAATCAGCGGCTGATCAATGTTGCAAAATCCCGCGCCGCGCTCGCGCAGTAACTCAAAAACTTCCGGCGCATTCCACGTCGCGTGCCGCACCTCCACCACCAGCGGATAATCCGCAAACCGCTTCAACAAGTTTTCCAGGTACGTCGAATTGTCCTGGGTCCGGTGAAACGAAAAAGGAAACTGCAGCAGCACCGCTCCCAACTTTCCCGCCGCGCGCAACACGTCGAATCCCGCGCGCACCTCTTTTTCGTCCGCGGCCGTCGCGGTCAAATCGTGCGTAAACCGCTGCAGCAATTTTGCTGTGAACACGAATCGCGCATTCGCTTTTACCTTCTCCAGCCACAACTTCGCGTGCTCCGGCCGGATCGGTCCGTAAAAACTCGTGTTGATCTCAATCGTGTCGAAAAACTGCGCCAGATACTCCGCCTCGTGAAACCCCTTCACTTTCTTCTCTGGATAAACGTATCCCTTCCAGTCCGCGTACGACCATCCCGCAACTCCCACGCGAATTTTCGCTTTTACGTGCTGTTTCGCTGTCATGTCGCTAATTCTTTTCAGCTAGCGGTATCAGAGTATATGCGCGCTCGTGCAACCATTGCTCCGCACCAATCATCTTGCTATTCTCAGCCCCGATGCGGCGTCGAACCACAGTCCGCGTCTCGCCCATTTGTTCGCAGGCGAAAGCTTGCGAATTCACCCCTCAAACATTTCACAGGTGCGCATATGAAACTCTCCGTCAGTTTCAAAGATGTCGAGCGTCACAATCCCATCGACAAGGAGTTTGAACGAGCCGTATCCAAACTGAATATACTCCTGAAAAGTTATGAGCCCGATCTCGTTTCGCTTCACGCAGTATTTTGCAAAGTCCCCCGCACCCAAGAACACGCACTCTCTCTGAATCTCACGCTTCCCACCGGCTCGCTCCAGGCCACCGCAAGCAACGAACACGTGCGCGCCTGCTGCAAAAAAGCCTTCCATGACATCGAATCGCAAATCAAAAAACACCAGGCCCGCCTCCGCAAAGATTACGAATGGAAGCGCCGCCGCCCCAAACCCCGCACCGCGGAGGCTTTTTCCTAAGTCCGAGTTTCTACAAACAAAACGAGAGGGCAGGGAGCCTCGCCGCCGGAATCGTCCGGCGGCGATTTTTTTCTTGTTGACACCTTTGGCGCGCTCTGTATATATGTACAGTCCTCTATACAACTGGACCGGTGACTCAGCGTGCCCCCAGCAGCCCTCGACCGCCAAAGCGTCGTCCCGCTCTACTACCAGATCCAGCAGAGCATCCTCGAGCAGATCCGCTCGGGTGCGCTGAAGGCCGGACAGCCCGTGCCCTCCGAACAGGAGCTGGCGCAGCGCATGGGCGTCAGCCGCATGACCGCGCGCCAGGCCCTGAAGTCGCTGTGCAACATGGGGGTGGCGTACAGCCAGCGCGGCAAAGGCACTTTCGTCTCCGGCATCAAGTTGGAGAAAGACTTCCGGCAAGTTCTGTCGTTCAGCGAAGAGATGAGCGCGCGCGGTTCGCAGCCGCGTTCGAAAGTGCTGACGTTCAAAAGGGATCGACCGGATTCGCAAGTTGCGGAAGCTCTGCACACCGCAGAGAGCGAAGAAGTTTTCATTTTGCGCCGCGTGCGCTTGGCGGATTCGGTGCCGCTTTGCGTGGAGTGCACGCACGTGCCCGCGCGCTTGTGCCCTGATTTGCAAAAAGTGTTTGCGCCCGGCGAATCGCTCTACAAAACGCTGTTGGAGCGTTACGGAATTGAAATTGAATACGCGGACGAAGTAGCAGAGGCGTCGGTGGCAACAGCGGAGGAGGCGCGGCTGCTGCGAATTCGAAAGAAGGCACCGGTGTTTCGCTTCGTTCGAACGGCGTATTTGAAAAGCGGCGAGCCGATTGAGTTTGTGAGATCGGTGTACCGCGGCGACCGCTGCAAGATCGCGACGCGGCTTTCGCGGCAACTGAAGGCCGAGCGGTAAACGGAATTGTGCGAGCTGAGTTGCCGCGAAGGGCACGGCGGCGCAAGAGGTTTCGTGAAGCATGCAGGGTTTGAGTGGTCTGGGTCCGGTAACAGGGCGAAGTTTTTTCAGGAGTGAAGGTTCGATCGCAAAAAAGTAACGGGGTGTAGTTCGTACGTTCAGTATCCGGGGGAGGGTAAATGAACAAAGTGGTTTCGGTAGCTCTAGTCTTGGTTGTTTTGCTCACCGTAGGAGTAGTTGGAAGTCTGGCGCAGTACACAACAGGGTCGATTCAAGGAACGGTGACTGATTCGAAGGGCGGCGCGGTCGCGAATGTGACCGTAACGGTTACCAACGCGGACCGCAACACCGTCATTCGAACGGTCACCACAGATCCAAACGGGGAATACAGCGCGGTGCTGTTACCGACGGGGAAGTACACCATCACCGCCGAAACAGCCGGTTTCAAGAAGGTCACGCAAAACGGAATCGAGCTGAACGTCAACGAAAAGCTGCGAGTCAACTTGACACTGGAAGTCGGAGCCGTAACGGATACGGTGAACGTGGAAGCGGACGCGCTTCAGGTGGATACGCTCAGCGTTACGCCGACCGGCCTGATTACGGGAACGCAAGTGCGCGAGCTTTCGCTTGGCACTCGCAACTACGAACAGCTGGTGAGCCTGATGCCCGGCGTTTCGATGGGCACTCTGAACCAGCTTTACGTCGGAAACTCACTGCCGTCGGGTCTGGCGGCGACCGTGAGTTTTGGCGTCAACGGCCAGCGAAACGGCGCAAATGCGTGGACGATCGACGGAATCGACAACGTGGACCGAGGTTCAAACCTGACGCTGAGCAATTTTCCAAGCGTGGACGCGATAAGTGAATTCAAAGTGCTTCGCGGGCAGTATGACGCGGAGTACGGGCGCGCGGCGGGCGGCATCATCAACGTGGCGACCAAGTCTGGAGGAAGCGGTTTTCACGGCGACGCGTATGAATTTTTCCGCAACGATGTGCTGAACGCGAACAACTTCTTCAATAACTCGTCGCACCTCAAAAGGCCCCCGCTGCGTTACAACGATTTCGGGTATACGCTGGGCGGGCCGATCATCAAGCAGCATACTTTCTTCTTTTTCTCTGAAGAATTCCGGCGCGTCATTACCTATTCGACATTCAATGGCAGCGAGCCCAGCGCGGCGACGCTGACTGGAACTTTTCCGGACAACGTTTGCATTCAATTCGACAGCAGTGGGAAGTGCGTTCCCGGCGCGCGCTCGAACTCCATCCCGACCTCAAGCTTCAGTCCCGCGGCCGCTGCATATATTCAAGACATCTTTTCGCAGCTTCCCACGCCGAACAACTCGGGCAGCCCTTTTTCGCTGGTCACGGCACAACGCAACATCTTCAACGGGCGCCAAGAGATGGTTCGGATCGATCACACGGTCAACTCCAAGTTCTCGGTGTTCGGGCGGTATGAACATGACTCCATTCCGACAGTTGAGCCCGGCGGTCTATTCACCGGCATCACATTGCCCGGCGTAGGGACAACCGATACCAATTCACCGGCTTGGCAGGCGATGGGGCATTACACATACAGCATCACGCCCACGTTGCTAAACGATGGCGGTTATGGCTATAACTCCAGCGCGATCGTCAGCACGCCTGTGGGATTGGACAACGCTTCGCTTTCGCCGGATGTGGCAAGCGCCATAACACTGCCGTTTGCTTCGACGCTCGGTCGTATACCGACGCTTGCGATCAGCGGCCTTTCGACCATCGGGGGCTTCGGACCATATAACGACTACAATCGTGATCACAACGTCTTCGACAACATCACCTGGATCAGAGGAAAGCATACGTTCAAGGCCGGCGTGAGCTACAACCGCTATCAGAAGCGGGAGAATGCCGGCGGGAACAACGTCGGGTCGTTCTCTTTTCCAACATCGGGAGCTCCAGCATTTAGCACCGCTGCGGGTAGCGATTGCACGACCTCACAAGGGATTTGTAATACGGAGCAGGCAATCGCCAACTTCCTGCTGGGAAATCTCGGAAGCTTTTCGCAATTGTCACAGGACGCCGTGGCGGATATCCGCGCGAACCAATGGGAGTTCTATGGCCAGGACGAATATCGCCTCAACAAGCGGTTAACCATTAGTTTGGGGCTGCGTTATTCCCGGTTCGGGCAGCCATTCTCTGGCAACCGCCAGTTGAACAACTTTGATCCTGCTCTTTACGATCCGGCCAAGGCGCCGACGATCAGTACGACGGGGCAGTTGTGCCTGGTGACGGCGTGTCCCGGTGGCGGGACGCCAAATCCAAACTACGATCCGCTGAACGGATTCATCGTCGCGGGACAGAACTCTCCATACGGCGATCACGTCAGCAACAACGACAACAAGAACTTCGCTCCGCGAATCGGCGTTGCGTGGGATCCGATGGGCGATGGAAAGACCGCGATTCGCGCGGGATACGGACTTTTCTACGACTCCTCTTTGTATGGAACGTTTGAGCAGGCCGTGTTCGGCGATCCGCCGTTTACGCAGTCGGTTTCTATCGCACAGGCGCCGTTCACAAATCCATCGGGCGGCAACCTGAACATTTCCGCGAACCCACCGGCGTTTGGAGGGTCGGGCAACGCAGCATTCATCTCGGTTCCGTGGCATACGCCGTACACGCAGCAATGGAGCCTGGACGTGCAGCGCCAGCTGAGCAAGACAATGATGTTGGACGTCGGCTACTACGGCAACAACGCCCATCATTTGCTGGGGGTTGTAGACATCAACCAGGTTCAACCGGGCGTGGGAGTAGCGAACGGTTTGAATCCGGCTACATACACCAGTTCTTTGGGTGAGTTGCCGCTAAACCAGTTCCGGCCGTACCTGGGATATGGCGCCATCAGCGGAATCGAGAACCGTTTCAACTCGAACTATCACTCACTGCAGACGCAATTCACGAAGCGGTGGGGAGCGAACTCGCTGTTTGTATTCAACTACACGTGGTCGCACAACCTGACGAACAATCCGAGCGATCGTTCGAACGCGCCGCAAAACACCTACGACATCGCGGCAGAGTACGGGCCGTCTTCACTGGATCGGCGTCACAACGTCACGGCGAGCTACGTCTATGACCTGCCGTGGTTCCATGGGCAGCACGGATTTACGGGGCATGTGCTGGGCGGATGGGAAGTGTCCGGCTTGTTCTACTACTACACCGGCACACCGCTCACGGTGACAACGTCCAACACCGACCCCGGTGGGTTGGGCTTGCTCGGAGCTAGCGCATCGAGCGCCCGTCCCGACATGACCGGCAATCCTAACGTGGCGGCGCAGCACACCGTGGCGTCGTTCTTTGACACGTCGGTGTTCACGCCGACGCCGCAAACAGCAGACCGCCCCGGTAATGCGGGACGAGGCGTAGTGACCGGGCCAAGCTTTCAGCGCTGGGACTTTTCACTCTTCAAGAATCTGAAGCTGCGCGGAGACAACATGTACCTGCAATTCCGCGCGGAAACTTTCAACCTCTTCAACCACACCAACTTCAACGCGGTGAGCACGAACATCACTTCGGCTACGTTTGGCCAAGTGACGTCCGCGAACGACGCGCGCATTATGCAGTTGGGATTGAAGTTTTACTTCTAGGTTTGCCGTACACCCCGAATGCGGCGCAGGCGAGCCCCTAATCGTCTGCGCCGCGTCCCCTTTTTAGAGCGGCTTCGAGGACCTGATCGGTGCGCGACCGCAATCTCAAGTAATCTAAGAACATGAAGTGCGTCCTGGGATTTGACGGTGGCGGCACCAAGACCGAATGCGTCGCGCTGGATCCAGCGGGTGCGATGATCGCGCGTGGACGCGGGCCCGCGTCCAATCCCACAAGGATCGGCTTCGATGCAGCGGCAACGGGCGTAAAGCAGGCTGCAGACGCAACGCTCACAGCGTTGAAACAGCGGGCACACATCGTTGCGCTATGCGCGGGGCTTGCCGGGACAGCGCAGCCAGAGAATCACGACCGGATGCAAGGGCTTCTCGAAGACGCGTTTCCGGGCGTTCCGGTTAAAGTCTGCACGGATCTGGACCTCGCGCTGGCCGCGATGCCGGATGGTCCGGCCATTGTTCTGGTGGCAGGCACAGGTTCGGCTGCCGTGGGACGTGATGGCGCCGGAAGACAGTTGCGCGAAGGCGGCTATGGTCCTTCGGGGAGCGACGAAGGCAGTGCTTTCGATATAGGGCGTTCCGCGGTAGACGCCGCGCGAGCTCGACCGGAGAGCGACGCGGCGGCTGAACTGTCGCGTCAAGTCCTAAGGCACCTTGGCTGCGCGGATTGGGCCGCGGTGGACGCCAAGACCTCGATTGCTGCCGACGATGTCTATCCTCGCGTGTTCCCCGTGGTTGCAGCTTCGGCGGATGCGGGGAACGCTCTCACGCAATCGTTGTTGAACGACGCCGCACAAAAACTCGCAGCGATCGCGCTGCGCCTGGCGGAACAGCTCGGGATTACGGGACAAGCTTTCCCTTTAGGCAAGACGGGCGGAACGATTGGACGCTCACAATTTTTCGATCAAGCGCTCGACGCTCAACTGCGAGTCAAACTGCCGAACGCAACTATCAGCGCTGTTTCGGTGGATGCTGCGGAAACAGCGGCGCGAATCGCGCTGCGACTCGTCGCCAGCGGGGAAGGGGCACGAAGTTGAGCAGCGCCGACGAGCTGCGCAACGCCTCCCGCGACGATTTCGTCCGGCTGATTCACGAGACGCCGCCGACACAATTGCTGCCTGCACTGGAAAATGCGCAACTTGATGAAGAGTTGCTCTGCCTGCTGTTGCAGCGCAAAGATTTGCCGCAAGATTTCCTCCAGGAAGTGCTGGTTCGGCGGCACTTTCTGAAAAGTTATCGCGTCAAAAAGGCGCTGGCATTCCATCCCCACACGGCGCGAACCGAAGGCCTCCGACTGCTGCGAGATCTCTACCTGATGGATCTTGTGCAGTTTGCGCTTTCACCAGGTGTGCCACCAGATCTAAAAATCAAGGCGGAAGAGCAGGTGGTCTTCAGGTTGCCGCAGATTCCGCTTGGGCAAAAAATCACGCTGGCGCGAAAGGCACCTGCTCGCATAACGGGCGCGCTTTTGGCGGACGGACAGCCACCCGTGGTGAAAGCGGCGCTGGCCAATCCGAATTTGACGGAAGCGCAGGTGTTGCGCGTGCTTTCACGGGACAAGCTTCCGCCAATCGTCGTGCAATCCATCGCGCAGAGTGCGAAGTGGAGCCACGTTTACAACGTGCGTATTGCGCTGATTCGCCAGCCTTCCACCACGCTTACAACCATCCTTGCGTTTTTGCCAGAGCTCACGGTTACAGATTTGCGCGAACTTGTTGCGCCCGGAATCCTGCCGGAAAGCCTTCGCCATTATTTGCAAGCCGAGATTCAAAGGCGCCTCAGCCGGAACGAAAAGCAAGAGGCGGGCGTCGCCGACGAACACGAGGAAAAGGCGCAGGGCGGGAAGCAGGGAACCCCACCCGATTCCATCGAGTCTGAGTAGTACCCTTCCGTGGCTTTTTTGCCATTGCAAGGAACAAAACAATCGTTAACGGTGTCGTAGTTTCGTGCTTGCAGGCATCGTATTGTTTTCATATGAGGTTAACGCAGGGTTGCTATCTTGCAGCCCTGAATCCTTCGGGAGCGGCGTGAAAGCCCATGCGCCGCGGCTCGGTTACCCAGGTAGGGGGCACCAGCTACATGGGCAGTGGAGATCGGAACGCGCGCAGACTCGAACGCCGATGGGCGCCCCGCTATTCGTTCCATACAGACCTGGATATCGAGTGGGGTTCAGCGGTCTTGCGGGCCAGTACGCGCGATGTGAGCGCCAGCGGCATGTTCATCGAGTCGACCGACCCGTTGTGGATCGGGGCTGGCTTTTCTGCAAGTCTGCAACTCGAGCAGCCGATACGCGTGGATTGCCGTGTTCGCCGCGTCGAACCGGGATTGGGAATGGGCGTCACGGTTTCCTTTCCTCAAGAAGAGCAGCAGACCTACCAGGAATTGCTGATCAGACTTTCGCGCTACGGGCCGGGCGCAGAACCAACGGGCTGACGGTATACTCACCTGCATGACTCGCTGCCTTGATTGTGGCGCCGCGCGCGAGGTGGATCAATGTCCTGGATGTGGGCTGACATCGGCAGCCGCGGAATTAATGTTTCGCAAGCGGCTGATCAAGCAAACGGTATTTTTCTTGGCCGGGTCTCTTCTGTTTCCTTATGTAACCCCGATCTATCCGCCGCTCGACCTGGACCTGATGCTGGTCTTTTTTGGCGTGCTGTTCTTCGTGGCGCTGGCAATTGCCGTGATTCTGGATCGGCGCGCGCGCAAACATCAGGAAATCGAGATTTTGAAGCGCGTCTACGCGGGGTTTATTCCGCTGCCCTGGCTTCTGGCGGCGGCAATTGTTTTGAATGGGAGGCTCGATTCGGCGAAAAATGTGAGGTACGTGCCGGCGCAGGTGCAGGGAAAATTCCTGATGAAGGGGCTGGTGCGCGGGAGCAGGCGGTTGGTTGTGCATTCGTGGCGCCCGGACCAGAAGTTCGAGCGGCTGGCCGTGGATTCCGACGATTTCGATCGCTTCGCAGTGGGTGACCGCATCGAAGTTGCGGTCGAGCCGGGAGTGCTGGGGATTCCGTGGGTGTATGGCGTGTATCGCGAAGGAAGGCCGCGCGAATAGTGTCGTTGAGAAGGCTCAGTAAGCAGGCTTGCCGCTGGGCAACAGCGGAATCTGCAATTCCATGAAGTTGCCGGATTGGCCGAAGCGGAAACGGTGGCGAAGGACGGGTCCGGCGTCCCGGGATTTCCACTCCGCGGTTTCGATGGGATCGGTTGGAATGTCGGCTGAACTGAACTCGGCGTTCTCACCTTCTACTTTTATTTTCGAAGGATCGATCTCATAGGCGCTTTGGCTAGTGGTGTCAATCAGCAAGTAGCGTTTCCAGAGCCGTACCAGATAGATGCCTTTCTTTTCTGAGTGATAGACATTCCACGATTTGGGAGCGTCGTCGTTGTAACGGACGATAGCGAAAGGAACAGTCTTCCACTGTTGTTTTGAGGACGACTGAGAGGACTGCCGGTGAGGCAGGGCTGCCGTCGCGGCTACGAGAAGAGTCGCAGCCAGAAAAAGGAACCGCGCTGTGTGAAGCCGACGGCTGTTCATTTTGAATTTGTGAGCAATTCGTTTGCGTAACGCACCGGCACCGCCAGATTCGAGCCGCCGAACCCGCTGAGGATGGCGAAATTCACGCCGATGACTTTGCCTCTGTGATTGAAAAGCGGGCCGCCCGAACCGCCCGAAGTGGTGGCTGCATCGTAGACGATTTTGTCTTTCAGCACGTCGCCGATGTGGCCTTGCGTCGTCGTGGGGCGAATCAAGTTTTGCTGGGCGAGACGCGAGACGATCTGCGGCACGTTGGAAGCGGTTCCCGCAATTTGCCGGGCGGCGTCTGGCCCAGCACGTGCCAGGATGCCTTCGATGCCGGTCGGATAACCGATTAACACAACCGATTCGCCGGCCACGCTGGCGTCGTTGCGGTCGTCGAGGTCGAGCAAAGTTGCCTTAGGCGGCATCGCTCCATCGAGCTGAAGCGTGGCCACGTCCGCTTGGGGAGAGATGCGATCGAGCTTGGCGGAGAAGCCCTGCGACTTTCCGGGAAAATAGGCCATGTAAGACAGCGCGTACGGCTTTGCTCCATTCTCAATGAGTGGCTTCAGTTCTTCATTGCCCCACCACGGTTCGGCGACGTGATGATTGGTCAGGAGCCGACCGTCTTTGCGGACAAGAAATCCGGTTCCGAAGACGTCGAGCTGGAGATGCGGGCCGTTGCCATCGAGGTCGAGCTGCACATTTCCTTTGTCATCCAGCAGAGGTTTGCCGAGCTGGTCCACTGCAATCAATATCGGTCTGCCGCTGCCGCGGTCGAGAAATTCGACGACGACATGGAGCAAGCAGACGCTGGAACCGTAGTTTTTGACGATCGTTTCCGCGACCTTGCCGTCACTCTCGATGCGGTTGAGCCGGTCCTGCGTTTCTGCAAGCTGGCGGCGGAGATCCGTGTCGCCGCTGCCACCACTTGCCGCCATTTTCTTCTTTAGCTCGTCCGATTGCGCCTGCAACGTTGCCCGCGCCGCGTTGTCGGGCGAGGCGTTCAACGCCAGCCGCGCTTGTTCGGCGCGCCGGAGCAAATCCCCTTGTTGCAGAATGCCGGAGTTGAGCCGCGCGATTTCTGATTTCAGTTGCAGCGTCTCTTTGCGAGTCTTGCGGTAGGAGAAGGAGGTGATGAAAGTGGCTGCAACGGTTAGTACGCACAGCGCGAGGATCGCCGGCAGTACCCAAGCGCGCTTCCTGGTGACCACGCCGCCGCTCAATGAATCGACGGCAATTTCGGCCAGATGCTCGCGCTGCTCGACCTCCTTGAGTTTGGCGCGCAATTCCTCGGCTGGGGCGCGATCACGCAGTTGTGCCCGGATGCGCGCCGCGAATTCCACCGGCTCAAAGGGAGACGACATTACCTCGTCGGCGCCGAGGTCGAGCGCGCGCGCACGCTCCAATGCGCCGCCTTGCACGAGCATCAGAATGCGAATCGATTTCGTCGTTTCGCGGGCTTTTAGCTGGACGATCAGGCCGCAGCACGTCAGGTCGGCGGGGCTCGCTTCGGTCACCAATACTTCCGCCTGAAGGGCCTCGACTTGCTCGACGTCCAGCGTGTGCTGCTGCAAAACGTCAAATCCCTGGCCGCCTAGGGCAGCGTTGACGCTTTCCGACGTTTGCGGAGACAGATTCAGTAGCAAGAGACGCATCGGAAGCAGTGTAACAGAGCACAAAGAGCTACGGTCGCCTGCAGGTCTTTAGCGAGATTCCCCTGCGGATGAGCGGACGCGCTTCGGACTTACTAGCTCAATCCTCCAGATGGGACCCTCTCCGTACAGGGGACCTTCCGATGCTACGAGTGTTGGCACTTCATCGTCCAAAACCCACATCTGTGTGTCAGGGGGGTTTTTCTTCAAGAGCGAAGCCAAGACGCCTTTCATACCGCCAATTTCCACTTTCATTACAAAGCGAGTGCCGGGCTGTCGAGTTGATCCGGCTTTCAGCTTCTCGGCGCCTTGTTTTGTGAAAACAAGTTTGACAAGCGTCGGCTTCGGTGTGAACGCCAGATACGAAACCGTCGAGCTCGGAGTTCTGAGGAGGTTCTTTACGAGGGTAAACAGAATGCCATTGCCCAGGTCCGCCGGCAGCTCCATTGCTTTCTCGATCTTTTGCGGTTTACCGTCCTTTTCGAAATTAACCGTTACTCTGCCGGTCTTTGCATCGATTGTGCTTTCCATCTGCTCTGTGAAAGCCGGTCCTTTTTGCGCCACATGGTCTTTCAATAGACGGAAGTTTCCGCGTTGGCTAAAGGTCGCCGTGTCTTCGTAAAGTGAACCGTCTTTGAAGTGAAAGGTTATATGGCTGGTCACGACGTCGTCTTTGGCCGTTTGCGCCATCTCGCCTTCCGCAATCAGCCGGCCGTCAGTCGTATGCAATGTCAGAAATCCATGAGTAACGCCTTCCTGGTAACGCACGGGAATTTGGGCTGCGCAAGCGGCAGCGAAACAAAACGGCAAGATGAACAAAAAGAGGAAAATCAAACCGCGATTCATCATTGGTCACGAGGCCGCCCCGAAGATGTCCAGGGAAGCGGCCGTGTCCACTTGATAGCGTTCGGCCGAGCGCTGGTGAATCAGGTATGCGCCTCATTTTGGCTGATGGAAGGCTGCACAAGGTGCGTTTGCAGACGCGGAGTCAGTTCAGCGGGGATCCAGGTCAGTCGTGCGATTCCCCGCTTGAGGAGTCCCGTTTATACTGATGCTCCATGATTTCGGTAAAGGCCCTCGCCAAGCACAGCGGACGTGCGTTCATGCGCGTGTTTCCACCGTGCAGCATGATCTCGCAAGCTATTGCCTACAACTTGTTCCTGGCTTTTTTCCCGACACTGCTCCTGATCGTGGCCATCGCCACGAGCCGCTTGGGCAGCCAGACGAACATGCTGGACATGGTCACCGACTTCACGAAGTATCTGCCGCCTGGCAGCCGTCAGATCGTCTCCGAATTTCTCATCAAGCGCGCTCCGCAAGCGTGGAAATGGGCTGTCATCGGGTGGGCCGGCACGCTCATCGCAGGTTCGCAAGTCATGAAGCTGATCATGGAAGGCATCCACATCATTTATCACGACGTGGAAAAGCCGGGCTTCTGGCACCGTCAGCTTCGCGGCCTCTTGCTGCTGGTTGCCACGATTGCACCGCTCATCATTGCAGCAGTGCTTGGCGTTTTCGGCCGTCCCCTGCGGCACTGGGTCGCCCGCGAGCTGGGCGAAGCGCACCCCTTCCATGGATTGTGGCCCTTATTTTTTCCGGTCGCCGCATTTCTTCTCTCGCTTGCGGCGTTGATCGCCATTTACCGCGTGGCCCGGCCCCAAGAGACCAGCCTTCGTAATGTTGTCCCTGGTGCAGTCATTGCGACCCTGTTGTGGTGGCTGGCCGACGTGCTCTTCGGGTTCTACGTTCGCCGCGTACCGTACAGCGTTGTCTATGGCGGACTGGCCGCTGTAATCGGTCTCCTTATCTGGATGCAGATTTCGGCCATCATTATCTTTCTTGGGGCAGCCTGGAACGCCGAGGCCTATGCGGTTCGCAATGGCCGTACGTAGATGTGCGGACTCGGCTCATTTTTCCCCTATCTATCTGAATTGACACGGATTTTACGCGCGGCGTATAGTCCCCGTAGTAGCATTCGCCTAGGGTCCAGGGTTTAAGAGGTTTATTACAAGTTCTTCGTCAGGCGCTTTTGGCCTAAACCCTTACAAGAACAAGTCCCCAGCGGATCCTCGTGCTGACCGGGTCGAGGCGGTTCGGCGGTTGGAGTTGCATCGCACACATGCGCCAGCAGCCTCCTTTTCGCATCGCAATCCTTTCACGCGCGTCGAGGCTTGCCCTCACCGCCGCGCTGCTGGCCGGTTTCTGCGAATCTGCCCGAGCCCAGGCGCCACCCCCCGCGGATGCGCCCGCGAAGCCCCCGAAGAGCGACACCTCACAGGACGCACAGGGCGTTAACGTTGACCGCAGCGGTTACAAGGCCGACCCCGGGCAAGAAGTCGTCACCCGCGATTCGCCCACGACTTTCAAAGTTCGCGTCAATCTGGTGTTGGTCCGGGTTGTCGTCCGCGACGAACAAGGCAAGATCATCGACAATCTGAAGAAGGAAGACTTCCAGCTTTTCGATAACCGCAAGCAGCAAACCATCTCCACGTTTGCGATGGAAACGCCGTTCAGTCATGCAGTTCCGGTCGTCTCCGTTTCCGATCGCGATGCCAACGATCCGGAAAAAACAGACCAGCCCGCTCCCAACCTGCCGCAGCGCTTCGTCTCTCTTTTCTTCGACGACGTTAACCTGGCCATGACAGACGCCGTGAACACGCGAGCGGCCGCTGCCAAGATACTCGATGCCATGGGGCCGACCGATCGCGTCGGCATTTACACTTCTTCTGGCCAAGTCAAACAGGAATTCACGGCAGACCGCGAGCTCTTGAACAAAGCGCTCGTTCAGATCACGGCGCGGCCATTGATGGGGGGCGGCGGCTTTCACGAATGCCCTGAAATCACCTACTACCAGGCGGATCTCATAGAAAATCGCAACGATCAGCAGGCATTGGACGTTGCTACAGAAGACGCCGTGCAATGTGCTTTCAGCGGCGACGAGACCAAGAGGACGATGGCGGTGAGTATGGCGCACGCAGCTTCCGCTCGCGCTTTGGCCGCGGGCGATACGGCGTCCAGTTTCGCTTACCAGCATTTGTATGACGCGCTGCGCCGCCTGACGTCTATGCCTGGGCAGCGCAAAATGGTTTTCATCTCGCCCGGCTTTATTCTTTCCACGCTGCTCTCCGAACGAAGCGACGTCATCGACCGTTCCACTCGCGCTGGAATTGTCATCGACACACTGGATGCGCGTGGCCTCTATGCGCCCGACGTGTCCGGCGACATCGCCGATCCTCCCGCGGATTCTTTCAGGACCGCTGGCTTCAAATCCTCTTATCGCGTCGCGGCGCAGTCGGAGCAAAGCGCCATCCTGTCCGACTTCGCGGCGGGCACCGGCGGCACTTACTATCACAATCGCAACGACCTCGACGTTGCTCTGCGGGAATCCATCGCGGCTCCTTCCACTTCCTACGTCCTCGGCTTTTCCCCGCAAAACCTGAAGCTCAATGGCAGCTTCCACACGCTAAAGGTCACTCTTACCGGCAAGCGGAAACTCACCGTACAGGCCCGCCGCGGCTTCTACGCGCCCCGCACTTTGAAAAATCCGGAAGAAGCCGCCAAGGAAGAAATCCAGGAAGCAGTATTCTCGCAGGAAGAGATCCGCGATTTGCCCGTGGAACTACAGACGCAGTTCTTCCGCCGCGACGCCACCGCTGCTCGTCTTTCCGTGCTTGCCCACGTGGACCTGAAAGGGCTGAAATTCCGCAAGGTCGAGGACCGCAACCACGACAACCTTACTTTGGCCACGGCAGTCTTCGATGAAAATGGCAACTTCGTTGTCGGCGGCGAAAAAATCCTGGAGATGAAGCTGCGCGACGCGACTCTGCGGCGCCTGGATCGCGCGGGCATCACAGTTAAATCCAGCTTCGACGTGAAGCCCGGCAATTATTTGGTTCGGTTGGTAGTGCGTGACAAAGAAGGTGAGCTGATGGCGGCGCGCAACGGCGCCGTGGTCATTCCGTACTAGCCGCGGAATTCTCATCGGCTGCGCCTTCTGACGGAGGAAGTCATGATCAGGTTGATTCTAAACGCCGCTAGCTCGCGGCTTATTGCTTTGTTGGCGGGAACTTTTCTCGTCGCGGGGATTAGCTCGGCCCAGGAGGCCGCGCCTCCGCAGAAGCCGGCCGACGCGGCAAACGCGCAGCAGCCTGCTGACGCTGCAGCTCAGCAGCCCGTCCCCATCTCCCAGACCATCAAGAAAGAATCGCGCTTGGTTCTCGTCGATACCGTGGTCACCGACAAGAAAGGGAACTACATCCACGACCTTGCGCAAAGTGATTTCAAGGTTTACGAAGACAACAAAGAGCAGCCGATTACCAGCTTTTCCACCGGCGCGAACGCCGCTGGCCCACAAAACACCCAGAAGCGCTACCTGGTTCTTTTCTTCGACAACTCGTCCATGGCGTTGCCAGACCAGATTTCTGCTCGCGCCGCTGCGGCGAAATTCATTGACGCCAATGCTGCTCCCGACCGCCTGATGGCCGTGGTGGAATTCAAGGGCGCCTTGCAGATATTGCAAAACTTCACCGCCAACGCCGAACTCCTGCAATCCGCAGCAAAGGGAGTGAAGTCCTCTTACGTTGCGTCGAACGCCGATCCGGGCGGCCCCGGCGCTTCCACCGTTAGGATGCCGGGCATGGCTTCCTTCTCCAGTGTGGAAACGGACTATGGTGCGCGGTCAATGTTGCTTGCGGTTCGAACTCTCGCAAAGAATCTGCGCTCCGTTCCCGGTCGCAAAGCGCTCGTGCTGTTCTCTTCGGGATTTCAGCTCACGCCGGAACGCCAGTCGGAGCTGACGGCCACCATCGATGCTTGCAATAAATCCAACGTCGCTGTGTACGCTCTCGATACGCGCGGCTTGCAGGCGCCCCTTTTGGGCAAACCGTCAGCTCTTCGTTTGCCGAATGCCACTCGCGCAAAGCCCGTTGCGTTGCAGTCTTTCCCAAAGAAATCGCGGACAGCTTCCCGCGCCCGGCTCGTCCTGGCCTCATTTGGTGAGCCACAACGTCCCGGCGGTGGCGGAGCCGGCGGCGGCGCGGGCGGCGGCGCGGGCGGAGGAGCGGGAGGTGGAGCAGGTGGCGGCCGCGGCGGCGCAGGAGGCGCAGGTGGTTCTGGTGGAACGGGCGCAGGTGGCGGCCGCGGCACGGGCGGCACCGGTGGTGGAGCAGGAGGCGCCGGCGGCACGCGTGGCGGGACGGGCACGGGCGGGACCACGGGAGGCACGCGTGGCGGCACGGGCAGCACCGGTACACGCGGCGGTTTTCCCTCTTCGAACTATTTCAATAATCCCAACAATCCGTTGAATCAGCCGCGCACCATCGTGCCGCAATTTCCTCCTTCCGCATCCACCAACCAGCAGGTTCTTGCTGCGCTGGCCGAAGGCACGGGCGGCTTCACCATTTTCAACACCAACGATCTTTTCGGCGGACTGCAGCGCATCGCCAGCGAACAAAATGAATTCTACCTGCTCGGCTATGTGCCGTCCGACTCTGCGGAAGGCAGCTGCCACACTCTGAAAGTAAAAATGAATCGCGGCGGCATGAACGTCCGCGCGCGCAGCGGCTACTGCAACGCCCGCAATCCCAGCGCCCTCGACGGCACGCCAGTCGAAAAGCAGCTGGAACTTCACGCACAGGAAACCCATGGCGGAGGGGTGCAGCCCTCCTTCCAGTCGCCGTACTACTACACTGCGCCTGGCGTCGCTCGCGTGAACCTCGCGATGGAAATTCCGCAGGACGTGTTCAAGTTTGAAAAGGACAAGGGGAAATATCATTCGAACTTGAACGTCCTCGGCATCGCCTATCGCGAAGATGGAACAGTCGGCGCAAAGTTCAGCGATCAGGTCAAACTCGATCTGGAAAAAGACGAGTGGAAGGACTTTACGAAGACTCCCTTTCATTACGAAAACCAGTTCGACGCCGCGCAGGGTACTTACAAAATGACGGTAGTGCTCAGCGCTGGCAGCGACTCCTACGGCAAATCGACATGGCCGTTGAAAATCGACGACTATGATGGGAAGCAGCTAGCTCTCGGCGGCATCTCTTTGACGAATAACGTGCAGCGCGTCGAGGATCTCGCCATGAACGCCGACCTCGATTCCGTGCTTCTCGAAGATCGCACGCCGCTTGTCGTTAAGGGCATGCAAATCGTGCCCATGGCCGTGAATCGTTTCAAGAAATCCGACAAGGTCGTCTTGTACTCGGAAATTTACGACTCACTGTTGACGGAAGAAAAGCCGCCGCGCGTCGTTCTCGGCTACAAGATTCAGGAGCGCTCGACCAACAAAGAAATGTTTTTCACTGGCACCGTTCCTGCCGACGATTTCCTGCAAAAGGGAAGCCCCGTCGTTCCCATCGGAATGCTGGTGATGATCAAGGATCTAGCGCCGGGCAGCTATCGCGTCATTCTGATGGCCGCGGACTCGGGTGGACGGCAGGCTCCAGCGCGAATGGCCGACTTCGACATCATTCCGTAGAAGTCGCCCTGCTTCGTCGGTTAGGCTGCCGCGATAGTCGTCTACTCGTGCCGCAGCGCCGCCATCGGTTCAACGAGCGACGCGCGTCTTGCCGGCAAATATCCTGCCAGCACCGCGACCAGCGCGAGCAATGCAATCGCGGCCGACAAGCTCAGCGCGTCTACCGCCCGAACGCCAAAGAGCATGCTCGAAACCAGTCGTCCTCCAACCACGGCCAGCGGAATTCCTGCACCGATTCCAATCACCACCAAAAGCAGGCCTTCTCGCATCACCAGCCACAATATTCCCGTTCTGTTGCCTCCCAAGGCCATGCGAATGCCAATTTCATTCGTGCGCCGCGTCACAACGTACGACATCAGCCCAAAAATTCCGATGCACGAAAGAAATACGGCGACCATTCCAAAGAACGCGGATAGTTGCGCGATGATCCGCTGGTTTGGCATCGAATCCGCCACCTGCTCTTCCATCGTTGTCACATTGGAGATCGGCAGATTTCGGTCCACATCTCGTATGGCCTGCCGGATCGCGCTCACCACCGCGCTCGAATCTCCCTTGTAGCGCACGGCGAGATCATTCAAGAAGAAAAAATCGACCTGCGCGCGAGAAAGATAGTCAACGTACTCTGTCCTTTCGTCCACGCTATGAACCTTGGCGTCCTTCACCACGCCGATTACTTCCGTGCTGTCCGCATTCTTGGCATCGTGGCTGCCGTAGTGGCGGCCGATCGGTGAACCTTCGGGAAACAGATTCCGCGCCACCGATTCGCTGATGATCCCGACGCGTTGCGACGACGCGGAATCCCGTGGTTCAAACGTGCGCCCTTGCAAAAGAGGAATGCCCATCGCCGCGAAATAGTCGTTGCTGACCACGTTGTGATGCACGTCACGGTTCTGGTGGCCGTCCATGTAGCCGTGTACCCAAATGTCGTTGTTCCACGTTCCCTCGTCGAAAGTGAACAATGAAAAGCTGGCGGCATTCACCCCCGGCAGCGCCCGTAAGCGACTCTCGATTTGCTCGTAGGCTGCATTCAGCCGCGGATCACCCGCCTTGTAATTCGCCGACGCGGGATCGAGATGTAGCAGAAGAACTCCTTCGCGATTGAAACCGGTGTCTACCCGAGCAAGGTTTACAAAGGTTCGCAGAAAAAGCCCAGCCCCCGTCAGGAGGACCAGGGACACGGCCACCTGCGAGACGATGAGAAGCCTTGCCAAACTTGGCTGAGTTCCCATGCCTGTGGGAGATCGGCCTTCCTTCAGCGAATTTGTGAGCTCGATCCGAGTCGCACGAAGCGCCGGCAGAACTCCGAAGAGTAGAGCGGTGGCGACTGTCGCGCCCAGCGCAAATACCAGCAACCTGAGATCGAGCGGCAAGTTCAGCGGAATAGTTTCTCCGCTGCCAGAGAGCATCCGCAGCAGAAGTCGGTTAGCGACCACGGCAAAGCCGACGCCGAGCGCGCCACCGGTCAACGCCAGCACCAGACTCTCTGTCAGCAGTTGGCGGATTAGCCGCGACCGTTTCGCGCCCAGGGCTTGTCTGGTTGCCAGCTCGCGTACCCGCGCCGTCGACCTGGCCAGCAAAAGATTGGCGATATTGGCGCACGCGATGAGCAGCACCAGCGCCACTACACCCATCAGGATTTTCAGCGGTTCCGAAAATTGCACACGCAACATGGAAAATCCGGTCGCAAGCGATTGAAGATCCACTCGCATCACTTCAAGCTTTCTCAAATTTTCCTCGGTCAACGGCACGTTGGGCAGGCCGCGCAGGATCTGCTGGAAGAGCACGTCCACGTTTGCACTCGCCTGCGCTCTGCTGACTCCAGGTCTCAACCGGGCGATTAAGTGGAGCGACTCCGCCATGCTGTCCGCGTACCCGTCGTTGCCGGGCGGAATTTCCTTCTGCATCGCCAGCGGCATCCACATGTCCGGAGATTCGCCGACTTGATGTCCAAAAAATTCCGGTGCCGCGACGCCCACCACCGTGAAAACGGTCGAGCCGATCGTGAGTTTCTTTCCAAGTACGTTCGTATCGCCGCCCAGGCTCTGCTTCCACCAGCCGTAATTCAAAACAGCGACCGGATACGCGTCTTTGATTCGATCGTCCTCCTCGCCGAGCATCCGGCCGAGAACCGGCTGCACTCCCACAGTGGGAAAATAGCTTCCGGAAACCAGCTTGATGTGCATCGCTTCTGGCGCTGAATGGCCTTCCACCGTTCCGTGCACCAGATTGAGCATGCTGGAGGCGGCGGCGACATCCGTGAAAACCTCATTGCGCGTTTGCATTTCGCGGAAAAACGGATAGGAATACAGTTCGTTGTTCGGAAAGCCGTCGCTGATGCCGTTGTTCAAGCCGCTCCCGAACATCACCAGCTCTTGCGGGTTCTTCACCGGAAGGGAACGCAGCATCAGCGCGTCGATCAAACTGAAAATAGCGGTGTTCGCGCCGATACCCAACGCAAGCGAAATCAGCGCCACCGCCGTAATCCCGCGGCTGCGCAGCATCGAGCGAATCCCATAAATCGCGTCCTGCATGAACTGCTCCAGCCACGCCCAGCCCCACACCATCGCGCTGTCCTCCTTCATCAGGGTTGTGTTTCCAAACTGGCGTCGTGCCGCTCGTCTTGCTTCCTCTGGCGTCATTCCGGCCCGCACCTTTTCTTCGTGCCGAAGTTCGAGATGAAGCCGCATCTCTTCTTCCAGGTCGGCGCTCAGTCGCCACCCGCGAAAAAGTGCCGCAATTTTTCGTGCAGATTCACCTAGCCAGCTCATAGACGCCTCCTTTTCAGGCCGTCTTGATCACGCGCGTAATCGCTCCTATGACTCGTTCAAAATCGGAAATTTCCACGGCCAGCTGTTTGCGGCCAGCCGAAGTCAGCTGGTAATAGCGGGCGCGCCGATTGCCCGCCGTCGTGCTCCACTTTGCCGTAGTCCAGCCTTTGACCAGCATCCGCTGCAGCGCCGGATACAAGGAGCCCTCTTCTACCCGAAGCACGTCCTCGGACGCGCTTTGAATGGCGTTCGCGATCTCGTAGCCGTGAAGTTCGCCAAACCGCGCCAAGGACTTCAGGATGAGCAGGTCCAGCGTCCCCGGGGGGATCTCGTCTCGAGGCAATGTGTCGCTCCTTGCCATAGATAGACTATGGCAGAGGCAAAAGGTTAGATCAGTCCCCTCAATTTTGGAAGCGCAGAGCCACACTCCACCTGTGGCGGGAGCCCGAACCTCTTTGTTCAGCCAAATTCACGTTTCTGGCGCGCCATCGGCACGGGCAGGGAAATGGGCAGGTAGCTCCTCGGCACTTTCGGCCAGTTGTCAGCCTCTTTTTCTTTCTGGACAATTATCACTTGGGGGCGAGCAACTTCCTCTCGCTCCGCGGGTTATTCTTGGGGCGGCGCCGAAGCATGCCTTCCTGCTTCCTATCGCGCTACACAGCTGCTATCGCTATGAAGACATCGCGCAGCGATCTGGTGACTCTGCCAATCAAGCTTCTCTTTGCACGCAAGCTATTGTCGTGTGTGCTAGCATCCACTTCGCTCGTTGGACCTGCCCTGGAAGGCGCCGCCGGTATGGAACCGTCGCGCGTCGCGATCAACGACAAAAAACCAAAACAGGATCGCGCGTTCAAAGGGTTGCCGATTACCGAGCTTAGTATCGACGAAGCGATTCTCCATGCCCTGAACCGCCTTGCTTACGGTCCGCGTCCTGGCGATGTCGAACGCGTCAAAGAGATGGGCTTGGCCAAATGGATCGACCAGCAGCTCAGTCCCAGCGCGATAGACGACAAGACGCTCGACGCACGCCTCGAAAATCTGCCGACGCTGCGGCTTAGCACCACTGCACTGATTGCCGACTATCCGCGGCCGAAGCAAGCGGCCAAACAACTGGCGCCTCCATCGCGAGCCGACGCCGCGCCCGGGGTGATTGCTCGTGACGCGCAACCCGGCTCCGCGGACAGTGCCTCGGATTCGATGCAGGCTGCAGCACACAACGGCAACAACTACGGCGAAACCGGCGACACGCCCTCTCCCATGAAGCAGCCATCCGGCAACGCCGCCACACAAGGAGCAGGGAAGCGTGGTGCGCTGAGCATCGATCCCAACGCCGTGCCTCGCCCCATAGCCGACGAGAGCAAGCGTCCCGCCCGTATCGTCGAAGAACTCGCGATGGCCAAAATGACGCGCGCCATCTACAGCGATCGCCAGTTGCTGCAGGTCATGGACGATTTCTGGTTCAACCACTTCAACGTTTTCGCCGGCAAAGGCGAAGACCGCTACTACCTGACATCCTATGAGCGCGACGTGATTCAGCCGCATGCGTTGGGGAAGTTCAAAGATCTTGTAACCGCGACCGCCAAAAGTCCGGCCATGCTGTTCTATCTCGATAATTTCCTGAGTGCCGATCCGCTCGCTGCTCAACGACTCGCTCAGCAACGCGCCATGCGTAAGCAGATGCGCCGCCGGTTTCCTACGCCCCAGCAAAATCCCCAGGCGAACAAAAAAAGGCAAGGGCGCGGGCTCAATGAAAATTATGGCCGCGAACTGATGGAGCTGCATACGCTCGGCGTGGACGGTGGCTATGCCCAAAAAGACGTCACCGAAGTCGCTCGCGCGTTCACTGGATGGACCATCGAAAAGCCCCGCGAAAATCCGCAGTTCAAGTTCGATGAACGCATTCACGATCCCGATCCAAAAATTGTGCTTGGCAAGAAGATTCATGCGGGCGGCATGAAAGATGGCGAACAGGTCATCGAGCTGCTCGCGAAGCATCCGAGTACTGCGAAATTCATTTCCGCAAAGCTGGCGCGGCGATTTGTTTCCGACAATCCTCCGCCCGCGCTTGTCGCACGGATGGCTGACACATTTCGCAAAAGTGACGGCGACATCCGAGAAGTCCTGCACGCAATGATCTATTCGCCGGAATTCTGGAGCCGAGACGCCTACCGCGCCAAAATCAAGACGCCCTTCGAGTTTGTCGCGTCCACGGTTCGCGCTCTTGGCACGGATGTGGACACGACCATGCCGCTGGTTCAATGGGTCGGCCGAATTGGTGAGCCGCTGTACCAATGCCAGCCGCCCACCGGCTACTCCGACAAAGCCGAAGCGTGGGTGAATGCGGGTGCTCTGCTCAATCGCCTGAATTTCTCGCTAGCACTTGCCGGCAACAAAGTTCGCGGTTCGCGCACAGACGCTGCAGCGCTGCTTGGCCCTTCTTCTTCGGCTGATAGCAAAGAAATCCTGGACCGCGCCGTGCAGCTTTTCCTCGGCGGCCGCGCAGGTCCCGCCACGATCGAGACATTGCAGAAGCAGCTGGACGACCCTCAAGTCATGCAAGCTCGCCTCGACGATCCCGCCAAGCCCGCAGACTTCGGCGTCATCACTGGGTTGGTTTTAGGCGCACCGGAGTTTCAACGCAGATGAAATCCCATGTCACGCCCGCTCGCCACGAAACCGGAACTATAGTTCCGGTGGCAATCATATGTCCGGAGACACACGACTTATCCAAGGCGGCTAGAGTTCCAAAACGTAACGGTTCGCCAGCAAGCCAGAACTATAGTTCCGATCGACGCGCGAATTTCGCTAACTTTCTTGTTTTCAGTATGGGAATGCTGTGAGGTGAAGCATGAGCGCAGACTGCTGCGAAGGCTGCCGCGCACTTCCATTTTCGCGCCGCTATTTCTTGAAGCAGGGCGGCATCGCCATGGTCGGCCTCAGCACGATGCCAGCTTTTTTGCAGCGCGCGATTGCGGCGACTCCGTCATCAGGGAAAAAACAGCTTGTCGTGTTGTTTCAACGCGGCGCGGCCGACGGATTGAACATCGTAGTTCCGTTCGGAGAATCGAATTACTACCGCATGCGGCCGACCATCGCGATTCCGCAATCGCGCAGTGGAGCGACTGGTGCGGCACTGGATCTCGATGGATTTTTCGGATTGCACCCGAGCCTTGCGCCGCTAGCGCCGCTCTTTCAGCAAAATGAACTCGCGATCGTACACGCGGCGGGATCGCCCGATCCGACGCGATCGCATTTCGACGCGCAGGATTTCATGGAGTCCGGCACGCCTGGCGTGAAATCCACCGACGATGGCTGGCTGAATCGTGCGCTCGAATCGGTTCCTGAAGAAAATGCTTCGCCGTTTCGAGCTGTAGCTATGGGGCCAAATCTTCCTCGCATGTTGCGCGGCTCCGCGCCTGCGATTGCGCTGCCCGATGTGAAGCAGTTCAGAGTGATGTCGCAGACTCCCGGAATGGGACAGATTGCGGAAGGCGGCTTCGAAGCGATGTACGCGCAAACGGTGGACCACGCGCTGCGCGGCACGGGCACCGAAACGTTTGAGGCGATTGACATGCTTCGCAAAGCCGATCCATCCAAATACAAACCGGAAAACGGCGCGAACTACGGCAACAGCCGTCTCGGCCAGAGCCTGCAGCAGATCGGGCAGCTGCTCAAAGCCAACATCGGGACGGAAGTTTTGTTCGTCGATTGCGGCGGCTGGGACAATCACGTCAACGAAGGCGGAGTGCAAGGCCAGCTTTCGAATTTGCTGCGGGACTTGGGGCAGGGAATGGCCGCGTTTCGGACCGACATGGGCGACCGCATGGAAAACATCGTGTTTGTCACGATGAGCGAATTCGGCCGCACAGCAAAAGAAAACGGCAATCGTGGCACGGATCACGGTCACGCGAATTGCATGTTCGTAATGGGCGGCCCGATCAAAGGTGGAAAAGTTTACGGCCGCTGGCCCGGACTGAGCGAAGGTCAGCTCAACGAAGGCCGCGACCTAGCATTGACTACGGATTTCCGCACCGTGCTCGGCGAAATCTTGCAGAAGCACATCGGCATCCGCGACCTCGCTCCGGTCTTCCCCGGCTTCGACAACTCCCAACGCAAATTCACCGGTCTGATCCGCGCATGAGAATTGTTCATGGACTGGCAGGTTTGTCCGCTGAGCAGCGGCATAAAGCCGCTGCTACAAATTGCGAATCCAGATGTTGCGATAGCGCACGGGATGGTTGTGGTCTTGCAGTGCGAGCGGCGCCTTGTCAGGGCCTGGCTTATATGGCGGGCGGACGTGATGGCCTGTGGGGCCGGTGAGTTCGACGTTGTCTTGAACGAGCACGCCGTTGTGAATGACAGTGACATGGGCGGGGCGCGTCAGTTTTCCTGAGGCATCGAAGCGCGGACCGTGCCAGATGATGTCGTAAGTTTGCCATTCGCCGGGCGCGCGCGAAGCGTTCACCAGCGGCGGATACTGGCCGTAGACCGCGCCGGCTTGGCCATCGGCGTAGGTCTTGCTGTTGTAGGAATCGAGTACCTGAATTTCGTATTCGCCCATCAGAAAGACGCCGCTGTTGCCGCGGTCCTGGTCTTCGCCCTTGGGCGGCGACGGCTCGCGAAATTCGACGTGGAGCTGGCAGTCGCCAAAACTTTCTTTGGTCTGAACGTCGCCGGTTTTGGGGGCGACTTCCATGTAACCGTCTGCGACGGTCCACTTCGCGGGGCTGCCGTCTTTTTTCGAAACCCATTTCGAAATGTCTTGGCCATCGAAAAGCACGACGGCATCGGATGGCGGCTTGCCCGGCGAGTCTTGCGTGCTTGCCGTCCCTGACGTAATCACTTGCGGATTCGGGCGATTGCGATCATGGATTTCCCACTTGGGATCCACCTGCGCGTTGCAAATTGCGGCACCGAATACGAATGGGAGAACGAGTGCGGATGGTAGGAATTTGTTCATAGGTTCCTCGCGAAAACGACGGGGAATTCTACATTGCTAGGCGGGAAGAAAAAAGTGTGCGTTCGAAAACAGGAATGGCGGGAGCAGGGCTCCCGCCAGATCAGTGTTCGAAATTGTCAACGAGGAAAAGCGGCAGCAGGGCTGCCGCATTCCAAATGATGCGAACCGCACTCAGTGGGCGGCGTCGGAGCGAATGCGCATGCTGTAGAAGCTTCGGTAGACGAAAGTGAATGAGACGACGAAGAAAATGGCGGCGAGGATGTGGGTCGCGCCATTGCCTTGGCTGGCAGTCAGTTTCACGGCGAGCTCTACCGCGAGCAGACCGAAGAGAGTAGTGAATTTGATGACCGGGTTGAGGGCGACGGAAGACGTGTCCTTGAAGGGATCGCCGACGGTGTCGCCTACGACGGTGGCGTCATGGAGCGGAGTGCCTTTTTGCTTGAGCTCGACTTCGACGATTTTCTTGGCGTTGTCCCAAGCGCCGCCGGCGTTGGCCATGAAGATGGCTTGGTAGAGGCCGAAGATGGCGATGGAAATCAGATAGCCGATGAAAAAGAACGGCTCGAGGAATGCGAAGGCCAGCGTGGCGAAAAAGACGGCGATGAAAATGTTGATCATGCCTTTTTGCGCGTACTTGGTGCAGATCTCGACGACTTTCTTCGAATCGGTGACGGAGGCTTTTTCGACGCCTTCGAGCTTGATGTTGGCCTTGATGAATTCGACTGCACGGTAGGCGCCCGTTGTAACGGCTTGGGTGGAAGCACCGGTGAACCAGTAAATCATGGCGCCGCCAGTAATCAGTCCGAGAACGAACGGCGCGTGAAGAAGCGAAAGATTGGACACGTTTTCGGTCAGACCGTTGGTGAGCGCCATGATGATGGAAAAAATCATGGTGGTGGCGCCGACTACGGCGGTGCCGATGAGCACTGGCTTGGCGGTGGCTTTGAAAGTGTTACCAGCGCCGTCGTTGGCTTCGAGCATTTCCTTGGCCTTTTCAAAATTGACGTCGATGTTGAAGTCTTTTTTCAGCTCGGCCTTGATGTTGGGCACATTTTCAATGAGTGAAAGTTCGTAAACGGATTGTGCGTTGTCCGTGACCGGGCCGTAGGAATCCACGGCGATGGTGACCGGACCCATGCCCAGGAAGCCGAAAGCCACAAGGCCGAAAGCGAAGACCGCGGGAGCAGCCATCAGGGAGGTCATGGCGTTGTTGCTCATGGTGGTAATGAGGTAGCCGACCGACATGAGGGCAACCATAGCCATGCCGAGGTAGTAGGCGGAGAAATTCCCAGCGACGAACCCGGAAAGGATACCGAGGGACGCGCCGCCTTCCTGCGCGGAGGTGACAACTTCTTTCACATGGCGCGATTCGGTGGAGGTGAAAACTTTCACGAGTTCCGGAATGATGGCGCCGGCCAGCGTGCCGCAGGAAATGATGGTTGCGAGTTTCCACCACTGCGAATCGTCACCGCCGAGGGTGGGAATGATGAGCTTAGAGATGGCGTAGGTCAGGACGATCGAGACGATGGAAGTGATCCAGACCAGGGAAGTGAGCGGCGCTTCGTAATTCATTTCATCAGCGTTTCCGTACTTGGCTTTGGCGATGGCGCCATTGAGGAAGTAGGCGGCGGCGCTAGCGATGAGCATGACGATGCGCATGACGAAGATCCAGACGAGGAGCTGGACTTGAACGGTTGGATCTTTCACCGCGAGCAAAATGAAAGTGATGAGCGCTACGCCGGTGACTCCGTAGGTTTCGAAGCCGTCCGCGCTGGGGCCGACGGAGTCGCCGGCGTTGTCGCCGGTGCAGTCGGCGATGACGCCGGGGTTGCGCGCGTCGTCTTCTTTAATTTTAAAGACGATTTTCATCAGGTCGGAGCCGATGTCGGCGATTTTGGTGAAGATGCCGCCGGCGATTCGAAGCGCAGCGGCGCCGAGAGATTCACCGATGGCGAAGCCGATAAAGCAAGGGCCGGCGTAGTCGCCCGGAATGAAGAGAAGAATAAGAAGCATCATGAGCAGCTCGACGGAGATGAGCATCATGCCGATGCTCATGCCTGCTTCGAGCGGCGTGTGGTAGATCGGGTAGGGCTTTCCGCGGAGTCCGGCGAATGCGGTGCGTGAGTTGGCGAAAGTGTTGACACGAATGCCGAACCACGCGACGCCGTAGCTGCCGGCGATGCCGACGATGCTGAAAAGAAGGATGATGGGCAGCGTAAGGGCGACGGACTTGCCGGGAACGGGCGAGAGCCAGCCGAAGTAGAGAACGATGACGACGGCGATGAAGACCCAGAGCAGCATGAGGAACTTGCCTTGGGTGAAGAGATAGGTCTTGCAAGTTTCGTAGATAAGCTCGGAGATTTCGCGCATGGAGCGATGGACGGGGAGATTTTTGAGGCGCGTGTAAATCATCAGGCCGAAGAGCAGGCCGAAGATGCAGATGAGGATGCCCCAGAGGAGCAGATTGTGACCATTGATGCCACCTACGAAATTTACAGAGGAGAGATCGGGAAGCTTGAGAGCAGCTTCGCCGCCGGCTTCGCTTGCGGGCTTGGCTGCCAGTGCGCCTGTAGTTGCGACCAGCGCCGCTGCGCTGAGGGCAGAGAGCTTGCTGAATCCGTTGAAGATTACAGAACTGCAGTGGGACCAGGCGTTGTGTAGCCAGGTTCGCATGTAAGGCTTCCTCCGAATCGCGTTCGTTAGTCCGATGCTTGCAGGCGTGTGGTGCACCGCTCTGCTGAAAATCTGCACACTTGTTGCGGGCGACGCTTCGCGCGTTCACCGGTATTGCAGTTGCGCCACCTTGCCGCTACGCATGCATCTGGGGATGCTGCGATTGACGGGCTGGAGAGTGGCTCCTTGTCCTGACGGAAAAGCAACCAGGCCACGCACCAGGAACCCCTTCCCGGCATACCGGATATTTTGCTCGGTATAAGCAAAATTCAGGGCGTGGCGAAGGTTTGATTTATAACATTCCAGGGGCGGTTTTTCAAATGACGGCAGGTTCGGAGCGAACGGTCGGTCTAACGCTTGGGTCACACGGCGGTATTTTATTAAAGCGTAGATATTTCTAATCTGTGCTATGCTGATTTTGCGCTTAATGCAGCGGTTGTGTTGTGCGGTCCCTCCGGTTTACTGACCTGATCTGAGAATACCCGCCCTTCGAATTCTCCGTAGTTTTCAGCGTAAATAAAAATAGGTCCGGCAAAGCGGATTGCCGCGCGCCGCCAAGTGTGTGCGCAGCGGTAACCGCAACCGGCAAGAAAGCAAAATGACAAGTATTTCTGAAGGTAGTTTTTCTGAATTTTCTGTGAGTCCATCCATGAAGGAGCGGCTGAAAGCGGGAAAGTTTCTGGTGCCCACGCCGGTGCAAGCCGCGGCGATTCCGCAAGCTCTGGAAGGGAAAGACCTGATCGCCACGGCGCAGACGGGAACGGGCAAGACACTGGCGTTCCTCATTCCGCTGATGGAAAAGCTGGCAAAGCAAAGCACGCGGGGAATTTCCGCGCTGGTGCTGGTGCCGACGCGCGAGCTGGCGATGCAGGTGGTGGCGCAGTTCAATACATTGAAGGAAAAGAAGGCGGCGCCGGCAGCGTTGGTAGTTGGCGGATTGCCGGAAGGGCGGCAACTGGATGCGATCCGCAAAGGAGCGCAACTGGTGGTGGCGACGCCGGGCCGGCTGGAAGATTATCTGGACCGGCGGCTGGTTTCGCTGAGCGGAGTGGCGACACTGGTGCTGGACGAAGCCGATCGCATGCTGGACATGGGGTTTCTGCCAGCGATCAAGCGGATTGCGTCGGTGTTGCCAAAGGAACGGCAGACGCTGTGTTTTTCCGCGACGATGGAAGGGGCCATGACGCAATTGGTGCGCGACTACACGCGGAACGCCGTGCGGTTGTCATTCGGGTCGACGCTCAAACCAGCGGACAACGTGCGGCTGCAGGCGTTTGAAGTGAGCGATCAGGACAAAGCGGACACGCTGTACGAGTTGCTGACGAAAGAGAACGGGCGCTGCCTGGTGTTTTGCCGGACCAAGCGCGGGACGGAACGAATTGCGAAGAGTCTGTCGCGGCAGGGAATTAACGCGGCGATGATTCATGGAGACCGTTCGCAATCGCAGCGGACCGCGGCGCTGACGGGATTTCAGCGCGGACAATATCGCGTGCTGGTGGCGACGGATGTGGCGGCGCGCGGGATTCACGTGCAGGACATCGCGCATGTCATCAACTATGATTTGCCGGAGGTGACGGAAAACTTCATTCACCGGGTGGGCCGTACCGGCCGCGCGGGTGAACGAGGCGTTGCTTCAACGCTGTTTGATCGGCGGCAAAAGAGCGAGCTGTTTCAACTAGAGCGGGCGCTGGGAATCAAGATGGAGCGTGCTACGTTGAATGGTGGGCAGGCTCCTGCTCGGCCGACGAACGGGTCAGTGAACCGGCAGGTTAACCATGACCGGCGCGAGTTGGAGTTTGCGGCGCGGGCTTCGGAGCGAATGGTGCGGCTGCCTGGGGAGTTTTTGCAGGCGCAGATGGAAGGGTAAGTTCGCTGAAAGCTGCTGTATAAGAAGCAAGCGGATTCGATGGGCCGGAGATTTATTCCCGGCCCATTTCTATT
>Ga0070665_100000904_pt1 | contig 38089 bp, 36 predicted proteins | sample KBSS13metaG_FD_65862 | JGI IMG/M metagenome (GOLD analysis project Ga0070665, IMG submission 65862) | Switchgrass rhizosphere microbial communities from Kellogg Biological Station, Michigan, USA - KBS S1-3 metaG | ecosystem: Host-associated > Plants > Roots > Rhizosphere > Soil ... | reverse complement strand
CGAACACGATCGTCGCCGGTGTCGACCCGATCGATTATGGCGCCCCGAAGCGGCGCTGAACGAGGAGAAGAGTTGGCCACCTACCTGAAGGACCCGAACCCGCCCACCACCGAGGCGACCCAGGAGCTGCGCGACCGGGTCAGCGCGATGCTGTTGGAGATCGAGCGCGGGGGCATCGACGCGGTGCGCCGTTATTCGCGCGATCTCGACGCCTGGGACCCGGAGAGCTTCGTCTCCACCGCCGCCGACGTCGCCCGCGTCGAGGCCTCCCTCGACGACTCGCTGAAGGAGCACATCGCCTTCGCCCAGGGGCAGGTCCGTGCCTTCGCCGAGGCGCAGCGGGGGACGCTCAGCGATCTCGAGGTCGAACTCGGCGACGGCGTCGTGCTCGGCCACAAGAACATCCCGGTCGGCGCGGTCGGCGCCTACATCCCGGGCGGCCGTTATCCGATGCTCGCCTCCTCCTTCATGACGATCCTGGTGGCGAAGACCGCCGGGGTCGAGCAGGTCGTCGGCTGCGCCCCGCCGCAGCGGGAGAAGGGCATCCACCCGGCGATGCTCTACGCGATGCACACCTCGGGCGCCGACGCGGTCGTCTGCCTGGGCGGCGTCCAGGCGCTGGCGGCGATGGCCTTCGGCCTGATCGACGGCCTCGCGCCGGTCGACATGCTGGTCGGGGCCGGCAACGCCTACGTCGCCGAGGCCAAGCGCCAGCTCTTCGGCCGGGTCGGGATCGACCTGCTGGCGGGGCCGACCGAGGTCCTGGTCGTCGCCGACGAGAGCGCCGATCCGCGCCTCGTCGCGGCCGACCTACTCGGTCAGGCGGAGCACGGGCCCACCTCCCCGGCAGGGGTGATCGCGATCGGCGAAGACACCGCGCGCGCGGTGATGGATCAGATCGACGACCTGCTGACCACCTTCCCCACCGCCGAGGTGGCGGGCGAGGCCTGGCGCAACCACGGCTGGGTCGCGGTCGCCGCCGACGACGACGAGGCGATCGCACTCGCCGACGAGGCGGCCAACGAGCACCTCGAGATCCACGTCGCCGAGGAGAAGCTCGACTCCTACCTGGAGCGCCTGCGCAACTACGGCTCGCTGTTCCTCGGCGAGCAGGCCACGGTGGCCTATGGCGACAAGGGCATCGGCACCAACCACGTCCTCCCCACCTCCCGCGCCGCGCGCTACACCGGCGGCCTCTGGGTCGGGAAGTTCCTGAAGACCTGCACCTACCAACGGCTCTCGCCCGCAGGGACGAGGCTGGTCGCCCCGGCGATCGAGGCGATCGCCCTGGCCGAGAACTTCGAGGGGCACGCCTTGACCGCGACGATGCGGCTCGAGCGCACCGGAGGAGCGGGAGCGTGAGCGCCGCCGGCGCCTGGGACCTGAGTGGCCGCGTGGTCCTCGTCACGGGCGCCGGCAAAGGCCTCGGCCGCGGCGCCGCCTTGAAGCTGGCGGCGGCCGGGGCGCAGGTGCTGCTCGTCTCGCGGACCGCGGCCGATCTTGATGCCGTCGCGGCCGAGATCGAGGCGGCGGGCGGCCTCGCGGAGCCCTGCGTCGGCGATGTCACCGACCCCGACGAGCTGGAGGCGGTCGTACGACGGGCGGAGGAGCTCGGTGTCCTGCGCGGCTGCGTCTGCGGCGCCGGCACCAACATCACCGGGCCCGCGGTCGATTATGCGCTGGACGACTGGGACGCCCTCTTCGCGATCAACGTGCGGGCGACCTTCACCACCGCCCGCGCGGTCGGCGCGTCGATGCTGCGTCGGGGCGTCGACGGGTCGATAGTGACGCTCTCGTCGCAGATGGGCACGGTCGGATTCCCGGGCCGGGTCGCCTACTGCGCGACCAAGCACGCGGTCGAGGGGATGACCAAGGCGCTGGCAGTCGAGTGGGCGGCGGAGGGCGTCAGGGTCAACGCCGTAGCGCCGACCTTCGTCGACACCCCGATGACCCGCCCGATGTTCGAGGACGAGAGCTTCCGCGCCGAGGTGATGCGGCGGCTGCCGACCGGACGCCTGGCGACGATCGAGGAGGTCTCCGACGCGATCCTCTACCTCAGCTGCGACGCGTCGCGCAGCGTCACCGGCCACGTCCTCCGGGTCGACGGCGGCTGGACCGCCTGGTGAGCTCGCCTTCGCTTCCCTGGCACGCCTAAAGGTGTCCGAGCGGCGGAAGCTCATGCTGGTGCTGGCCGGCCTCTCCGCCTTCGGCCCGCTGACGACCGACGTCTACCTCCCCGGGCTGCCGGGGATGGCCTCCGACCTCGACGCCGGAACCGCGGCGGCGCAGCTGACCTTGACGGGATGCGTGCTCGGGCTCGCCGTGGGCCAGCTCCTCGTCGGCCCACTGAGCGACATGACCGGCCGGCGAAGGCCGCTGCTCGCCTGCCTGGCGAGCTTCATCGTCGCCTCCTTGGCCTGCGCGGTCGCCCCGTCGGTGTGGGTCCTCGTCGTCGCCCGCCTGGTCCAGGGCATCGGTGGCGCCGGGGGAATCGTCATCTCCCGCGCGATGGTCAGGGATCTCTTCGACGGCAACGAGGCCGGTCGCGTCTACTCGACCCTGGTCGCGATCGCGACGTCGGGCCCGATCTTCGCCCCCTCCTCGGCGGCCTGGTGCTGCTGGTCGGCGACTGGCGGGACATCTTCCTCGCCCTGGCGGCGATCGGAGCGCTGCTGCTCGCCGCCACGGCGATCGTCACCGAAGAGACCTTGCCGCCGGAGGAGCGAAGGTCGCGGGCGGTCGGTGAGACCTTCGCGAGCATCAGGGTGCTCCTCCGCCACCGGCCCTACATGTCCTTCGTCCTGTCCGGCGCCTTCGGCTTCGGTGCGATGTTCGCCTACATCTCCGCCTCCGCCTTCGTCTACCAGGAGGTCTTCGGGATGAGCGCGCAGCTCTACGCGGTGCTGTTCGCCGTCAACGGCCTCGCCGTCATGTCGGCCAACCTCGTCAATGCGCGACTCGTGGGACGATCGACCCCGGAACCGCTGCTCCGGCGCGGGCTGATCGCGCTCTGCCTCGGCGCCTCAATCCTCGCCGTCGCGATCGTCCTCAGCGCCGGCGCGGTCGTCGTGCTGCCGATCGTCCTGCTCACCGTCGCCTCGGTCGGCTTCGTCGTCTCCAACTCGATCACCCTGGCGATGGCCGGCGAGGCATCCCGCGCGGGCGCGGCCTCCGCCCTCTTCGGCCTCTTCCAGTTCGCCGTGGGCGCGGGCATCGCTCCCCTCGTCGGCATCGCCGGATCCTCGGCGGTTCCGATGGGTCTGGCGATGGCGGGCTGCGCGTTGATCGCCATGCTCACCTACCGGACGCTCGGCCCCACCCCCGGCGCATCGACCGTCGACGCCTCTGCATAAGGCTTCACGGCGGCGGCGAGGATCCGTCCCAAGGCCCCTTCCAGCTCCACCTTCGGATCCGTCGACGCGCCCATCGAACGCCAGCCGACCACGCGGTCGGGACGCACCAGGATGGCGCCCCGCCCGCCGAACTCGCGACAGCGCAGGAACGCGAGCCGGGGATCTCGCCACTCGCCCGAGTCGTGGCCGACCCGCACCGCCTCCAGCTCGAGCCCCAGGCGCGCGGAGATCTCCCGGGCCGCCTCGCACCAGTCTTCCCCGTCCTCCCCGGCGATCAGTAGGAAGCTGCCCGGGGACGCGATCTCGCGCAGCGAGACCCGTCGATCGCCACGCTCCACCCACGCGTGGGGAAGCGGGGCGCCGGGCCTCGTTCCGGGCTCGTAGATCCGCACGTCGTCGGCCGACTCCCGAGCCTCGGTCCGGTCCGGGACCACCGCCTCGGACTCGAAGGAGAGGCCGTACTCGACGTTCTGCTCGTTGACTCCATCGACTGGCTCGCGACGGCCGCGAGCGCCTCCTCACGCGCGGCGCCATCGTCCCCGTCGAGCGCGGCGAGGGCGCGGGCGAGGTTCACGTCCGGATCGTCGGTCGCCGTGATGCCGATGCCGTTGATCACCCGCTCGTGGTTCAGAGCGTTCTCGACCGAGCGCATCGTGTTGCGCGCGTTCACCGGAAAGCGCTCGGCGTGGTAGCTGTCGAGGAGCTCCTCGCCCGCGCGCCCGGCCAGCACCTCGCGGAGCTTCCAGCAGAGGTTGTAGGCATCGTGGACGGCGCTGTTGAGGCCGAGACCGCCGGTCGGCGGATGGCGGTGGGCGGCGTCGCCGAGCAGGAAGGCGCGGCCGACGCGGGTCCGCGGGGCCAAGAGCCCCTCCAGCGTCCACCGTGAGATGACGTGGACCTCAGGGTCGAAGTCGGGCAGCCCCAACCGATCGCGCATCGCGTCGAGCGCCTTGTCGTCGGTGTCGTAGAGGGACTCCTCCTCCGGCGGGTAGTTCATATGGAAGACCCACTCCTCGGAACGCGGGCCCCAGCGCCCGGGACCCATCGGGACGAGGACGCTGAATCGCGTCCCCAGCCGAGGGTGGACGATCCAGCGGATCAGCACCTCCTCCTCGCTCTGCCACGGCGAGAGATCGGCGGTGATGTGGAGGCTGACCGAGCGCATCACGTCGCGCCGACCTTCGAGCTCGATGCCGAGTCGGCGGCCGATGGTACGCCCACCGTCGCAGCCGAGCAGGTAGTCGGCACGCACCTCGTAGGTTTCGCCGCCTTCGCGCTCGCGGATCAGCGCGGTGACGCCGTCGTCGTCCTGCTCGAAGGAGACCAGCTCGTGGCCGAAACGGACCCCCCCGGGGTTGAGCTCTTCCGCCCGGGCGCGGAGCAGCGGCTCCAACCGGATCTGCGGCAGGTTCGTCTGTCGGCACGGACTCGCCTCGATCCAGGCCGGGTTGGTGTATCCGGCGCCCCACGCCTCGAGTCGGGCGATCAGCCGGCCGGCGTCCGGGTGGCCGGCGAAGTCGAGGTACCAGCCCGTGTGGCTCATCTGCTCGGGCGGACAACCGGCCTCGTAGACCGCATCGGCGACGCCGACCTCACGGTAGATCTCCATCGTGCGCTGGTTCAGCACGTGCGCCTTGGGCAGCACCGACGTGGTCGGCAGCGCGCTCACCACCAAGGAGTCGACCCCGTAGGTCGACAACAGCATCGAAGCCGACAGCCCGGCTCCGCCTCCGCCCACGACCAGGACGGGGACTCGTTGCGTCGTCATAGCTCTCCTCTGATAATTTCTGTAATGATCGTTCTAGACAGAATGTAGAGGTACCCTCCCAGTCGTAACAAGCGCAGCCGTCACCAAACGCCAGGAACAGGGCGAGCAGTCACGCCGGCAGATCCTCGACGCCGCCGCCCGGCTGATGGCGGCGCGCGGATACGAGGCCGCGAGCATCTCCCAGATCGCCAAGGCCTCGGGGCTGCCCGCGAGCTCGATCTACTGGCACTTCAAGTCGAAGGAGGGAGTCCTGGCCGCCGTGATGGAGCGCGGCGCCGACAGCTTCTTCAGCCAACTGGGGGGGCCCGGACGGACGCCGAGGAACTTCGACGAGGCCCGCGAGGCCCTCCGCGAGGAGCTGCGCTCGAGCGCCGTGGCGATCCGACGCGATCCCGACTTCCTGCGACTCTTCATCCTCCTGCTGCTCAGCCGCGGCGCCGACGAGACCGTTCAGAGAGTCCGCCGAGCGGCGCGCGAGCGCCTGTACGACCGCCTTCTGTACGCCTACTCCGGATTCGGCGAGGAGGCGGCGCGGCGGGTCGCCGATGAGCTGACCGATGTCGCGATCGCCATGTTCGACGGCGCCTTCCTCGCGGTTCAGAACGATCCCTCGCTCGACTACGAACCGCTGCTGCTGACGATGGCCGACGCCCTCGCCATGTTGGCAGAGCAGCTGCTCGCCGAGCCCTGATTCCAGGTGACGCCGGTCAGTACCCGGTGGGGTGGCGGATCGTGAACCCTTGTGGGTAGGCGGCGCCGGTGTGCCAACGTGGGCCGGTCCCGATCGCGTCGCCGACCGTGTCCCACCGCAGGCCGGCGATGACCGCGTAGGTGTGTTCGGCGTTCGCGTACACGGTCACCCACTTCCCGCTGCCGGATTCGCCCCAGCTCTCCAGCGCGCCCGAGGTCTCCGGTTCCGACAGCATCTCGGCCGCGTGCAGCACGTAGCTGACCGAGCCCGAGCAGTCGTAGCCGGCCGAGACCCACGAACCGTGTCCGCCGCCCCAGACATAGGGCGTTTCGTTGATCTGGTTGGCGGCGGCGATGATCGCCTGGACCGCGGCCGGGGCGTCGGTCGGTGCGACCGCGTCGCCGACGACGATCCGCGCCTTGCCGGGCGGGCGGTAGTCGAGCGCGATCGTGTCGCGCCTCGTGCCGCCCGTTTCGCCGGCGGCGATGCCGGTCGAGGAGGCGACGGTCTGCGGCGCGGCGGCCGTATCCATCGCGACCACGGTCTGCACCAGCGAGTGGGCGACGGTCCCGGAGCCTTGGCCTTCGCCGACCGACTCGCCGTCGACCAAGTCGAGCTCCACGGTGAAGCCATCGTCGTGTTCGCAGGTCGAGGCGCCGACCCCGAGTCGGTGGCCGCTCGCGGTCAGATACTCGAGCGCGGCGAGAGCCTGCCGCTGCAGGCCGCCACCGGCCACGGCCTTGCGGACGCAACTCGGCAGCTCCAGCTTCGGGTCGGCGAGGACTTCGCGACGCAGGGCGCCGGCGGACATGAGAAGAGAGCGCGTGGCCCGCGAGCCTTCGCTCGCGCCCGCCGTGTCGACCCCGTAGATCACACCGACGCCGCCCTTCCGCCAGAGCTCGAGCAGTTCCGTGGCATCGATCGCGGAGCCGGCCGCGTCCGGGCGGATCGTCAGCGCGACGCCCGAGCTGCCGACCCTGCCGAGGGCGTCGCCGGCCTGGACCGATTCGCCCTCCTTGACGGTGGTCGATCCGAGGTGCCAGTAGTCGATCCGGTCGCCGTAGGGGTCGGTGAGGACGAAGGAATCGGCGCCCACCTTGGTGACGCTGCCGTCGACCACGGCGCGTACCGCGGCGCCACGTTCGCCGTCTACGGTCGCGGTCTCCCCTCCTTTCCATGAGGTGATCTTGCCGTCCACCGGGAAGGTCGAGCCCTCGGCCAGCGTGCTCAGCGAGTTGACCAGGTTGGCCGGGACCCGCTCGTAACGTCGTGCCAGCGCCAGCACCTCCTGCGCGTACCAGTCGGCATGGTTATAGGCGAGTACGGCGTCGTAGATGTCTTCTTCGCCGCCGGATGCGGCGAGGTAACGGGCGGCGGCGCAGATCGCGTCGACCGGATCGCTGCTGTCGGCGGTGCCGTCGCCGTTCGCGTCCACGCCCCATTGCTTCCAGCTCGACGGCATGAACTGCATCCATCCTTCGGCGCCGGCGCTCGAGGTCCCGAGGTTCGAGCCAAAGCCGGTCTCGACCTTGTTGATCGCCGCGAGGACCTCCCAGGAGATCCCGTAGCGCGTCCCGCACGCCTCGTACACCGGCAGCAGCTCGGTCGGCACTTCGAGTTCGCCCAAAGCTCCCGAGCCACCGCCGAGGCCGGTTGAGGAAAAGGCGCCTTCTCCGGCCCCTCCGTCGGAGCTTTCACCGCTCGCCGCTTCTTCGTCGACGGCCGCTTCCGTTTCTTCCTTTGCGCCCGTCGAAGCTTCGTCTTCAGGGGCGACGATTTCGCTCCCGCGCTCGACCTTCGGCTCGGGAGGGCGGTGCTGCGGCCGCGGCTCTTCGATCGCTTCCTGCCTCGCCACCCCCGGCGAAGGTTCGGCTTCCGGATCTTCGGTGGCGGGCTTCGTCGCTTCCGACGGTGCTTCGACCGCCTGCCCTTCGCCGAGCTGGGCAGCGGCGGCGAAGGTGCCGCCGGCGGAGATCGAGGTCGCCAGGGCCGCCAGGACGGCCACCAGGGCAAACCGACGCACGATCGCGCTAGCCGTTCACGCCGGCTTCCGCCGGCTGCGCCCGGAGCGTCACCTTCAGCGCCGTCGCCTGGCCGTCGCGCCGCACTTCGAGGGTGACGGTTTCGCCCGGTTCGCGCCCTGCGATGGCGGCGACGAGGTCTTCGGTCGAGGCGATCGTTTCCTCGCCGAGCGCCATGATCACGTCGCCCTGTCGCAGCCCTGCTTCGGCCGCCGGGGAGCCCTGGACGACGTCGGCGACCTGGGCGCCAGCGGTGCCTTCGGTGGCGGTCCCGGTGGAGACGCCGAGATAGGCATGTTCGACCGTTTCGCCCGCCTCCAGCTGTTCGAGCTCGGCGGCGACGAGGTTGGAGGGGACCGCGAAGCCCACGCCGGAGCTCTGGTCGGCGGAACCGTCGGTGGCGATCTGGTCGACCACCCCGATCACCTTGCCCTCAGAGTCGATCAGCGGCCCGCCCGAGTTGCCGGGGTTGACCGCGGCGTCGGTCTGGATCGCGTGGGAGACGGTGAAGCCGTTCGGCGCCTCGATCGTGCGGTCGAGGCCGGAGACGATCCCGGTCGAGAAGCTCCAGGCGTATTCGAAGGGGGCGCCGATCGCCGCAACCGAGGCGCCGACCTTGAGTTCGGAGGAGTCGCCCAGTTCGAGCGGGTGCAGTTCGACGCCTTCGGGATCGAAGCGGATCACGGCGAGGTCGGTCGCGTCGTCGACGCCGAGCACTTCGGCGCTGCGGACGATGCCGTCCCGGAGGATCACCTTGACCGAGGAGGCTTCGTCGACCACGTGGGCCGCGGTGACCACGGTTCCTTCTTCGTCGACGATGAAGCCGGAGCCGGTGGCCGAGGATTCGGAAGATTCCGGTTCCCGCCCGAATCCTTCGGATCCTCGGCCGGGTTCCTGCCCGAAACCTTCCGGCGATTCCCCGTAGCCTTCCGCTTCGCCGAACGGGCTCGACTGCGATTCGGTCGACGATCCGGAGATCGTCGCCTTGATCTCGACCACGCCGGGCGAGGTCGATTCGTAGAGCGCTTCGGCGGCGGTCGTGCCACCGTCGGTGGTGTCGGCGACGGGGGTGGTGTCCGCCGCCCGTTCGACCGTGGTGAGTTCGGTGGTCGACGAGCCGCCGCCGAGCGCTCCACTCGCCAGGAGCACACCGACGACGAGGAGGCCCCCGGCCAGCCAGGCGGCGACGACCGTCCCCGCCCTCCGGATGACCCCCTGCCATCGGTTTTCCTGGTTCGTCTTCAACACGATTCAGGCTAGGCGCGGGGGTTGAACGCAACCTTCGGTGACGCTGAGAACTTGCTGAGCAGGGCGGTCATCCTTCCTGGGAGCCGCCGAGCAAGTCCTGGCACTGTTCACTCGCCTTCTTGAAAGCCGCGCTTTCCGATTCCGATTTGTCGAAGATCGGGCCTTCGCCGGAGAAGTTCGGTTCGGCGAGTTCATAGCCGTTTTCGCGCACGCAGGCGACGTATTCCTTCACCTGCTTCTTGAAGGCCGCCGAGTTCGGGTTCGGCCCGCGTTTGCCACCCGGGCCTTTGAATTCACCCAGTTCGACACCGCATTCTTCGAGCGCCTTGGCGTTTTCACCGAAGCCGCCGCCCTGAGGTGGTCCGCCTTCGCCGCCTTCCGGCGGTTCGAAACCTTCTGGCGGTTCGCCGTTTTCACCCATCGGCGGGCCGCCTTCGCCGCCTTTGAATTCGGGCAGTTCGACGCCCTTTTCCTTCAGGCACTGGCGGTCTTCGGCGGCGATTTCGAATTTCGCCCCTTTCCCACCTTCGGTGCTCGAAGTCGTCGTGCTCGCTTCGGTGCCGCCGCCGCCGCTCGACCCGCCGCAAGCGGCGAGCATCAGGGCTCCGACGATCAGGGCCATCCCTACAAGCATCAGCCGTTTCATCTTCTGTTCCTTTCCGTTTCTCATTCTTCGAAGAGAGATTCGACCGAGGCTTCGCCTTCCGGGGGGCTGAAGCCGCTGGTCGTCTCGACCCCAGATTCGATCGCCGCGACCGAGCTCGCCTTCACCGTCGAGCCGTTCTTCGATCCTTCGACGGTGACGGTGTCACCGGGATGGATCTTCTTCGCCTCGACATCTGAGTTGCGGGTCACGGTGGCGCCGTCGCCGACCTTCACCCCGACGACCGTGCCGTCGGATTCCTTGACGTAGATCGTGTGGCCTTCGACGCTGGTCACCGTGCCTTCGGCGGCCGCTTCGGAGCCACCGAACGAGGGGATCCCGCCACCTTCGGCGCCCCCTTCCTGGCTCGCGCCTTCTTTGGCGCCCGCGAAGGAGGGCAGCCCACCGCCGCCGGGGAGCGCGGCCGAGGAGGACCCTTCGCTCCCCTTCTGCGCCAGCACCCCGCCGAGGAACCCGGCGGCCACGATCGCCACGGCGATCAGGAAAAGGGGCAGCGGACGCAGCAGGCGGCCGCGAGGACGCGGCGCGATCCCGGTCTCCTCGCTGTCGTCCCAACCGTCGTCCTCGGATTCGGAGTCGATCCAGCGCTCCTCCTCCTCGTCGCGGGTATCGGTGTCGATCACGCGAGTCACGTCTTCGTCCTCCAATGCTTGGTCGTTGTGCTTACTCAAAGCGGAGTGCCTCGATCGGCCGCAGGCGGGCGGCCCGCATCGCCGGGTAGGTACCGAAGAAGAGGCCGGAGCCGAGCGACGCGGCGGCCGCGAGGACCACCGAGTAGCCGGCGACCGCCGGCTGGACGCCGGCGATTTCAAACTGACTGCCGATCACGCCGACCGCGATCCCCAGGGCGCCGCCGATCGCCGAGACCAGCAGCGCCTCGGTCAGGAACTGGGCGAGGATGTCGGAGCGGCGCGCGCCGATCGCCTTGCGGATGCCGATCTCCCGGGTCCGCTCGGTGACGCTGACCAGCATGATGTTCATCACGCCGATCCCGCCGACGACCAACGAGATCGCCGCCACCCAGGTGAGCAGCGTAGTGAAGACCGATTCGCTGGAGTTCGACGCTTCGAGGATCGAGCTCTGGTTGATCACGTTGATCCCTTCGCTCAGTTCGTGGCGCGACTCGAGGATCGAGTTCGCCTGGGCTTCGGCTTCTTCGACCGCGTCGGGGCTGACCGCCTCGACCGAGATCGAGCTCAGTTCGCCGTAGCCGGCGAGCGTGTCTTCGACCGCCGTGATCGGAGCGAAGACGTTGTCGTCCTGGCTCGAGGTGCCGCTCGACCCCTTCGCCTTCGTCATCCCGACCACCTGGAAGTTGGTCCCGTTCACCTGGATCGTCTTGCCGACCCCGCTTTCGCCGGGGAAGAGTTCTTCGGCGACTTCCGGCCCGATGACCACGACCCGCGCCCGTTCGGACACCTGAGCGTCGGTGAACCACTGGCCCGATTGCACCGTGTAGTTATGGGCTTCCCGGTAGGCGGGCGTGGTACCGACGAATTCGCCCGGTTCGGCTTCGCTCGAGCCGTCGACGATTTCGGTGCTGCTCGCGTTCAACACCGGGGCGACGCTCTTGATCGCCGGTGCGCGTTCGGCGTCTTCGAGCGCTTCGACGTCGGCCTCTTCGAGCGTCACGCTGGTCGTCGCCCCGGTCGTCGTCGTCGCGCTCGGCGAGGCGCTGACGGTGAGCGTGCTCGAGCCGAGTGCGTCGATCGATTCCTGGACCGCGTCGGAAGAGCCCTTGCCGACCGCGATCAGGACGATCACCGAGGCGATCCCGATCATGATCCCGAGAACGGTCAGCGCCGTGCGCAGACGATGGGACATCAGGCCCGTCCAGGCCGTCCGCAGGGTCTCGATCGCCATCAGGCGCTACCCACAGGGCGGCGGGCGCCGACCTCCTCGGTCGCTTGCCCGAGTTCCAGCGACACGTCGCTGACGATCCTGCCGTCGCCGAGTCGCACGAGGCGATCGGCGTGTTCGGCGACGTCGTCCTCATGGGTGATCATCACCACGGTGCGGCCGCTGCCGTTGAGGTCCTCGAAGATCTTCAACACGTCGGCCGTCGAACGTGAGTCGAGGTTGCCGGTCGGCTCGTCGGCGAGGATGAGCGCCGGGTTGGTGACGATCGCGCGGGCGATGGCGACCCGCTGCTGCTGGCCGCCGGAGAGCTCGTTGGAGCCGTGATCGAGGCGCTCGCCCATGCCCACCGCCTGCAGCGCCCGGGTCGCCCGGTGGCGCCGCGCCCCGCGCGAGAGCCCGGCGTAGATCAGCGGCAGTTCGACGTTGGTGAGCGCCGAGATCTTCGGCACCAGGTTGAAGCCCTGGAAGACGAAGCCGATCTTGCGGTTGCGCAGGTCGGAGAGATCGTCTTCGTCGAGCGAGCGCACGTCGACGCCGTCGAGGAGAAAGCGGCCCGAGGATGGCGCGTCGAGACAGCCGAGGGTGTTCATCAAGGTGGACTTGCCGCTGCCGGAGGGACCCATGATCGCGACGTACTCGCCGCGTTCGATCAGCAAGGAGACGCCGCGAAGCGCCCGCACCCGCGTCTGGCCCATCACGTAGGTGCGGACGACGTTCTCGATGCGGATGACCGGTTGGTCGCGCCGGGTCATCAGGGTGCCCCGGGGAAGCCGCCGCCGCTGGGCGGCGTGAACCCTCCGGCGCCACCTCCCGGGAAGCCGCCGCCACCGCCGGGGAAGCCGCCCGCGCCGCCTTCTCCACCTTCGCCCCCGATGGAGCCCGTGGCGACGGTCGTTTCCGGAAGGATCAACGTCTCCCCTGCCGTCAGGCCGCTGATCACCTCGGTCGTTTCGTCGCCCACCAGGCCGGTCTTGACGGTCTTCGTCTGTTCCTTGCCGTCTTCTTCGACGGTCACGGTCTTGCCGTTGCCGACCGAGGAGATCGCTTCGCTCGGCACGCTGATCGCGTCCTTGACCTGTTCGGTCACCACTTCGGCGCTCGCCGACATCCCGGCGCGGACGCCCTTCGCGCTCTGGGTCACGAGGATCGTCGCCGGGTATTCGACGACGCTGCTCGAGCCTTCACTCGCCAGCACGCTGACGTCGGTGACCCGTCCGGCCAGTTCCGTGCCTTCCAGGGCGTCGATCGAGACGGTCGCGGTCTGCCCCTTGCGGACCTTGCCGATGTCGGACTCGCTGAAGCTCACTTCCATCTTCAGCCGGTCGACCTGCGCCAAGGTCATGAACGCGGATCCCGACGAAGAGGATTCGCCGGATCCGCCCCCGATGGCCCCGAGCCCACCGGCGGCGGTTTCGGAGGACCCGCCGCCGGTCGAGCCCTGGGAGCCACCGGAGACGCTTTCGCCGACCGACCCCGAGATCGAGGTGATCGTGCCCGAGATCGGCGCGCGCATGGTGGTTTCGCGGACTTCCTGGCGGGCGCTGTCGACCGTGAGTTCGGCCTCGCGCAGGTTCGCTTCCGCGGTCGGCACGCTGACGATGGCGCCGGCGGCTCCGGTTTCCATGCCACCGACTTCGCTGCTGCCGGAGCTGGGCGCGGCGGTGGCTTCGCTCGGCGCGGCGGCCTGGGGTTCTGCTTCCGGCGCGGGAGCTTCCGTGGTCGTCGGCGCGGCTTCTTCCTGCTTCCCTGGCTTCGTCGCTTCCGGTTCCGTCGCTTCGGGCTTCGTCGCTTCCGGCTTCGTCGCTTCCTTTTCGCTTTCGTGGGCTTCGACGGGGGCTTCCTTGGTCGGCGTCGAGCCTCCTTCCGGCGCGGTCCCTTCGACCGACGATTCGCGTTCGGGATCGGCGGCGGTCCCTTCCTTCGACATCAGGCCGACGAAGCTCGTCCGCGCGCCACCCTCGTAAGCCGCTTCTTCGTTTTCGGATTCTTCGGCTTCTTCGGCTCCTTCGAGGGTTTCTTCGGCTTCCAGCAACTTTGCTTCGGCGGACGCGAGCGAGGCGCGCGCCGAGCTCGAGTCCACTTCCGCCAGCACCTCGCCCTTGGTCACCTTCTCCCCTGCCTTGACCTGGATCGCGGTGACTTCGCCGGAGGCGCCGAAGCTCAGTTCGACCTTTTCCGCCGGTTCGAGCGTGCCGTTGCCGGAGACCGTCGACTGGACGACCCCCTTGCCGACCGTGGCCGTGCGCTTGGTCGCCGCCGAGCTGCTGGAAGAGTTGGTGCCGAGCGAGGTGATCGCGATCACGACGAGGGCCACGGCGACGACCGCGAGCATCCACTCGAGCGGCCGTCGGGGCAAGGAGACACGACCGCGACGACGGAGATGGGGCGACTTCTTCATTGCGGCGATGCTGCATTCGAAGGCTCAAGGGCAACCAATGGAATGCTGAGGATCGGCTGAGAGAGCCCGCCTCCCGCTCCATAAACTGGTGAGCCACATCAACGCATCGCCACACCACCCCAGGAGACATGGACAAAAACAGGCTTGACGATCGGGTGGCCCTGATCACCGGCGCCGCACGGGGCATCGGGCGCGGCGTCGCGACCACGCTGAAGGAACGCGGCGCCACGGTCGTCCTCGTCGATCTCGACCGGGAGGGCCTCGACGAGTCCACGGCGGCCCTCGGGCCCGTGCACACCATCGCCGCCGACGTGAGCGATCCCGATCAGGTCGATGACGCGTTCGCCCAGGTCGAGGAACATCACGGCAGGCTCGACATCTTGGTGAACAACGCCGGGGTGGTGCTTTACAAGGATCTCCTCGATCACACCGTGGAGGACTGGGATCGGGTGTTCGCGATCAACCTCCGCTCGGTCTTCCTGATGTGCAAAGGCGCCCTCGGTCCGATGATCGAGACGGGCAAGGGCAGCATCGTCAACGTCGCCTCGCTCAGCGCCTTCACCTACACCGGGAATCACATCGCCTACGCCGCGAGCAAGGCCGGCGTCGTCACCCTCACCGAGCAGCTCGCCTGCGAGGTCGGACACCACGGGATCAGGGTCAACGGGATCGCGCCGGGGCCGATCGACTCGCCGATGCTGCGCGAAACGATCGGCGAGACGAATTGATCTCGGGGGGCGAACGCATGCCGCTCGGCCGGTTCGGCGACCCGTCAGACATCGGCGAGGCAGCCGCCTATCTCTGCTCGGACGCGGCCGCCTTCGTCACCGGGATCACCGTGCCGGTCGCCGGCGGCGTCGGGCTCGCCGCGGCCAGACCCTGAGGCCGACCGGCTAGCGGCTCGCTCCCGTCTCGGCGAGCTCGACGAAGTAGTCCAGCGCCTCCGGGTTCGCGAGGCTGTCCCGGCTGACCACCTTCTCGGGGTCGGCGCCCATCAGGATGCGTTTGACCGGGACCTCGACCACCTTGCCCGAGAGGGTGCGGGGCACCGCGGCGATCGCGGTCACCTCGTCGGGGACGTGGCGGGGCGAGCAGCGCCCGCGGATCTGCCGGGCGAGAGCCTTGCGGAGGTCGTCGTCGAGCTCGGCCCCCTCGCGCAGGACGACGAACAGCTCGATCACCCCGTCGGTGCCGTCCCTCGGCAAGTCGACCACCACGGCGTCCGTGACCTCCTGGGAGGCGAGCACCGCCCGGTAGATCTCGGCGGTCCCGATGCGGATGCCGCCGCGGTTGATCGTCGAGTCGCTCCTGCCGTGGATGATCGCGGTGCCGCGCCCGGTGATCTCGATCCAGTCGCCGTGGCGCCAGACCCCGGGGAACATCTCGAAGTAGGACTCGCGGTAGCGGCTGCCGTCGGTGTCGCCCCAGAGGAAGAGCGGCATCGAGGGCATCGGCTCGGTGATCACGAGCTCCCCCACCTCGCCGATCAGGGGACGGCCCTTGGGGTTCCAGGACTCCACGGCGGCCCCCAGGGCCCGGGCCTGCAGCTCGCCGCGATAGACGGGGAGGGTCGGCACCCCGCCGACGAAGGCGGTGCAGAGGTCAGTGCCCCCGGAGGTCGAGAAGAGCCAGGTGTCCTCCCCCGCGTGCCGGTAGATCCAGTCGAAGCCCTCGGCCGCCAGCGGTGAGCCGGTGGAGCCGACCGAGCGCAGTCGGGAGAGGTCGCGCCCCGCGCCGGGCTCCACGCCCGCCTTCATGCAGGCGGAGATGTAGGCGGCGGAAGTGCCGAACATGGTCACCCCGGCCTCCTCGGCGAGGTCCCAGAGGACGCCCATGTCGGGGTATCCCGGGTTGCCGTCGTAGAGGACGATCGCGGCCTCGGTGAGGAGGCCACTGACGATGAAGTTCCACATCATCCAGCCCGTGGTCGTGAACCAGAAGAGCCTGTCCCCCGGCCTCGCGTCGGCGTGGAGGTGCATCACCTTCAGCTGCTCCAGCAGGATCCCGCCCTGGGACTGGACGATCGCCTTCGGCAGGCCGGTGGTGCCGGAGGAGTAGAGGACCCAGAGGGGGTGGTCGAAGGGGACGCGGGTGAAGGTGAGCTCGGCACCGCTTCCCCTGACGAGGAGCTCGTCCCAGATGACGACACCCTCCAGATCCGCCGCGCCCGAGTAGGCCGTGGCGTTCGGGTCGAGATACGGGAGCAGGACCGTGTGCTCGAGCGAGGGCATCGCCTCCTGGAGCTGCCTGACCACCGGCGTGCGGTCGAAGTCCTTGCCGCCGTAGCGATAGCCGTCGACGGCCAGCAGCACCTTCGGACCGATCTGGGCGAAGCGGTCGATCAGGGAGCCCGCGCCGAAGTCCGGTGATGCAGAGGACCAGACCGCGCCGATCGAGGCGACCGCGAGGAAGGCGATCGTCGCCTCGGCGACGTTCGGCAGGTAGGCGACGATGCGGTCGCCCTCTTCCACCCCGAGCCCCCGCAGGCCGCCGGCCACGGCGGCCACCTGATCTCTCAGCTCGCCCCAGGTGATCTCGGAGAGCTCGCGGAGCTCGGAGGCGTGGATGATCGCGACCTGGTCGTCGGGCTTGCCCGCGAAGGCGCGCTCGGCCCAGTTCAGCCTCACGCCCGGGAACCACTTGGCCCCCGGCATCTCGCGGGAGGCGAGGGCGACGGTGCGCTCGCCGTCGTACTCAACCCGGAAGTAGTCGAAGATCGAGTTCCAGAAGGCCTCCAGGTCGCCGACCGACCAGCGCCAGAGGTCGGGGTAGGTGGTCACGTCCACCCCGCGCTTGGCGCGCAGCCAGTCGGTGTAGGCGGTGAGGTTGGAGGCGACCGCGGCGGCGGTCGGCTCCCAGAGGATCTCGGGCTGGTCCATGACGCCGATCTCCAGCGGCCGTCGCACCACCTCTAGGGGATGAGGTGGTGGACCTTCTTCGGCTCCATTTTCACGATCAACCGTTCTTCTCCCGGCTGACGGAAGGGGTAGGAGTCGGCGTCGAGGTAGCGCTTGGCGAGTGCGTCGATGTCCGCATCGGCGCCGTCTCCGGTGATCTCGACGACTGTGCCTTGGATGATCAGGTTCTCGGCCGGGTTGTGTTCATTGGTGATCGAGAGTGCCACCGCGGGGTTCCGACGCAGATTTTTCGTCTTCAGCCGACCCTCGACGGTGTTGAAGGTCACGAGGTCGCCGTCGATGCCGACCCACATCGCCGAGACCTGCGGCGTGCCGTCGCGATTGATCGTGGCCACGTGGGCCAGGTGCTTGCCTTCGAACAGGTGCTTCGCCGCGTCGGGGATCATGCCTTACCTCCAGTCAGGAGGCTCGTCATCGCCACCTCCAGGTTCTTGGTCGGATCGTCGGGTAGTTCGGCGCTGCGCCAGGCGACGTGCATGTCGGGCCGCACCAGCACGCAGCCGTCCTCCTCGACCTCGCGCAGCCGCGCCCAATCGTCATAGGTGTCTGAGACCTCGCGGCCAGGGCCGATCACGTATGCGGCGATCTCGACCCCGGTACGGGCGGCCACCGCCTCCACCGCCTCGACCCAGGCTTCGCCGCCGATGCAGGTGAGCAGGGCGAAACGACCCTTCCCGGCGAGATCGTGGGTGCTGACCTTCTTCCCGCCGTGTTCGAGCCAGCAGTGCGGCAGGCGGGCGCCGGGCCAGGTGGTGGGATGGTAGTAGAGCTCCTTGTCCCGGTCGAAGGCGGGCTCGGGGCTGCCGTCCTCGACCACGGCGCCGGAGCGGTAGCGGTGGTTCATCTCGACCCCGTGGGCGTTGAACTCGTAGTTCTTGCCCTCGATCGCCTCCTTCAGCTTGCGACGTTGGTCCGCCGCCTCGGGGGTCGCCTCCTTGCGCGCCTCCATGTTGGCCCTGATCTGCGCGTCGTCGGCCCCTTTGTCGAGCAGGCCGAGGGCCTCGAAGATCGGCCCGTACTCGTCGATCGAGAGGTTGGCCCGCTTAACGATCTGCTCGCCGACCGGGGCGCGCTCGGCGTCGTAGGAGTCGAGCAGCGCCGGGTCGGCCTTGCCCTGCAGGACGAGAGCCAGCTTCCAGGCGAGGTTGTAGGCGTCCTGGATCGAGGTGTTTGAGCCGAGCCCGTTCGAGGGCGGATGGCGATGGCAGGCGTCGCCCATGCAGTGGACCCGTCCCTCCGAGTACCGCGACGCCCACATTCGGTTGTTCGTCCAGAGCGAGGTGGAGAGGATCTCGATCGGGATCTCCTGGTCGCCGATCAGGTTGCGGACGATCTGCTCGGCATCGGCCTCGGTCAGCTCCGGCGGTCCGACCTCGATGTCATAGCCCCAGACGATCAGCCATTCGTCCCAGGGACGCACCATGCGGACCAGCCCGAGCCCGATCCCGCCGATCGCCGAGCCGGGCTGGAGCACCCAGTAAAGAACGCTCGGTCGATGCTCGACGTACTCGGAGAGATCGGCGCGGAAGACGATGTTCATCGACCCCGCCAGGTCCATCTGGCCTTCCATCGGCAGGCCCGCCTGGTCGGCTACCCGGCTGCGGCCGCCGTCGGCGCCGATCAGGTACTTCGCCCGGATCTCGTACCGCTCGCCGGTCGTGCGGTCGAGCACGGTGGCGGTGACGCCGTCGTCGTCCTGGACCATCGAGATGTACTCGGTGTTGAAGCGGAGCTTCGAGCCGCGGGATCCGGCGGCCCTGATCAGGATCGGCTCCATGTAGGTCTGCGGCAGGTCGTAGAAGATCGACGGGCTGGCCAGCGTGTATTCGGCCTGGCGGGTCGGATGGGTGCCCCAGGTGTGCAGGCGGGCGAACTCCTCGCCCGCGAGGCTGGTGCAGAAGACCGTGTCGCCCATCATGTCCTGCGGGGTGCCGTAGAGCTTGACCTCCTCCTCGAGGCCCTCGTCGCGGAGGATCTCCACCGTGCGCTGGTTGGTGATGTGGGCGCGCGGGGTGTTGGCCGTCCAGCCGTATTTCGAGACGATCACGTGGTCGATCCCGTAGCGCGAGAGAAACACCCCCATCGAGCCGCCCGCCGGTCCGCTGCCGACGATCAGGACGTCGGTCTCCAGTGTCGCGCTCATGCTGCCTCCTCCCCCGCGCCAACCTCCCGGGCCAGGCGCAGGTCGTAGCTCATCGTCGAATAAGGCTCGGTGGGGACCGAGCCGTCGGGGGCCTCGGTGCCGGCCTCGTGGCGCTCGAAGGGCGCGATCAGTGAGGACTTCACGCCGAACACCGCATCGGAGTCGAGGTGCTCGTCGCCGGCGGCGAAGACGTGGGTGATCAGCGGCTCGTAGCCCTCGGCGGTGACCATGAAGTGGACGTGGGCGGGCCGCATCGGGCCACGCCCGGCGGCGGTCAGGAGCTCCCCGACCGGGCCGTCGTAGGGGATCGGGTAGGCGGTCGGCTCGAGCGCCCAGAAGAAGAAGCGCCCGTCGGCGTCGGTGTAGAGGTGGCCCCGCCCGGCGACGGCGGCGTCCTCGTGCTGGACGTCGTAGAGGCCCTCCTCGTCAGCCTCCCAGACCTCGACCTTGGCCCCGGCGATGCCGTTCCCGGCGGAGTCGAGGACCCTCCCCTGGATGTAGCACGGGATCCCCGCGGCACCGCCGGAGATGTCGTCGCCGTTGACGAAGGCGGGCGAGCCCTCGAAGAAGAAGGGGCCGAACACCGTCGACTCGGTCGCCTGAGAGGCGTCGGAGTGGTTGACCCCGACCACCTGCATCGAGGCGCCGAGGACGTCGGAGAGGAGGATGAACTCCTGGCGCCGGTCGTCGGTGATGTGGCCGGTGCGGGTGAGGAAGTCGATCGCCTTCCCCCACTCCTCCTCGGTCAGCCCCACCTCGAGGATGAAGGAGTGGAGGTGGCGGACCAACGCCTGCATCAGCTCGCGGTAACGGGGGTCGGTCGATCCCTCGAAGCTGGCGAGGACGGCATCGACCAGAGCCGCTGACCCGAGGTCGCGTTGCTGCTCGGTTGGCTGGTTCATCTTCGACCTCCTGCGATCGACGTGGCGTGGGATTCCGGCGTTCCGCCGCGCAGACGGCGCCCGATCAGCCTGGGCACGGAGAGCAGCGCGAAGTCGTGGCGGGCGGCGGTCTCGCGCAGGTCGCCGAGGCGCGCGCTCGAGCCGTCATCGGCGAGGATCTGGCAGACGGCGGCGGCCGGGGTCAAGCCCGCCAGGAAGGCCAGCTCGACCGCCGCCTCGGTGACGAAGGGCCGCTCGAGGATGCCTCCTGCCGCCGCCCGCAGGGGCGCCACGTGGCCGGGCACGACGAGGTCGGCGGGGCCCGCGGCGGGATCGATCGCGACGGCGATCGTCCGCGCCCGGTCGGCAGCGGAGATCCCGGTGGCCACCCCGGTCGCCGCCTCGATCGTCACGGTGAAGGGCAGGGAGGCGACGCGCTCCGGCCGCCCCCGCTCCATCCCCCGCAGGTCGAGTTCGCGGCAGCGCCGATCGGTCAGGGCGAGGCAGATCAGGCCGCGAGCCTCCTTGGTCATGAAGTTGACGGCCGTCGCGTCGGCGAACCCGGCGCCGAGAACGAGGCAGCCGGTCGTGTCCTCGTCCTCGCGCTCGCAGAGCACCACAAACTCGCCCTCGCGCAGGCGCGCCGCCGCGTCCTCGACCTTGGCAAAGCGGGTCGCGGTCATCCTGCCTGTTCCCGCAGGTGACCGAACCGCGTCACCTGATCGGCAAGGACGCCGAGCCGGAAGCCGAGATCGGGGTCGCTGACCCGACCGTCGTCGCCGAAGACGCCCTGGCTGGTGTTGATCGTGACGCCGAGCGGCGTCGGCCAGCCGCGCAGCGAGTGGATGATCGCCCGCAGCGCCGCCAGCGCGGTGCCCGTTCCCTGCCAGCCGTAGGCGCAGACGATGCAGCCGACCGGGCGCCCGTCGAGGTAGGGGCGCTCGGCTTCGCGCAGATCCTCCAGATAATCGATCGCGTTCTTCAGCAGGCCGGAGATGCTGCCGTGGTAGGCGGGGGTCGAGATGATCACGCCGTCCGCCGCCTCCACCGCTGCGAGGAAATCGCGCGCGGCCTCGCTGCGCTCGCTCACGCCCGGCGCGAACATCGGCAGCTCCAGCTCGCGAGCGGTCAGGAGGCGGGTGGTGGCGCCTTGATCGCCGGCGGCCTCAAGCGCTGCCGCCAACGCCCGCTCGGAGGAGGAGTTGGGATCGGTGGTGCCGCCGAGGCCGACGATGTAGGGGCGCCGATCAGACATCGCCGTCTTCCCCTTCGGTCGCGACCGTCAGCAGGCGCCGCAGATCCTCGCGACTCAGCGGGCGCGGCGAGCCCAGGGTCTCGGGATCGAGTTCGTCCGCCAACGCCAAGGCGTCGGCGAGATCGAGACCGAGCTCGCTCAGGCGGGTCGGGGCGCCCAGTTCGACCGCGAGCGCGCGCAGGGCGCCGGACGGCTCCGCCGCGAAGGCGCGGGCGAGGATCGCGGCGGCCTTCGGCACCGCGGGCAGCAACAACGCCGCGACGTACGGAAGGACGACGGCGTGGGTCTCGGCGTGAGGCAGGTCGAAACGTCCGCCGAGCGCGTGGCAAAGGCGGTGATGGACCGAGGTGCCGGCGACGGCGAAGGTGGTGCCGGCGAGCCAGGCGCCGATCAGGGCGTCGGCCCGCGCCTCGGCGTCGGAGCCATCGGCGACCGCCGCCGGAAGCGCCCCCTTCAGAGCGCTCACCCCGCTCTCGGCGAAGCTGTCGGTGAGTGGCGTACGTCCTGGCGCCCAGAGGGCGTCGACGCAGTGGGCGACCGCGTTCAGGCCGCTGGCCGCCGTCAGCTGGGCGGGCATCCCATAGCTCAGCTCGGGGTCGTAGACGACGGTGCGCGGGGCGACCACGGGATCGCGCCCGGTGATTTTGACGCCGGCCTCGGTGATCCCCCAGACCGGAGTCACCTCGGAGCCGGCGTAGGTCGTCGGCACGGCGACGATCGGCAGGCGCTCGGTCAGCGCGACCGCCTTCGCCAGGCCGATGGCCGAGCCGCCGCCGAGGCAGACGAGGCAGTCCGCCGCCGACCCTCGCGCCTCCTTCCGCGCCGCCTCGGCGCTCTCCACGGGAACGTGCCGGCGGACCTCCGCGATCCGCCCCGCGACCTCGCCGTCGAACTCGGCGACCACCTGCTCGGCGGTCTCCGTGAAGGCGGGGTCGGAGATCACCAATGGCCGGGCTCCCACCGCGGCGATCTCCGCCGGGGCCTCGGCGACCCGGCCGACCCCGAAGACGATCCGGGCCCCGGTCGACTCGTGGATGAAGGACTCGGGCATCGTCAGGGTCCGACCACCGGATTGGAGATCGACCCGATCCCCTCGATCTCGACCTCGACCCGATCCCCCGCCTTGAGGAAGACGGGCGGCTGCATCGCCGCGCCCACCCCGGAGGGCGTCCCGGTGGCGATGATGTCGCCCGGGACCAGGGTGATGATCTCGCTGAGGAAGGCGATCGTCGCGGCGATCCCGATCAGCATCGAGCCGGTCGAGTCGTCCTGGACGACCGCGCCGTTCACCCGCGTCCGCAGGCGTAGCACCTCCGGATCCTCGATCTCCCCCGCGGGCACGATCCCGGGGCCGATCGGGGCGAAGGTGTCGATCGCCTTGCCGGCCATGAACTGGCTGGTGGCGCGCTGCAGGTCGCGCGCGGTGACGTCGTTGACGACCGAGTAGCCGGCGACGTGGTCGAGCGCTTCGGCCTCGGTGACCTGATGGGCCTCGCGGCCGATCACCACGGCGAGCTCACCCTCCCAGTCGATCAGCTTGGCGATCCGCGGGATCACCACCTCGTCGTGGGCGCCGACCAGTGAGGTCCCGTACTTGGCGAAGAGCATCGGGATCTTCGGCGGCTCTTTCTTGGTCTCGGCGACGTGGCTGGGGTAGTTCAGCCCGAGGCAGATGATCTTGTCGGGATCGGGCACCGGAGGAGCGAGACGGACGGCGTCGACCGCGGTGGTCGGCCCGGCGTATTCCCGTCGCGCCTCCAGCGCCTCGGCGACCGCGGCGGGCCCCGCCGTGAGCAGTTCCTTGATGCTGATCCGGCCGCGGCCGAGGTCCGCCAGCGAGGCGATCTGGTCGCCATCGGCGATCCCTGCCGTCAAGCCGTCGGAGTCATGGAAAGTTACGAGCTGCACCTGGTTTCCGTCCTTGTCGTTCATTTGATTGGGCGGGGCCTCTGCCGGGTCCGCTATCCGCTTCGCCGAGGTAACTGGCGGTGATCAGCTCGCTGTCGGCCGGCAGCTCGCTCGCCGCCATGTCGGCGACGATCTCGCCGTGGCGGATCACGTAGGCGCGGTCGGCGACTTCCAGCGCCAACGGCACGTGCTGCTCCACCAGGAGGGCCGCACAACCGCTTTCGCGCACGTACTCCGCGACCACCGGCAGCAGCATCTCGACGATCACCGGGGCCAGCCCGAGGCTGAGCTCGTCGAGCAGCAGCAGGCGCGGCCGGCGCGAGAGCGCGCGGCCCACCGCGAGCATCTGCTGCTCCCCGCCGGAGAGGACGCCCGCGGGCCGGTCGCGGAGCTCGCGGAGGGCGGGGAAGTGGTGGTAGGCGACCTCCGCGTCGATCCGCTCACCAGGGGCGCCGAAGCGAAAGTGTTCGCCGACCGTGAGTCCGAAGAAGATCCCCCGGCCCTCGGGCACGTGGGCGATCCCGGCACGAGCGCGTTGCGTCGGAGACAGCGCCAACAGGTCCTCCGCGGCGAAGCGGATACCACCTGCCATCGGCTCGATCAGGCCGGAGACGGTGCGCAGCGTGGTCGTCTTCCCGGCCCCGTTGGCACCCAGCAGCGCGACGATCTCGCCGCCGTCGACCGAGATCGAGACGTCACGGACCACCGCCGCCTGTTCGTAGCCCGCGGTCAGCCCGTCGATTTCGAGCAGCGCCTCGGCCATCAGCCGTCCACCGCCTCCTGTTCCTTCTTGTCGTGGGCGGCCTTGCCCAGGTAGGCGTCGATGACCCGCGGGTCGCGGCGGATCTGCTCGGGCCTGCCGCGGGCGATCGTCTGCCCGAACTCGAGCACCACGACCTGGTCGCAGGCGCCGAGCACCAGGCCCATGTCATGGTCGATCAGCAGCATCGGCAGGCCCGCGTCGGCGATCTTCCGCAGCTTGCGGCCGAGCTCGGCGCTCTCCTCCGTGTCGAGGCCGGCCGCCGGCTCGTCGAGGCAGAGGACCTTGGGGTCGCCGCAGTAGGCGCGGGCGACGCCGACCAGCTTTCGCTGCCCCTCCGAGAGCTCACTCGGCAGCGCCTCGCCCAGGTGCTCGATCCCGATCAACGCCAGCACGTCATCGACCGACGGGGTCGTGCGGTCGCCGTTGACCAGCAGTTGCGGCAGCATCGCGCGGAGCTTCGAGCGGGTCCGCGCCACGGCCAGGTTCTCGGCCACGGTCAGGTCGCGGAACAGCTCGACGGATTGCCAGGTGCGAGCCAGTCCGCGGCGCGCGCGAACGTGCGGACGCATCCCACTCAGCTCCTTCCCGTCCAGTTCGATCCGCCCTTGATACCGGGCGAAGCCGCTGGCGGCATCGATAAAAGTCGTCTTGCCGGCACCGTTGGGGCCGATCAACCCGACAAGTTCGCCGGGTCCGATCTCGACCTCGAAGCCCTGCAGGGCCTTGACGCCGCCGTAGTGGACGGAGACGTCCCTTGCCGCGAAGACGGCGCTCACCGACGCACCGCCCCGCCGCTCGTGGCGCCGACGGCGTAAAGCTTCCCGGACCCGACCTTGGCGGCGGCGCGGCGACGCTTCTTCGCCTCTTTGCGCCGCCACATCGTGCCGGTGATCCCGTCCGGAAACATGTTCAGCTGGAGCAGCAGGAAGACCCCGCTGAGCAAGACCGTGTAGATGCCGATCTTGTCCGCGGGCAGCACCCACTTCTGCATGATCAGCGGGATCACCGCACCGGTGGCGGCGAATCCGGCGAGTACCGCGCCCTGCGGCATCGTCACCCCGGTGACGTAGACGCTGGCGATCAGCGAGAGGGCGGTGATGGCGTCGAAGTGGGTGGCCGAGACCGAACCGAAGTTGTAGGCGTACATGACGCCGGCGACCCCGGCGATCGCCGAGCCGATCCCGAAGGCGACGATTTTCACGTTGCGCACGTCGACCCCGACGGCGGCGGCGGCCCGCTCGTTGGAGCGGACGGCGAGCATGTGGCGGCCGAGGTTGGAGCGCCTCAGGTTGGCGACGAGGACGTAGAGCGCGACCGTGACGGCCAACGCGAAGATCCCGAAGACGACGCTCGGCAGCAGGCCGTCGAGGCCTCGGAAACCGGCGTCGGTGCCGAGGTTGATCCCGAAGATGTGTGGCTGGCCCACCGGGGCGCCCGATTCGCCTCCGCCCCAGGAGGGGTTGGAGAAGATGAACTGCTCGATCGCGACCGCCGCGGCCAGGGTGACGACGACGAGGCTGACCCCGCGCACGCGCAGGGCCGAGTAGGCGATCGCCAGGCCGAAGGCGACGGCCACGGCGATCCCCGCCAGGGCGGCGAAGGGGAAGCCGACCCCGAGGTCGGTCCCGAGATGGGAGACGGTGAAGCCGGCGACGCCCGAGAGGGCCAGCTGTACCACCGAGAGCTGGCCGACGTAGCCGGTGACGACGACGAGGGAGAGGCAGAGGATGGTGATCACGAGGCCCGTCGTCACCGCCTGACGGAAGTCGTAGGGGAGGACGATCAGGGCGACCGCGCAGATCGCCGCCGGCACGGCGACCCGTCGCAGCAGTTGATCCTGCCGCGGCACCAGGGGCAGCGACTCCTGTTCGATGTCGCCGCGACGAGGCAGGCTGGCGCCACGCCACCAGAGCGCCGCGACGATCAACAACAGGGTGAGAACTTCCTGGGCGCCGGGGACGGCGGTTCCTTCGACGGTCGGGAACCAGGTCTGGGTCGAGGCGTAGTAGAGGAGCGATTGGACGATCCCGATCGCCAACCCGACCGCACAGGCGGTCGGGATCGAGGTGAAGCGGGCGAAGAGCGCCGCGACCAGGGCGGGGACGATCAGCAGCGGCAGCGAGGTCGAATCGATGCTGACGACCGACGCGGCGAGGATTCCGATCAGGCCCACCACGGTGTTCGCGATCAGCGTGTTCCGCATCGAGAGGCCGTTGGGGGACAGCCCAGCCAGCACCGCCCACGCCTGGTTCTCCGAGGCCGCCCGGGTGGACACACCGAAGCGGCTGAACCGGTAGACGCACATCAGGACGATCGCGATCGTGATCACCACCGCGGCGAGGATGAAGCGGTTGATCGGGACGAGGACGTCGAAGACGTTGACGGTGTTGTCCGGGAGCACCGCCGGCGAGCTCAACGGCGAGGTGCCGAACAGCAGCTGCACGGTCGCCTGCGCGACGAGGAGCAGGCCCAGCGAGGAGACGAGCTTGGCGAGGGGCGGTGCCGTCCGCAAGGGCCGGAAGGCGACGAGCTCCATCAAGACGCCGATCAGCGCCAGCGCCGCCAGCGTGACGACCCCCGCCGGGACGGTCCCCAGCGTGAATCCCAGGTCGCCGGTGCGCAGCGCCCAGAAGATGTAGCCGGCGATCATCGCGAGCGAGCCGGTGGCGAGGTTGATGACCCCGGTGCCGCGGTAGGTGACGACGATGCCGAGCGCGATCCCGGCGATCAGCGCGCCGGTACCGAGGCCGAGCAATGCAAATAGGACTATCTGTTCCACGGTCTCCCGATCAGACGTCGTTCGCTTGCGATCCCTGACGAGCGGCCCCATGCCGCCCGCGGGGACATTAACCATTCGTAGACCAGCTGTCAAATATCAGTCAATAACCGACAACGGGGCTACTGTCTGATGTTTGAACCGCGCGCACTCGAGCGGCGCCGACGATTGAGGCGGGCCGCGGATGCTTCGGCAAGCGGACTCGGGGGGCGGCGCTCAGCGCCCGTTCGCGCCGGGGGTCTCCCCCTCGGCAACGGACGGTTCGCCGCGGGTGATGCCATGGAAGTAGGCGAGCTGAGCAGCCATCGCGGCGGCGGCGGCGTCACCGTCGCGGGCGGCGATCGCCTCGAAGAGCGCTTCATGCCGGCCGCGCGTCTCCGCCGCCACGTCGGGCCCCGATTTGACGTAGTGCCTGCGCAGCGAAACCGCCAGCAGCGCCGAGAGAAAGGCGATCAGCAGGCGGTTCTTGCTCGCCGCCGCGACCAGTTTGTGGAAGGCGATGTCAAGCTCGATCGCCTCCTCGCTGTCCACCGCGACGCCGGCGGCCCGCTGAAGGACCTCGCGCATGGTGGCGACGTCCGCCTCGCTGCGGTTTTCCGCCGCCAGGCGCGCGGCGGGGACGGCGAGCATCTCGCGCACGGCCGCCACCTCCGCCCCGGTCACCGTGCCGAGCTTCAAGATCGTCCCCATCGAATCGGAGAGTTGACTGCCCAGCGATTCGTGGTTGACGGTCTCGACGAAGCTGCCTCCGGTCGCCCCGGACTGCTTGGAGATCAGCCCTTCGGCCGCGACCGCCCGCAGGGCCTCACGCACGGTGCTGCGGCTGACGCGGAATTCTTTGGCGAGCTGCGCCTCGCTGGGGAGTCGATCCCCACCTTTGAACGCGGAGGAGACGATGGCCTGCCTGAGCTGCTCCTCGATCTGCTCCCGCGGGCGACGCACCGGCTCTGGGCGGAAGTTCATCTGGCGCCCAGGATACCCATCAGTTGTGGACGGCTCCCCCGTCGACGACCAGCATCTGCCCGGTGACCCACCGCGACTCCTCCGCGCAGAGAAACGCCACCGGAGGAGCGATGTCGGCAGGCACGCCCCGCCTCGGGATGCACTGGCCGGCGACGATCGCGTCGAAGGCGCCCTCGTCGCCATGCTTGGTCTGCGTGGCGCTGAAGGTGTCGGTCAGGCCCGGGGCGACGGCGTTCACGGTGATTCCGTCCGGACCCAGTTCGCGGGCGAGCGCCCTGGTCAGGGCGATGATCCCGCCCTTGCTGGTGACGTAGTGGGCAAAGTTGGTGGTGCCGGAGAGCACCGTGTCGGAGGTGATGTTCACGATCCGCCCGTATCCCGCCGCCCGCATCACCGGGGTGACCGCCCGCGTGACGAGGTAGGTCCCGTAGAGGTTCGTCCGGAGGACCCGGTCCCACTCCTCGGGATCGAGGGACTCCCAGGGGACGAAGCCGGGGATCGCCGCGGCGCAGTTGACGAGGATGTCGATCCTCCCGAACTTCGCCACACAGCGATCGACGACGGCGTCCATCGCCCCCTCGCGGCCGATATCGGCCGCGAGGACGAGGGCACCGTCGGGAGCCGTCCGATCCGCCCGCTCGAGGTCGATGTCGACGATCGCGACCTTCGCGCCGCGCGCCGCCAGCTCCGCGACGATCGCCTCGCCGATGCCGCGCGCGCCGCCGGTGACGACGGCGACGCGCTCCTCCAGGGATCCGGGGCTCAAGCCACCCAAGGCATTCCTTGGGCCGAGACGACCACCTCGTAGACGTGGCCGCGAGGATCGCGGGTGGCGGCGAACCTGACCGCCTCGGCGATCGCTCCCTGATCCGCCATCGCCTCGATCGGAGTCCCCAGTTTCTCGGCCATCGGCGCCGACTTCGGCGAGTAGATGTGAGCGTCGACGATGACCAGCGAGACCCGGATGCCGTCCTCGCGGAGCTCCTCGGCGGCGGCGTTGACGAGCGCACGCAGGCCCTGCTGACCGGCCGCCCAGATGCCCTCTCCCGGCCGCGGGCGACGACTCAGGGTGTTGGCGATCTGGACCAGCGCGCCACCGCCGCCGGCCTCCTTCAGTGCCCGGGCACCCTGGCTGAGGAAGGTGAGCGCCATCGCGCTGGGCGCCACCCCCCAGCTCTGCCAACGATCCTCGTTGGCCTCGATGATCGGACCGCCGCCGAAGGGCTCGCCGGGCACCGGTTTCGAGGAGCTGGCGGCGTTGACGATCGCGTCGAGGCCGCCGAGCTGCCCGCGCGCCTCGGCAAGTGCCTTGGCGAGCGACTCGGGGTCGCTCGAGTCGGCGGCGATCGCGACGGCGCCGCGCTCCTTGATCTTCGCCAGGGTCTCGTCGCTGCGGGCGATGCCCGCCGCGTCCCAGCCCTGGGCGATGAACTCGTCGAGGATCGCCCCGCCGAGATTTTTCGCTCCGATCACAACTACTGCAGGCATCTGGTTGGTTCCTTTCCTAGGGGTTCTTCGTGGTTGCGGGCCGACCAAGGATCTGGTCCGCCGCAGCCGCCTCCGGCTGCAAATCGAAGGTGGCGCTGACGCGGGCGAGCAGGAGCATGTGGGAGACGAGGAGGATCGTCTCGACCACCTGCTCCAGGGAGAGCCGGTCGACCAGTTCGTCGACCAGGGAACGGGGGGCGACGCCATCGCGGGCGAGCGCCGCGGCGAAGGCCAGCAGCATCCGATCGACCGGGGCGAAGCAGTCGGCCTCGATGTCGCCGGCATCGATCGCCGCCAGCTGCTCCTCGGTGACCCCGCGCTTGCGGGCGAGGCCGACGTGCTGGGCCCACTCGTACTCGGAGTGGGGCGTCACCTTCGCGACCTGCAGCATCGCCAGCTCGCGGTGACGCGGCTCCAGGGTCAGGCCGCGCAGCAGGGTGTTGGCGTATCCGAGCCAGGCCGGGAAGGCGCTCTGCGCGTTGGCGATCGCCTGCAGGAGCTTCAACGGAGGCTCACCCGCGAGGGCCTCGCGGACGGCGGGATTCGCCCTCGCCGGGTCGAGGAGGGGCAGCGGGGCGGTCTCGTCGTTCATCACGCGACCGTCGAGAGGTCGGCAGCGAGGATCGGGATCCCGTAATCGAGGAATCCCGCGGGCGGCGCGCCGCCCCAGAGGCCCATCGGATCCGGACGCGCCTCGAAGGCGGGGCGTGACGCCCGGTTCGGGCCGTCGATCCGCTCGAGGTCGGCGTAGGCCTCGATCAACGCCCCGTCGGTGTCGGGCAGGTAGGTGTAGAGGTTGTTACCGGGGCCATGACGGCCCGGGCCCCAGACCGGTTCCTCCTCCCGCAGCGCCAGGTCGTCGAGATAACGGATCATCCCGCTCCAGCCGGCGAGCTCGAACGCGTAGTGGTGCATCCGGTTCGTATCCCCCACGCCGCCGACCGCGAGCCCGTGATGGTCGGTGTCGCAGCGCATCCAGGTCAGGTCGAAGACCTGGTCGGAGATTTCGAAGCCGATGACCGAGGTGAGGAAATCGATCAGCTCGAGCCGAGCCGGGGACTGCATCGTGACGTGACCGAACCGCCGCGCATGCCCGGCGAGCAGATCGGCGACGGTCGCCGGCGACCGGGTCATCCCATGGACGACCTCGATCACCAGGTCGGCGGGCGCCTGCAGCCGAAACGCCTCGGCCACCCCGTCCTCGAGCGCCCCGGCCGCGACGATCGGGGCGCCGGCCGCTTCGACCCGGCCGCGCAGGCCCTCGAGCTCGGTGACCGAGTCGACCTCGATCGCGACGTGGTCGAGCCCGGGCTCGGCGGCGGCGACCAGCTGGACCTCATGATGCTTGGCGTTGGCGCTCAGCAGCACTTCGCCGCCGTCGCGGGCGGTCTCGTGGAGTCCGAGCGCCGTGACGAGGCGGTCGGTCGCCGCATCGAGATCGGCGACCCGCAACGCGACGTGACTCATGTGGGTGCTCATCGGCTTACCGTCCTCTCCAGTGCGATTCGATCGGCACCGGGCCGACCTTCGGGGGGTAGCAGCCGACGCCACAGGTCGGCCAACAAGGTCTCGGTCGCCACCGGGCCGGAGGCGACGCCGAAGACGTAGTTGTCCGGCCGCACCACCACGGTGTCGGCATCGGCGTCGGTGAACCACCGACGCAGGAATCCGTCCTCGTCGATCACCGCGGAGCCGTCGTTCGGCACGGGCTCCTCGGCGGTGGAATCGACGACGACCGCGGTCGAGCCGCAGTCGTTCCACCAGGCGGCCACGTCCGGGCTGACCGCGCGCAACGGATGGCGTCCGAGGCCGATCAGGCGAAAGCCGCCACCGATCGCCTCGTCGAGCAAGGTCGGTCCCTGGCCGGGCACTCGTACGAACGGCTGGATGAACTGCTTGCCGGCAGGCCCGCCGGCGGCGCTCGCCTCGAGGATGCCGGCCCGAAGTTCGGGGATGAACTCGAGTGGATCGGGATGGCCACCCTCGCTCGACTCCGCGGCGGCCTCCGCGCGCATTCGCGCGTCGCGCTCGGCGGCGACCTCCGGATCGGTCGTGCAGACGATGCGGCCGAGCTCGGTGCTCAACTCGATGATCGAGCGGACGTGCGGGGAGCGCTCTTCCTCGTAGGTGTCGAGGAGCTCCGGCCGCGAGGCGCCGGCGAGCACCCGCTCGAGCTTCCAGGCGAGATTGGCGGCATCGCGGATCCCGCTGCACATGCCCTGGCCGAAGAACGGCGGCATCTGGTGCGCGGCGTCACCCGCGAGGATGATCCGCCCCCGTCGCCAAGGCGAGGCGAGGAGGGCGTGGAAGCGGAACACCGCCGCCCGGACCACCTCGACGTCGCCAGGGCCGACGCCCCAACCGGCGAGCAGCTCGTCGATCCCGTCGGCCGACATCCGCTCGTCCGGATCCTCACCCGGCATCAGCATGAACTCCCAACGCCGATGGCGACCGACGGAAGGGATGTAGGTGCTGGGACGGGCCGGGTCGCAGCGCTGGACGACATCGCGCTCGGGCAGGCCGAGATCGCGGTCGGCAAAGGCGTCGAGGACGATCCACGGCTCGTCGAAGTCGAGATCCTCGAGCTCGATCCCGGCCGCGCGACGGACCGTGCTGGCCCCGCCGTCGCAACCGACCACCCAGGCGACCCGCAGGGACTCCTCCCCGGAGAGCTCGAGCCGCACCGCGTCGTCTTCCTCCTCCACCGCGAGGACCTCGACCCCGAGGCGGATCTCGGTCGTCGGCAGGTCGGCGCCCTCGCGCAGCAGCGCTTCCAGTTCGGGCTGGAAGAAGTTGAAGCCGGTCTCCGTCCCCCAGGGCGTCGGGCCCTCGATGTGGTCGAAGGCCCGGAGCAGCTCGTCCTCGACCGATTTGAAGAGGTAACGACGATTCGAGACGACGATCTCCTCGACCTTCTCGGCGTATCCCGCGGCCTGGAAGACCCGCATGATCTCCCGGTCGAAGTAGGTGGCCCGCGGCAGGTCGTGGGGCTCGGTCGTCCGCTCGAGCACGATCGTGCTGACGCCGCGCCGGCCGAGCAGCGCGGCCAGGACCGCGCCGACCGGGCCGAAGCCGACGATCGCCACCGCCGCGTCGGGCGCGCCCCACGCCGATGCGGAGGGGCCCGCCATCACTCGACGACCTCGAAGTGAAGCTTCGAGAGGCGCTCGGCGAACGGTTCCCACTGCAGGCCGATGTTCGTGCGGGCGGTCGAGTAGTCGCGGTAGTAGCGCTGGATCCGTGAGCCGTTGCGGGCACCCTCGCTGGTGCCGGAGGTGCGAAAGAGGAGCTCGACCGCCTCCCAACCGAGATTGACGGCCTGGTGCGTGGTCGAGTTGAGCCGCATCCCCTCTTCGGGATCGAACGACCCGCCCTCGACGGCGGCTTCACGGCAGTACTGCATGAAACGCTCAGCCGACTCGAGCAGGATCGATTCCGCCGCGTCGACCCGACCGAGGGCGAGCCCGAACCAGCGCTGATAGTCGTGGGTCTCGTAGCGCGGCACGCCTTTCGGCCCCGGCGTCTTCTTGGCGCGGATGATCCGCTCGTACTCGTCGAGCGCGGCGCGGGCGGTGCCGACCAGGATCGCCGTGATCTCGAGCTGCAGGTAGCCGATCGCGTTGCCCGCGTACATCGGGTTGCCGTGCAACCGGAAGCCGGGGGTGTCGGCGGTGGTCTTCGAATCGAGCAGGTTCTCCTCGATCACGAAGTGCTCCGGCACGATGGCGCCCTCGATCCGGATGCTGTTGGAACCGCTGCCGCGCATGCCGAAGGCCCGGTCGCGCCAGTCGTCGAGCATCTCCCAGTCGTCCCTCGGCACCAGGGCGAGCCCAATCGTCGAGTTGCCGGCCGCTCCCTCCATCCTCACCGCGACCATCGCGTGGGTCGCGTAAGGAGCGCCGGAGCAGTAGTCCCAGGTGCCCTCGATCCGCCAGCCGTCGTCCACCCGCTCGGCGGTGCCCATCGGTATGCCGCGCGCGGGGCAGGCGAAATGCCCGTCCGGCGACAGCGCCTCGAGCTGCGCGGACTCGGAGAAGAGGCCGCCGATCTGGAGGCCGTGGCCGGCCGCGAGGCAGAGGTTCCAACCGCTGCCGGGGCAACCCCGGGCGATCTCGATCACGGTCCTCAGGAAGGTCGGAACATCGAATTCGTAGCCGCCGAAGCGGCGCGGGACCAGGGTCCGATACAGGCCCGCGTCACGGAAGCGCTCGTGCATCTCCGCCGAAGGCATGCCGCGGTTCTCGGTCTCCTCCTGCTGCTCGAGCAGCGCCGGACGGAGCTCGCGCGCCCGCGCGATCAGGTCCGCCGGCGCCAGATCAGGCTCCGGCGGGGCGATCGAGGTCTGGTTGCTGGTACTCATCTACTCGTCTCCTCTGGTCTGGATCGCGCCCGGGCCGCAACACGGCCCGGGCGCGATCCGCACGGCTTACGGTTCGGGCGGGTAAAGCCAGCCGCTAACCGACTTGTAGGTTTCGTCGCCTTCGTACTGGGCCATCTGGGTCTGCTGGGCGCAGAGGCCGGGCTGACCGGGGACGGCGCCGCATTCGATCTTCGGCGGGCCGAGCATCATCGGCCCTTCGAACGCTTCGGCTTTCTTGCTCACCTGCGCCGGCGTGGCCGATGCCCCTCCCGCTTCGTTCAGGAAGCGGGCCGCGGTCATCGTTATCGCCCAGGCCAGGGCCGAGTTCGAATCGCTCTGGTCTTCGGCCGACAGGCCGACCGATCCGGAGGCTTCGCGCCAGGCCTTGACGTCGGGGATGGAGCCGTCCGTCAACAGCGCCTGCGAGGACCCCTGGACCCAGTGCGGCGCTTCGCCGCCGAGGCCCTTGGCGACTTCTTCGCTGAAGCAGAACGATCCGGCGGTGACGACCGGCGCGCTCGATCCGAGCGATTCGAGGGCTTTGGCGGCCGCGATGCAGAGCGGCGGCGTCGAGGTCAAGGAGAGGATCGCTTCGGCGCTCTGCGCACCGGCAGCGGTCATCGGGGCGATCAGGTCCGTCGAGGAGTCGGCGAATCCGACCGACTTGAATTCGACGCCGGCGATCTTCAGCTGGGCTTCGAGTGCCTTCGCGCCGCTGGCGCCGAGCGGGTCCTGGGGATAGACGACCGCGACGTTCTTGGCTTTGAGGACTTCGCTGACATAGGTGACCATCCCGCCGAGGAGGGTCGACGCGGCGCCGTTGTAGACGAAGGTGTTCTTCGATTTGGTGTCGGTCGGGCCGAGGCCATTGCCGAGCAGCAACGGCTTGGTGCCGTCGTTCACGGCCTCGAACGCCTGACCACCGACGGCGAGGGTCCCGAAGACGACGACCGAGACATCGGGATCGTTGACGAGCTGCTGCCCGCAGGTCTGCCCTTCTTCTTCAGCGGCGGCGATGAAGCAGGTGGCGAGTTCGGCGGGATGGCCGCTGATGCCGCCGAGGTTTTCGTTCAGGTACTTGACCGCGGCTTCGGCACCGAGGGTCGCTTCGTCGTAGGACATCGCGCCGCCCTGCTGGTTGACGAAGCCGATCTTCACCGGGGATTTCGACGGGTCGGCGCTGCCTTCTTTCCCGTCGACGTAGCCGAGGTAGTCGGTCACTTCTTCACGGTTGTCTTCGGCCGACGGTTCACCGGCGGGCGTCGTGCTGCTTTCCGACGTTTCACTCGGTGGCGCGCTTTCCGATTCAGTCGACGTCGACGTCGAGCTGGAACTGCTGCTCGAGCCGCATGCGGCAAGCAACAGTCCCGCCAGACTCAACACGCCCAGCAAGGCGAGCAGGCGAGTTCGCCGGCGCCACGGGGCAAGACCACGTCCATCAGTCATCTCTCTCCTCGTTCTCTGTTCACGGGCGCGACTTCCCTAGTCGTGCCAATGGACCCACCTAGAATAAGTTGCATATTAACCGATGGAAGGCAGACATCCATCTTTTTTCCTAAATTGAAAATGTCTGATATTTGGAGAGGACTAGCAATATGGGCACCGTGGAACTGAGCAAATCCGTCGCCCTGGCGGCCGGACCCGATGTCGTCTGGGATTTCGTCAGCGACTTTGCGGGCTTCGCCGCCTGGCAGCCGCACATCGACTCGGTCGAGATGCAGCCGAACGGGGACCGCAAGGTCTTCTTCGCCCGCGGCGACACCAAACTCGACCGGGTCACGAGTCGCGACGACGGGGCGATGACGTTCACCTACGAGCTGGTCCCGGGGCAGCCGGGTCCCCCCGGAGCCCCGCCGATTCAGATCGCCGCGACCTTCACGGTCAGCTCCGCCGAGAGAGGCAGCGAGGTCGAGTACGCGATCACCGCCGAGGTCCCGGACCCGATGGAGGACATGGCCCGCCAAGGCATCGGCGGCGACATCGACGGCGCCCTGGCCGGCCTCCTGGAGAAGTTCGGGGAGTCCGCCTAGGTGTTCGACCCCCGCGGCCCTCGGCCGCGGGGGTCGAGTTCCGTCAGGACGGCTGCGGCGCCGCGCCGTTGCCGCGCGCCGACTGGGTTATCGCGCTGAGGTACTCCAGGTGGGCGGCCATCGCGGTGCCGGCCCCGTCGACGTCCTGCGCCGCGATCGCGGCGACGATCTCCGCGTGCTGGCGCACGGTCTCCCGGCCGGCATCCGGACCGAGCTGCAGGTAATGCACGGGGCGGGTTGCCTGGTGCAACGCCGAGACGAAGGACGAAAGCACCCGGTTGTGGCCGGCCGCGGCGACCAGGCTGTGGAAGCTGATGTCGAGATCCGTCACCTCCGGATCCTCGACCCCGACGCCACGCTCCCGCTCGATCACCCCTTCGAGTTCGACCAGTTGCTGGTCGCCGCGGTTGGCGGCGGCCAACCGGGCCGAGGGAATCTCCAGCAGCTCGCGAACCGCCGCCACCTCGGTGAAGGTCACGCTGCCGAGCTTCAGGATGGTCTCCATCGATTGCGAGAGCTGGGTCTCGAGCGACTGGTGGTCGACCGTCTCGACGAAGCTGCCGCCGCTCGCGCCCGGCACCTTCGAAATCAGCCCTTCGGAGACGAGGGCACGGAGCGCTTCGCGAACGGTCGAGCGACTAACCTGGAACTCGGCGGCCAGTTCCGCCTCGCTCGGCAGCCGCTCGCCGCGCTTGAAGTGAGAGGACGTGATCGCCTCGCGCAGCTGGACCTCGACTTGTTCGCGCGGCCGTCTGACCGGCGTCGGTTTGAAAACTGGCTCGTCCAATTGTGCGCCTTCCCCGCTCGACGTCGTCTCCTTCTTACGACGACGTGTAGATTCGGGAACAGTATCAATCGTGGCAAACGTCAGACATTTGCCGTGGCCAGAACCTCCTCGGACGATCAGGAACCGGGGGCGAGCCCGGGCTCCGCGTCGCCTTTGCTCCGGCGCCGCCCCCGCCCGATCGTGCGGGCGATCGCGCCGGCGCGGGACGCAGTGCGGCTGTACCTGGTCATCCCGACCGCGATCAACAGCGCCAGCCCGTTGAAGAGTTCCGGCAGCCAGACCGGCGCTCCGGCCAGCTGCAGTCCCTTCACGCCGGTGGCCAGGACGTAGACCGAGACGACCGTGCCCGCGACGTTGTAGCGGCCGCCGTGGAACTGGGTCGAGCCGAGGAAGACGGCGGCGAACGCGGGGAGAAGGTAGGTGGGTCCGATCGTCGGGTCGCCGACGGCGAGCTTCGAGCTCTCGAGGACGCCGGCCATCACCGCGATCGCCCCGCAGGCGATGAAGGTGCCGATGATCACCGCCTGGGTTCTCACCCCGGCCAACCGCGCCGCCTCGAGGTTGCCCCCGGTGGCGTACACCCGGCGGCCGACGGGGGTTCGCTCGAGCACGTAGAAGGCGATGATCGCGACGACGAGGACGATGTAGACCGGGTAGGTGATGCCGAACAGCTCACCGGTCCCGATGCTCTGGAAGGAAGAGCCGAGGTTGAGGATCTGCTGGCTCTGGGCGATCCAGGAGATCATCGCCGCCAGCACCGAGCTGACGCCGAGCGTCGCGATGAAGGAGTCGATCTTGGCGCGCGCGACCAGCAGCCCGTTGACCACCCCGATCAAAGCGCCGGCGATGAGCACCAGGGCGATCGACGGAACGATCGGGATGCCGCGCTTGGCGAGGAACCAGGCAACGAGGATCGCGCCGAGGCCGAGTTCGCTGCCGATCGCGAGGTTGGGGCAGCCGGCCGCCAGCGGGATCACCAGGGCGATCGCGAGCAGGGCGGTGACCGATTCGTTGTCGAGCATGGTCCGCCAGGTGGCGAGGGTCAGGAACGTGTCCGGCACCCAGAGCGAAAAAAGTATGAACAGCACGATGAAGACGTAGATCGCGCTGATCCGTCGGAAGGAAAGGGCATCGGCGAAGCGGGAGCGGACACTCCGCTGGGGCACCGCCCCCGCCGGCTCCGCGGATTTCTCCGCGCGGGGCTCGGTCGGAATCTCGCTGGAAAGATCAGGCATGGTCGTCCTTCTGCGGGTAGTCGGTTGGCTGCGGAATCTCGGCGAGTCCCATGCTCGCGTTCAACAGGGCGGTCTCGGAAAGGGCATCGCGTCTCAGCTCGGCGGCGACCTTGCCGTCGCGGAGCACCAGCACGCGGTCGCAGAGGACGGTCAGCTCCTCGGTGTCGGACGAGCACACCAGCACCCCGGCGCCGCCCGCGGCCGCCTCGCCGATCAGCTCGTGGATCTTCGCCTTGGCGCCGACGTCGACCCCCTGGGTCGGCTCGTCGAGCAGCAGGAGCCGGGGATCGTTGCGGAGCCACTTGGCGATCACGACCTTCTGCTGGTTGCCTCCGGAGTAGAGTTCCAGCGGCCGGTCCATCTCCGGCGGGCGCAGCTCGACGTCGGCCGCCCAGCTCGCCGCTTCGCGCCTCTCCGCCTTCGCGTCGAGGCGGCCGAACCGGCGGCGGAGCGGGGACATCCGGGGCAGGGTGAGGTTCTCGCGGGCCGACATCGTCATCACCGCGCCGGCCCGGTGACGATCAGCCGGGACGAAGCCGAGGCCCGCGGCCACCGCGGCACGCGGATCTCCGGCCGGAA
>Ga0070665_100000899_pt1 | contig 38177 bp, 39 predicted proteins | sample KBSS13metaG_FD_65862 | JGI IMG/M metagenome (GOLD analysis project Ga0070665, IMG submission 65862) | Switchgrass rhizosphere microbial communities from Kellogg Biological Station, Michigan, USA - KBS S1-3 metaG | ecosystem: Host-associated > Plants > Roots > Rhizosphere > Soil ... | reverse complement strand
AACGCAGATCCTTCGCGGGTACGCTCAGGATGACATCGCCCCGCAAGTCGCGGACGATTGACTTCTTAGACACCCTCTCAGGATGACGATTCGGTATTGCTAAAACTTTTTAGCCACCCGCGCAGCGCGCGTACCGTGATTCCGACGTACTCCGAGGAATCTCGGATTGCGGACACACACTCGCTTCCCGAGATCCCTCGGAGTACCTCGGGATGACGTGAGCTGTACTTCGCGGATTGGTTCGCGATTCACCCTTTCACGATCTCCGACGAGTGCCCGGGGAACGCTTTCGATCCTGGGTCCATCCACACCTTGGCAAAATTCACCGCGACGGCCGCTTCGCCGAAACCGGTGGCGATGAGGTTCAGCTTTCCCGGGTGCGTGATGACGTCGCCCGCGGCGAAGATGCCGGGGCGGCTGGTGCGCATGCATGCGTCGACTTTGATCTTGCCTCGCTCCATGTCGAGCCCCCACTTCATGATCGGGCCGAGCGAGCTGTCGTAGCCGATGTTCACCAGGACGGCATCGACATCAATTGTTTGCTCTTGTTTAGTACGATTGTCATACACCACTGCCTGTTCCACGCGGCCCACACCGTGAAGGCTTTTCAGCTCGTGAAAGAGCATGATCTTCGTGTCGGTCGACTTCATTTTCGCCACGGATTCCTCGTGCGCGCGGAAACCGTCACGCCGGTGAATGAGGGTCACGCTCTCGGCCACAGTGGCGAGCGTGTTGGCCCAGTCGACGGCGCTATCTCCCCCGCCGACGATCAGAATCTTCTGGCGCAAGAACGGCTCGACGTGCGGCACGGAATAGTACAGGCCGTGACCGAAGTACTGCTCTGTGCCGGGGATCGCGAGCGTCTTGGGCGTGAACGATCCGATGCCGGCCGCGATGACGACGGCGCGGGCCCGATAATGTGCGTGCTCGGTGGTGAGCGAAAAGACGCGCGTCGCTTCGTCATACAACAGATCCTGCACGCGCAGCCCGAGCCGGATGTGCGGCTGGTGCGGCATCACCTGTTCGACGAGTTGGTGCGCCAGATCCTTGGCCAGGATTTTCGGAAAGCCGGCGACGTCGTAGATGTATTTTTCGGGATAGAGAACGGTGAGCTGCCCGCCGAGCGCGTCGAGGGAATCGACGATGTACATCGACATCTTCCGCAGGCCGGCGTAGTAGCCGGCGAAGAGACCCGTCGGCCCGGCGCCGACGATGCAGAGATCGAGCACGTCGGGATGGGCATCCATGAACGTCTCCTGTGGTGCGTGGATCGGAAATGTGTGTGAGGTATTTTGTGTTGCGAGATGCCAGTTTGCCAGCGGAATGGAAGAATTATTAACGAAAAACAGAATGACGGTATTGATAATTCTGAGCTTGATAGCGATCCACGCGTCAAATCGCAGTCAGATCGCATTTGTTAGCGTGTGGGCTCAAGCCTGCACGGGGATGAAACGAACGCATGACGTGCGGGCTAAAGCCCACACGCCGAAATCGGAGGTACTGCAAGTTCCACGTGGAACAGTGAGTGGAGAGAAGTCTACTCGACGGAGACGCCCAACCGGGTAAGCAGCTCGTCGAATTGATCGAGCGAGGCGTAATGCACGATCAGCCGCCCTTTTCCCTTCTTGGCGCCGGACCGCATCTGTACCCGCATGCCTAGCTGCCTGGACAGGTTCTTTTCCAAATCCTGCTGATACGCCGAGGACGGGGCAGCCGACTTGGTTGGCGGCGGAACGACTGGGGCGGCCTGCAGCATCCGCTCCAAGTTCCGCACGGATAGACCTTGCGAGACCACCGTATCCGCTAGCCGTTGCTGCTCGAGGATGTCTGGAACGCCGGCCAGCAGCTTAGCGTGGCCGAGGGTGAGAATGCCGTCTCGCACCTTCGCCCGAACCGGCTCGGCCAGATCCAGCAGGCGAACATAGTTGGCGATCGTACTGCGTTCCTCGCCGAGACGGACGGCCAGTTCTGCTTGGGTCAGGCCTAACTGGTCCATCAGGGTGCGATACCCTTGGGCGCGTTCGATGGGGTTCAGGTCCTCGCGTTGGATGTTCTCCACGAGGGCCATCTGGGCCTGGCTGAAGGCATCGACATCCTTCACGATGACCGGCACTTCGGCCAATCCCGCCAGTTTAGCTGCCCGCCAGCGGCGTTCACCGGCGATGAGTTGGTAGCCGGAATCCACCTTGCGGACGATGATCGGCTGAATCATGCCGTTGGATTTGAGGCTGGCGGCGAGTTCCGCGATAGAAGCCTCGTTCATCGTCCGGCGGGGCTGATGGGGGTTCGGAACGATCTGGCCGATCTCCAGGAGCAATGGCTGACCATTCGGCTCGGCGGCCGGGATCGGCGGAGCGACATGATCCACTTCAGACGGCGGCGGCAGCTCGCGCTCCACAGGCAACTCCGAGACGGACATCAGGCTGCTAAGGCCTCGACCCAGACGCGACTTGCCGAGCTTGGACATGACGGACTCCTTTCCGAGGGGATGGATGTTCCACGTGGAACTTTAATGGGGATACGGTAACAACTCCGGAGGCTGTTTCAATGCAAGGCACTGAAATTGGCCCAGAGAATCAAAATTATCGTAGAGAACCTATAATGTTTTAGAAATAAAAGATATTGCGTGACAAGTTTCGTACTTGGAGATCAGATGTCTCGAAAATAGAAAAAGGCGAACCCCACGCATATCCAGCACCTCCCCAATCCCCGTCGCGAAGGCGCGAGCGGCAGGCTAAACACATTGGCCTTCGCGGAAGTTTCTCCGCCCCGATTATCACAAAGACATTCCCTCAAACTCTTTGTGAACTCTGGAACGAAGTCCCTCCGCCGTTATAATCCGGAGCCGGCCAGTTGCCGGGAGATTCGGTCCGCGCGTCCATTTTGAGGTCTTGAATGCCATATACGTTAACGCCGGGTGATCCTGAGGCGCTGGAAACCCAGCAAGAACTCGGCGGATTGAACAGCGAAAACCGCTGGACCCTCAACTTCGGCCCCCAGCACCCGGCCACCCACACCACGCTCCGGCTCGTCCTCGAACTCGACGGCGAGCGGGTGGTCAAAGCCACGCCGCACATCGGCTTCCTGCACAGCGGATTTGAAAAGCTCGGCGAAGTCCTCAACTACAACCAGTACGTCACGATCGTCGACCGCATGGATTACTCCGCGCCGATCTACAACGAGCTGGCCTGGCACGGGGCGGCTGAACGGCTGATGGCGATCGAACTCACGCCGCGTTGCAAAGTGTTGCGGACGATCGCCGGGGAACTCGGTCGCATTCAATCGCACCTGCTCTGCGTCGGCGCGGCAGGACTGGATCTGGGCGCGTTCACCGCGTTCCTCTACGGCTTCAATGAGCGCGAAAAAATCTACGACATCGTCGAGTACATGAGCGGCCAGCGCTTTCACACCAGTTGGACGCGCGTGGGCGGTTTGAACATGGACCTGCCTGATGAAGGCGTCTTCAAACGCATGGTGAAAGACTTCATCGATCGCGCGATGCCCAACGCATTGGCCGACGTGGAAAAACTGCTCAACAAGAATCGTATCTTTGTAGACAGAACCAAAGGCGTCGGCGCGATCAGCAAGGAAGACGCGATCGCCTGGAGCCTCACCGGCCCGATGGCCCGCGCGAGCGGCGTGCGCCGCGACGTTCGCAAGGACGACCCCTATCTCTGCTTCGCCGACAACTGGGATGGGCAGGGCGCCAAGGCCGTCGACTTCCAAGTGCCCGTGATGGAAACGGGCGACGTGTACGCTCGCTACTTGGTGCGATGCGAAGAGATCAAGCAGAGCATGCACATCATCCGGCAGCTCATCGACAACATCCCGCAAGGCCCGGTGAATGTAAGCCCCGAAGGGAAGGAAGTGCTGCCGCCGAAGGATCAAGTCTACAGCAGCATCGAAGGGCTCATTCAGCACTTCGAACTGATCATGACCAACCGCGGCTTCACCGCGCCGAAGGGCGAAGTCTACTATCCGATCGAATCCGGCAATGGCGAGTTGGGTTACTACGTCGTCAGCGACGGCGGCAACACACCATGGCGCGCGCGAACGCGGCCGCCGTGCTACATCAACTATCAAACGTTCCCGAAACTAATGGAAGGGCACATGTTATCAGACGTGGTAGCAGTGCTCGGGAGTATCAACATTATTGCTGCGGAACTCGATCGATAGGTCACTACGTTTTGTAGGGTCCGCCTTGGCGGACCAACCCATCGGTCCGCCAAGGCGGACCCTACATGAGATTATTATGGCATGGATTGTTGAAAACCGTCGGACGCAGGTTGTTGAGAAGGGCACTGTCTATCTCACCGACGACATGAAGATCGACTTGGCGAACAAGTACTTTCCGCGCTATCCGACAAAGCGCGCCGTGCTCTTGCCGACGCTGCACTACGTGCAGCACCAATACGGCTGGATTCCCACCGCGGCGATGGAAGAGATCGCGGCGTTCCTTGAACTGCAGCCCGCCGAAGTGATGGACACCGCGTCCTTCTACGAAGAGTACTGGCTGAAGCCCAAGGGCAAGTACCTCATCCAGGTCTGTCGCTCGCTGGCTTGTGAGATTTGTGATTCGCAGAAGTTGACCGATCTCTGTCGCAACAAGCTGGGCATTGAAGTCGGCGAGACGACGGCTGACAAGCGGTTCACGCTGGTTGAGCTTGAATGTCTCGGTAGCTGCGGCACGGCGCCGGTGGCGATGCTCAATGAAGTGTTGCACGAAACGGTGACGCCGGAGCAGTTGTCGAAGTTAATCGACGAGTTACCGGAAGATCCGCACGATCAGAAAGATCCCGGCGTTACCTGGGATGATCATGGCGGCCACTAAACGCACGCCGATCAAGCGCGAGCCGATCCCGGCGAAGGCGGCGTGGCGGAATTTCGCCGTGCTGTTCACGCTCATGATAGCCGGCGGCAGCTTCATGTACTGGTTCGGTGCGTACAAGACGTACCACTTTGTCGAAGTGCAGCCGGCCGTGCTGTATCGCACCGGCAATCAGGGGCTGCGGGAATTTTCCACCGCGGTGCGGCGATCAGAGAGCAAGACGATCGTGAGCCTGATTGATGATCAGGAGCAGGCCGACGCCACCAAGCCGCAGTTCTCGCAGGAAGCGGAGATGGCGGCGAAGCAGAATATCAAATTCGTTCGCGTGCCGGTGAAGCTCGGCGGCTGGCCGACGTCGGCGGACGTGCAGGCGTTTCTCGCCGCGGCGACGGATGCGAAGAATCAGCCGGTGATCGTGCACTGTGCCCAGGGCGTCCGTCGCACGGGCATGATGGTGGCGGCGTATCAGATGTCGGTGCTGAACTACGACAAAGCAAAAACAGTCGCCGCGATCGAAAGCTTCGGCCACAGCGACCGAACGATCGCCGACATTAAAAAGTTCATCGAGATCTACGACCCGGCGACGCGCTCGGTGACACAGACGATGCAGCAGTCTGAAGAATGAACGGATGAGGCGCGATTATGCCCGACACCCCGCCCGGCAAGGGTTTCTTAGGCTGGCTCGGCCGGCAGGTGGGGTATGTGAAGAAAGCGGTGCGGGCCGACGTGTCGCAGCGCGTGTACGAACACCGTAAGATCGAAGAACAGCCGCACCCCGAGTCGCCGAACCTCGTGCTGCGACGAACGACGATTGACGAAGTGATTGAAAGGAAGGATGAAGGCTGAAGGATGAACGATGAAAAAGGAAGGATCACCAAGGTCCTTTTTCATCCTTCATCCCTCCTCCTTTGTCCTTAATAGACTATGGCTTTTACTGAACCGGTCCTCACCAAACGCATCCCGCTCGATCCCGAGAAGCGAAAGCTCGTGACGTACGACCAGTACGTCGCCACCGGCGGGTACGCGTCGCTCCGCAAAGTGATGGACATGAAGTCCGACGAAATCATCAAGCTGGTGACCGACAGCGGCCTGCGCGGTCGCGGCGGGGCGGGATTCTCGGCCGGGCAGAAGTGGTCGTTCATTCCAAAAGATAAGAAGGGGCCGCACTACCTGGCGGTGAATGCCGACGAATCCGAGCCCGGCACGTTTAAAGACCGCTACCTGATGGACTACGATCCGCACCAGATGCTTGAAGGCATCGCGATCGCGTCGATCGCCACGCAGTGCGACGTGGCGTACATCTTTATCCGCGGCGAGTACCACCGGCAGGCCAAGGCGCTCGAGTTCGCGCTCAAGGAAGCCTACGACCACGGCATCTTCGGACAGAACGGCGTACTCGGTTCGGCATTTAAACTTGAGTGCTTCGTCCACCGCGGCGCGGGCGCTTATATCTGCGGCGAAGAGACCGGACTGCTCGAGGCGCTGGAAGGCAAGCGTGGCTGGCCACGCAATAAGCCGCCGTTCCCGGCGATCGCGGGCGCGTTCGCTCGGCCTACCGTTATTAATAATGTCGAAACGCTGGCGCTTGTGCCCCCGATCATTGAAAAAGGCGCGGCGTGGTTTAAATCGATGGGAACTCCCTCGTCACCCGGGCCCAAGCTATTCGGCATGAGCGGCCACCTGATGCGGCCGGGCGTGTACGAGAACGAGCTCGGCATCACGCTGCAGCAGTCGATCGACATGGCCGGCGGGATGAAGGGCGGAGCTTACAAAGCCGCCATCTGCGGCGGTATCTCTATGGGCGTGCTCGGCACGAACCAACTCGACATCAAACTCGATTTCGACGACGTCCGCTTCCGCGGCGGCTGCTTGGGCCTGGGCACCGCGGGCATGATCGTCATGAACGAGCACACCGACATGGTCAACGCGCTCCGCAACTGCGTGCGGTTCTACGCTCACGAAAGCTGCGGCCAGTGCACGCCCTGTCGCGAAGGCAGCGCCTGGATGCGCAAAATCCTCGACCGCATCGTCGACGGCGGCGGCAAGGCGAAGGATCTCGACATGCTGCTGGAGCTCGAAAAGACCATGGGCATCATGCCCGGCACAACGATCTGCGGCCTGGCAGATGGAACCGCATGGGCGACGCGCACGTTCATCAACAAGTTTTACGACGAGTTCGCGGCGCGATGTGTTGAGCCGACCGTTCCGCTCACCATCTCGCGCGGACGGCGCAGCGTCACTACGCCGATGGGTAGCAATACGCGGTAGAGCGCTCCAAAACGGGGCGGACATTCTAACGCGGGTGTCGCGTCACTTGAGGTAGAGTGTGCTTCATGAGTGAACCCGATCCGATTGATCCCCGTCACCTAGCGAAGCGAAATGCGCTGCGTACGGCGGGCCCGATCGTCCTGGGCATTGGCGTTTTGTCGCTGGTGGTCGGCCTGTGCGATTTCTTCGCGTCGATGGGCACGATGCGGATACCGTACCTTTTCTTTGTCGGCTCATTCCTCGCGTTGCTCATCCCTATCGGTCTTGGTCTCACCAGCATGGGTTACATGGGCGCGCTGGCGCGGTACAACGCTGCCGAAGGGGCGCCGGTTGCGAAAGATACGATCAACTACGTCGCGGGCGGCGTGAAGCCGGCGATCAAGGACATGACCGGCGCGATCGTCGAAGGCATCGCCGATGCCAGCAAGGGACAGTTCTGCACCCAGTGCGGCAGCCGCAATGACAACGACGCCAAGTTCTGCAAATCCTGCGGGCACGCCATGTGAACGCCAGCCCGCCCCGGCTGCGCGACGCGCCGGGCTCGATGCGATGCGGTTTATCGCGGTCTGCGCCGTCGTCTGGATCCACACGCCTGAAACAATTCGCGACACGATCATCTGGGCGCGTTGGTCGGTTCCATTTTTTACCATCGCGTCGATCTGGCTGATCGGGAAAAGCCTGGCCGCGCGGCCGAATCAACCGTTTTGGCCGTACGCGAGGCGCCGCACGATTCGTCTGTACGGAACGTTTCTGCTGTGGAATGCGATCTATCTGCTGCTGATCGCGTTCAAGCACGCGGCATTTCATACCGGCAAGCCGATCGTGCTCGTGCCTGATCTTTTCTGGGGCGGAAGCGCCGAGCACCTGTGGTTTCTCACGTTTCTATGCGTTGCGAGCGCCGCGGTGTTTCCATTAATCCAACTGGCGACGCGCGGGCGGGTGTTCGCGATCGCTATCTCATCGCTGGCGATCATCGGGTTCGTGGCGGTCTCGTTCTCGACCATGCCCAACCTCGGCGGGCTCAATCCGGGTACGGGAGCGTTTTGGGGCAACGTTTGGATGGCGCTGCCGGCGTTGTGCATCGGCGTTGCGATGGCGTCCCTTCGCGCCGGCGTGCCGGCGACTACGCAGGACGGTGGTACAAACCGGTTGTCGATCGCGGCAGCCGTGTGCGGCGTGATTGTGTTTAGCGTCTCGCTATTCCACCTCGTTCAGTACGGCCGCGACGCGGGATGGGAAGGCCTTAGCGGATTCGGCGCCATGCTGATCTGCTTCGCGCCGGTTCGCGGCCCGGTCAAGCGCGGGTTGGCGAGTCTGGGCCAGTACGCGTTCGGCATTTACGTCATTCACGTGATGTGGGTGGAACTGCTGCAGGTGTTGTGTGTTCGCGTGGGCATCGCCGCGTCGCCGCCACTCGATATCGCGGTCGCGATTGTCGCGACGCTCATCAGCCTCTTGATGTGCTGGTTGCTCAGGAACTCGCGACTGATGCCGCGATGACAGCGCTTACGACCGCCTCAGCCACGCAACCATCTCTGTCGCGCGCATCGCGCCTTCGGTGTGCTTCACGGCTTTTCCCGTGCCGTCGATGATGTAGAAGTTCGGAACGCTTTGGATGCGAAACCTGTCGGCCAGGTCGCGGTTGGTATCGACGTCGACTTTCACCGGCACGTACGGCTCCATCGCAGCTTTCACGGATTCGTCGTTCCAGGTGGTCCTCTTCATCGACTTGCACGGATCGCACCAGCTTGCGGTGAAGTAGACCAGCAACGGCTTGTTCGCCGCAATCGCCTCGGCCTTGGCAGCGGTGTAGTCGTCGCGCCACGGCACGAGCTCAGGTGCTGAACTGCCGTTGTTGCGCAGCGAGATGGCGGCCAATAATGCGATCGCCACGCCGATCACCAACAACGGTTTGTGAGCTGCATTCATGTTCGAATTCCGAATCCGGCTGAGACGCAATATCACTTGCTCCGCACTACACAATTGTAGCGACGCAGCGGTGTACTCGAACATACAATCGGCCGACTGATTTAATTCCTGAACGGATTGATGATTTTCATGGCGACTACTTCCCTTAAGCTCGATGCAACCTGCCCCAAAGACTCTCCCAGCCACGCGCGGTGCGCCAGTTGTCTTCGCGAACAAATGCGCGGCATGGCGGGGATTCGCAACGTCGATCTGATCTGCAAGGAAGGCGACACCCAGGCGGTGCTCGAACTCGATTACGACCCGCGGCTGGTGTCGCTCAACGATCTAACGGCCGAAACGCTGCGAGCGGGCGCGTGCCTTTCGCCGACGCGGGCGCAAGTGGTGCTGGGCGTGGAAGGCATGGTCTCGCCGCGATCGGAGCAGGCAGTGGAGCGCGCGCTCGCCAAACTGCCCGGCGTGACGGCGTCGGCCAGTTACGCGTCGCACTCGCTGCGTGTGGAGTTCGATCGCCGCACGTGCGCGCTGCCGGAGATTGTGCGACGGCTGGACGATCTTGGCTTGCGACTACGTCCGGGCGGTCCTGTGCCAGTGGTCCCGGACGTGAAGCCGACCCTCGCGCATCGGCTACGCGACACGCTCAAGGAATATCACAAGCTGGCGATGGCGATCGCCGGCGCGGTGCTGCTGGTGATCGCGTTCTCTACGCACTTGCTCGATGGCCCGCCTGCGCTGCGGTACGTCGCGGTCGCGCTGTGCTACGTCATCGCCGGGTGGTACACGGCGATCGACACCTTCTGGGTGCTGCGGCAATTCCGCTTCGATATCGACGTGCTGATGTTCGCGGCCGCGTTCGGCGCGGCGTCGCTCGGGCATTACGAAGAAGGCGGCCTGCTGCTGGTGCTGTTCGCGCTCGGCGGCGCGGGCGAGGAACTGGCAATGGACCGCGCGCGACAGGCGATCAACGCGCTGGCCAAGCTCGCGCCCGATGTCGCCACCGTGCGCGATTCGCTCGGCCAGGAGCGGCAGGTGCGCGTGGCGGACTTGGTTCTGAATGATCGCGTCGTCGTGCGTCCGTTCGACCGCGTCCCTGCCGACGGCAGCGTGGTGAGCGGCTCGTCGGAGATCGATCAATCGCCGATCACCGGCGAATCCGTGCCGGTGGCGAAGAGCGCGGGCGATCCGGTCTTTGCCGGCACGATGAACGGCGAAGGGTTGTTGATTGTGGGCGTCACCAAGCTGTCGTCGGAATCGACGCTGGCAAAAATCGTGCGGCTGGTGGCAGAGGCGCAGACCACCAAATCGCCCACGCAGGTGTTCACCGACAAGGTCGAAAAAATGTACGTGCCGCTCGTGCTGCTCGGCACGGCCGTGCTGATCGTGCTGCCGCCGCTGCTGGGATTTCATCCGCGGCGCGAAGGGACGCTCTGGGCAGGTTGGTTTTATCAGGCGATGGCGTTCTTAACCGCAGCCAGCCCGTGCGCGCTGGCGATCGGTACACCGGCGGCGGTGCTGAGCGGAATCGCTCGCGCGGCGCGGCTGGGCGTGCTGGTGAAGGGCGGCGTGCACCTGGAAAATCTCGGCCGCGTGCGCGCGGTGGCGTTCGACAAGACCGGCACGCTCACGCGCGGCCGGCCGGACGTGACCGACGTGATCCCGCTCGGCGACGAACCGGCCGATCGAATCATCACGCTCGCCGCGGCGGTGGAGCGCGGCAGCACGCATCCGATCGCCGTGGCGATTGTTGATGACGCCCGCCACCGCGGGTGCCCGACGCTTCCCGCCGATGACGTTCAGCAGATCGCGGCGCAAGGCGTGAACGCACTGGTCGAATCGAAGCGCGTATTCGTCGGCCGCGCCGCTGCGGCGAATGGCGGAGGCGGCCCGCTCGTCGCGGCGCTGGGTCAGCTCTCCTCGCAGGGGAAGACGATTGTGCTCGTCACCGTCGACGAAAAACCGATCGGCTTGATCGGGCTTTCTGATAAAGCGCGGGAGGCGGCGCCGGCGTCGCTTCGCCGGCTCAAGGCGCTCGGCATCGAGCGCACCATCATGCTCACCGGGGATCGCCAATCCGTGGCCGACACCGTCGGACGCGAAATCGGCATCGACGAATACCACGGCGATCTGCTGCCGCAGGACAAGCTCGATCGCATCCGCGAACTTGAATCGCGCTTCGGCCCGATCGCCATGATCGGCGACGGCGTGAACGACGCGCCGGCGCTGGCCGTGGCTACTGTGGGAATCGCCATGGGCGGCGCGGGGACCGACGTGGCGATCGAAACCGCCGACGTCGCGCTGATGGCCGACGACTTGAGCAAACTGCCCGATGCGATCGGCCTCTCGCGCTTCAGCCGCAAGATCATCAAGCAGAACCTGGTGATCGCGCTAGGTGTGATCAGCGTGCTTGCACCGTCGGCCGCGTTGGGGATTGCGCCGCTGGGGCTGGCCGTGCTGTTTCACGAAGGATCAACGGTAGTGGTGGTGCTCAACTCGATGCGTCTGCTGGTCTACAAGCCGCGATGAACTGCAAATCGCGAATCTATTCGGTGGTGGCTTCGGCCTTGGATTTGGCGGGGTGGTAATGCGGTTCGCGCCCTTCAATCAGCCGGCGGATGTTGCCGCGGTGCTTCACAATGATGAGGATCGCGACCACGACCGAGAAAATCGTGAGCGCGAACTGCTGATCCATCACCGGCCAGTTGCGGACGTTACCGATCAGTAAGAACCAGACCGGAAATGAAATGGCTGCGCAAATCGACGCGAGGCTGACGTATCGGCTGCTGATAAACATCACCAGCCAGATGACCAGCACGGGAACCGCCGGAACCGTGAAGTACGGCCAAAGACCAACCATCACGCCCAAGCTGGTGGCGATCCCCTTGCCGCCTTTGAATTTCATGAAGACGCTGAACATGTGGCCGGCAATGCCGGCGAATCCGATCACCAGCCACAGCAGGTAAATGCCCGGCTTGAAGTAGCCGTACTGGTCGCGTTGAACATCGGTGAGCAGAGCCCAGGCGGCTAGCATCGGCAGCATGCCCTTGAGCATGTCGAGCGTGAAGACGAGATAGAAGTACTTGCGACCCAGGAGTCGGCCGACGTTGGTCGCCCCGATGTTGCCGCTGCCGTGACGGGTGACGTCGATTCCTTTCAGCCGTCCGACGACCATGCCGGACGGAATCGAGCCCAGCAGGTATGCGATGGGCAACAACAGAGACAACCGCTGGCCAGCGGTCATTTCTTTGAAAAAGGAGGGTACGAGATCGCGGGTGATGTGATCGAGCGGTTCGGGCCGGGTCGTCACCCGCACCACCTGTTCTACGGTCTCTTGAGCAAGCCAAGCCAGCAAACAGACACTCCTTTACCCGGGCGGCAAGTAGCCGCGTGGAAATTGTATCGACAGGTTTTAGCGTGGGACGTGTGGAAAATACAATTCAGCTGCCCACCCGTTGTCCTGCTGCGGCGTTCAATTCATTATCGGACATAACTCTTTTGCAAACCACAACTAATGGTGGTTGGGCTTTTTGTCCGATCAATCTGCAGCCTGACCAAAAAAGATTTAGGCTTTTGTTTGGAGATGCCGATTAAACGTGTATGTTCGCACGGTGTTAGGATGACTAGGCAATCGTCACAAGGGAAAGGAGCTGTCTCATGAGTTCAATCGTCGTAGGTGCTGAAGGCTGGTCGTGGATCGCATTCCGTCGCATGGCCGAGCCGGTGGTGTCGAGGTTTATGCGCCTTGTGGATGACGTAGATGCGTCGCCCGAGGTGGCACCGCTCGCCTGGCAGCCGGAACTCGGTGAGGCAGTCAGCCTCTCCTGCGAGGAAGACGCCGAGCGCTGGGACGGGCTGGGCTAATCAGCGGGCGATGAAGTATGAACGATGGACGATGAAGTGAAGTCGAATCCCTCTCCGGTTCGCATATTCATCGTTCATCCTTCGTACTTCATCGCCTGGCTTACGACTTCACGCCGAGCACCTTCGCCATCGCTTCGCCGAGCGTGGCCGGGCTTTCGGAAGTCGTAACGCCCGCGGCCGTGAGGGCTTTGTACTTCGCCTCGGCCGTGTCGTCGCCGCCGGAGATGATCGCGCCGGCGTGGCCCATGCGGCGGCCGGGCGGGGCGGTCTTGCCGGCGATGAATGCCACCACCGGCTTCTTGATCTTCGCTTTGATGTGGTTGGCCGCGTCGATCTCGTCGGATCCGCCGATTTCGCCGATCAGGATGATCCCGTCGGTGTCTTTGTCGTCATTAAAGAGGTTGAGCAACTCGATGTAGTTCAGCCCCTTTACCGGATCGCCGCCGATACCGACGCAGGTCGTCTGGCCGATGTTTCGCGTGCTGCACTGCCACACCGCTTCGTACGTGAGTGTGCCAGACCTGCTAATAATGCCCACTTTTTTGCCGCTTTTCGCTTCTTTCGCGGGCAGGTGGATGTAGCCCGGCATGATGCCGATCTTACACTCGCCCGGCGTGATCACGCCCGGGCAGTTCGGCCCGATCAGATGAATGCCCGGCTTCTCCTTGAGGAAAGCCTTGGCCTTCACCATGTCCAAAACCGGAATTCCTTCGGTGATCGCGCAGATCACGCTGATGCCGGCGTCGGCCGCTTCCATGATCGCATCAGCCGCGAAAGGCGGCGGGACGAAGATCATCGTGGCGTTGGCGCCGGTGGCCTTCACCGCTTGCTCAACCGTATCAAAGATCGGCAGGCCGTTGGCGTCTTTAGTGCCACCCTTGCCGGGGGTCACGCCGCCCACCATTTTCGTGCCGTACTCGAGGCACTGCTTGGTGTGGAACGCGCCGGCCGAACCGGTAATGCCCTGGCAAATCACTTTGGTGTTCTGATTGACGAGAATGCTCATAAGTCGTGCAAGGTTAAAGGCGCGCCCCGTTTGCAGCAAGAGGGATGAAACGTTCTGACGAGGGTTGTCATTTAAGTGGCAGGGCCAGTAGTCGCCGGGCCTACAATGAAGAGCTCGATGAAGAGGCCATGAAATACGCCTCTTGACAATAGTCGTTATAACATCTATCGTGTATCAAGCGACATCGGATCGTTCCGCCGTCGCACCGTTCAACTTTCTCGGAGGTTTGTTATGCGTAAGCGATTCCTGATGTCGATGCTGGTTGTTGCAATGACCGGCGTTTTCTCGTCCGCCGCCTGGGCGCAGGCGTTCAAAGTCGATTCCGTTCACTCCAACGCCAGCTTCCGCGTGAAGCATCTGAACACCAGCTACGCCTACGGCCGATTCAACGACATCGCCGGCACCTTCACGCTCGACGGCGACAACAGCACCATCACCATCATGGTCGACACCAAGAGCGTCGACACCAAGAACGAGAAGCGCGACAACCACCTCCGCGGGCCTGACTTTTTTAACGTGAAGCAGTTTCCGGAAATGTCCTTCAAGAGCACCAAGGCCAAGGCCGACGGCGACAAGATCGAATTCACCGGCGACTTCAGCCTGCACGGCGTGACCAAGTCGATCACCGTGGTACTGGCCAAAACCGGCGAAGGCCCGGGCATGGCTCCCGGTTCCACCGTCGCTGGCCTTGAAGGCTCCTTCACCATCAAGCGCTCCGACTACGGCATGACCAACATGGTCGGCCCGATCGGCGACGAAGTGACGATCACGGTCGCCTTCGAAGGCGGCAAGTAAGTCGTAAGATCGATCCGCGAGGCCTGCCGAATGAAGTTCCCGGCAGGCCCGCGGTCTTTCTGTTGCACGCGTCCATTCGGACCATTTGTAGGGTGGGCATTGCCAACCATTCTGCGTGCCGCGGTGTCCATGGTGGGCAGTGCCTATCCTAAAAAGATAGAGGCCAGCGGCATTGTGACGGACCCGACCTACTAACGAACTTTCATGATCTCCCTCCACGAAATTCTCTTCGCCGTCGTCCTTCCTGCTTGTATTGCATTGATCGTAATGACCATCGCCTGGCGACCCTGGAGCGAAGGCGCACCAGCCGGCCAGTGGGGCGGCGGACTCGCGATCGGCGCGGCTTTCTCTGCCGGCTTGCTCGGATTGCAGGCCATGCCCGCCACGCCGCCCGCGTCGGCTGAAGACTGGCTCTTTCACGCGGGAATCGCCGTCGCCGTGCTCGGCCTGATCGACGGACTGATCCGCTTGCCGAAAGTCGTCCGCATTCTCATCGTCGTCGCCGTGAGCGCGGCGACGATCTATTTGGTGTTGCAACCGCTCACCAAGGGCACAACATTCAGCCCGCCGCAGTGGTCGGGTAAAGAAGCGGCGACCTACATCGGTGCGATCGTGATCGCGATGACGATCAGCTTCCTCATTCTCGATCGCTTCGCCGAAAAGCTCCGCGACGGCACCGTACCGCTGCTGATGACGATTAGTGCCGGCGGGCTCGCGCTGTACATGATGTTCAGCAGCTCGCAAAGCTACGGCCAGCGCGCCGGCATTCTCACCGCTGCGGCGGCGGGGATTTTCATCATTGCCATCTGGTCGAAAAAACTTTCCGTCGCCCGCGGCGGCGTGCTGGCGTTCGTCGTGCTCTTCGGCGGACTGCTCGCCACCTGCTACGCTTACCCGGACAAGCCCGTTCCGTATCGACTCGTCCTCATCGGCCTCTCGCCGATCATCGGACTCATCCCGGCCGTGCTGCCGATGCGGCCGTGGAAGCGATGGATCGTCTGCGCGATCTTTGCCGCCATCCCGCTGGGGATATCGCTCATTCCAGCCGCCATCCAGTTCGCGCATGAGTTCAACGCTCCCAAGAATGTATATGAGGAGTAATGAGGAAAGATGAAGGCAGAAGGATGAAGGATGAAAAAGGAGAGGATCAAAGGAACGCAAATTCCTTTTTCATCCTTCTGCCTTCATCCTTCATCCCTCGCTTCTACGCCGTCCGTGCCGGCAGCACGAGCGACTTCACGCGGACGATGTTCGGCTTGGCCCGCAGGTTTTCCAGCAGCGATTCCGGCGGGGCGCTGTCCGTCTTGATGACCATGAACGCCGTCGCGCTTCCGTCGGTCTTGATGTGCCGGCTGATCACCATGTCGGCGATGTTCACTTTCGCGTCGCCAAAGCTCGTGCCGACGAAACCGATCACGCCGGGCGTGTCGTTGTTTTCGATCAGCACCATGTTGCCTTCGGGGATCATGTCCATCGCGTAGTGGTCGACGCGCACGATCCGCGGCAGTCCGTCCGCATACACCGTGCCGAGCACGCGATGCGATTCTCCGTTCATGCCTTCCACGCGAATGCCGACGATATCACCGACCAAACCCGCGGGCGGGGCCGGCTCGTGGATCTGCACCAGCTCAATTCCGCGCTGCCGGGCGATGTGCTCCACGTTAATCACGTTCACCGGCGTGTTCAGGTGCGGCGTGAGCAACTCCACCGTCGCCAGACGTGAGAGCGTGTTCATCAGCTTCGGAGCGCGAGTACCGCTGGCCCGCAGAGTGATCGTCTTGTAGCCGCCATCGCACAAACCCGTGAGCAGTCGGCCGATCCGGCTGGCGAGCTTGGCGAACGGTGCTTCGTCGGCGGGCAGATCGAGCTTGATCCCGCCGGCGTTTACCGCGCCGCGGATTTCGCCGCTCTTCAGGTACGCGACGATCGCTTTGCACGCGTCGACCGACACCGCCGTCTGCGCTTCATCGGTGCTGGCGCCGAGGTGCGGCGTAAGCACCACGTTCTCCAGCCCGAACAGCGGATGGTCCTTCGCCGGCGGCTCGGTCGCGAACACGTCGATTCCCGCGCCGGCAATCTTCTTTTCCCTGATCGCGTCGGCCAGTGCGATTTCGTCCACCACTTCGCCGCGGCTGTCGTTGATCACCAGCAGGTTCGGCCGGCACTTGGTCATCAGCCGTTCGCGATTGAGCAGGTGCTTGGTCGCGTCGCCGCCGGGCACGTGGAAGGTGATGACGTCGATCTGCTTCAGGAACTCGTCAAAGTCGCGGACCATTTTTACTTTGCCGTCGAGGGCCGTTTCGCCGCTGAAGAACGGATCGAAGCCGACCACGCTCATTTCCATCGCCAGCGCGCGGGTCGCAACCGTCCGCCCGATGCGCCCAAGGCCGACAACGCCCAGCGTCTTGCCGGCCAACTGCGTACCTTGGTAGATGCTGCGTTTTTTCCATTCGAGTTTGCCCGAGCGCAGCCCGTCATTGGCCGCCGGGATTTTTCGCGCGAGTGCGTACATCAGCGCCAGTGCGTGCTCGGCCGTGGAGAGCGTGCTCGCCTCCGCGGTGTTCATCACCAAAATTCCCTTGGCGGTGGCGGCTTCCAGGTCGATGTTGTCGACGCCCACGCCGGCCCGGGCGATCGCCTTCAGCTTGCCGGGGTTTTGCAGGGCCTTACTGATGGCGGATTTTTTCGGGGCCGACCGGGCGATCATCGCGTCGTACTCGCCTGCGATGGCGGCCAGTCCGTCGTCATCCAGCCCGACTTTCACGTCAAACGCGATGCCCGCGGTTTTGAGGTAATCGAGCCCTTCTTCTGCCAACTTGTCCGCCACAAGAATCTTCATTGGTTGTCCTTCAAAATAGTGAGCCGGGCATAGTAAGGAGGGGGGACGGGAGTTTCAAACGGCGCCGGTTCGCGGGGTTCTGCTAATGCTCTGATCCAAGCCGACCGCTTTGCGGTCGGATCCGGTCGCACAGCGACCGGCGTGTGAGACGTTCATTTTTCTCCTCGGTCGCGATGACATTTTAATAAGTCTATTGAAGACATGTATTTACGAAAAAATGACAGGGTTCGAAAAGGTGACAAAAGGTGCGAAAAGGTGCGCAAAAGTGACCCAAAATGGACACAACGCGCGACACGTCCAGTGAATCTCCTTCCTGTCCGGTTCCCCGCGCGAATCGCGCCCCCGTTTAGCCGCGGCGCCCACGCCGCGTGCCCCACCCCCCGCGGCGAAGCCGCCGCGGCTAAACGTGAGACTGTTCGGTCCGTTCCACATTCTTTGGTCTCCGCTACAGAAGAACCCGACCTCGCCCGCCGCGCGAGCAACCGTTCAATCTATACCGCCGCCGATGCGGAAAGTCGGCGGAAAAATGCCCGAAAATCGGCCTATTTCTCGCCCCAACCGCAACCCCCGGCCCGGCCAACAGATGGGCCGACCTCGAGCTGCAAAATTTCTCCGCTTGCCGTTGTCGCGAGACAATCGGTTTGCTGTAATGGCGATGGAAGTCTTGGCGTTAATCCGACCCGGTCTTCCAGTTCCGCGGGAGCGGTCGGGATTTATTCATTATTCAACCTCAAAGCGTGCACACAACGACTCCGAACCCGTCATCTCGATCCCCGCTCCGTCGTACGCGACTCTTATTGCTCTTTTTGACCACGGCCTCCGCGATACTGTGCATCTATTTCACCGTTTCCTCGATTCTCTGGCTGATGCAGCCGCGAAGTGATTTCATTACTTCCAACAGCTATGAGTTTTCCTACAGAACGTCCGCGCTCGAGTACGACGCGCGGCATCCCAACATCCGGCAGACGATCGGCTGGCATCTGCTGGGGTTTCGCCTTGACGTTGTGAGGCTGGTGCTCTACCCAAGGTGGGTGTCGCACGGCGACAACCAAACCATTGAGTGGGGACCGATCGCGACCTGGGGCGTGACCGTGCCCGGCTGGTCGTGCATCGCGGTTTCGGCCATTCTGCCGCTTTGCTCGGTCATTCTCTTTTGGAGGCGCCGCCGAGAAAAAAGGATCGCAGACGGAATCTGTTTGCGTTGCGGCTACGATCTGCGTTTCAGTCCAGAGCGATGCCCCGAGTGTGGAGACTTGCGAAGAAAATAACCGGGACGGATCTGACTTTGATCGTTTTTCGGCACACAACGCGCAGTCTGCCGCCAGATTTTCGTTGACCCCAACCCATCCCGTCGTAAGCTGAAATCCCCTCATTTCAACAGGAGAACCGCCATGTCCTCGATTCGATTCGCGCTGGTCGCGCTCGTCGTGTTCGTGTCGATTCCGTTTGTTCTTGCCGACAATCCGCCGACAACGCAGCCGGCCAAGGTGCCGGTGGATTTTCATGCGATGCAGGCGCTGCTCCCCGAGACGGCTGCGGGCGTGGCGCGATCCAACCTCGGCGGCAACAACTCGACCATGGGCGATCTGCAACTCTCCAACGCCACGGCCGACTACTCCAAGCCCGACTCCGACGGCAAGGACGCGCACGCGAGCCTCACCGTCACCGACTACGGCGCGGCCCCGCAGATGGTGGCGGGTTTGGCCGCCTGGCGGCTCATGCCGATCAACATGCAGAGCGACGACGGCTTCCAACGCACCGTCAAGGTCAAAACCTATCCCGCGTTTGAAACCTACACCAAGGACGGCGACTCGCGGCAGATGATCGTGCTGTTGGCCGACCGGTACCTGTTGACCCTCGACACAACCCACGTGACGGAGGCGGATTTCAAAACGCTGGTCGACAGCCTACCGTTGGATCAACTGGCGCAGCTGAAATAGGTCGCCTGTGGACAGCGGGCTCATGCGCTGCGTGGCGTTCGGTATGCGACGGCGGTTACAACGCATGTCGCATCGAATTGCACAATTTTGATCCGGACCGTTTTTTTCGATACAACCGCAACCCTTGGCGCCGTCCCGTCCGCGCCGTTGGTCCGATCGGACGGGAACAATAGACGAAAATCGGGGGCGATGTGGCCGTTGCAGGCGAGGTGAGGAATGCAATATTTTTGGCAGGAACGTCGCGCCCGTCGGGACGATGAGCGTGTGAAGTGCGTCGATAAACTCTGCGAATGCGCCAGCACCAGCCTGGGTTTAAAGGACTGTTATCTCTACATCAGCCCCGACGCCGCCGAGTTCCGGGCCGACGCGATCACGTTTGAGCAAGCTAAAGCCAAGGTCGCGAGCCTGAAAGCCGCCGGCAAGCTGACCGCCACACCCAAGCAATCCAAGTGGACGGGCGTGATCTACTGCGAAGCCGCCGCCAAGCGGCGCGGGCTCGATCTGAACGTCGCCCGCGCTGACGCCGAGCACTGGTGGCGCACCGGCCAAATGCCGCTCCGCGCCACGCCGCTGGCGGATAAGAAGGGAAACATCCTGCTCGGCGGCGTGATCGAGAAGCCCCGCAAGTGGTACGAGTTCTGGAAAGGCGATCCGCTTTCGCGCGTAAAATTCGTCTTCGTCTTCACCAGCACGTCGGCCCCCGTGACCAACAAGGTCGACTACACCGCCGGCACGGTCGATCAGCACAAAACCTGGGCGTTGGGCATGGCCGAGCTGGCGCGCGTCGCCTTCCCCGACATGAAGTGGCCGCCGCACGCCCTGTTCGGCGGAGCGTACGACTCCAAGCCCGACCCGCACTTCAGCGAATCGTACAAGGAAGAATTGTGCCGCCTCGCGTGGAGCGCCTACCAGGGCATGCTCGTCCGCGAAAACGTAGACCGCATGCGACAGAAAAAGTCGGCCCTCCCGATGGGAAAGCGAACCGATTACGACATCGACGTGGCCCGCACCGATAAGGGCTCCAACACGGACGTGGCGGTGATCCGGCAGAAGTAAGATTGCGATAAGGGAACATCTAGAATATCCGGCGACTACTCTCAAGGTAATTAGCCGTGACAGGTCGGACCTGTCACGTTCATTCCTCTTGCGGTCGGGCAGGATGATCACTAATTATCCACAGTAGGAGCACGCTTCCGATGGGTGATACGATCTGGGTCGACGTTGAGGGTCGCGGTCCCGGCGAGTTGCCGGCCGACAACTCAATCATGCTGCGCCTTGAAAAGCACTTGGCGCAGTTGTCCTCCAAACTGAATGTCCCCAAGCTCGCGAGTTTCTATGCATACGAAAGCGGTTGGTTTCAGAAGGGACGTTGGTTCGACCCTGCAAACGCACTGACGGCAATTAACTCGCTGCACAACCGTTTGGAGCAGAGCCCAAGCGATCTGGGCTTCGAGCCCGACGCCTCGCGCCAGCACTGGCAGGGAATGTTAATGAAGGAATTAATTGAGTGTCGCCGAGCGCTCGAGGAGGCCGTCGCAAAAGGCAAGAAGTTCCGTTTCCTAATTGTCTCGTAGCGTTGGCGTCCGGCGGTGTGAATAACCCGCCAAATGCAGCGGCCCGAGCCGATGGGTAAACTTTTTGTGGTTCGTGGGTCGGCGCGGCGCCGGCTCGGCCACTGATCGACATTACGTTACCCGCCTAAAATCAAATCCACAGGAGATCCTCGATGCCCCGAACGATTACTATCAGCGTGCCCGTGTCCGATCTGGACAAGTCGAAAGCGTTTTACGCCGCACTGGGCTTCGTCAGCAATCCGCAGTGTTCGGGCGATGGCGCGGCGCTCATGGTGTGGAGCGAAACGATCAGCGTCATGCTGCTCGCTCACGAAAAGTGGCGCACGTTTACGACCCGCCCGATTCCGCCGAGCACGTCGAGCGAGTACGCGCTCAATATTTCTTGCGATTCGCGCGAGCATGTTGATGCGATGAACAAAGCGGCCGGTGAACACGGCGGAATCGCCGACGTTAATCCCGTGCAGGACCATGGGTTCATGTACGGCCGCGACTTCACCGACCCGGACGGCCACGTGTGGGGGGCGATGTGGATGGATGCGTCGACGATGCCGGCCAGTTAGCCACGACGCGGCGACGGGGATCATTTTGCCGTCGACCCATCTTCGCGTTGAGTCGTTCGGGGGACGCACTATGCGACATCGCTGGATTGCCATAGTCATCGTTGCTGCAATCGTCGTGGTTGCGATCACGAAGTACGGCCCGGCCGATCCCGTTGCTGCGGCGAAGTCGGCGGAGGCGGAGTACCACTCGCTGTGCGACCAGTGGGCCGCGGCGGCTGAGCGGGGCGCTGACACGTCGGCCATTGAAAAGGCGATTCCGGAGGCGCATCTCCGATTCCTGCATGAGGCGACGAAGACCAAGTACATTCCCAACAATGCGCTATTCCTGCCGACGGCGTTCGCCGCGGCCGGCAAGTTGACGCTCGATGACGGAACATCCTGCAGCTTCGTGATCGGCGGCGAAGACCATTCGTTGGACATGTGGGTGTGGTACCGAACGGATTGGACGACCGATCGACTTCCCGGCCACGGGTTTGCAGGCACGCTGACCATTCCGGCAAACGAGGGCGTCGGCAAACTCACCATCGGAAGGGCCATTCGCCAGGGAGAAGGAAGCAAAACGGTGTTTCGCGTTCCGTACACGCTTGACGGCGTGCCGGGCACGGTGGAATTTCGGGTGGCCGACTGGAGCGTTCATCCCGATCGCGGAACGGTCGATCAAGGCGGGGGCTGGCACCCGGGCGCAACCAATCGGCCGTCACCTGCGCCTGCGTCGCAACCGGCCGCGACGCAGGCGGTTGCGTTGCCCGGTGACGGCGACACCACCTCGCGTCTTTATCTGGCCGGCATCGACTCTGCCGACGATGCACGCCGGTTTCTCAGTCAGCTGCAGACGGCCTGCGCAGCGAAGAATCGCGCGGCGGTGGCCGCGCTCGTTCGCTATCCGTTTAAGACGTACAACGCGGGGAAGGTGCGCAAGACTTACAAAAATCAGGCCGCGTTGCTAGCCGACTACGACCAGCTTTTTACGCCGGCTGTGTTGAAGGCAATCGCAGAGCAGACGTACGACGACCTCTTCGTGCGCGATCAGGGGGCGATGATCGGCGACGGCGAAATCTGGTTCGACCAGCGCGACGGGGCGATTAAGATCATTGCCATCAACGCGAAATGACCAATGGGTAGCTTCACAGAATGACCCTGCAGGATTTTTTCAACATCGAACTTCCGATCATCCAGGCGCCTATGGCCGGCGTGCAGGGGAGCGCGCTGGCGGTCAGCGTTTGCAACGCCGGTGGGCTCGGGTCGTTGCCGGCGGCGATGCTGTCGGCCGATGCGTTGCGGAAAGAGCTCGCGGCGATTCGGGCGCAGACGAATAGGCCGTTCAATGTGAATTTCTTCTGTCACACGCCGCCGGCATTCGATGCTGATCGCGATCGCGCGTGGCGGGCGAAGCTACTCCCGTATTACGCGGAACTGGGCGTGGCCGCCAATGCGATTCCGACGGGGCCGGCGCGGATGCCGTTTGATGCGGCGGCGGCGGAGGTGCTGGCTGAGTTCGAGCCGGCCGTCGTGAGCTTTCATTTCGGACTGCCGGCGGACGAGCTGATCACGCGCGTGCGGCGGTGGGGCGCGAAGATTCTGTCGTCGGCCACCACGGTGGATGAGGCGCGGTGGCTGGAGTCGCACGGAGTGGATGCGATCATCGCGCAAGGGCTGGAGGCCGGCGGGCATCGGGGCATGTTTCTGTCGATGGATCTCGACACGCAGCTCGGCACGATGGCGCTGGTGCCGCAGGTGGTGGCGGCGGTGAAGGTGCCGGTGATTGCGGCGGGCGGAATCGCGGATGCTTCATCCGTTGCGGCGGCGATGGCGCTCGGCGCAGCGGGCGTGCAGGTGGGGACGGCGTATCTCCTGTGTCCCGAGTGCACGACCAGCGGGCCGCACCGCGCGGCGATCAAGCGCGAGGCGGAACGCATCACGGCGATCACCAATGTCTTCAGCGGCCGCCCGGCCCGCGGCATTTTGAATCGGGCGATGCGCGAATTTGGGCCGATGAGCGCCGATGTGCCTGCGTTTCCGTTGGCGGGCGTGGCGATCGCGCCGCTTCGCGCCAAAGCCGAAAGCCTCGGCAGCGGCGACTTTTCTCCGCTCTGGGCCGGCCAAAACGCGAGCGGCTGTCGCGAGGTGTCGGCTGCGGTCCTCACGCGTTCACTCATAGCATGATCCGGCGAGAGAAGGTCCTGTTTTCGCAGCTCACCCTTTTTCGTCGCCCGATTCCGACACTTTCCTAATCGGCCGGATGTGCCTAGCATTTTCGATACGCCGAAATCCCAATTCTCTATTCAGGAGTCTCTCATGAGCGTTCAAACCGTCGGGAAAAAATTCGTCGAGTTGTGCCGTGCGGGTAAAAACTTTGACGTGATGGAGACCATGTACGATCCGAACATCGTCTCCGTCGAAGGCGACGGCAAAGAAACTGCCGGGCAGAAGCCGGTCATCCAGAAATCGAAGGACTGGGTGTCGGATAAAACCTTCAACGGCGAAACCGTGGCCGGCCCGTTCTTTAACGGCGCGAACCCGGACCAGTTCACCGTCTACTTCACGCTCGACATCACCCCCAAGGCCACCGGCAAACGCGTCACGCTCGAAGAAATTGCCATCTACACGGTGGGCAAGAACGACCTGATCACGCGCGAGCAGTTCTTTTACGACGGGGCGCATTAGTTCGTTCGCGACCAGGGGGCGATGATCGGTGACGGAGAAATCTGGTTCGATGAATGCGCCTCGAGCGAAAATCTCTGCAGCCGGAGCTTTGTAATGACCCCCAACGGATATGAGGAGTTTCAGCGGGAGTACGAGGCCGAGTCTGATCGCGAGTACAAGCGTCTCGCGGCCAAGCCGGTGGCGAAGCTGCTCGAGCAGGTTCGATCGGCAAAATTCACCGACAATTACCAGCTCTGGCACGTCATCGGCGATAAGGCGTCGTTGCAGCTAGCGGGGTGGATTCTGTTCGACGTGCTCAGCTCCACCGCGGACTATCTGAACCGATACCACTGCGCGGCCGCGCTGATCAAACTCGGCGGCGCGCCGCTGGCGGCGTACACGCCGGTGATGCTGAGCGCGGAGAAAGCGCAGCCGGTGAAACAGAATCTGGCCGCGGTGGAAGGTGTGCTGCGGGCAATGATCGGGAAGAAGGGGCATTGAACACACCAAACCCATTGGCCGATCCGTCGACAGTTGTTCCTTCCGCCGTCCGGCCGGCGTCGCGTCGGACCTGGTCGATCGCGTTTTGGGCGGCCGTGGTGCACTTCGTCGTGTATGTGTCGCTCATGTTCTACACGATGCACCTCGGCATGGAGCGATTTGACTTTGGCACCCCGCCGACGCTCGTTGAGCGCGTGTCGTACGCCGGGTGGCAAGCGCTGTCGCTGCCGTTGGTGCCGCTGCTGCTGCAGGTAGTCCACTTGGTCCACCTGCGCGACCCCGGCGCATGGGGATGGCTCATCCCCTTGGCCAACAGCGCCTGCTGGGGCTTAGCGGTGTATGGCATCGTCGCCGTGCGACGCCGACGAGCGGCGCGAAAGGGTATTCGTGGCCGTTCATGATCTCGCCAGCTTCGCCGATGAAGTCACCCGGCTCGCCACGGTGATCAACGCGCCGGCGCGATTGTTGCCGACCTACGGCCGCACGGAGGATTTCGCGCGGCCGCATATCGAGTTCGACGGGTCGCTGTTTCATTTCGTCGTCGTCGAGCGCGGGCAGGAGCTGGAGCGGATTTCGTCGCCCGAGCCGCGCGAGATTCTCTTTCATGTGTTTGAGATGGTGACGTTCTCCATGGCCGGCCAGTATGAACTTCACCACCGACGGCTCAACGAAGACAGCCGGCGGCAGATGTTCGCCGTGCAGCTCGATCTGCTCGGCCAACTCGCGCCCGACTGGCAGCAGCGCACGCGGGCCCGCCTCGATGAAGTGCTGCGTAAGCATCCATTCGTCGACTAACATCAGCCTTGTAGGGTGGGGTTCATCCCCACCGTCCGGAGAAAAATGGTGGGGATGAACCCCACCCTACAAAAACTTCACCCCGGGGACGAGTGCTGATCGCAGAATATTCGAGCAATGCGACTCGTTTTCGAGCAAAATCGGAACCGCGATGAATACACCTTCCACGCAAACCATTTTCGCCGCCGTGATCGCTGATGATCTGCCTGCCATCAACAAGCTGCTCGACGCCGACCCGATGCTCGTGCACGCGCGGTTTGCCAACGAGCCGACGAAGCAGTTTACGCCGCTGCAGATGGCGGCGTCGAAAGGGCTGCTCGATGTCTGCCGGCTGCTGGTTGATCGCGGAGCGGAGGTGTATACCAATCCGATGAACACGTATCCGCCGGTGATTCAGGCCGATTGGGGCAAGCATCAAGCGGTGGTGAAGTACTTCCTTGAAGAAATTCCGGACAAGGCCGCCGGCACGAACGGGCTGGGCGTGATGCTCAACCTGGCGGCGCGGCAAGGGTGGATCGACATCGTACGCAAGCACATCGAGCGCGACCCGCTGGCCGTCCATCAGCGCGGCTGGATCGGCGACACGCCGCTGCACTGGCCGTCGCACAATAATTTCGCCGAGATCGTGACGGTGCTGCTCGACGCCGGCGCCGACATCGAGGCCGACGAAATCCGCTGGCTGGGCGGCAAGCCGCTCATCTGGGCGAGCGAACACGCGCCCAAGTCGGTGGAGGTACTGCTCAAACACGGCGCGAATGTGAACACTCGCAACATCAAGGCGGGAAGCAAGTTTGAAGGCGTTACGCCGCTAATCATGAATGCCACGCAGAAGGACGACTGCAGCGAGGTGACCGAACTGCTACTGGCGGCTGGCGCGGACATTAACGCGGTCGATACGAAGGGAATGACGGCGCTGGCGCACGCCACGGCGCTCGGGCTCACGAAAATCCCCGAAGTGCTGCGGCGGGCCGGGGCGAAGGGCTAGCATTCTTTATGCGGCCAATGTTCAGGAAAATAATCGAGTGGTCGGATGCGATCGAGCGTTGGCATGATCGCCATCTCGATGATCGCGGCTCGAGCCCGGCGGCAAAGATGGCATGCGTCGTACTCATCTGGGTTTGCCTGCTGGTGCTCGTACCGACCATCGTGTCTGCATACTCGTCAGCCGAACGCAGACGGGCCGCGCTGTCGGACTACTTTGTGCCCGGTGGCATTGCCCTTCTGCTTGGCGGGGGCGTAACAATCTTTGGATGGGTGGCAAGCCGTCGCCAGACCGTCGAGCAGCGCCACGCCGCCGGATGCTGTTTACAGTGCGGGTATGATCTGCGTGAATCGCGCGAGCGTTGCCCCGAATGCGGCGCGGTGGTAGAGGGTGATCAATAGCGTTTCGGTAGCACGAAGGAGATGCCAATGCGGTGGACCCTGCTCATTCTGGCCATGTTCGTCACCGGCTGTGCCACGGCCCCGCCGATGGACGATAACACGGTGACGCGGATCAGGCAGTTCAAGTCGACGGTGGAGCAGAGCCCGCTCGACGATGCGAAGGTGCGGGCCGAGCGGGACGCGCTGAATCACGACGTGACGGATTACAACCTGCTCACGGTCGAGCAGTTTGCCCAAACGCCGGAGGCCGCGCCCGTCGCTTTCCCGCTGGCGTGGATTCTGGTCGATCGTCATCACGTGGATGCAGCCGCGGGGGTAATCGTCACCGCGCTGCTGCCAGATCCGACCAATCGCCAGTACCGCATGTGGAAGTGGTGGGAGAACCAGTTCGCTCAGCGGCCGGATTACGAGCAGCTCAATCACGAGATGATCGAGGGCCTGTTCAAGCAGTTTGAGAAAGGTCCGCTCGATCGCCGACTGGTCGTCGCCGAGTTATTCGACCTCGGTCCCGCCGAGGCGGCGCTCACGCCGGCGCAATTCCGCGCCAAGGCTTTTCCGACGACGCAGCCGGCGAAATGATCGTTCTGTCGTATCAAGATCAATCAAACCAGGAGTACTCATGGCACAGTCACTCAAGGGAAAACGCGCACTCGTCACCGGCGGCAGTCGCGGCATTGGCGCGGCCGTCGTGAAACGCTTGGCGGCCGAAGGGGCCGACGTGGCGTTCACGTTCGCCAGTTCGCCCGACAAGGCCAACGCCGTCGCCGAGGCCGCCAAGGCGAGCGGCGTGAAGTCGATCGCGATTCAAGCGGATAGCGCCGATGCGGATGCGGTCATCGGCGCAGTCGAAAAGACGGTCGCCGCGTTCGGCGGGATCGACATCCTCGTCAACAACGCCGGCGTGGCGGTGATCAAACCGGTCGGCGAACTCACGTTGGCCGAGTTCGACAAGACGTTCAACGTGAACGTGCGCGCCGTCTTCATCGCCAGCCAGGCCGCCGCCAAGCACATGGACGGCGGCGGCCGGATCATCAACATCGGCAGCACCAACGCCGACCGCATGCCGTTCCAGGGCGGCTCCGCGTACGCGATGAGCAAGTCGGCCCTCGTCGGCATGGTGAAGGGCCTCGCCCGCGACCTCGGCCCGCGCGGCATCACCGTCAACAACATCCAGCCGGGGCCGGTCGATACCGATCTCAATCCCGCCCACGGCGATTTCGCGAAAGTCATGCTCTCACTGATGGCGCTGCAGCGCTACGGCTACGCCGACGAAATCGCCGCGATGGTCGTCTACCTCGCCGGGCCGGAAGCGGGCTACATCACCGGCAGCAGTTTGACGATCGATGGCGGGTTTCAGGCGTAGACGTCACATGTACGTCATTCGAATCACAACTCCCATCGTCGCGCCGATTGAGCGGTGTTTCGATCTGGCCCGCAGCATCGACGCGCACGTGCATTCGACCGAAGGCACCAGCGAGCGGCCAATCGCCGGGCGTACGAGCGGGTTGATCGAAGCTGGTGAGCAAGTCACATGGGAGGCCGTGCATTTCGGCGTTCGGCAGAAAATGACCGTGCAGATTACGCAGATGGATCGGCCGACGCGTTTTCATGACCGGATGTTGAAAGGCGCGTTCAAGTCGTTCGAGCACGAACATGCTTTCGCATCGCAGCCGGACGGGTCGACTCATATGATCGACGAGCTGCGCATTGAAGCGCCGCTCGGGCCGCTGGGATGGATCGCCGAGCGGCTGTTCCTCGGCCGATACATGCGGCGCTTTCTGCAGACTCGCGCCCATGCACTCAAGGTACTGGCGGAATCGGAACACTGGCGGCAGTACGTTCCCGCGGCGCCGGAACCTGCAGCAACGCCGCTCGACTAAATGATTGCTGGCCACACGATCACCTCGAAGGAAATCGCTTATGCACGGCACGAAAGCCCCGATCACTCCGTCGCGATTGGAGCCGATTCTTCGTCCGATGAATGCGTTTCTGTCGGCCGAGTACGCCGGCGGAATCGTGCTGTTGGTTTCGGCCGTTGTGGCGGTGGTGTGGGCGAACTCGCCGTGGCGAGATGGGTATCACCATTTTTGGCACACGCCGCTGGGGTTCAGCAGCGGAGGATTTTCGTTTTCGTTGTCGCTTGAAGAATGGGTGAACGACGGGCTGATGGTGATCTTCTTCCTGTTGGTGGGCCTGGAGATCAAGCGCGAATTGCTGATCGGCGAATTGGCGTCGGTGCGTCGCGCGGCGTTGCCGATCGCGGCGGCGATCGGCGGGATGGTCGTGCCGGCGGGGATCTATCTCCTGTTCAATGCTCGCGGCGAAGGGTCGCACGGATGGGGCGTGCCGATGGCGACGGACATCGCGTTCGCGGTCGGCGTGCTGGCCCTGGTCGGACGATGGATTCCTACGCCGGTGAAAGTGTTTTTGCTGGCCGTCGCGATCGTGGACGATTTGGGCGCGGTGGTGGTGATCGCACTGTTCTATACCGGCCACATCATGATCGCCGGCGTGATTGCGGCGCTGGTGTTTCTCGTCGCGCTGGTGACGCTCAATCTGCTGCGCGTGCACAGCCCGCTGCCGTACGTGCTTTTGGGGATCGGGCTGTGGGCGACCACGCTGTACAGCGGCATACATGCGACGGTCGCGGGCGTGCTGCTGGCGTTCACCATTCCGGCCACGCGGCAGATCGAGGAGCAGTCGTACCTGGATTTTGTACGCAAGATGCTGCTGGGGTTTGAGAAGGAAATGCAGATCGATCCCGGCAAAATTACCGATGAGCAGAGTCACGCGCTCAAGGCGATGGAAGAAGCCTCGCAGGCCGTGCAAACGCCGCTGGCACGCGTGGAGCACGCGCTGCTCGTGCCGGTGAATCGGATCATCGTGCCGCTGTTCGCGCTGGCCAATGCGGGGGTAGATTTGCGGAGCGGCGGCGGGCCGTCGATGGGCAATCCGATCCTGTGGGGCATTCTGCTGGGACTGTTCGTCGGCAAACCGGTGGGCGTACTGCTGGCGTCGTGGGCGGCGGTGAAATCGGGCGTGGCGTCGTTACCCAAGGGCGCGACCGTGCAGCAGATGGTGGGCGTGGCAGTGCTGTGCGGAATCGGGTTTACGATGTCGCTGTTCGTCACCGGGCTGGCGTTTCCGGGCGACGAAGCCCACCTGATGGCGAGTAAATTCGGCATCCTGGCGGGATCGCTGCTGGCGGGCGTATTGGGCGGGGCGATTATCGCGCTGGCGAAAAAGCCCCAAAAACCGGCTGAGGGCGTGGTCCTCACAGCACACTAAACCCGTATCGCACGTATCGCACTCATTCGTCGGAGCGGTTAACAGCGCGGCAAGGGAATCATCTCGGGAGAACCATGAGCATTCGAATCGCGATCGGCCTGCTGCTGGCGTTTGCCGCGGCGGGGGTTTGGGCGGAGGGAAACCTCGTCGAGCAGGGCCGGATGGAGCAGGCCGGGGTGCTCAAGCCGACGGGGTTTGAAGTCACGGGTGCGGCGACGTTCCACACGCTGGGCGACGCGCGGCGGGATTTTGTCAGCAACGGCGTGGGGTTGGCGTCGAATAAACCGAGCGGCGAAGTCTCGTGCGTCGTAACCGGGCTTGATCAGAGCAAGGGCCGATGGTTCCGGTTCAGCTTCCGCGGGCTGCCGCAGCAGAATTTTGCGGTGAAGGACGAAGACCTGTACATGAAGGTCGCGTTTTTCGGCTCCGGCGGAAAGATTTCTTACGACGCCAAGGAAAAGCGAATCTACGACCAGATCGAAACCGCGCGGAAGGACATCACTGTCAACGGCGTTCGCCACCAGCACGGAGCCGAGGTGTGGCGCACATATAGCCTCGATTTTCTCCTGCCGTTCCCGCAGGTCGATCAAGTAAAACTCTCCGTCGGCTTCGGCCACGGCTCGGCGACGCGGTCGAGCGAGGCGGAGTTTTTTGTAGACGATATTTCCCTCGTGCGCATCCCTGATCCGGTCGTCGCGCCCGCGCCGGCCACTCGGCCGGGGGCGATCGAGCCGCACGACATGCTTATGCCGATCGGCGGGCGCTGGTTTTACCAATCGCTGCTCGGCGAAAGCTCCATCCCGAAAAAGTTCGACTCGTCCAACGTCGGCCGCCTGCTGTATCACGACACGATCTACTCCGCGCCGTTCGCCGGCAACACCAGCGCGGTCCTCCGCACCGGCCAGAAGGATTTGAACGGCAGCGTGATGACGGCGGACAAGCTGATCGCCGACAACGTCACCATCACGTTTGACGAAACGACGATGATGATCCACACCCACGGCGTGCCGAACCACCCGACGGGGCGGTTCCCGGAAGTGGGGTTCGGCAATCCCAGTTACATTGGTGAGCAGGACGAAACGTACTACTTCCCGCTGGTTCCAAAACCCAATCCGAAGCCGGTGGCGACGACGAACAACAACTCCAATCGCGCGCTGCACATGGGGCCGATCGGTCTGGCGGTGAATGGGGTGGTGTTCTTCAACCCCTTCGACATGGGCAACACCGACGCGACCGACATGATGGACCGCTGCTGCGGGCACCCGAACCAGGACGATCAGTATCACTATCACAAGTACCCGGTCTGCGTGAACTCGCCGTGGGACGACGACGGCAAGCAACACTCGCCGCTGCTCGGCTGGGCGTTCGACGGCGTGCCGGTGTACGGCCCGTACGAGTCGGCCGGCGTGATGGCAAAAGACGTGAAGGGCGAGCACGCGCTCAGTGATCTGAACGCGCACTACGATGAGGCGCGCGGCTGGCACTACCACGTTACGCCCGGCCGATTCCCGTACCTGATCGGCGGCTTCTACGGCGTGGAAGACACCCGCAACCGTCGCCGTCCCGGTGGCGGCGGGATGGGCGGGCCGGGCGGTCCCGGCGAAGGTGGGCCGGGCGAGCGCCGCGGTCCCGGCGGTCCGGGCAATGGTCCGCCGCCCGGTCGCGATGGCCGCCGCCCGCCGCCGTTCGGGCCACCGCCGCAGGATTGATGAACGCGGAGACGCGGAGACGCAGAGAAGAGAAAAACAAGATTGCGCAGCTTGATCGATGGATGTACGGAATCTTTCCATCCAGTTCCTTGCTCTTCTCCGCGTCTCTGCGTCTCCGCGTTCATTTTATTTTCTGATCGTTTGGCTCGCTTGAATGCAAGCGGCTCGCCACGCATAGTACGTCGCATGCGAATCCCAACACTCCTCGCATCGGCCGTGTTCCTCGCACTCTTCGCAACACCATCTTTCGCACAATCCACGCAGCCCGCCGAAGTGACGAAAGTCATCACCGCCGTTGAATCCACGGAGCGTTGGATCGGCTGGGCGAAGGACAGCCGCAGCCGGCCGGGGTGGGCGAACACGCCGCCGGAGCCGGGAACGGTGACGATTGTTCCGGGTGAAGAGAAAGAGCCGCGCACCTTCTCCGGACGGGTTGAAGGACTGGCAAATCTAAAGGGCGCCGAGGTCGGCGTCGTGTCGCTCGCGTACATCTACTGGATCCGGCAGAAGGAAACGTTCCACTGGTCGCCGGTGGCAGCCGACGGCACGTTCAGCATCACCGAAGACAAACTGCTCAACGAAAACAAGTCGATCGTGCTCCGCGCTCCGGGGCAGCCGATGACGATCTTCAGCTACATCTTTAAGGCGCCCGAGGGCGGAAAAGACATCGTGCTCAAGGCCGAGCCGGGCAAGGCCGTTCGCGTGACCGCCGAGATCGCGGGGCAGAAGCTCAACAGTTTCGGCGTGGAACTGTTCGCACTCAACAAGGGATGGATTCACGTGAACAATCCGGCCGGCTATCACTGGAGTTCGCGCCAGTGGACCGACAGAAACGCCGACGGCAGCCTCACGATTTACCTGCCGCTGCGGCCGATCGGTGCGTACGTGAACGGCCAAGGCGCCGCCGCCGAGTGGCAAACTCTCGACGCCCGCGAGGCGGACCATTTTCACTTCGTGCTATTGCCCGCCGCGCAGCTCAAGCTGACGGTTGTCGACAAGGGTGAGCCCGTCGCGAAAGCCAATGTGCAGGCAGGAAATGAAAACGCCGCGTTCTCCTTGCGATCCGGCAAGACCGATGACGCCGGCCACTGGGAAATCCCAGGCATGGCGGCCGGCACGTGGTGGCTTCAGGTCAACAAGAAGCGAACCGAGTTCGACATCGAGCCGAAGCAGATCCTATCGGCCACGTTCGACGAGAGCACCGGACGGCTGATTACTACCCCGTAAGTTGCAGAATCCGCGAATTCAATTGACTCGCTTAGGGTGCGATCTACGATGGATCGAATGCCTGCCAAACGCTCGCCTTTTCGATTTTTAATCGTGGTAATGTCCATTGTGCTGGTCGGCGGTTACGTCGTCCTGCAGGCCGGCGGGCGATTGATGGGCGGGTCGAAATCGGCCCGCGTGTTTCCGGCCGATCAGCAATCGACGACGCAGCCGACCCACGTCGCCGCGGAGGAACCGGCCTCGAAGCCGACTCACGTCTTCCTCCCCGGATCGAAATCAATGAGCCACGTCATCGAAGCCCCGCAACAGCCGGAACCGCGGACTCCGCAGCAGCGGCTGATGTCCGGCTCGAAGTCGGGTGCGGTTTTCAAAGAAGAGGATGTTCGATTTGAGAATCCGGGCTCGATCCTGCTGATACCGAACGCCGCCGACAACGTTTCGACCACGCAGCCCGCGACTCTGCCGGCACAATCCCCGGGCAAGTGAACATGACGCTCTACGGCATGGCATTTTCCACCGGCTTGAGCTTCCTTTTTCTGGTGCTCGTCTTCCGCCCGCTGGAGTGGGCCTTCCCCGCCCGCGAGGGCCAGCGATTTTTCCGGCCGGCGTGGTTCACCGATCTCTGTTTTTTCCTCGGCCAATACCTGCTGTGGAGCGGCTTGGTGCTGTGGCTCCTCACGCGGTTCGGCGGCTGGGTGGAAGGCATCGTGCCGAGCGTGGCCCGCAGCCGTATCGCCGCACAGCCGTGGTGGTTGCAGGCGATTGAGGTCGTGCTGCTGAGCGACTTTTTCGTCTACTGGGGACATCGGCTGCAGCACAACGTGGGTTTTCTGTGGCGGTTTCACTCGATCCACCACAGCGCCGAGCACCTCGATTGGCTGGCCGCCCATCGCGAGCATCCGATCGACACGGTGTACACGATGGGCCTGATCAACCTGCCGGCGTTCATCCTCGGCTTTCCGCTGCAAACGCTGGCGGCGCTGATCGCGTTCCGCGGCATCTGGGCGATTTACATTCACTCCAACGTGCGCCTGCCGATCGGGCCGCTGCGGGTGCTGGTGGGTGCGCCGGAGTTGCACCACTGGCATCACGATAAAGACCGCAACGCGGGTAACTATGCCAACATCTCGCCGCTGATGGACGTGATTTTCGGCACGTACACCTGTCCGGATCGCGAGCCGGAAAGTTTTGGGATTCACGAGCCGATTGCGCGCGGGTACTTGGGCCAGATGCTGCATCCGTTCAAGAAGAAGACCTGATTCATTCAGGTAGGGTGGGGTTCATCCCCACCACCCGAAGGCGAGGAGGTGGGGATGAACCCCACCCTACAGGATCGCTACTCCTCGCTCCGCACCAGCGCCCACATCCAATTCTCATCCCGCGGCACTTTCGTCAGCACGCGCCAACCCTTCGGCGGCACCGGATCGGGCGAACCCTTTTGCTGCGGGAGCAGGACGATCGACGGCGGTTCAGTCAGCGGCCGCGCTCGCCAGTTCGGATCGCGGATCGTCGAGCGGTTGAGGTAGATCGCCAGGTCCACGGAGATGCGCTTCTTGTCGCGGCCGTTGATGATCGGGCCGGGCTCGGGGTAATCCTTGCGGATCGCGTCGGCCAGCGGCTTCATTTCGCTGAGGCCTGCCCGCGTCTTGCTATAGCCGTGCAAAAAGAGCGGCTGAAGCAGCAGCATGATCGCGACGGTGGTCCCGACAAACGCGAGCGGCCGGCCGCGGAACTTGCCGAAGCCCGCCTGCACGACGAGGCCGATCACCCAGATCGCGAGCAATCCGATGGCGCTGCCGATCGCAAGGCCGGTGGAAAACCACGGCTGGTCGTCGGCCGTCTTCAGCCAGCCCAGGCCGATGGCGGGCAGCACGATGATCAGCACTGCGAGCGTGGCCGAGTGGATCGCCGTCAGCACGTCCTGCATTTTTCTCGACATTTTCGAGCCGTGCCGCCACTGCTCAACGCCAAGCGCGACGAGCACCGCGAGCGGGATCATCGCCGGCAGGGCGTAGCGGTCTTTGCGATCCGGGAAAAAGCTCATCACCAGCAGCGGCAGGATCGCAGCCAGCAGCAGCCACACGGCCGGCGTGCCGCGGCGCAGCCGCAGTTCGCGCACGCCGACGACCATCCCCACGATCGCCCACGGCAACCACGGCGAGAGGTACGGGAAGACAGCGAGGTAAAAGACGGGATCGCTGCTGGCGTTTTCCGTCGCGCCGACGCGCGTGACCTCGGTCGTCCATCCGTGCAGCACGCTGCCGTTGCCGCTGAGCACGTAAATGTACCACGGCGTGCCGATCAGCAACGCGAGCGCGATCAGCAGCAGGAGCGGGTAGAGATGATCGGCAAGCTTCAAGTGGCTGGCGGCATCCATCGGATCGGTACGGACGCGTCCGCGGCCGATAAGCCTCAACGCGATCCATGGCAATGCAATGAAGAGCAGGCAAACGGGGCCTTTGCTCATCAGCGCCAGGCCGGTGGCGATTCCGATGATCGTGCACCCCGCCCAGCGTCGCCCGCGCCACAGCACGAGCACCACGCCGAGTTGGGCGAGCGCGATCCAGAGTGTCATTTGCACATCGGTGGTCGCGGCGCGGCCGAGCCGCAAGACCATGACCGACGTCGCGTACGCCGCTGCCGCCACGCAGCCGGCGCGGTTGCTGATCGTGATCTGCGCGATGGCACCCACCAGTAGAATCGTCAAACACGTTTCCAGCAGCGGGGCGAGGCGGATGCGGAACGCCAGGTCGCGATATGCCGCCTCGCGGCCGACGGGGTTGTGGGCATTTAGTCTGGCGACGAGCGAATCTGAGACGAACAGCGAGGTCACCCACGCGGTCAGCGGCGGCTTGTTGAGACGCATCTCGCCTTCCAGCGTCGGCACGAGCCAGTTCCCCGTGCGGTGGATTTCCAGCACGGTGGCGACATTCAGGTTCTCCATGCTGCTGGAAAATTCGAGTCGCGACAGCGTGGGAGCCGTCGCAGCGAACACCACCACGGTAATCAGCCCGATCCAGAACCACGAAGGCAAACGCCTGCCAGCGAATTCAGCCATGCGGCGATTGTACGGGCGGCCGCTCGCGCTGCCACACGTGCCCCCATTCTGCCGAGTCCGTCTTAGGGCCCGCAGGCTCATCCACGCTCGCGACCTTTAAACCGCGATCGCTGAGCGCCGCTCAGCACAATTCCTGTGTCCGCCTCGGCATATCCCTGAGGGACTTTCGCCGCGACAGCGTGAAAGATGAGTTCGAAGGAGGTTACCTGGCCGAGAGCAGTCGTCCTGATCCGATCCCGATACACCGCTGGCGGATGCAGCGATTGCCGAAGAGCCGGCCTGACCCTGAAAGCCCGAGTCGTACCGTGGGATTCGTTCAACCAGCGAGCGTTCGTACATCTTAATAAGGAGTTCGTCATGAAATCTTTTCTTGCCATTCTGTTCCTGCTCACAACCGGCCTGATGGTCGGCTGTTCGACCGCGCCCAAGACCGAAGCCAAGCGCGACACGTTGAAGGACGACGCCATGATGGCGCTCGATCGCTTCAAGGCCGATGACCCGACTGTCGACGACATGCTGCGCGGTTCACGCGGCTACGCGATTTTCCCGCACGTGGGTAAAGGCGGCGCCGGCGTAGGCGGCGCGTACGGTCGCGGCGTGCTGTATGAAAACGGCCAGATGGTCGGCTACTGCGATATCACGCAGGGCTCGGTCGGCCTGCAACTCGGCGGCGAGAAGTTCAGTGAGCTGATCGTCTTCAGCTCGCAGGACGCGATGAACCAGTTCAAGGACGGCAAGTTTGCGTTCACCGCGAATGTCAGCGCTGTGGCGATCAAGTCCGGCGCGGCCGCGGCTACCAAGTACCAGAACGGTGTCGCCGTATTCGCCCGTGCCGATAAGGGCCTGATGGCCGAAGCGGTGGTGGGCGGACAGAAGTTCAGCTACACCTCTTGGCAACATGCCGAAGACGGCACGGCCCGTACGGAATAATCTGGGCTGACGATCGCAAGGATCTTGGAAAAGGCGAGCAAAACCTGCTCGCCTTTTCCTTGCGCGATGGGTCGATTCTTGAAGCAGCCTGTTCAGCGCAACGGCCCTTAAGATATGGCTTTACTGATGCCGCGAACAACGCATCGCTCGCGAAAACAAGGCCATTCACGACTCGAATCGCGAGCACGTGATATACTTGGCCACAAGCTCTGAACGGGGGAAGGCAAACTCACATGTTACTCATCGAAAAACTTGAATCGCGGCGGCTTCTTTCTGCATCCATCGGCACGGGATCAGCCGGCCCTGTCACCTTCACGGATGGCGACGGAACCTTGGTCACCGTAACGGTGCGCGGCGCCGTGGGTACGGTCGACTTCGACGGAACGGACATTAGCTCAATCGATACCGGCCACGGTTTGCGCTTCACCGGCACGAACATGCGGCTGCTTAACGTTCAGTTGCAGTCGGCCGTCAACGCGGTGCTTGTCATTAAGGCCAAAGGCGGCGATGGATCGGCCTACCTCGGCAGCGTCAATGTCTCGGGCTCGCTGGCGGTGCTCAATGCCCCGCACGTCAATCTTACCGGCGGCGGCGTGGCGGCTGACGACCTGGGCACGGTCGTGCTCGGGTCGATCCTCGCCGCAGGCATCACCGACCGCGGCGCGGCGCTCCCCCTGCGGGTTGTCGTCGACACGGCCCTCAATGCCAGCCTCGACTCGACCGGCTCGATCGACGTTCTCGCGGCTCGCTCGTGGTCGAGCAGCCCGTTGGACGGAATCACCGCATCGTCCATTAAGAAAATCAGCGTCGCCGGCTCGTTCGACAGCGACCTGCAGCTCACCGGTGGCGGGCTCGCTTTGGCGTCGGGAAAGTTCGGGACGATCGTCAACGGCACGTGGGACATCACCGGCGACGTGGGCAAACTGGTGGCTGGCAATACGTCGACCGACTGGGAGGCAAATATCAGCGGCGTATTGACGAGTTTCAAGGCCACCTCAATCAGCGGCGACGTGACCGCGTACCGCGTCGGGCAGATCAAGGCCGCCACC
>Ga0070665_100000897_pt1 | contig 38191 bp, 18 predicted proteins | sample KBSS13metaG_FD_65862 | JGI IMG/M metagenome (GOLD analysis project Ga0070665, IMG submission 65862) | Switchgrass rhizosphere microbial communities from Kellogg Biological Station, Michigan, USA - KBS S1-3 metaG | ecosystem: Host-associated > Plants > Roots > Rhizosphere > Soil ... | reverse complement strand
AAGATGGCATCGAACCTCACGTCCCAGGTGCGTAACATTGCGGAAGTCACGACGGCGGTCGCCAATGGTGACCTTTCCCGTAAGATCACGGTGGACGTGCAAGGGGAGATACTGGAGCTGAAGAATACCATTAATACGATGGTGGATCAGCTCCGGGGCTTTGCCTCGGAAGTGACGCGTGTGGCCCGTGAAGTGGGTACGGAAGGCAAACTGGGTGGCCAGGCCTTTGTACCGGGCGTGGCCGGTACGTGGAAGGACCTTACCGACTCGGTGAACCAGATGGCTGGAAATCTGACGGCCCAGGTGCGTAATATCGCCGAAGTTGCGATTGCGGTGGCGAATGGGGATATGTCTAAGAAGATCACGGTGGACGTACGCGGTGAGATCCTGCAGTTGAAGGAGACCCTCAATACGATGGTGGACCAGCTGCGGGCTTTTGCTTCGGAAGTGACGCGTGTGGCCCGTGAAGTGGGTACGGATGGCAAGCTGGGCGGCCAGGCCTTCGTACCGGGCGTGGCTGGTACGTGGAAGGATCTCACCGACTCTGTGAACCAGATGACGGGTAACCTGACAGCCCAGGTGCGTAATATCGCGGAGGTGACCAAGGCCGTGGCATCGGGTGACCTTTCCAAGACGGTGGCCATCGACGTAAAAGGGGAGATATTGGACCTGAAGAATACGATCAATACGATGGTGGAGCAGCTGAACTCCTTCGCCTTCGAGGTGACGCGTGTGGCCCGTGAGGTGGGTACGGAAGGCAAGCTGGGCGGCCAGGCAGAAGTAAGGGGTGTGGCGGGGACCTGGAAGGACCTTACCGACTCGGTGAATATGATGGCTTCCAACCTTACCAACCAGGTGCGTGGTATTGCCAAAGTGGTGACGGCCGTGGCTACGGGCAATTTGAAACAAAAGCTTTCCATCGTATCCCGCGGTGAGGTGGCGCAGCTGACGGATACCATCAACGAGATGATCGATACGCTGGCCACATTTGCCGACCAGGTGACGACTGTGGCCCGTGAGGTGGGGGTCGAAGGGCGGTTGGGGGGCCAGGCCAGTGTGCCCGGCGCTTCCGGCATATGGAAGAATCTTACGGAGAACGTGAACCAGCTGGCTCAGAATCTGACGACGCAGGTGCGTTCCATCTCCGAGGTGGCGTCGGCGGTGACCAAGGGTGACCTTACCCGGACGATCCGCGTAGAGGCGAAGGGTGAGGTGGAAGCGTTGAAGGACACCATCAACCAGATGATCGCCAACCTGAAAGAGACTACGTTGCGTAACCAGGAACAGGACTGGCTGAAGTCCAACCTGGCCAAGTTCACGCAGATGCTGCAGGGACAGAAGGACCTCAATACCGTGACGCAGCGGATACTCTCGGAATTGGCGCAGGTGGTTATTGCCCATTACGGTGCCTTCTACATCCTCAAGCAGGATGAAGATACCCGGGTGGATAAGCTGCGGCTCTTTGCTGCCTATGGTTATAAATCCGAAAAGAATATTCCCACGGAGTTCTTCATTGGAGAAGGGCTGGTGGGGCAGGTGGCGTTTGAAAAGGAGCGGATCATCCTCTCCAACGTACCGGGCAATTATATCAAGATCAGCTCCGGGTTGGGTCGTGCCAAGCCGGCCAACCTCATCATCCTGCCTGTGCTCTTCGAGAACAAGGTGAAGGCGGTGATCGAGCTGGCTTCGCTGGATGCTTTTAGTGAGACCCACCTGGACTTCCTCAGCCAGCTGACGGAAAGTATCGGGATCGTGCTGAACACCATTGAAGCCAACTCCCGTACAGAGGAACTGCTGGCGCAATCCCAGTCACTGGCCGGAGAGCTGAAGATCCAGCAGGAAGAGCTGAGAAGGACCAACGACGAGCTGCAGGACAAGGCCCTGCTGCTGGTGAAGCAGAAGAATGAGGTAGAAGCCAAGAACAAGGAAGTGGAAGAAGCAAGAAGGTCGCTGGAGGAAAAGGCCGAGCAGCTGACCCTCACCTCGAAGTACAAGTCGGAGTTCCTTGCGAATATGTCCCATGAGTTGCGGACCCCATTGAACAGCCTGTTGATCCTTGCCCAGCAGCTGTATGAGAATGCGGAGGGGAATCTTACGGATAAGCAGATCCGCTATGCGAAGACCATCCATTCCTGCGGGGATGACCTTATCCAGCTGATCAATGACATTCTCGACCTTTCCAAGATCGAGTCGGGATTTATTTCCGCCAATATCTCTCCTGTCCGTTTTGGGGAGATCGCTTCTTTTGTGGAGACGACGTTCAAGCCCATCTCCGAGGCAAGGCATCTGCGATTCACCATCGAGACGGATCCCCGTCTGCCCATGTCCATGGAAACGGACCTGCAGCGGCTGAACCAGATCCTGAAGAACCTGCTTTCCAATTCCTTTAAATTTACAGAAAAGGGAGAGGTCAAGCTTAGGATCTACCAGGCCGATGGTAACTGGAAGCAAGGCAATCCCAACCTGGACAACGCGGAGAAGGTTGTGGCATTTGCCATCAGCGATACGGGTATCGGGATACCGCAGGAAAAGCAGAACATCATCTTCGAAGCGTTCCAGCAGGCCGAAGGTTCCACCAGCCGTAAATATGGTGGTACGGGCCTGGGCCTTTCCATCAGCCGCGGTCTGGCCGAGCTGCTGGGGGGCACCATCGAGCTGGAGAGCTCTCCATCCAGGGGCAGCACTTTTACGCTCTTTGTCCCGATTGAGAATGCGCCGGGCGTTATTTCCAGGGAAACTTCCGACAATTTGAACGCCTATCACCAATTGCAGCTGGGGAGTGACAGCGGAGAGATCGACACCCTTCTCAATTCCCTGCGGGTGACGAATGAAGATGCGGGTAAGATGACGATCGTCAGTGAAATGATCAATGATGCCGGCGACGACAGGCATGCCATCCAGGCGGGCGACAAGATCGTGCTGATCGTGGAAGATGACCTCCGTTTTGGGAAGATCATCATTGAAAAAGCGCACTCCTTCCAACTAAAGGCCATCGTGGCGACCAATTATATCGAGGTGTTCGATTTTATCAATCGGTTTACGCCCATCGCCATTACCCTGGACGTGAAGCTTCCGGATACCAGCGGCTGGAAGGTGCTGGACCTGCTCCGCAATGACCTGAACTACCGGCATATCCCCATTCATCTCATTTCAGGTGAGGAGAATAAGATGCTGGCGCTGAAGCGGGGGGCCAGGAGCTTCCTGCTCAAACCGTTGGAGAATGATGCACTCAACGAGCTGTTTGAGGATATCGTTTCTTTTGCTGCCAAGCAGACGAAAAAGATCCTGGTGGTGGAAGACAACGAAGTGGACTATTCGCAGATCACCCGGATGCTGGAAGGGGACAACATCGATGTAACTTTGGCCACCACAGGCAAAAAGGCGCTGCAGGAGACCAATATCAAGGACTATGACTGTATCATCCTCGATTACACGCTGCCGGATATTTCAGGTATAGACCTGGTCAACCAGGTCAGCGAGATCAAGAAAAAGCTCACGCCCGTCATTGTTTACAGCGCGAAGGATTTCGATAAGAAGGAGCTGCATCATCTGAATCGCAGCTCCAATACGATCCTGCTGAAAGGGGTCAACTCCCTGGAGCACCTTTTAGAGGAGACTATCCTGCAGCTGCATATCAACCACAAGGACCTTCCTGCCGAGAAGAGAAAGGTCATTGAGCATATCCGTATGAAGGATGATATCCTCACGGCGAAAAACGTCCTTGTTGTGGATGACGATGTCCGCAACCTGTTCGCGCTTACCACCGTCTTCGAGAGATATAATATGAATGTGATCACGGCAGAGAGTGGCAAAGAGGCGATCAGCATTATCAATGACGACAAGCAAAAGATCGATATGGTGCTGATGGATATCATGATGCCGGAGATGGATGGTTATGAGACGACGCAGAAGATCCGGCGGGAGCATAAGAACTCGACGCTACCCATCATTGCGGTGACGGCAAAGGCCATGAAAGGCGACCGTCAGAAATGTATCGAGGCAGGCGCTTCGGACTATATCACCAAGCCCCTGAAGATCGATCAATTGTTGTCATTGATGCGGGTGTGGTTCTACAAATAATCCTAAAAACCAGTGAATGCAGCCTAAGATCTTAATAGTAGATGATCGGGAGGACAATTTACTGTCTATAGAGACGGTGCTGGAGCCTGATGGCTACCGGATTGTCAAGGCCAATTCAGGAAGGCAGGTCCTGAAGATATTGCTGTCCGATTTTGACTTTGCCCTTATCCTTATGGACGTACAGATGCCTAACCTGAATGGTTTCGAGACGGCTTCGCTGATCTATGAGCGGGAAAGGCTCCGTCATATTCCCATTATTTTCATAACGGCGAATAACTATGGTGAAGAGAATATTTTTAAAGGCTACCGGGCGGGGGCCGTCGATTATATCTACAAGCCAGTGAACCCTGAACTATTGCGTGCCAAGGTAAGTGTCTTTGTGGACCTTTACCGGAAGAACCACCGGTTATTGGCGCAGGAGCAAAAGTTAGTAGCGATCAATAAGAACCTGGAACTGGAGGTCCATGAAAGGAAAGCTTCTGAAGAGAAGGTGATCGAACTGAACCGGGAGCTGCTGGAGAATATTGCCCGCCTGGAGACAGCAAACAAGGACCTCGATCTTTTTGCGTTTATGGCCTCCCACGATCTGCAGGCCCCTTTGCGGAAGATACGGATGTTCAGCGACCGGCTGCTGAGCGACCACCGGCAGAACATGAACAAGGATGGGCAGATGTATCTTTCCCGTATCCAGGAAGTGTCCAAACGGATGCAGGACCTTATCAACGATATTTTACGATTTTCCAAGATATCTGGGGAAAAGGAATCCTTCCAGGAGGTGGACCTGAACGAGGTGGTGAAAGAAGTGATCTCGGAGCTGGACGGCCCGATCCGGGAAAAAAAGGCGGAGATCGTCCTGGACCCTTTGCCTGTCCTGCCTGTGAATGCGGTGCTGATGGTGCCACTGTTCAGCAACCTGATCAATAATTCGCTGAAATACAGCAAAAAGCAGGAACTCCCGAAGATCCACATACGACATGAAGCAGTACCGGCCGGAGGGAAGGATGCGGACCCGCGGTATTGCAGGATACTGATAGAGGACAATGGCATTGGGTTTGATCAAAAGTATGCCGAGCAGATCTTCGACATGTTCCGCCGTCTCCATCCCAGCGCTGAATATGAAGGTACGGGCATCGGGCTCGCCCTTTGCAAAAAGATCGTGGAAAAGCATAAGGGATTTATTTCTGCCAGGGGTAAGCCAGGTGAGGGCGCGGTGTTCATCGTGTCCCTGCCTTTGAACACTATAAAAAAAGAAGTATTGGCATAAAATAGTTATTTTGGCAAGGAATAATAAAGATATAACAGCTAATTCAAAGGATAGTATGCTGCCATCCGCCAATAGTAGGGCACAGTCCAGCCTACCTACGCGTGTCCTGATCGTGGAGGACGATGAGGATGATTATCTTATCATTGAGGCCTGCATCAGGGACATCCCGGAAAAGGAGTTCCTCATCGACTGGTGCTATGAATATGACGAAGCCATGAAGCGTATCGAGCTGGGCAGGTACGACATTTATTTCATCGATTATTTATTGGGGGCCAGGACAGGATTGGAGTTGCTGCGGGACGCCATTTCCATGGGTTGTGAAGATCCCCTTGTGTTGCTCACCGGCATTGGCAACCGTGATGTGGATGTGCAGGCCATGACCATTGGGGCTGTTGATTACCTGGTAAAGTCGGAGATCAATACGGAGAAGCTGGAACGAAGCATCCGCTATGCCCTGGAGCGTAGTGCCAATATTAAGGCGCTGAAAGCCAACGAGCGTAAATTCAGGAACATTTTCGAACGGTCGAAGGACGCTGTTTTCCTGGGCGATGGCGACCTGGTATTCAGGGATGCGAACGGCGCAACCTGCGATCTGTTCAAATATAATAAAGAAGAACTGCAGCAATTGAGCCTTTATTATCTCTTTGCCAGGAAGGATGCCGCCGCCCTGCTAAAGGAAAGATTGCAGCAAACGGGAGAGGTGGAGGACGAAGAGGTGGAATTGCTGACCCGTACCAAGGAGAAAAGGAACTGTATACTTTCCATTTCCCGGCAAACAGATACCAGCGGGGGAACTTACTTCCAGGGGATCATACATGATATTACCAATTTAAAAAGGATCGAGCGTGCTACTTTCCAGATCGAGAAACTGCGGGGTACTGCTACGCTCCTGCGCACCCTGGCCCATGAGGTAAGGAATCCGCTTACCAATATCAATTTGTCGGTGGAACAGCTGAAGCCGGAGCTCAACAGCGAGGATGCGAATATTTACCTGGATATCATAGCAAGGAATTGCGGCCGGATCGATGGGTTGATCTCTGAATTGCTGGACTTATCCCGTCCGGCGGAGATCTCGTTGCAAAAGGCGCCTCTCCAGGCCATTATCGATACGACATTGGCTGCTGCCTCGGACCGGATCTCCCTGAAGGGCATCGGGTTGGAGCTAAGCTATCCGGACCGGCCGGCCTATATCATGGCCGATATTGAAAAGTTGAAGATCGCCTTTCTGAATATTGTCATCAATGCTGTCGAGGCTGTCCCGAAAGAGGCCGGCAGGATCATCGTAACCATCCGGGACGATGGGACCCATTATAAGGTATTTATCAACGATAATGGCGGAGGCATTCCGGACGAGAATATTTCCCGCATTTTCGAGCCCTATTTTACATCCAAGACGAATGGATTTGGGTTGGGCCTGGCGGCCACCTGGAATATTTTGCAGTCTCACCGCGCTACGATCGACGTCAATTCCCAACTGGGTGAGGGCACCAGCTTTATCCTGGCTTTTGAGCAGGCCAGCTAAGGATAGGCAATGGCATCCAACTCCAGTATCTGGTGCAAATGGTGCAGCAGGTGATTGCAATAATCCGCCGCCAGCCATTTGATGGTGTACTGCTGATCATTTCCCATGGCGCATTTCCGTAAAGTCTCCTCCGGGGTGATGCCTGCCAGGATCCGGCAGATATGCCTGTTGAGCAACCGCCACAATGCAAGCAGGTCTTTGGTCGGGTAGTGCTGGTAATCGGCCAGGGCCACCCATTTATCCTGGTCATACCCGATCCGGGGGCAATCCTCGTATTGGGCTACGACAAAGCGGCGGATATTATTCTGTGCTGAATCGACCAGGTGTCCCAGGATCTCCTTCTTACTCCATTTTTCAGGATGAGGTTTCCGCAGATATTCTTCTTCCGGGATAGCTTCCAGGCGCCTGTTGTAATTATTGACGATCTTTTCGAGGTGTTCGATGGTGGCTTGCATGCGTTTTTGACATTCTCATGGAAATATACAAAATAAAGCTAAAGTGGAGCGTTGCCCCCAATGACATAATACTGATTTGATAATATGCCTGGCAACCAATAATTTTGCGACTCGAAAAGGATGAAAAATCCGTCGATCATAAATCATTACGAATGAGACAAATTGCTTTCAGGGAGGCTCTGCGCGAGGCCATGAGCGAGGAAATGCGCCGCGATGACCGTGTTTTTTTAATGGGCGAGGAAGTGGCAGAATACAATGGCGCCTATAAGGTAAGCCAGGGAATGCTGGATGAGTTTGGGGCTAAGCGGGTGATAGATACCCCCATTTCCGAGCTTGGGTTTACGGCTGTTGCCGTAGGCGCCGCCCAGAACGGTCTGCGTCCAGTCGTCGAATTTATGACCTGGAACTTTGCTGTCCTGGCCCTGGACCAGATCCTGAACACTGCGTCGAAGATGCTGGCAATGAGTGGCGGACAGGTAAGCTGCCCCATCGTATTCCGCGGCCCCAACGGATCTGCCGGTCAGCTGGGCGCCCAGCACTCCACGGCCTTTGAAAGCTATTATGCCAATATACCTGGTATCAAGGTGGTTTCTCCCAGCAATGGCTATGATGCGAAGGGGTTGCTGAAGCAGGCCATCCGCTATGAGGAAGACCCGGTGATCTTCATGGAAAGTGAAGTTTCCTATGGCGACAAGTCGGAAGTACCTGATGAAGAGTATTATATTCCCCTGGGCAAGGCCGATGTCAAAAAAACGGGGAAAGATGTGACCATCGTCTCTTTTAATAAAATGATGAAAGTGGCTTTGGGTGCAGCTGCCGAGCTTGAGAAGGAAGGGGTTAGCGCCGAGGTCATCGATCTGCGCACCATTCGTCCCCTGGATTGGATGACCATCCTGGAAAGTGTGAAAAAGACCAACAGGCTGGTGATCGTGGAAGAGCAATGGCCTTTTGCTTCGATCTCTTCGGAGATCACCTATCGCATCCAGAAAGAGGGATTTGACTACCTGGATGCGCCCATCCGCCGCATTACTGCTGCCGATGCACCTTTGCATTATGCGCCCAATCTGGTGAGCCTGGCGCTGCCGGATGTCGGCAGGACAGTGAAGCTGGTGAAAGAAGTGATGTACATGAACAAATAAATAAAAATCCCGGTCAAAGACCGGGATTTTTTCATTCATTCAGAGGTGGCACAGGCTATTTGATCGCTTCCAGGGCTGTATTGAACAGTACGAGGAAACCATATACACAACCCAGTAATACGCATCCGAGAACAGTCAGTTTAAAAAGCACTTTACCGGTGGGAAGAGCCTGCATTTCGAGGTCTTGCTTCATAGGGAAATATTTTTTGGATTATAAATGGATTTGGTTCTTCATGGATGTTAGCTATAGCTAAGATAATAACAGTAGGAGCCTGTTACAAGGTTCTTTTACGTAGGATAATTACGATAATTTCCTAAACAATTGATTATCAGTGAGAATAATTTGCGGCGGACAGCTCTGCCAAATCTCTGAGGGTGAGTTCTTTCAAAGAGATCTGTTCCATGGGGCTTTCCGAGGCGATATGGCAGGCGTAACCGTCGAAATGGGGTAGGGCATGGAGCCGCCAGTGGCGGCTGCCGAGACTGATGATCCTGTTCTCTTCTATTCTCAGGCCCGCCAGCGGCAGGTTGAGACCCCGTCCGTCGGCCTTTGACAGGCATTCTTTTGCTGTCCAGAAATGGTAAAAAGCTTTCAGTGGATGAGGGGCGTTTATGATGGTGGTCCATTCTTCCGTGCTGAACTGTCCCTTGAATTCTTCGAAGTTCAGGTCTTTGATCTCTTCCAGGTCGATGCCTACCCCTCCTTCTTTTGCAACGATACAAACGACGCGGTGACCCGAATGGGAGATGTTGAAATCAGGGCCATCAGGCAGAAATGGCCTTCCGTAACCGGAGTATTGTAAGCGTTGGAGGTCGGCCGGCCAGCCTCCTTCTTTGAGGGCTGTTACCAGCAAGAGCTTGCCTAACAGGCACCCATAGGCATCCTGCCAGCGTCTGAAGCGCCGTGCTTTGGTGGTGATATCCGAAGGCAGGCCTGCTGCTAATGCGTACAGGGCATCATCAGGGATGGGTTCGCTGTATTCGGTGGAATAGATCCAGATGCTCATTTCCTAAAATTAATTGTTTTTCGGCCAGCGGCGCAACTGGAACGTGTGGAAAGTCCATTCGGGCGTAATGATCAGCGGTGCATCTACCTGGTACCAGGGGCTTGTTCTTTTATCGACAGGATTTTTGACAAGGTGGATATCCTGCGCCGGCATATAGCTTTGGGCCAGGAGGTAGGCTTTATGGCCTGCCGCATCGATGGCCATGTCTGCTACCAGCATGGCGTGGCCGGGAGAACCGCCTGTGATCAGGACGTCTCCCGGCCGGATGTCGCTGAAATGAGGGACGGGGACCAACTGTTTTTCCAGGCTCAGTGTCCCGCAAAAGGAGAACACCATTTGCAGGTATTCATTGAAACAGGCACGGTCTTCGCAAGGGTAATGGCCTGGAACTGACCAGGCCACAAGTTTATCACCTTTCAGGCGGAACCGGTGGCCCCGGGACCATTCCTGGAAATTAAGGGGAATGCCTTGCGCAGTATAGAAACAAATGGCTTTATACTCTTTCCGGGAGTAAAGGAACTCAGCCCTCAGCCGCATAACTGCGTCTGCGCATTGCTGAAGGTCCTGGGTACCTATGGAGATGTCCAGCACGGCAAACTGGGCCTCCTGGTTGTTTTTGAGGGCGCCATTGAAGAGATGTACGGTGCGGTCCTTTTTCAGCGGCAGTAGCCGTAGCCAGGCCGTGAAGGGATCAGTATCAGGCGTTCTTTCGTAGCCTGCGGGGGGCGGAATAGCGCTTATCAGCGGGTAAGGATTGAGAAGAGCAGCACTGAAGCAGGAAGAGAAGATTATAATCGTTAATTTTGCCAGGTTCATTTTATTCGTTTAGCGGACTAAGAGAAGCCTGGCCATTTATTTTTCCATAAAAAGATTTGTTAAAGCTCATGTCGAACATCCTGATCATTGACGATGAAAAAGCTATCCGTAAAACACTTAGTGAGATTCTTTCCTATGAAGGCTATAAGATCGACGAAGCCGGCGATGGTGAGGAAGGTTTGAAGAAAGTGAGGGAAAAGGAATACGACGTTGTACTCTGCGATATTAAGATGCCCAAGATAGACGGGATCGAGTTTTTAGAAAAGGCGAAGGAAGCTAATCCTGACATTCCTATAATAATGATATCAGGGCATGGAACCATCGAGACGGCAGTGGAAGCCGTCAAGAAAGGTGCTTATGATTATATTTCCAAGCCCCCGGATCTGAACAGGCTGCTGATCACCATTCGCAATGCCATGGACAAGACCACCCTGGTGGCTGAGACCAAGGTGTTGAAGCGGAAAGTAAGCAAGGTGCAGGAAATGGTCGGCTCCTCTTCGCCGATACAGAAGATCAAGGAGACCATTGAAAAGGTGGCTCCCACGGAAGCCAGGATATTGGTGACGGGGGAGAATGGCGTAGGTAAGGAATTGGTAGCCCGCTGGGTGCATGAAAAAAGCAATCGTGCCGGAGGGCCGCTGATAGAAGTGAATTGCGCTGCTATTCCCAGTGAGCTGATAGAGAGTGAGCTGTTCGGCCATGAGAAGGGCTCTTTCACCTCTGCGGTCAAGCAGCGGATTGGCAAGTTTGAGCAGGCCAATAGCGGAACGCTCTTCCTGGACGAGATCGGCGATATGAGCCTTACCGCCCAGGCAAAGGTGCTGAGGGCCTTGCAGGAGGGCAAGATAACGCGGGTGGGCGGAGATAAGGATATCAATGTGGATGTACGGGTGATCGCTGCTACCAATAAGGACCTGCTCAGGGAGGTGGACGAGAAGAATTTCCGCCTGGATCTTTACCATCGTCTCAGCGTCATCATCATTCACGTCCCATCATTGAATGAGCGAAAGGATGATATTCCATTGTTGGTGGATAAATTCCTGGCAGACATCTGTGCCGATTATGGCATTGCGAAGAAGGCTATTGAGGAAGAGGCCATTAAAGCTTTGCAAAAGCATAATTGGACGGGCAATATCCGGGAGCTGCGGAATGTGGTGGAGCGGCTGATCATACTTTCCGGCAAGAACATCGATAAGGACGATGTGGAAAGCTATGTCCTTCCAAAGAAATAATGTCCCGCCGGTAATTTTCCGGTCCATTTTGCGACTTATAGGGTGATCTCCCCAAATGTTTTAGCAAAACTTTCCAGATCAATGTTTTGGGGGGACGATTATTATTATAAATTTGCCCGGAATCATCAAAAACCAAAGGAATGTCGACTCATCAGTTGCTGGTCTTAGTGCTTATTCAGTTGCTTTTGCTCTTATTACCCTCCGTAGGACTCTCTAAAATGTTTGAAAAGGCAGGTACTGCCGGATGGAAAGCATTCGTTCCTTTTTACAACACCTGGGTGATGCTGGAACTGGCTGAACGGCCCAAGCACTGGGTATTCTGGCAATTGATCCCTGTCGTGGGCTGGTTTATTTCGATGGGTATCTTTGTAGAGTTCGTGAAGACCTTTGGTAAATTCCGTTTTTATGAACATGCGCTGGCGGCGCTGCTGCCTGTTGTCTATTTCCCTTATATCGGATATAACCCTAAAGATAAATTCACCGGGGCCGGCCCTGTGAAAAAGCACAGGAAAGGCACGGCCCGGGAATGGGTGGATGCAGGCGTCTTTGCCATAGTGGCCGCCACGCTCATCCGGACCTTTGTGTTCGAGGCTTACACTATTCCCACGGGCTCAATGGAAAAAACGCTGCTGGTCAATGATTTTCTATTTGTAAGCAAGTTCAGTTACGGCCCCCGTATACCCAACACACCATTATCAATTCCTTTTGTGCATAACACCATGCCGATCACGAACGGTAATTCTTACGTGGAATGGATCAAGGTCCCTTATACCCGTTGGTTTGCCAGCCCGGTGAACAGGGGGGATGTTGTTGTGTTCAACTTCCCTGCAGGTGATACGGTGATCAATTTACCGGATTTCCAGTCACAGCGCCCGTATTATGATGTGGCCCGGGAGATTGGCCGGGGCAATATGGATTCCGGCCGTCAGGTGATCCTGAGCAAGCCGGATGATTATCCTTTGGTGATCCGTCCTGTTGATAAACAGGAGAACTATATCAAACGATGTGTAGCGATCGCGGGCGACACTTTGCAGATCAGGGACCAGGTGGTCTATATCAATGGGAAGGCGCAGCCTTTCCCTCCTGAATCACAGACCAATTATGAGGTGGAGACAAAGGGCCAGCCGTTGGATGAGACGGTGATGCGGGAGGAATATAACCTGGACATGACCAATGGGGAGGATGTCCGTAGTGCCGGGAATGGTAATAACAATCAATATGATATGCTGCTGACCTGGAGCGCTCATGAGAAAATGCTGAAGAACGGGCTGGCTAAAAGCATTGTACCGGAGATCGACAGCAATCATGATGTGTATCCGTACGATCATATTCATGTGTGGAGCCGGGATAATTATGGCCCTATCTGGATACCTGCCAAAGGGGCAACGCTGCCGCTGACGCCGGAAAGCTACCCCATTTATGAAAGGGCCATTCGTGTATATGAGCACAATGACCTTGAAATAAAGGATGGTAAGATCTATCTGAATGGCCAGCCTGCCACGCAATACACCTTTAAGATGAACTACTACTGGATGATGGGGGACAATCGTCATGGGTCACAGGATTCCCGTTATTGGGGGTTTGTGCCTGAAGACCATGTAGTAGGGGAAGCGTGGCTTATCTGGATGAGTTGGAACAAGGGCGTACGTTGGAGCCGACTGTTCAGGAAGATCAAATAGGTGAAATTATCATTTCGGTAGCTATAAACCGATTGAAAATAAAAGGGTATGGAAAAGCAGGTGCATCAATTTTCTTATGAGGTGTATGATTCTGCAGCCGAATTGGATGTAGACGATGCGGCGTTGCTAAACAAAGCTAAAGAGGTGACGGCACACGCTTATGCCCCTTACTCCCGGTTTCGTGTAGGTGCTGCAGCCAGGCTTGACAATGGTCAGGTGGTGACGGGCACCAATCAGGAGAATGCTTCTTTCCCGGCGGGCATTTGCGCGGAGAGGGTGTTGATGTCTGCAGCTTCTTCCTTATATCCAGGTATATCCATTGATACGTTGGCTATCAGTTACTTCAACGAGCAAGGTCCCAGTGTCAATCCTATCGCTCCGTGTGGGATCTGCCGCCAGTCATTGCAGGAATTCGAGCAACGGGCAGAGAGGCCGATAAGGCTGATACTGGGCGGCCAGCAAGGCTCCGTCTATATCATTCCGCAAGCTTCTTCGTTATTGCCGCTGGCCTTCACGGCTAATGAACTGCTATAATGCTAAAACCGGTAGATCCATATTAGTCCCGGTAGTGAATGCGTTCAGCTATATCTAAAAAAAATACCAACTAACAAATGAATAACATAGTTTAGAAGATTAAACATTTGTTTTCTTATTTGTTTTATTGTAAATTAGTTTCGTCAATATATAGTTCACACTCTACAAAGCAAATTACCCCTAGTATAACGGTTTTCTCGTACCCAATTTATTCTACAAATTGGAAAGGCAAAGATTAGATGTTGAAAAAACGCTGAAATAAAATATCTGGCATTGTGTATGTGATATGTTCGTAAAGATTTTATTTAGCACCTGAAGTGTGCGACCTTATAACTACAACCTTATGCTATCGAGACCTATTAGCCTCGCCATTGTTGATGACCATGTTTTATTTAGAAAAACGCTCAAAGCTTTTCTTTCAGATCAGGAAAATATCAGTGTACCAGTGCAGGCGGCGGATATCTTCGACCTGCTGAACAAATTAAAGGTTTCATCCATCGATGTGTTATTGATGGATATTTTTTTGCCGGAAATGAACGGTAATGATGCGTTAAATATCATTCACAATGAATATCCTGCCATTAAGATACTGGTCCTCTCGATGAGCACAGATATGAATCTGATCAGTGATATGCTTGATTCGGGCATTCATGGGTATATCTCCAAATCGGATGAGCCGGATGAATTGCTGCTGGCCATCCAGGCTGTTTCGGAGGGCCGCATCTACAGGAATAGGCTATTTACAGAAGCACTGTACTGGAATAAACAGAATAATATAAGATCTCTTGCAAAAGAGCCGTTCATTCTCCTGAATGAGCGGGAAAAAAAGATACTTCAATTGATCTGGGAGGAAAAAAGTAATAAGGAGATCGCGGACGAGCTTTTCTTAGGTGTGCGATCTGTCGAAAAGATACGCCAGGACATCAAAGAGAAGATCGGGGCGAAATCTACTGTGGGGCTTTTGAAATATGCTATCCATAAGAATCTTATCAAGCTCAATGTGCGGAGCTCCGGCCTGACGAAATAAGTTTCGAGCGAACTGTGTCATCCAGGAGAAGATGATGCTTTTAGTAGAAACCGAATAATAAATGCGGCCACTGCTACATATCGTCTTGCGTTTTTAAATTAATTTGCTGATGCTCTATGCCGGAATGTGATAATGGTCTATTATTCACTTGTCTGTAAAACCAGCATTTTTATACTCCTGAAATTATAAAGTTGGCAATTGATCAAAAGTCTTTCCTAAACTCCTAAAAAAAATGAGAAAATATGGAAATCCCAAGGATAATCCACCAGACCTGGGCGGATGAGAATATTCCGGAAGATTTCAGAAAGATGGCTGTCTCCTGGCAAAATATGCACAGCGACTGGCAATACTGTTTCTGGACAAATGAATCCAACCGGAATTTCATCAAAGAGCATTTCCCTTTTTTTCTTAGAAAATTCGATAGTTATGCTCATGATATTCAGCGTGTAGATGCCGTCAAGTATTTTGTGCTACTAAAATATGGCGGAGTATATATAGATATGGACATCGAATGTTTCCGGAACATTGCGCCGCTGATGACCGGCGCAGCATGTGTTTTCGGGAAAGAGCCGGTAGAGCACTGCCTTATCCACCAAAAAGACAATATTATAAGTACAGCGTTTATGGGGTCCATACCTCTCCACCCATTTATGTATAATCTATGTGCGGAACTGGAGAATGAGCATAAATTCTTTGAAAATCCGAACACCTTGATCCTGGAGACGACTGGGCCATTCATGTTGACGAGGATCTACGAAATATACGACGACAAACCGTGTATAAAGATCCTGGACCCCGATCATGTATATCCACTGACAAAAAATGACCTCGAGAGGCTGGAGGATCTGGGTGCGCCGGACGAAGGGATGCGCAATAAACTGGCAAGAGCTTACGGCGTTCACTATTATGCGGGCACCTGGTGGAAGAAAAAGAGAGCGGTTCATTATTAAAACAGTCCAGGATAAAATAATTAATGAACATGAATAGCCTATCCTCTTTGATCTCCTGCGTCTGTGTAACAAGAAAGAAACCCGAGTTGCTGCAAAGGTCAATTGATTGTTTTCTGGCGCAGACCTATCCCAATAAAGAGTTGATCATCCTGTATGAAGATGATGACGTGGCCACTGAAAGATTTATTGGCAAAGGGTTTCCCACGGAGAGCGGCATCCGGTTATTCCGGGTGTCGGCATATCCCAAGATGGCGCTGGGGGAATTAAGGAACGTGGCTATACAGGCCGCCATGGGTGAGCTCATTTGTCAGTGGGACGACGACGACTGGTACCACCGGTGCCGGCTGGAGGAGCAATATAATATGTTATTCCAGGAGGGGCGGCACGGGTCCATTCTAACCCAATGGCTGGTGTATGATGGACTTACAGAAACTTCATATATTTCAAATGTCAGACCGTGGGAGGGGAGCATATTGTGCAGAAAAAGCGTGTTGCAGCAAAAGGCATATGAAGATAAGCCATTGGGGGAAGACACGGCTACCATTGAATATCTGGTTTCAATGGATAGTCTTCATCTTATCGATGGGATGCCGGGATTGTATATCTATGTATATCATGGTAATAACTCCTGGGATTACGAGCATTGGAAGGAGATATTCCAATGTAGCACTGCCCTGTCCGCAGCAGATTCACTTATCGTCTCGGATATATTGAATGGCAAATACCCGATCGGTGAAGCTTCTTTGCTGGTGGATCTAATCATTGAACGATCTGGTTCATACAATATGAGGCCTGCCGGTCAGAAAGTTTACCGATCATAAGCAGCAGGAATTGCGACCACTTAGCCTGGTTTCAACGATGACAAACAGCCTTCTTTTTAGTAGAAACCGTAATAAAAAATCGCATGACTACTAGAATCGTCTATGGCGGTTTTGAATAAATTTGATCAGGTCAAAAGAATTTTTCCTGCGTAAATAGTTGCTATAATTGAACGTTGCCGGTAAGATATGGTACTTACTGTAGCGGTAGCTTTTTAAGCGAGCGAATGCTGCAACGTGTCTTTAAAACATTATTGCTATGAGCCAATTCAAGGTCGGTTGGTATCTTATCTACACGAAACCTCATCATGAGAAAAAAGTCTATACAAGGCTGCTAGAGAGGAACATCAACGCTTTTTTGCCGTTGACCAAGCGACTGAGAAGTTGGAATGACCGTAAAAAATATATAGACGAGCCGCTTTTTCCTTCCTATGTGTTCATCTATCTGAACGATATGCAAAATTTCTACGAAGGAATAGATGCCGAGGGCACTCTGTATTACGTAAAGATGGGAAATTCGATAGCCAGGGTCAATGAGTCCGTTGTAAATAACCTTAGGATAGTAACGGGCAAAGTGACGGACCTCGAAGTATCGGAAAACCGGTTTCAGAATGGCCGTAAACTGGTGATCAGCCAGGGCGCCTTAACGGGCCTTTCCTGTGAGGTGGTCAATTACGACAAAAAAGAGAAGATACTGGTGCGTGTCGACCTTCTCCGACGAAATATACTACTCTCCCTTCCCGAGGACCATTTATTGTCCGCGTAAGCTACATTACCTATGACTTTGCAGTCTCATTTATTGCATGCCGCCTTGGAGAAAAGCGCAGGCATATCTTTTGTCCGAAGCGGAAATATCGAAGAACGGGTAACCTATTCCGAGATATATGCGAAGGGGCTGAAGATATTGGGAGGGCTCAATCAAATAGGAGTGCGACGGGGTGATGAATTGGTGATACAGGTGCAGGATAATAAAGATCTGCTCCTATTATTTTGGGCGTGTATTCTTGGTGGCATCATACCAGTCCCGTTGTCTCCCGGTGTTCAATTGCAGCAAAAGACAAAACTTTATCAGATCTGGAAATATCTGTCGAACCCCTATTTTGCAGGTGACGATCTTGTGGAGATGAACGCAGGCATCGATCCTTCGGAAAACGATATCGCGGCAAACATCCGGAGAAGAACGCTTGATCTCCGAGCTATCTTTATTTTTCCGGAGCCCGGCGTCGTTGTTCCTGTTTCTGAAAGCGATATTGCATATATACAGTTCTCATCCGGATCTACGGGTGATCCCAAGGGGGTGATACTGACGCACGGCAACCTCGATGCCAATATCAGTGATATCAGGGAAAGCCTGGAAATAAGAAAGAGCGATAAATTATTGAGCTGGATGCCGATGACCCATGACATGGGCATGATCGGCTTTCATCTTACGGGGGTTGCCAACTCCATAGATGCCGTGAGCATCGATACTCAACTATTCATCAGGAGGCCCCTGTTGTGGATGGAAAAGACGAATACGCATCGGGCCAGCGTCCTGTACTCCCCCAACTTTGGACTCCAGTATTTTCTTTCCTCGCTGCAACAGCGTAACGATATTTCATGGGATCTTACCTGTATACGAATAATAGTCAATGGAGCTGAAACCATCTCGGCGCGGTTATGTGCTGAATTTTCGCAGACCTTGCAACGATACGGCTTATCGGAGACTGCTATCGTCACGGCCTATGGTCTTGCGGAAGCTTGCGTGGAAGTGTCGGCGATGCCTGTGAATACTCCCATAAGATCACATTGCGTAAACCGGGAATTCTTAAATGTCGGCGATCCGGTGCGGCCGGAAAAGCCAGGATCACCGACGGCTATCAACCTTGTAGATGTGGGGTGGCCCGTGTCGTCTTGTTCGGTCAGGATATGCGATGGCGCCGATGCTCCTTTATCCGGATGCATCATTGGGCATATCCAGGTGGCCGGAAAGAACATTTCATCCGGCTACTATAACAATACAGCCGCTACCCGCTCAGCATTTACGGAAGACAACTGGTTAAGAACAGGCGATGTCGGCTTTGTTGTCGATGGCAGGCTGGTAATCACCGGGAGGTTTAAAAATATCGTTATTGTCAATGGGAAGAACTTTTATCCTCATGATATTGAACGGGCAATAGTAGAAGCAGGGATCTCGGAGCTCGGGAAGGTAGCTGCGTGTGGCATTCAGCGACCCGGCGATGAAAAGGGGGAAGAGCTCATCATCTTTTTTATTCACAAAGGCAGGCTGGAGGAACTGATGGTAAGATCCCGAAAGATGGCCGCCGTCGTATACAATAGCGTTGGCGTCCGGGTCGACAAGATCGTTCCAATAAGAAAGATGCCAAAAACGACCAGCGGCAAGATCCAGTATTTTCAGCTGGCAGAGGCGTACCAAAATGGGGAACTGGAGGCTATCCCCATACATTATGAGGAGCAGGAGGTTGAGGATATCCTTTCCATCCTGCGTTCCTTGCTGGGGGTCGAGTCGATCACGGAAGACACCAACCTGATCGCATCGGGATTGAACAGTCTGACCGCCGTTCAGCTTACTTCGAGATTACGTAAGAACAAAGCCCCGGAAGTATCGATAGAGGATATTTTCAACGCGTCTACAGTGGGTGATCTTATGCAATTGCTGCGGATTGGATCGTTCAAAGAAAGACCTATGCCGGCGCCGTCAACAGCACTTCCCGGCGTTGCGGGTATGTCCCTGGCGCAACAAAGGATATGGATGGAAATGCAGTTGTACCCATTCTCGGTCGCTTATAATATCCCGCTTATATACCGGCTGGAAGGGACACCTGACATTCTTTCCCTCGAGAAGGCGATCAGGGAAATAATAAAAAAATATGAGATATTGAGGACTTCGTACCACCTGGTGGAGGGTCATCCTGTTCAAAAGATCCACCCTTTCGACGAGCAGTTGTTTTCACTTTCCTATGCAAATGTCAGCGAGGAGGCGGATGCCGAACGGGAGCTATGGGGCATTTATGAGGGGGATATCAATGCTGTATTCGAGCTGGAACGTCCCTGTCAATTACGAGGGCGTGTGGTCAGAACAGGGAAGAACAGCTATAGTTGTGTACTAGTATTCCATCATATCCTGACAGACGGATGGTCGCTTGCCATCCTGATGAACGAGATAAGCGGGTTTTACAGGGCTGCGCTGAACGGGCTGACCGTGGCGACTACCGAAGGTCTTATCCAATACCGGGACTATGTGTGCTGGCAGCGTCAAATAATGGATACGGCAGCGTACCTGGAAAGCAAAGCCTATTGGGCAAAAGAAATGGAGCATAGCCCGGCACCGATCACCCTTTCGGGAAAGGCACCTCTTTCCAATGCCAATCGTGGTACTGCCGCGGGGCATTACCACAAGGCTTTTTTACCGCGGGAGTTTTCTATGCTCAATTGCCTCGCCGCGGAGTATGGCGCGACTCCTTTTTGCATTCTCATGACCCTGCTTTATATCCTGCTATACCGTTACAGCGGGAAAAAAGATATTGTGATCGGCTTCGATACCTCGGCCAGGGTATCGGACGAGATGGAGAAGATCGCAGGTTATCTCATCAACACTTTGTGTCTAAGGTACAGCGTCCATGAAGAGGAAAGTATCGCTGATGTCATCCGCCAGATCAAGAAGAAAATACTAAAAGCCATAGCGCATCAGCAATATCCTTTTGAAGAGCTGTTGGTGATGAAAAAACCGGAGCATAACGTCCTGCAAAATCCCTTTTTTGATATACTTGTTCTCTATCAAAATTTCCATCAGCACGGATCCTCTTTGCAGATAGAGGGTTGTATAACCACGCCTGAGCATGTCCCGGTGAAAGAGGCGCTGGCCGGTCTGGTGCTGGAGTTCAATGTAAGGGAGGGAAGTCTACACCTGGATGTACAATATATCAGCGCTCAATATAGCCATAGCGAGATCGGGCAGTTGGGCGAACACATGAGTAATTTATTGGAGGAAATAGCGACAAAGAAGCATTCGGAAAAGATCATTCTTCTGGACTTTCTTACAGAAAGGGAGAAGGCGATGCCCCTGGGTACGCCTTCCCCCATGGACAGGCAGGATCCGGCCCCGCAGCCCATCCATCGGATCTTTCAGCAGCGGTCCGCATCGAATCCCGGCGATATCGCCGTCGTCGCGGGAGATAAGGAGCTGTCCTACGGCGAATTGGATGTAATCACCGACAGGCTTTCCACTGCGATCAGAAAAAGACTCCGGATCGACAAAGACGACAGGATCGGGTTCCTCACCCGCCGCAACGAGGATATCGTAATAGCGATCCTTGCTATCCTGAAAAGCGGTGCGGCCTATGTTCCGATCGATCCGGAATGGCCGGCGGAACGCCGCAACAGGGTCATGGTGGATAGTGGCATTAAATGCCTGCTCACCGACGACATGTACTATGCGGGTCTTGACCAAGCCGATGTTCCGGACGTCCTCAATATGAGCACGCTGGAAGAAGGTTCTGGAATCGTCTCCGCAGCTGCGCATGCCACGATGACGGATCTGGCCTATGTTGTCTATACATCCGGATCCGCCGGAAAGCCCAAAGGCATCATGATCGAGCACCATACCCTGAGTCACTATGTCCGTCAATTCATCGATTATTTTAGAATAACAGAAAAGGATGTCTTTGTTCAACAGGCTTCCGTAGCCTTCGATACACTGGTAGAAGAGATCTTTCCCGCGCTTTGTACGGGAGGGAAGATCGTGATCGCCAAACACGGCGGAAAAGACACGGAAGCGCTGCTCGAGGATATCGATAAGCATAAGGCAACAATCCTGACCACCACTCCGCTGGTATTGAAGGAGCTCAATGAAAGGTCCGATGCCAGGACCTGTTCGTTGAGGACGATCATCAGTGGTGGCGATGTATTGTCACCAGCCTGTGTGGACCGGCTGATCCACGCTGCTGCTGTATATAATACTTATGGCCCATCCGAGACGACTGTATGTGCGTCCTACAAAAAGATCGAAGACGTTTCCCAGGCAGCGCTCATTGGCAGGCCTATCGATGGTTATCGGATCTACATATTGGATGAAAATATGCAGCTATTGCCCTGGGGTAAGGCAGGGCAGCTCTATATCGCGGGGGGCTGTGCCCGCGGCTATATAGGCGAACAGGAGCTGACCCGGCAGAAATTTACAGAAAACCCTTTTGAAGCGAATTCCCTTCTATATAAGACCGGAGACCTTGGCCGGTGGACAGAAGACGGCGATCTTGAATTTATTGGGCGAAATGACAATCAGGTAAAGGTACGCGGGCACCGGGTGGAAATGGAGGAGGTCGAGAAAGTGATCATGGGATATACCGGTATTTCTATGGCGGTGGTCCACCAGGAACAGCAGGACGGCTATCTTACTGCCTTTTTGTTACGAAGCGATCATGTGTTGAAAACGAAGCTTCATTCCTACCTGGTTGAGAAATTACCTCATTACATGATCCCGTACAACTATATTATGGTCGATGAAATACCACGAACCTCATCCGGAAAAATAGACAAGAAGGTGCTGAGGGAGGCCCTTCCGGGGGATGCCACGGTAGTACTGCCGACCAAAGCCATTGCTCCCCAATCAAAGCTGGAGAAACTTCTCGCCGGGATGTGGGAGGATATACTTCGTCATCAGCATATTGGTGTAACGGATAATTTCTTCGAACTGGGAGGCCATTCGCTTAGCGCCACACAGTTGTTGAACAGGATATATATGGCTACAGGGGTCGAAATCCAATTGATAGATATATTCACCTATCCTACGATAATAGAACAGAGCAAACTGATAGCAAAACAAGAAGAAAAGAAGTATCTAAAAATCGATATTATATGAAAGTCTTGCTGGATCTTATACGATCACGATCGAAATTCTTTTACATTACGCTGGTCCTTTTAAGCCTTTCGCAGAGTGTAACGAATATGGGTCTCCTTATGGTCATCAATATGGTGCTTGGCGGCAAGCATCCGGCATGGTTCGGTGAATACACCTATCTCATGTTCATCGCCCTGATCGTTGGCTCCTTCCTGGTGAGCTTTCTGTTTCAGAATCTTATGGTTGACCTTACCAATAAAATGACATTCGAGCTCGAAATGTCATTTATCCAAAAGGTGCGCGCATCATCCTATGAGTCGTTCGACAAACTGGGGACAGAGAAGCTGTATTCATCCATTGGGGACATTCGAATGCTTTCAAGGGTTCCCAATAATATTGTTTCGCTGGTTAATTCCGCAGTCACTATTCTTTGCTCTTTAGGTTACCTGTTGTGGGTATCGCCGGCGAGCTGTCTCACGGTAGCCAGCATGATGGCGGGGTTGTTAGTGTTCTATTTATACCGCAACAAGAATATCGAGAGGGACATGAATGAATTGAGAGATCTGCAGGACACCTATTATGGCTCTCTGCGCGATCTGTTCACGGGATTCAAGCAGGTGAAAGTATCACACCAGAGAAATGATAATCTCTATAACAACTTTATTCTTTTTAACAGGAGCAAATCGAAGGAGCTGAGTATAAGTACGACAAAAAGGTATATCGTTAATGAAATGACGGGTATTTATAGCTGGTACGTCATTCTGGGTGTCGTCATATTCGTCCTGCCGGTCTTCTTTCATATCGGCATTGCCCAAATGACTGCCTTTATAACAGCAGTCCTGTTCATGGTGTCTCCCGTGTCGCAGATGATAAATTTGTTCCAGTTCTTTACGGGACTAAGGATTGCGCTGGAAAGAGTGGGAAAGATCTACAGCACGCTGGCTATCGATTCCATTCCGGTGCAGGACCGGGTCAAATCCCTGCCCCCATTCAGGTCATTGCGGTTCGAGGACATCGTTTACAGGTATGAAAATGAAGAGGCTCCGGGGTTTGAGCTGCATTTAAAGGACTTTAGCATCTCCCGGGAAGAGGTCGTCTTTATCACCGGCAGTAACGGCAGTGGCAAAAGCACCATTGTCAATCTCCTTACCGGCTTATGCAAGCCTATCAGCGGGAAAGTGTTCATCAACGAACGGGAGGTGTCCTGGACGGAATATTTCGAATACAGCAACAATATGGCGATCATTTTTACCAATCAGCACTTGTTCCGGGAGAATTATGACGAGCACGATCTTTCCGAGGAGAATGCTCCGCTGGCTTATTGGAAGAAGCTGCTGAACCTGGAAGGTATATTCAAACTGAATAAGAACAACACCAGGATCGATACCAATCTTTCAAAAGGCCAGCAAAAGAGATTGTCGTTGCTGTTGGCCATGCTGGAAGAAAAGCCGATCCTGATCCTGGATGAGTGGGCTGCTGAACAGGATCCATTGAACAGAAGCAGTTTTTATACACAATGGCTGGAGACCATCAGGAAGAAAGGGAAAGCCATTATCGCCGTTTCACATGATGACGATTATTTCCATGTCGCCGACAGGCTGCTCAAGCTGCAGGCAGGAAGAGTGGTCAATGATGCAGACCTGCAGGCGGTAGTCAGATAATACGGGAATTTATGCCGAAGATCAAATTGTTCTGTTTTCCCTTTGCCGGAGGGAACTCCTTTTCCTATCGCATCTTTGAACCTTATGTGGGTACCTTATCCGAAATGGAGGTGATAGAATATCCCGGCAGGGGTACCAGGTCGAGAGAGGCCTGTATAAGAGACATGTCCGGGTTGGTACAGGATCTGATCGCCCGTTATTTTACTTCCTTTTGTGATGGGACATATGCTTTTTATGGACACAGCCTGGGAGCGATCGTCGCATTTGCCATGATAAGGAAAATGCGCGCTGAAGGATGCGCTTTACCAATACACCTGGTGGTGACTGGCGCCGGGGGGCCTGCCGGAAGATCAGAGATCCGGCGCCACCGGCATCTTATGAATAAAGAGGATTTTTTGAAGGAGATCAAAGACCTGGAAGGCTGCCCGGAAGAGATCCTGGAGAATGATGAGCTCCTGGACTATTTTGAACCCATCCTACGTTCGGATTTTCAATTATCGGAAACTTTCGACTACCAGCAAGATCATCCATTGACGCTTCCCATCACTGTCATAACAGGTGCGCTGGAATCGATACCTGAAGAGGACATACACCTGTGGCAAAAAGAAACCTTGCGGCCCGTTGAGTTCATTAAAATGCCCGGGAAGCATTTTTTCATCAACGACGATCCTGGCCAGGTCATGGATGTCATAAACAAGAAGCTACTCTCTCATACCAAAATCCTTCATTTATGAGCAATATCTTATATTACCTGAAGCCGAATGTAGTATTCGAGCCATTGGTCGATAAATGGTACGCCTGGAGCCACCTGATCTCGCCTGCTACCACGGCCATGAATGTTGTAGGAAGGCATCTCAGTATTATGGACTCCTATATCATGGCGCCTTCTATTCATGCCGAGGCGGTAAAAAATCCACAAATGCGCGGAGGTCCTTTTATGGATCTTGGGGGCGGCAGGGTCAAAGAGGTAGAGGAATTGCGCGAAGAGACCTTAAGGAGGCGGGCGCACCTGGTAGCGTTTGAAAAGGCAGTAAAGGCGCTGGACAAAATGCTGGCGGCCAATGCAAATGGCGAAGGGCTCGAAACGCTGTATGAGAAGGTTCCGGATCTTCTGAAGGGATATGTAGAGCTGTTTTACGACCGGAATAATAACCCGGCCTTCCGGTTTTTCGAATCCTTGCTTTACAAAAGTAAATATTATGATAAGTCCTGCCAGAGTATGGCTTTTTGGATCACCGATAATGATCACAGGCCTTTTTGTCTGAGCACACCCAGATTGGAGGCGGAGAATGTTCTGCATCTCCAACTGCCGTTCGATCATCCCGGTATCGACGAGCTTGCCAGGATGAAGCGCAATCCTCAGCCTCTGGGATATATAAAGGCGCTTTTAGGAATATCTAAATCGCAGGAGAGCTTGTTTGAAAGTTTCTTTTCGGAGGAAGGGCCGGGCGCTTATAAGAAGTATGAAGGTGACAAGATCAGGATGAGGTATTTCGGTCATGCATGTATCCTGGTGGAAACGAGGGGGATCAGTATACTGGTTGATCCTCTTATCAGTTATTATGGATATCATTCCGATGTGGAGCATTTTTCCGATTTTGACCTGCCTGACGTCATCGATTATGTGATGATCACGCATAATCACCAGGACCATATTTTGCTGGAGACCTTGCTCCCATTACGTCATAAAGTAAAGAATATACTCGTGCCCCGGTCGAGAGGGGGGAGGCTGGAAGACCCCGAGCTAAAAGCCATGTTCAATAATGCGGGGTTCAACAATGTCGTTGAAATTGACGAGATGGAGTCCTGTTTCTTTGCCGATGATACTACGATCACCGGCATACCTTTTACCGGAGAACATAGCGATCTTAATATTTTATCCAAGTCGTGTTACCTGGTGAAAATAGCGGATTTCAAGTTGCTTTTCATGGCGGATTCGAGGGTTTTGGAACCTGCTTTATATCGCTATATTCATGAAGAAACGGGTGATGTGGACGTCTTGTTCCTTGGAATGGAGTGCGATGGGGCGCCCTTGACCTGGTTATATGGTCCATTGATGACGAAGAAATTGTCGCGGCAACAGGATTTTTCAAGACGGTTGAGCGGATCGGATTGTCTGAAGGGGATGGCCCTGGTGGATATTTTCAATCCCCGCGAAGTATATGTGTATGCGATGGGAATGGAGCCGTGGCTGGAATTCATCAGCAGTATAAAATATACAGACGAATCGAATCCGATCATACAATCCAATCGCCTGGTAGAGCTTTGCCGGCAGAAAGGATTGATTGCTGAGCGTCTTTATGGTGAAAAGGAACTTCTCTATGAAAGAAAAGCCGATGTTGTCAGTTGAGCGTATCATCCAGCGTGCATTATCTGCGGATATTGAATTCATACAGGAAGGGGATATGCTCAGGCTTAAGATCCCCCGGGAAAAGGGTATTGATGAGGAACTGTTGGACCTTATCAGGGAGAATAAGGAAGCGATCAAATCCTATTTAAGGAAGCATCCCGTGGAGATCAGGGCCAGGAAGATCCCTGCCCGGTCGGGCCACGGGGGCCTTGTGCCGTTGAGTTTCAGCCAGGAGCGGCTGTGGTTCATTCACGAGGTGGAAGGCAGTTTGGCCTACCACATTCCCTGGGTCTTCCGGTTGGAAGGGCAGCTGGATGTAGAGGTCCTGTCAGCTTCGCTGCGGCAGGTGCTGGCCCGTCATGAGATACTTCGTTCGGTGATCGTGGAGCAGGAGGGCAGGGGTTACCAGCAGGTGCAGGAGCTGGGTGACTGGCAGCTGGCCTATGAAGCGGAGCGTTGGATGGGTTGTGCCAGGGAGGCGATGCAAGCGGAGCTGGACCTTTGGCTGCATCGGCCGTTTGATCTGTCGGCTGAGTGGCCGTTGCGGGTGCGGGTGCTGCGGCTGGGTGAAGCAGAACATTTATTTGCAGGAGTATTACATCATATCGCCGGGGATGGCTGGTCGGTGGGAGTGCTGGTGCGGGAGCTAACCCACGGATATCGTAACGGGCCGGCGTTGCCGGGACCGGCTATACAATATGGCGACTATGCCATCTGGCAGCGGGAGGAAGCGCAACAGGCGGCACTTGAGCAGCAGCTTGACTACTGGAAGCGGCAGCTCTCGGGACTTGAGGTGCTGGAATTGCCGGCGGATCGGCCCCGGCCGATGCAGGCCAGTAGAAAGGGTGGGTTAGTGAGACGCGGGGTGGATGCCGGGTTGCTGAAAGAGCTGAAGCAGTTGTCAGAACGGCAGGAAGCTACGTTATTCATGACGTTGCTTGCCGTGTGGAAGATCTTGTTATGGCGCTACAGCGGTCAACGGGATATTGCCGTAGGTAGTCCGGTGGCCGGCCGCGAACATGCCGAGCTGGAAGAGCTGATCGGATTTTTCGTCAATACGCTGGTCCTTCGGAGCCGGTTGGAGGGAGAGTGGTCATTCGAGCGACTGCTCGAAGAGGTGAAAGAGGTTGCCTTATCGGCCTATGCCCATCAGCAGGTGTCTTTCGATCGGGTCGTGGAGGCGGTGGGTGTCAGTCGTGATCCGGGTCGTACGCCATTGTTCCAGGTGATGTTCGTGTTGCAAAATACTCCTGTGACATCAATGTTAGAATTTGGCGGTGTCAGGTTGTTCGAGGAGTTACCTGAGGTTGTGGCTTCGAAATTTGATCTGGCATTAAATGTCACGGAGAACATAGAGGGGCTCTTATTGCAGTTGGAATACAGCAGGGATTTGTTCGAGGGTGCCCGGATGGAGAGGATGCTGGAACATTATATAAGGTTATTGCAGGAAGTGGTGAGGGTGCCGGCCTTACCGATCGCTGATTTGGATATGTTGGGTGAGCGGGAGCGGCAGCGGTTGCTGACGTGGTCACAAGGTCCGCGGGCAGCTTATCCGCTGGACCGGACCGTAGTGGAGCTGCTCCGCGAGCAGGCCCTGCGTAGCCCGGGGGCCGTGGCGGTGGTTTTTGAGCACGAACATCTAAGTTATGCGGAGCTGGAAGGCCGTAGTAACCAACTGGCACATTACCTGCAGCGGAGGGGCGTGCGTGAAGAATGCCTGGTGGCTATCTGTATAGAACGGTCAATGGGAATGGTGCTTGGTATTCTGGGTATTTTGAAGGCTGGCGGAGCCTATGTACCAGTAGATCCTGCCTATCCGCCCGAACGGATCAGCTATATGCTATTGGATACGGACAGTCGATGGGTCCTGACGGACAATGCGTCACGAGGGCGTTTGCCGGAACTACCTGGGGTGCAGGTGGTGGTATGGGAAGAACTGGCGGCAATGATCGAAGCGGAAGTCGCTACGCCGGTGTCCACGCAGCTAAGCGCTGGTTCTCTCGCCTATGTGATCTATACTTCCGGGTCGACAGGCCGTCCCAAGGGCGTCATGGTTGAGCACCGTGGCCTGGTCAATCTCGCTTATTCGCAGAAAGAGCCGCTTCAATTACATCCGGGAATACATGTCCTGCAATTTGCCTCGCTGGGCTTCGATGCTTCCTGTTATGAGCTATTCTGCACGCTGCTGGCGGGCGGGCGGCTGGTGCTGGCCCGGAGGGAGCAATTAATGACCATGGAAGGGTTACGAAAACTATTGACAGATGAGCATATAGAGCTGGCGACGTTACCGCCCAGTTATCAGTCGGCGGTCGGGGAAGAAGTGTCGGGGCTGCGCACGATCGTTTCAGCCGGAGAGGCGCTGAACAGGGAATGGGCCGAAGCCTTTCAGGCCAGGGGTATCCGGGTCGTGAATGCCTATGGGCCTACGGAGAATACGGTGTGTGCGACCGTTGCGGTATCTCCGCTGTTGGAAGAGGGGCGTGTTACGATTGGTAAACCGATCGACAATGTTTGTGTCTACATCCTGGATGAAGCCGGCCAATTGTCGCCGGAGGGCGTGGCCGGGGAACTTTATATTGGTGGCGTGCAGGTAGCGCGGGGCTATTGGGCCCGGGAAGAGCTGACATCAGAGAGGTTCGTCGCCGACCCGTTCGGAGGAGCCGGACGGCTTTACCGCACGGGTGACCGTTGCCGCTGGCTGGCGGATGGGAATATCGAATACCTGGGACGGATGGACGAGCAGGTGAAGATCCGGGGTTACCGGATTGAACCGGGCGAGGTGGAAAGCGTGCTCAGCGGGGCAGCGGGCGTGAAGGCGGCGGCCGTGGTTGTCCGCGAAGATCGCAGCGGTGGCAGGCGGCTGGTGGGGTATGTGGTAATGGAAGGGACGTTCGATCGGGAAGCCGTGCTAACCTGGCTGCGTGGCCGGTTGCCGGAGTACATGGTGCCGGCGCAGCTGGTGGAGCTGGAGGCGTTGCCGCTGACCGCCAGTGGGAAAGTGGACAGGAAGGTGCTGCCAGAACCGGAATACACGGGTGGGGTGGATTATGAAGGGCCGCGGAATGCGATGGAGATGGCATTGGCGGAGGTATGGCAGGAGCTTTTGGGCATACAACGGGTAGGGATACATGATAATTTTTTTGCGCTGGGTGGTCATTCCCTGCTGGCGATGCGGTTGGTCTCGGCGATCCGCCGGCGGCTGGGTCGGGAGGTGGCGGTACGCGACCTCTTTCAGTATCCGACAGTGGCGGGTCAATCGGCCCTGCTGGGTGCGGGTGGAGGAAAAGAGGCTTCGCCGCCCCTGAAGCGGCGGGAACATACGGGGCCGGCGCCGTTGAGCTTCAGCCAGCAGCGCCTGTGGTTCATCCACCAGCTGGAGGGCAGCGTGGCTTATCATATACCATGGGTCTTCCGGGTGGAAGGACGGTTGGAAGTCGAAACCTTGTCTGCTTCCCTGCGGCAAGTGATAAGGCGTCATGAAGTGCTGCGTTCGGTGATCGTGGAGAAGGATGGCCTGGGTTACCAGCAGGTGCAGGAGTTGGGCGACTGGCTGCCGGACTACGAAGCAGAACGTTGGATGGGGTGCAGTGAGCAGTCTGTGCGGGCAGAGCTGGAGCGATGGCTGCAGCTGCCCTTTGATCTGTCGTGCGAGTGGCCGTTGCGGGTGCGGGTGTTGCGGCTGGGAGAAGAACAATATTTACTTGCAGGCGTGTTGCATCATATTGCCGGGGACGGCTGGTCGGTGGGTGTGCTGGAAAGGGAGCTGATCCATGGATACGGGGGCCTGCCGGCATTGCCGGGGCCGGCCCTGCAATATAGTGACTATGCGTTCTGGCAGCGGGAGGAAGCGCAGCGGGCAGCATTGGAGCAGCAGCTGGACTACTGGAAGCAGCAGCTTGCGGGACTGGAGGTGCTGGAGCTGCCAACGGATCATCCCCGGCCGGCGCAGGCCTCCGGACGGGGTGGGTTGGTAGAGTGCCGGGCGGACGCAGGTCTGCTGAGGGAATTAAAGCAGTTGTCGGAACGGCAGGGCGCAACGCTGTTCATGACGTTGCTGGCGGTATGGAAGATCGTCCTATGGCGATACAGCGGTCAAAAGGACATTGCCGTAGGTACTCCCGTGGCGGGTCGCGTGCATGCGGAGCTGGAAGCGCTCATCGGTTTTTTTATCAATACAGTGGTGCTGCGGAGCCAGCTGGAAGGGGAGTGGACGTTTCAACGATTACTGGCAGAGGTCAAAGAAATGACCTTGTCGGCTTTTGCGAATCAGCAGGCGCCTTTCGACCGGGTCGTGGAGGCTACGGGCGTCAGCCGTGACCTGGGGTCTACCCCTTTGTTCCAGGTGCTATTCGTGCTGCAGAACACGCCGGAGACAAGTAATTTTGAACTTGGCGGGGCCAGGCTGCACGAGGAGACGCCCAGAGGGGTGTCTTCGAAGTTCGACCTGACGTTGAACATTTCGGAAGGAGTAGAAGGGTTGTCGTTTCAGCTGGTATATAGTCTGGATCTGTTGGAAAGGGAGCGGATAGAGCGGATGTTGGAGCATTATCTGCGATTACTGCAGGCCGTGGTTTTGGCTCCAGCCTTGCCGATCGCCGGGCTGGAGATGCTGGGTGAAGAAGAGCGGCAGCAGCTGTTATCGTGGTCGCAGGCCCCGTCCAGGGTCTACCCGCTGCACCGGACGGTGGTGGACCTGTTCCGGGAGCAGGCGCTACGAACTCCCGACGCCGTAGCCGTGGTCTTTGAACAGGAACAGCTCAGCTATGCAGAGCTGGACGCCCGCTCCAATCAACTGGGACATTATCTGCGGAGCCTGGGTGTGCGGGAAGAGTCCCTTGTCCTGATCTCTGCCAAACGATCGCTGGAAGTGATCATCGGCATCCTTGGTATCCTCAAAGCCGGCGCCGCATTCATCCCTGTTGACCCGGCCTACCCGGCAGACAGGATATCCTACATGCTCGCCGATGCCAACTGCAGTCTCTTTCTCGTGGATAAAGAGCTTAAGACAAAACTATCTCCCATCACCGGGTCGTCGGTCCAACTTATAGATCTGGCCAAGGACTGGGCACAAATAGAAAAAAATTATCCTGTCGATATGCCGGGGCTGGATTACAGCCACCCCCAAGGACTGGTCTACATCATCTACACTTCGGGCTCCACTGGCAATCCCAAAGGCGTCATGATCGAACATCGATCGTTGGTGGACCATGTTTATGGCATAATCGAAAGCGCTGGTCTCAGCAAGAGCCGATCCTTTGCCATTATCGCCTCCCTGTCTGCCGACGCCGTCCATTCCATCATATTCCCCGGTTTTATTTTGGGAGGAAAGGTGCACATCCTCTCCGATGAGCTTGTGCCGGACGGATATCTCGTAGGCCGTTATCTAGCCAAACATGCCATCGATTGTATAAAAATAGTTCCCAGCTTGTGGCTATCCTATTGGGACGGAGCAACGGTACCCTTACCGCTGAAAACGCTTATATTCGGGGGTGAGGCCCTCCCAACGCGGGTCTTACAAATCCTTGCCGATCTTGCTTATACAGGCATGGCCTACAATCACTATGGTCCAACGGAAGCCACTGTAGGCGTCAGCATCCATCAACTGGATCGCCACAGGACCTACACCAGCATTCCCATTGGGAAGCCCTTCTCCAACACCCAGTTATATATCGTGGATGAACACCATCATCTTTGCCCCGCAGGGGTGCCGGGAGAATTGTATATCGGCGGAGACGGCATTGCCAGGGGATATCTGAACCAGCCTGATCTGACCGCCCAAAAATTTATTTCCGACCCCTTTCAGCCCCGGCGAAATAATAAGCTCTACAGAACAGGGGATAAAGTCAGATGGGCAAAGGATGGAAATATTGAATACATCGGCCGGCTCGATCAACAGATCAAGATCCGGGGGCACCGGATCGAGCTGGGTGAAATAGAAAGCGTGCTGGGCAGCGCAGAAGGTGTGAAGGCGGCGGCAGTTGCAGTGCGGGAAGGCCGTGGAGGCGACAGGCGGCTGGTGGGGTATGTGGTTGTGGAAGGAAGGCTCGACCGGGAAAGGATAATGGCCTATCTGCGGAGCCGTTTACCGGAGCAAATGATGCCTGCACAACTGGTCGGACTGGAAAGTCTGCCGTTGCTGCCAAATGGAAAACTGGATAAAAAAAGATTACCGGAGGTCGATCTGATGTCATCGACAGAAAACATCCAGGAACCGAGAACGGCGCATGAGGCTATACTATTGCAAATTTGGAAAGAAGTGCTGGGTGTGGAGAAGATAGGGATTTACAGCAATTTCTTCGAAATGGGCGGGGACTCAATTATGACCATACAGGTTGTCAGCAGGGCAAGAAGGGCAGGACTTACTTTGCAGCCCAGAGATCTGTTCCTGTATCAGCAAGTGGCCGATCTTGCCCTGAAAGTAGCAGAAAGAAGAAATACTGCTCCGCGGGGCGAACAGGGGATGTTGAATGGCAGTTGCGGTTTGCTGCCGGCTCAGCAACGATTTTTTTCTCTTCAGGGCCTACATGAGGAGTCTCATTATAATCAAAGTATCCTGGTGCATGTAAACAAGGATATCACCATCACGGAATGGCAGGAAGTGCTGGATGCAATGGTGCACTACCATGACAGTCTCCGGTTCACCTATCGGAAAGATGTCTCTGGCTGGAGGCAGGAGTATGGCGCTGTAAAAGTTCAACTGGAGATCGAAGACCTTCGTTGCGCGGATGAAAATACAATACCTGCATTGATCGATGCATGCGGGCATCATTATCAGCGTAGCCTGAGTATAGATCAGGGACAGCTGGCAAGGTTCGTTTTGATCCGCATGCCTTTATCAATAGAATTCGACAGGCTGTTGATCGTAATTCATCATCTTGCCATCGACGGAGTATCATGGCGTATATTAACGGAAGATATAGAGGCTGCCCTTTCGATGGTGAAAAACGGCAAGGACATTTCATTAGGGATAAAAGAGATCTCTTGCAGACAGTGGTATGACATATTGATAAGATATGCCGGCAGCGAACGTCTGTTGTCGCAGAAAAAATACTGGGAAGAGGTAGTCAGGAACTATAGTCCGTTGCCGGTGAATATAGGCTATGAGGGACCAATAGCGAGGGGAGATCTCGATGAATATGTGGTGCATCTGGATAAGCAACTGACCCATTTGTTGCTGACAGAAACAGGAGAGGCGTTTCACACAGAGGTGAATGATCTGTTGTTGGCGGCCATCGCCAGCGTGTTGACGGAATGGAAAGGAAGTGATAAAATGGTCATTGGCATAGAAAGCCATGGTAGAGAATCTATTTCGGCCGGTGACGATCTGAGCAGGACCACCGGCTGGTTTACTTCCCTTTATCCGATGTTGTTGTGCGTACCCGCATCGGGGCTGGAAGAAGAGTTGATCAAAAGTATCAAAGAGCAGCGTAGAAATGTTCCTGATAAAGGACTTGGATTTGGCGTTTTGAAATATCTGGTTAAGGAGGCCTTGCTTCAGGCTGACGAGCCGTGGGATGTCGTGTATAACTACCTTGGACAAGCCGACAATATTGTCAGACAGGATGGCTATCTGGTCAAAGCGGAGGAAGCGCCGGGTCCGGAGGCCGGTTCAACGTTCCCCATTGGACATAAAGTGGAGATATCCTGTATGGTCGCTGGTGACAGACTGCTCGTCAAGTGGATGTTCAGCCAGAGACATTTTTATCGAAAGACCATCGAGACGGTGGCGAAAGCATTTGTCAGGATCTTACAGAAGCTTGTGATGTGCTGTCTGGAACAAAAAAAATACAGAAGCGTTCTTACTCCTTCCGATTGTGGACTTTCGCAGGAGATCGGATATAGAGAATGGGATCTATTTATTGCACAGGTGGAAAATAAAGCATCCGGCAACAGCAGGGTGGAGGGAATGTGCAGGCTGAGCAGTCTTCAACATGGGCTATTATTCCACATACTGTATAATGCGGGTTCCGGAGCCTATGTGGAACAATTGAGCCTCGATCTGAAGGGGCTGGATCTGGAGTGTTTTATAAAAAGCTGGCGTCACCTGTTCAAAAAGCACAGTGTTTTAAGAAGCGCATTTTATCTGTATGAATTTTCCGTTCCGGTCCAATGTGTTTATGCTGAGGTTCCACTTCCATTGAAATTGATCGGTGGCCAGCCGGAGAAAGGCTCGGAACAGACTGTCAGATTGCAGGATTTCGATCTGGAGGAAGCTCCGTTGATGCGCATTGAACTCCTGCACATAGAAAGCGATTGCTACAGGATGGTGTGGACTTATCACCACCTGATCATGGATGGTTGGTCGAGGTTTGTCATAGTCAAGGAGATATTCGAGGCCTATCGCTTATTTCTGGCAGGGATAGTTCCCGAATTGGGCAAAGTTGATAACTATTCGGACTATATCCGCTACCTGGAGCTAAAAGATAAAGAACGGGAAAAGAATTTTTGGATGAGCTATATGGCGGGAGTAGTGTCTTCGACCCTTTTGCCTTTCATTCCCGATAGTGTTGACCGGAACAGGCAGGTAGAAGGCCATAAAGAAGAGGTATGGAGCGTGAATCCTGGACTTACCGATCGGGTCGATAGACTTTCACAGCGGCTGCACGTCACCATAAATACGATCATGCAGGGGGTATGGGCCTACTTATTATTCCGGTATTCCGGAAATTCTGCTGTGGTCTTTGGAGTGACTGTTTCCGGAAGGCCTGGTGATCTTGCGGAAGTGGAGCATCGTGTGGGAATGTATATCAACACTCTGCCTGCCAGGATATTTATCCGGGAAGAAGAGCCGATCGCCAGTTGGCTGAGAACGATACAGGACGAGCAGCAGGATTGCGGGGAATTCCAATACAGTTCGCTCGCCGATATACAAAGATGGATGGGATTGCCCACAGACCTGTTCGACACGATCCTCGTCTTTCAAAATTTCCCTGTGTGGGAAAACCTGTCCCCTATGGACAAATTGCAAGTGAGCAATATCCGGGAATACGAGCGGACATCCAATTATCCTCTTTCCGTAAGGATCACATGGGGGGAGGAAGCTGATATCCGATTTATTTACAAGGAGAACCTATTGGACAGTGGATATGTGAACAATATCCGTACTTATTTTGAGCAGGTACTTATCCGAATGGTCGACGCGGAAGAGTTGCCATTAAAGCATCTTGAAGATGCCGGAGAAAACCATCCTGAAAAAGATACAACAGACAGCGAAGATCTGTTCGATTTTACCGCGGAATTTTCGCCGGTCGACCAGTAACTCATCTTGGAAGTTATTTTCAAAATTTATTTATGGACGTTATTTCGTTACAGGATCAGCTCCTGCTGACAAGCGGTGAGTATTTAATAAGCAGGGACTATTGGACGGAGCGGTTAAAAAATATCTCCGGGCAAAATAACCCGGACCTTTTCAGGCCCCGTGCCGGACGTAAGTCCGGGACGAATGTTACATTCTCATTACAAAAACATCTTGTTGAACGATTATTGGCGGTGAGCAGGCAAAATCCTCTGAGTATTTATACTTTTATCTTAACTGTCTATGGTGTGTTGATCCATAAATACGCCAACACTACGGTTGTGCCAGTGTTTATGCCCGGATCCAACAATGATCTTCCTGGCGGGAGAGGTACTGATCAGCTTTTACCTGTTATCATCGAGGTCGACGGTCAACTTTCTTTCAAGAAACTGTTGCTGAACGTGACAGAGCAGGTTGTTCATGCCAGGGAACATCAGCGTTATCCCCTGGAAAAGATCTATGAGCTACTTGGGATAGAAGCGGCCCGTAATATCGGAGAAACGGTGATCATATGTAACGGTATACATACCTATCAGCCGCCAGCCGTTCAGGAATTTCCGCTTTCCGTGACGATCGACATTGGTAAAGGGGAGATCTTTTTCAACATCAGTTTCCTGGAGGAGCAGGCTTTTTCAGCGGGGCGTTTTTTTATGCATTGGCAGGCTATTCTTTCCCAGGGTTTGCTGGACCTTACGAAGAGCATTTCGGATTTTACCCTTATAGACGAAGAGGAAAGGGCGCAATTGTTGTCAAGGTCGCAGGGCCCGCAGGCGGCTTATCCGCCGGATCGGACAGTGGTGGATCTGTTCCGGGAGCAGGCGCTGCGTCATCCTGAGAACGTGGCCATCGTCTTTGATCAGGAGCAGCTGAGCTATGCGGAGCTGGAGGCCCGTTCGAACCAGTTGGGGCATTACCTGCAGCGGCTGGGGGTGCGTGAGGAAAGTCTTGTGGCTATCTGTGTAGAACGGTCGTTGAACATGGTGCCGGGTATACTGGGTATTCTGAAGGCCGGCGGCGCCTATGTGCCGGTGGATCCGGCCTATCCGCAGGAACGGATCGCCTATATGCTGTCGGATACAGGCAGCCGATGGCTGCTCACCGATGTGGTGTCGCGTAAGCGGCTGCCGGAACTGCCTGGTGTGCAGGTGGTGGTATTGGAAGAGGAGTGGGATGTGATCGGAGCGGAAGCCGCTATACCGCCTTCAACACAGCTGCGGGCCGATCATCTCGCTTATGTGATCTATACCTCTGGTTCGACGGGGCAACCGAAAGGGGTACTCATCGAGCATCGGAATGTAGTACGGCTGTTCAAGACCAACAAACCAATTTATGATTTCACCGAGAAGGATGTGTGGACGATGTTCCATTCATTTTGTTTCGATTTTTCGGTGTGGGAGATGTTCGGAGCCTTGTTTTTTGGAGGCCGGCTGGTCATCGTTCCTAAAGTGGTGTCGCAGGACGCAGGACAGTTCTCAACCTTATTGAGCAGGGAAGGAGTGACAGTATTGAACCAAACTCCCTCCGCTTTTTATGTATTGCAGGATCAGGTATGTGGGAATGGGCAAGAAGGGATCGTGGTGAGGTATTTGATATTCGGCGGGGAGGCGCTGAATCCAATGAAGGTAAGCAAGTGGAAAGAGCGATACGGGGGATGCCGCCTGATCAATATGTATGGTATTACGGAAACAACGGTGCATGTAAGCTACCAGGAGATAGGAGAGGAGGAAGTGAAGAGCAGCCGGAGTATTATAGGAAAAGCGATCCCGACGCTCTGGTGGTACATTCTGGATAAGCACGGCGGGTTCTGTCCCATCGGCGTACCCGGAGAGTTATATGTAGGAGGGGAGGGAGTAGGCCGTGGTTATCTGAACAGGCAAGAGCTGACAAGGAAAAAATTTATAGCGGATCCCTATCGGGAAGGCGGACGGTTATACAGGACGGGGGACCGATGCCAGTGGCTGGCGGATGGGAATATCGAGTACCTGGGTCGACTGGACGAGCAGGTGAAGATCCGGGGCTACCGGATCGAATTAGGGGAGATCGAGAGTGTGTTGAACGGGGCAGCGGGTGTGAAGTCCGCAGTGGTGGTTGTCCATGAAGATCGCGGAAATAACAAACGGCTGGTAGGGTATGTGGTGCTGGAAAACGGGGTCGACCGTAAAGAGGTGTTAGCCTATGCGCAGAGCCGGTTACCGGAGTACATGGTGCCTTCACAGCTGGTGGCGCTGGAGGTGTTGCCGCTGACCTCCACCGGGAAGGTGAACCGGAAGGCTTTGCCGGAACCGGAGCAGGAAAGCGCAGCTATCTATGAAGGGCCGCGGGATGCAATGGAGGTGGCGCTGGTGGGACTGTGGCAGGAGCTATTGGGTGTACAACAGGTAGGTATACATGATAATTTCTTCGCACTGGGTGGCCATTCGCTGCTGGCGATGCGGCTGGTGGCGGCTATCCGCCGGCAGCTGGACCGGGAAGTGGCGGTGCGGGATATCTTCCTGCATTCGACGGTGGCGGAACAATCCGTCCTGC
>Ga0070665_100000896_pt1 | contig 38200 bp, 34 predicted proteins | sample KBSS13metaG_FD_65862 | JGI IMG/M metagenome (GOLD analysis project Ga0070665, IMG submission 65862) | Switchgrass rhizosphere microbial communities from Kellogg Biological Station, Michigan, USA - KBS S1-3 metaG | ecosystem: Host-associated > Plants > Roots > Rhizosphere > Soil ... | reverse complement strand
CGGTTCCGCCATGTCGCGACCTTGCAGCGCCTCGCACCCCACCGTCCCAGCTCCGGAGACGAGCGCGGATCCGGGTCGACGGCGATGTTTCAGCGCCTTGTCAGTGACGATACCACAGCGTCACGGATGCGACGTGGTTCATGCGGGTGCGGCCGGCGGGCTGGTTGATGGTCTGGTTGAGATAGCCCAGCTCCACGGTCGAGGCGCCGCGCAGGCCGATTTCGGTGCCGACGAACGTGCGCAGCTGGTCAAACCCGCTCTTCGCCCCCCAGTCGGTGTCGTTAAGGGCGAGGAATGCCTCGCTCCAGACGAGTGCGTTCACCGCGTCGCTGCCGGGCTTGAGCGCGTGCTCGTAGCGCAGCATCTCGCGCAGGCGCCAGCCCACGTCGCGCCCGTTGCTGCGCCAGCGCTGTTCGAGCCGCGTGCGCGAGCTGAGTTCGCCGCCGAGCGGTTTGCCGAGCGCGAGGCTGAGCTGCTGGAAACTGCGTTCCTCGTTGATGTCGCGCCCGCCCTCGATCGGCACGGCGACATGCGCGTAGCCTTGGTAGACCGTCACCGCGGGAGACAGCCGCCAGCCCACCGCGCCGCGCAGCAGCAGCTGGTCGATGCGCGAGACGCCGTCACCAATGCGCGGCTGCAGCTCGGCGAAGTAGACGAGATCGCCCGACAGGCTGCCGGTCGCGGTCAGGTTGATCCATGCCTGCTCGTCGTGCGTGGTCTCCGCCTGGGCGGAGGCGACCGGCATCACGAAAGCGGCGGCGGCCATCGCCAGTGGGGCAAGCGCGATCCGGGGACGTGGGTTCATCGGCGCCGATTATGGCCCGCACGTGTGCGACGGCTTGCCGCTTCGTCAGTTTATGTTGCTAGGCGCTATCGGCAGAAGGTGGCGCCATCGGCCTCGAGGTGGAAGTGGTTGCGGTGCGCCTCGTTGTAGGCCGGGCCGAGCGTCGTGCCGAAGCGCTTGCAGGCGCTGTCGTGGACCACGCGCAGGAACTGGCGCTCCGCCGGGGTGCCGCCGTTCCAGTCGTCGAGCACGGTGATGCGTCGGCCGTCTTCGAGCACGAAGCCCGAGACGTCGATGGCGTTCGCGCTGGCATGGCCCGAGAGGCGGCTGGTGCCGGCCACGGTGCGGCACGAATAGCTGCCGAAGGTTTCGATGCGAATGACGCCGGCTCCCAGGATCTGGCGCGCCGCCCGGTCCACGCCGAATCGCGCCCAGCCGGCGAACTCGTTGGCCAGGTTGCAGGTCACCGGACCGGAGTTGGCAAGCGCGAGGTAGGTCGTGTCGCTGCGCAAGCTGGCGAGCTGGACGGTGCCGACGGTGCTGCATCCGCCGCCGAAGTAGCGGTCGGGCAGCGGCGTGAAGCTCGCCTGGGTGACGCCGAGCTGCGCCAGGCACTGGCGTGCCTGGGGACGCGGCGTGATCACCGCTGTCGATCGCCGCACCGGCTCACGCCGAGTGACTTGCGGGATGTCGACGCATCCGCTCAGCAAAGCCAACAGGGGCAGCAGGACTACCGCGTACCGCATGCTTGGGTATATTCCCGAATAAGGTTTATTCCGAGTTAACCGGGACTTGCCGACCCATCTTAGGAGATCGGCGAAGCCGGTGCGATGCGCCCGCCGACGAGAGCCGGGGATATCTCGCTTGACTTGGCGGCCCACGCCACTAGTGCCGCCGCCGGGCCACGCGGTCCCAACGCCGCGCGTGCTCTCTGCAAGGAGAGACTACATTGACTGAGCATGCCAAGCCGTCGGCCAAGCCGGCGCGTCCGTACTTTTCCTCGGGTCCCTGCGCCAAGCCGCCCGGATACGCACCCGAGAAACTCGCAACAGAATCGCTGGGCCGTTCGCACCGCGCGAAGATCGGCAAGACGCGCCTTCAGTACAGCATCGACCTGATGCGCGAAGTGCTGCAGCTGCCCGACACGCACCGCATCGGCATCGTGCCGGGTTCCGACACCGGCGCCTTCGAGATGGCGATGTGGACGATGCTGGGCGCGCGCCCGGTTACCACGCTGGCCTGGGAAAGCTTCGGCGAGGGCTGGGTGACCGACGCGGTCAAGCAGCTCAAGATCGATCCCACCGTGATCCGCGCCGACTACGGCCAGCTGCCCGACCTGGGCCAGGTCGACTGGTCCAACGACGTGCTGTTCACCTGGAACGGCACCACCTCGGGCGTGCGCGTTCCCAACGCCGACTGGATCGCCGCGGACCGCGAGGGCCTGTCCTTCGCCGACGCCACCAGCGCCGTGTTCGCCTATGACATCGACTGGTCGAAGATCGACGTCGCCACCTTCTCCTGGCAGAAGGTGCTGGGCGGCGAGGGCGGCCATGGCGTGCTGATCCTGGGCCCCCGCGCGGTTGAGCGGCTGGAGAGCTACACCCCCGCCTGGCCGCTGCCCAAGGTCTTCCGCCTCGTCTCCAAGGGCAAGCTTGCGGAAGGCGTGTTCAAGGGCGAGACGATCAACACGCCCTCGATGCTGGCGGTCGAAGACGTGATCTTCGCGCTGGAGTGGGCCAAGTCGCTGGGCGGCCTGTCCGGCCTGAAGGCGCGATCGGACGCCAACGCCGCCGCGCTCGACAAGATCGTCGCCGAGCGTGACTGGCTGGGCCATCTCGCGACCGACGAAGCGAGCCGGTCGAAGACTTCGGTCTGCCTGACCGTCGAAGGCGCCGATGCCGACTTCATCAAGGCCTTCGCTGGCCTGCTGGAGAAGGAAGGCGCGGCTTACGACATCGCCGGCTATCGCGACGCTCCCCCGGGTCTGCGCATCTGGTGCGGCGCCACCGTCGAGACCGCCGACATCGAGGCGCTCGGGCCGTGGCTCGACTGGGCCTATGCGACCGTGAAGGCGGCCTGATTTCGCCATCGTCCCGGGCTCGACCCGGGACCGGTTCCGCCACGGCGCACCCTCTCAGCATGACGCAATCGACGCGAGCGTTCGCACGTTAGCTCGCGACATTTCCGAAACCGGACCCGGCTCAAGCCTGGGTCGACGGAAGGACCAGACCCATGACCAAGCCCAAAGTCCTCATTTCCGACAAGATGGACCCCAATGCCGCGCGCATCTTCGAAGAGCGCGGTTGCGACGTCGACGTCATCACCGGCGAGACGCCCGAGCAGCTGATCGCCCGCATCGGCCAGTACGACGGCCTCGCCATCCGCTCCTCGACCAAGGTGACCAAGGCGGTGCTCGACGCCGCAACGAATCTCAAGGTCGTCGGCCGCGCCGGCATCGGTGTCGACAACGTCGATATCCCGGCGGCTTCGGCCCAGGGCGTCGTCGTGATGAACACGCCGTTCGGCAACTCGATCACCACCGCCGAGCACGCGATCGCGCTGATGTTCGCACTCGCCCGCCAGCTGCCCGAAGCCAATGCCCAGACCCAGGCCGGCCTGTGGCCCAAGAACGGGTTCATGGGCGTGGAAGTCACCGGCAAGACGCTCGGCCTGATCGGCGCGGGCAACATCGGCTCGATCGTCGCCAGCCGCGCGCTGGGCCTCAAGATGAAGGTCGTCGCCTTCGATCCGTTCCTGACGCCCGAGCGTGCGGTGGAGATGGGCGTCGAGAAGGTCGACCTGGAGACGCTGCTGGCGCGGGCCGACTTCATCACCCTGCACACGCCGCTGACCGACCAGACGCGCAACATCCTTTCGGCCGAGAACCTTGCCAAGACCAAGAAGGGCGTGCGGATCATCAACTGCGCGCGTGGCGGCCTGGTGGACGAGGTGGCGCTGAAGGCCGGGCTCGACAGCGGCCACATCGCCGGCGCCGCGCTCGACGTGTTCCAGACTGAGCCGGCGAAGGATTCGCCGTTGTTCGGCACGCCGGGTTTCATCTGCACGCCGCACTTGGGCGCATCGACCACCGAGGCGCAAGTCAACGTGGCGCTGCAGGTGGCCGAGCAGATGGCGGACTTCCTGGTCAACGGCGGCGTCACCAACGCGCTCAACATGCCTTCGCTGAGCGCCGAGGAAGCGCCCAAGCTCAAGCCCTACATGGCGCTGGCCGAGAAGCTGGGTTCGCTGGTGGGCCAGCTGACGCGCGACTCGGTGCCGCGGATCTCGATCCACACCGAGGGTGCGGCGACCGAGCTCAACGGCAAGCCGATCACCGCCGCCGTGCTCGCCGGGTTCCTGCGGGTGCAGTCGGCCACGGTCAACATGGTCAACGCGCCGTTCATCGCCAAGGATCGCGGCCTGGAAGTGCGCGAGGTCAAGACCGAGCGCGAAGGCGACTACCACACGCTGGTGCGTGTCTCGGTGAAGACCTCCGAAGGTGAGCGCTCGGTCGCCGGGACGCTGTTCAACAACACCGAGGCCCGCCTCGTGGAGATGTTCGGCATCAAGGTGGAGGCCGATCTCACCGGCCACATGATGTACATCGTCAACGAGGACGCGCCCGGCTTCATCGGCCGCATCGGTACCCTGCTGGGCGAGAACGGCATCAACATCGGCACCTTCAACCTCGGTCGCCGCTCGGCCGGCGGCGAGGCGGTGCTGTTGCTCTCGGTCGACAGCGCGGTGCCCGCCGATGTGCTGGAGAAGGCCCAGCGCCTGCCGGGGGTGAAGATGGTGAAGGCGCTTTCGTTCTGAGTAGTCAGGCACGCCCGTCCGCCGGTCCGGCGAATGGGCGTGCTCGCTCAGGGCGTGCTCGCTCAGGGTGTGCTCGCTCAGGGTGTGCTCGCTCAGGGTGGGCTGCCTAGGCGGGCAGCGGGAACTCGGCATTGAGGCCGAGCCGCGCCTTCTCGCCGTCGCGGATCGCGCGGCGGATCAGCCGGAACTGGCTCAGCCGCTGCTTGCGCAGGGCCTTTACGAACAGGGTTCCTAGAAACAGCGTGCGATTGAGCCGATACCACAGGCCCTGCTGCCGCGCGGCGCGCGTATGGTCGAAGTAGCAGCGGTTGCGCAGGCTGTAGTAGACTTGGAAGCCCGTGCCCGAGCCCAGCATGCGGTCGAGGCCCGACTTCGGCTCGTTCTCGTCCCCCACATTCCAGGACGGAACGACGTCGGTCACCCGCGCGCTCGGCACCGGCTTGATCACGCCGCCATGGCGCAGGATGCGGCTGCTGTACTCGGTGTCGTCCGCATAGAGCACGAAGTCGGCGCGCGGCTCGCCGATGGTCTCGAACACTTGCGGCCGCGCCATGAAGCCGCCGTAGGGCGCGAAAGGCAGCGAGCGCGCCATGGCGGATTTTGGGCCGGTCTTTCGCTGGGGCAGCCTGCGGCGAATGTCGAAGGCGAGAAAGCTCCCGGGCTTGGCGATGTGCCGGTCCGACAAGTCGAGCGTATGCCCCTCCCGCTGCGCGACAACGCCGACGAGCTGGTGGCCGCCCGCTTCCTCCGCTGCGATCGCAGCGACCAGCGCCTCGCACGAGCCGGGGGAGGGGATCAGGTCGTCGTCCATCAGCCAGATGAACGTGTGTCGGGTGGCGAGCGCGGCGCGCAGCCCGGCGGTGAAGGCGGCGGCGGTGCCCATGTTCCTGACAAGCGGAATTTTCTTCACCGTGAAGGGCAGGTGATCGACCGCGACGTCGTCCAGCCAGGGCGTGCCGTTGCCGATCACCACGGCGTGGCGGATGGCCGGCACGTCGCGCAGCGAGGCCAGCATCGCCTCAAGCAGCTTCTGCCGCGAACCGTATGTGACGGTGACCAGGCAGACCGTGGCGGGATCGGTGCTCATCGACCGTCGGCATACCATCGCGCGGCGCCCACGCAGCCGCAGATGCAACCGTTTCCGAACAGACCGGGCGCCGTTTGTCCTTTCCCGTCACTTGCGATAGAGGCGCACCGCCGCTTTCCGGCACCCGCTGACCTGACTCACGAGGCCCTTTTGCCGATGCACGATACCGACCGCGATCTTCTGCCCGAGGGCCTGGGCGATCGTCTGCCGGAGCAGGCAGCCGCCGCGAGCCAGGTGCGGCGCGGCGCTCTCGATGTCTTCACCGCGCATGGCTACTTGCGGGTCGAGACGCCGACGATCGAGTTCGAGAAGTCGATGGCGAGCCGCATGGCCGGCGTGCAGCCGCGCCGGATGTTCCGCTTCGTCGATCCGGTCTCGCTGCGCACGCTGGCGCTGCGGTCCGACATCACCGTGCAGGTCGGCCGGATCGCGGCGACGAGCTTGGCGCAAAGGCCGCGCCCCTTGCGCCTGTGCTATGCCGGCCAGGTGCTGACGATCAAGGGCGATGGGCTCGATCCCGCGCGCGAGCGCCTGCAGCTGGGCGCCGAGCTGATCGGCAGCGACAGCGTGGCGGCCGCCGCCGAGGTGGTCGCGCTGGCGATCGAGGCGCTGGAGCGCGCGGGCGCGACCGGCATCTCGATCGACTTCACTTTGCCCGACCTGGTCGATGCGCTCGCGGTTGAGGCGCTGCCGCTCGCCTCCTCGCAGATCGAAGCGGTGCGCCGCGAGCTCGACGCCAAGGATGCGGGCGGACTCGTCGATGCCGGCGGCGCGGCCTACTTGCCGCTGCTCTATGCCGTCGGGCCGTTCGACCAGGCGATCGAGCGACTCGCCGCGTTCGACACCGGCGGCGCGCTCGCCAGCCGCATCCAGGGCTTGCGCGAGATCGCCGCTCGCACTGCCGGACGCGCGCGGGTGACGCTCGACCCGACCGAGCGCCACGGCTTCGAGTACCAGTCGTGGTTCGGGTTCATGATCTACGCGCAAGGCGTGCAGGGCGCGCTGGGGCGTGGCGGCACTTACCGCATTCTCGGCGCCGCGGCGGATGGCGAGCCGGCGACCGGCTTCTCGCTCTATCCGGACCGCCTGGTGGAGATGCTGGCGCAGGCTGGCGAGGAGATCGACAGCCTGTTCCTGCCGCTCGACCACGATCCGGAGATCGCGGCACGCCTCCGGGCGATCGGCTGGCGCACGGTCGCGGCCTTGTCGCAGAGCGATGATCCGACCGCGCTGGGCTGCTCGCATCGCCTCGAGGGCGGCGAGGCAATTGCAATCTAGGTCGCCCCGTCGCCTCAGCCTGCCGCATCGCGCTCTTGACGTGGGCTCGCGAGAACCATAGGAGCCCGCCCGGAAAAACCGGGCGGTGCCCCACTCGATCGCTTCACCCCGATCGCCGAGTCCTGTCGAAGGGCGGTTTGCGGGACCACCTGGCAGGGTGGAGAATTGTAAGCGTGGCCAACGTTACCGTGATCGGCGCCCAGTGGGGCGATGAGGGCAAGGGCAAGATCGTCGACTGGCTCGCCAGCCGCGCCGATGCCGTGGTGCGCTTCCAGGGCGGGCACAACGCCGGGCACACGCTCGTCGTCGGGGATCAGGTCTACAAGCTCAGCCTGCTGCCCTCCGGCATCGTCACCGGCACGCTCTCGATCATCGGCAACGGCGTGGTGCTCGACCCCTGGGCCTTGAAGGCCGAGATCGAGAAGCTCGAAGGCCAGGGCGTCACCATCAACACCGAGAACTTCGCGATCGCGGACAACTGCCCGCTGATCCTGCCGATCCACGGCGAGCTCGACATGATGCGCGAGGCCGCGGCGGGCGCGGGCAAGATCGGCACCACCGGGCGCGGCATCGGCCCGGCCTATGAGGACAAGGTCGGCCGCCGCGCGATACGCGTGTGCGACCTGGCGCACCTCGACCACCTGGAGCCGCAGCTCGATCGTCTTTGCGCGCACCACGACGCGTTGCGCGCCGGCTTCGGCGAGTCGGCGGTCGACCGGGGGGCGCTGATCGCCGCACTCAAGGAGATCGCGCCGTTCGTGCTGCAATATGCGCAGCCGGTGTGGAAGCGGCTGAAGAAGGTGCGCAAGGCGGGCGCGCGGATCCTGTTCGAGGGCGCGCAGGGCGTGCTGCTCGATGTCGATCACGGGACGTATCCGTTCGTCACCAGCTCGAACACCGTCAGCGGCACGGCTGCCAGCGGCTCGGGCCTCGGTCCTTCCGCGACCGGCTTCGTGCTCGGCATCGTCAAGGCCTACACCACGCGAGTCGGCTCGGGTCCATTCCCGACCGAGCTGGAGGACGAGACCGGCCAGCGTCTGGGCGAGCGGGGCCACGAGTTCGGCACCGTCACCGGGCGCAAGCGGCGCTGCGGCTGGTTCGATGCGGTGCTGGTGCGCCAATCCTGCGCGATCTCGGGCGTGACCGGCATCGCCCTGACCAAGCTCGACGTGCTCGACGGGTTCGACAAAGTGCGCATCTGCACCGGTTATCGCCTGAATGGCAAAGTGCTGGACTATTTCCCCAGCCACGCCGCCGACCAGGCCAATGTCGAGCCGATCTACGAGGAGATGGACGGCTGGAGCGGGACCACGGCCGGCGCTCGCTCGTGGGCCGATCTTCCGGCGCAGGCGATCAAGTACATCCAGCGCGTGCAGGAGCTGATCGAGACGCCGGTGGCGCTGGTCTCGACCAGTCCGGAGCGGGAGGACACGATCCTGGTGCGCGATCCTTTCCAGGACTGAGCATAAGATAGCGCTGCTTAGATTCAGGCCAAATTAAGTACGCGAGTCCTAGAATCGGCGCGTGACTGCACCGGAAATGATGGCGCTCCCAGGATCGAGGCAGACTATGTACCAGGCCTTCATCCCCAATGACGAAGCCGGGCGGCTTGCCGCCTTGCGGCGCCTGGAGGTGCTCGACACCCCGCCTGAGGAGCCGTTCGAGAATGTCGTCGCGCTCGTCCGCTCGGTGCTCGGCGTGCCCATGGCGGCGGTCTCGCTGATCGACGAGCACCGCCAGTGGTTCAAGGCGAAGAGCGGCATCTCGGCCGACGAGACGGCGCGCGACATTTCGTTCTGTACATACACGATCCAGCAGAGCGAACCGCTGGTGGTGCCCGATGCGACCCAGGACGAGCGCTTCGCCGGCAATCCCCTGGTGTTGGGCGACCCCAGTATACGCAGCTACGCCGGAGTGCCGCTCCGCACGCCGGAGGGCTACAACATCGGTTCGCTGTGCGCGGTGGATACGCAAACCCGCTCGTTCACTCCGAACGAACTCGACATGCTGGCCAAGTTCGCGCGGATCGTCGTCGACGAGCTGGAACTGCGCCGCATCGCGGGGCGCGACCAGTTGACGGGGGCGCTGACCCGGCGCGGCTTCATCGAGCGGGTCAGCCAGGAGATCGAGCGGTGCCGGCGCTACGGCCGTTCCGCCAGCCTCGCGCTGCTCGACATCGACCGTTTCAAGTCGATCAACGACACGCATGGCCATCCGGCCGGCGACGCTGTGCTCCGGCAGATCGGTGCGCTGCTGGCTTCGGTGAAGCGCCCCAACGATGTGCTCGGCCGTGTCGGCGGCGAGGAATTCGCGATCCTCGTTCCGGAGAGCGGTCCTTCCGAGGGACTCGCCGCCGCCGAGCGCTTCCGCCAATGCATCGAGGACGCGTGCATCGAGTTGGCGCCCGGCCAGGCGCTCGGCATCTCGGCCAGCTTCGGGGTCGCGGCGCTGGACGATGGTATCGCGAACGCGGAAAGCTGGCTCGCGGCGGCCGATGCGCCGCTCTACGCCGCCAAGCGCGGGGGGCGCAACCGCTGCATCCTGCGCGGTGAAGCGGAGTAGGCCCGTCGCGCCGTCTGGTCAGAAATCGATCGCGATGCCCTTGAGCACCCAGTCGCCATAGCGCGTGGGTGAGAGACCGTCGGGGTCGGGCTGGGCGGTCGCCGGCTCGGGCCTGGGCGGCGGCGTATCGCTCCAGTGAGCGGGCTTGCGGAACGTATCCGGGCGTTTGGTCGCGCGCTGGGTCATGCTTTTCATGTGGGGCAGGTGGCGGCGCTTGGCAATTGGTCCTAGGTGCGGCCGATGGATATTCCCGGCCTTCCCGCGCGCCGTGCCGCGCTCAACCTGATCGATGCCGTCCTGCGCCGGGGCGAGACCCTGGACCAGGCCGCCGGCACAGCGCTGGCGCGAGTGCGGGGCGATGCCGACAAGGCGCTGGCCCGGGCGATCGCGGCGGAGGCGCTGCGCTGGCGCGTCGACCTCGACGCGCTGATCGACAGCGCCACGCGCCAGCCTCTTCCCGACGACGCCAAGCCGCGCGCGGTGCTGGAACTGATGCTCGCGCAAGTGCTGCGGCTGGAGACGCCGCCGCACGCGGCCATCGCCACCGGCCTGCCGCTGCTGGCCGGCGGGCCGCGCCGCCTGGCGCACGGCGTGTTCTCGACGCTGATGAAGCAGGGCGCGGCCTTGCCCGAAGCGCCGACGCTGCCTGCAGAGGTGGCCGAGCGCTGGGGTGAGCGGGCGCCGGCGATCGCGCGCGGACTGGCCGCGCCGCCGCCGCTCGACCTCAGCTTGCGCGAGCCCGAGGCGACGGCGCAGTGGGCCGAGCGGCTCGGCGGCGTCTCGCTGGCGCCCGGTCACGTACGGCTGCAACGGGGCGCGCACGTGGAGACGCTGCCCGGGTTCGCCGAGGGCGCGTGGTGGGTGCAGGACCTTGCCGCCAGCCTGCCGGTGCGGCTGCTGGGAGTGGGCGAGGGCCGCCGCGTGCTCGACTTGTGCGCGGCGCCGGGTGGCAAGACGCTGCAGCTCGCGGCCGCCGGCTGGCAGGTCACCGCACTCGACATCTCCAAGCGGCGCTTGGAGCGACTGCGCCAGAACCTCGCGCGGACGAGTCTCACGGCCGAGACGGTGACTGCGGATGCGCTGGAGTGGGAGCCGGCGGACCCATTCGACGCGATCCTGCTCGACGCGCCATGCACCGCGACCGGAACGTGCCGGCGCCATCCCGACGTGCTGCACCGAGTCGCGCCGCGCCAGATCGCGGAGCTGGCCGAGCTGCAATCCGCGCTGCTGGAGCGCGCCTCCGGCTGGCTCGCGCCCGGCGGGACGCTGGTCTATGCAGTGTGCTCGCTCGAACGGCAGGAGGGCGAGGAGCGCGCCGCCGCCGTTCAACTCGCGCCCAAGCCGATCGCGGCCGAAGAGATCCCCGCTGGCCTCACGCCGGACGAGCGCGGCTGGCTCCGCACCGATCCCGGCATGCTGGAGGCGAGCGGCGGCCTCGACGGCTTCTTCATCGCGCGGTGGACGCGGCCGAACGCGTGACCCGAGGCCCGTAGACCCGGGACTGCCCCGGGTCCGGTTTCGGGCAAACCGAACCTATCGCCGTGGCACTGACCCCGCAGCCTCGCGACATCGCGGAACCGGTCCCGGTCGAGCCCGGGACGACGTCAGACTTGTGCCCTGACCTTGGCCTGGAAGCTCTTGCGCAGCTTCATCAGCTTGGGCGGGATCACGGCGAGGCAGTACGGATTGCGCTGGCCTTCGCCCTCCCAGTATTCCTGGTGGTAATCCTCGGCCGGGTACCAGGTCGTCGCGTCTTCGATGGTGGTGACCACGCGGCCGCCGTTCTCGGCATTGGCGCGCTCGATCGCGGCCTCGGCCTCGGCCCGTTGCGCGTCGTCCAAGGGGAAGATCGCCGAGCGGTACTGCGTGCCGATGTCGTTGCCCTGGCGGTTAAGCTGCGTCGGGTCATGCGTGCCCATGAACACGTCGAGCAGGTCCGCGTAGGAGAGCGCGGCCGGATCGAACGTCACTTTGATGGCCTCGGCATGGCCGGTGTTGCCCGAACAGACCTGCTTGTAGGTCGGATCGGCGAGCGTCCCGCCGATATAGCCGCTTTCGACCGAGTGCACCCCGACCACGTCGCGGAACACCGCTTCGGTGCACCAGAAGCACCCGCCTGCCACGATTGCCGTTTCCATGCGGTTCATTTTCCCATCTCTATTTCGCGTGGCGGCAAGATAGGTACGGGCGGCGCGCTTGTCATGGCCGGTAGGGGAGATAGGCTCTCCTTGCCCTCGAAGGAGAATCGACGATGCGCCGCTTCCTGCTTTCGCTCGCCACTGGCCTTGGCCTGCTGGCCGCTCCGCTCAGCGTGGCCGACGCCGCGGACGAGACCACCGAGACCGAGGCCTGCAAGGGCTGCGAGGCGCTCCTCGAACTCGCCGCGGCAAGTCCCCTGCGGAAGGACGACCGCGCCCGCGACGGCGCGCGCCATCCGGTCGAGACGATGGCCTTCTTCGGCATCCGTCCCGACATGAAGGTGGGCGAATATGCCCCGGGCGGCGAGTGGGTCTCCCGGTTCCTGGGCCTCTACCTCGGCAAGCAGGGCCACCTCGTCGGGCTGTTCTTCGATCCGACCTCGGGTCCGTTCGACGCCAAGACGCAGGCCGGCATCGTCGCGTCGGCTGCCAAGTACCCGCAGGATGTGGCGACCTTCACCGGCATCCCGGCCGATCGCTTTGCCGCCTATACGCTGAAGGACGTGCCGGAGGCGGAGAAGGGCACGTTCGATCGCATCCTCATCCCGCGCATGCTCCACAACATGCTGCGCTGGAACATCGCCGACAGCGAGATCAAGACGATGCGCGCGCTGCTGAAGCCGGGCGGCATGATCGGTATCGAGCAGCACCGCGCCAAGCCCGACGCGCCCTATGCCTATGCCGACGGTTCGAAGGGCTACTTGCGCCAGTCCGATGTCGTGCGGTTGATGGAGCTCAACGGCTTCGAACTCGTCCGCGCGTCCGAGATCAACGCCAACCCCAAGGACAGCGCCGACTGGCCGAACGGGGTGTGGACGCTGCCGCCGACGTACGCTCTCAAGGACCAGGACCGCGCCAAATATCAGGCGATCGGCGAAAGCGACCGGATGACCTTGCTGTTTCGCAAACGCCCCTGATATTGCGCCGGCCATGACCCGGATTACTGTCGCTGCCCTGCAGCTCGCCCTCAATTCCGCCGACGAGGGCGAGAACATCGCCGCGGTCGCGGCGCTCGTCGAAGAGGCGGCGGGGCGGGGCGCGCAGATCGTGCTGCCGCCCGAGCTGTTTTCCGGGCCGTACTTCTGCAAGATCGAGGACGAGGCGCTGTTCGCGCTGGCGCGGCCGACCGCCGAGCATCCCTCGGTGGTGGCGATGCGCAAGCTCGCCGCCGGGCTCAAGGTCGCGATCCCGACGAGCTTCTTCGAGCGTGACGGACATCATTACTACAACACGCTGGCGATGATCGGGCCGGACGGCGAGGTGATCGGCACCTACCGCAAGAGCCACATCCCCGATGGGCCGGGCTACGAGGAGAAGTACTACTTCCGCCCCGGCAACGACGGCTTCAAGGTGTGGGACCTGTTCGGCACCCGTATCGGCGTCGGCATCTGCTGGGACCAGTGGTATCCCGAGGCGGCGCGGGTAATGGCGCTGATGGGCGCGGAGCTGCTGTTCTATCCCACCGCGATCGGCTCCGAGCCTTACGATGCCGACCTCGACACCAGCCGCATGTGGCGCCGCGCCATGCTGGGCCACGCGGTGTCGAACTGCATGCCGGTGATCGCCGCCAACCGCATCGGCACCGAAGACGAATGCGGCGGCGAGGGACAGGCGTTCTACGGCCACTCCTTCATCACCGACGAGTGGGGCGACTTCCTGGCCGAGTTCGGCAAGGACGAGGCCGGAGCGCTCGTCGCCGAGATCGACCTGGCCGCCGCCGCCCGCCACCGCGCCGGGATGGGCTTCTTCCGCGACCGCCGTCCGCAGCTCTACGGCCGCATCGCGCAGGACATCTAGGCGCGGGAGGTGCCGGCGATGCACCGCTATCTGATCGCGCTCGGCTCGAACGTTCCGCATCCGCGCCATGGCCGGCCCGAGGCAGTGCTGCGCGCGGCGCTCTCGGCCTTGTCGCATCCGCCGCTGAGGCTGGGACCGGTCTCCGCGACGATGACCTCGGCCCCGGTCGGCCCCTCGCAGCGCCGCTATGCCAACGCGGCTGCGGTGCTCTGCGCGCCTTGGCCGCCCGAGGCGATGCTGGCGCACCTCAAGGCGCTGGAGCGGTCCTTCGGCCGGCGATCCTGCGGGCAACGCTGGCGCGCGCGGGTGCTCGATCTCGACATCGTGCTGTGGAGCGGCGGGCGCCATGCCAGCCGCGAGCTGACGATCCCCCACCCGCGCTTTCGCGAGCGCCTTTTCGTCCTGCGACCGGCGGTGCGCATCGCCCGCGACTGGCGCGATCCGATCAGCGGGCTGATGGTCGCACACCTGACCGCCCGCTTGACCCGGCCGCGCGCCGCTCCTACGGCACACCCCACCCGCACGCGACGGCGGCTCGGGGGCCCTTAGCTCAGTCGGTAGAGCAACTGACTTTTAATCAGTAGGTCGCTGGTTCGAACCCAGCAGGGCTCACCATCCTCGATCCGCGTTGCCGGCATGGCTCCGATCGCCACCATGAGCCGCCGCGACGTCTGGAGGGTGCACTTATTTCCCTTTGCCAAGCGTGGTCGCGGCGCATCATAGATGCGCTCCCGCGTGGTAAGGAGAGGCCAGCGATGATTCCGAGCCAGCCAGTCACGGGCGACGCCACGCCGGCGAGCCCCCGGCGCTGGTACGCGCAGCTTTACGTCCAGGTCTTGCTCGCCATCACCCTGGGCGTGCTGCTCGGTCACTTCGCGCCTGCTGCGGGCGCGGCGATGCAGCCGCTGGGCGATGGCTTCATCAAGCTGGTCAAGATGATCATCGCGCCGGTCATCTTCCTGACCATCGTGACCGGCATCGCCGGCATGCGCGACCTTGCGGCGGTGGGCCGGGTGGCAGGGAAGGCCTTCGCCTATTTCCTGTGTTTCTCGACGGTCGCGCTGATCGTCGGGCTCGTCGTGGCCAACGTGGTGCGGCCGGGGGCTGGGCTCAACATCGATCCGGCCTCGCTCGATGCCGGCAAGGTCGCCGATTATGCCGCCAAGGCGCACGAAGCGACGCTGACGGGCTTCCTGCTCGGCATCATCCCGGACAGCTTCCTTTCCGCGCTGACCGCGGGCAACATCCTGCAGACGCTGTTCGTCGCCATCCTATTCGGGATCGGCCTGGCGCTGAGCGGAGATCGCGGCGTTCGCGTACTCTCGGCCCTGGATGATCTTTCCGTCGCCATGTTCAAGGTCGTGGCGATCCTGATGCGCTTCGCTCCGATCGGCGCGTTCGGGGCGATGGCGTTCACGATCGGCAAGTACGGTGTGGGCACGCTGGCCAATCTCGCCGCGCTGGTCGGCACGTTCTATCTCACGAGCGTGCTGTTCGTGGTCGTCGTGCTGGGCGCGGTTGGTAAGCTCGCCGGGTTCTCGATCTTCAGGCTGATCGCCTATCTCAAGGCCGAACTGCTGCTGGTGCTCGGCACTTCCTCCTCGGAGAGTGCTTTGCCCTCGCTGATGGAGAAGATGGAACGGGCGGGGTGCCCCAAGTCGATCGTCGGCCTCGTCGTGCCGACGGGGTACTCGTTCAATCTCGACGGCACCAACATCTACATGACGCTGGCGGCGCTGTTCATCGCGCAGGCGTGCAACGTCGAGCTGACGCTGGGCCAGCAACTGCTGCTGCTTTCGGTGGCGATGCTGTCCTCGAAGGGAGCAGCGGGCGTCACGGGCGCGGGGTTCATCACCCTGGCCGCGACGCTTTCGATCGTGCCCTCGGTGCCGGTGGCGGGCATGGCGCTGATCCTGGGGGTCGATCGCTTCATGAGCGAGTGCCGCAGCCTGACCAACTTCATCGGCAACGCGGTCGCCACCGTCGTCGTTGCCCGCTGGGAGGGGCGCCTCGATCGCGCACAGTTGGATGCCGCGCTTGGCGGCAGGAATTTGCCCGAGGCGTGACCTCGCCTATCCGGGTCGCGAGCAGATCAACTGGTGGAAGCGGGCGATGTCCGCCGCTTGTGCGAGGTCGCTTCCGGGGCTGAGCACTGCTGCCGATCCCGCCGCCATGCCGAGGCAGAAGGCCTCGTTCGGCTCCTTGCCGGTCAACAAGCCGTAGAGCATCGCCGCGACGAAGCTGTCGCCCGCGCCGACCGCGCTCTTGGCCTCGATCTCCAGCGCCGGGATGAAGCGGGTTCCTGCCGCGGAGGCGAGCAGACCCCCGTTGTGGCCCATCGTCACTGCGACGAGGCGCGCCTGCCCGCGCGTGACGATCTCCATCGCGGCCTCGCCGATCGCCTCGATGCTCTCGAGCTTGCGGCCGGCAAGCTGCTCCAGCTCGCCCTGGCTCGGCTTGACCAGCAGGAGGCCTCCGTTTTCGATCCCGGCGGCGAGCGCCTCTCCCGAGGTGTCGAGTACCACGTCCACGCCGCGCTGCCCCGCCACCCTGGCGGCGCGCGCGTAGAAGTCGACCGGCACGTCGGGCGGCAGCGAGCCTGACAGGACCAGCGCGGATATCCCTTCGGGCGCATCCAGAGCGGCCGCATCCAGCGCGGCGAGGCACGCCTGCCATTCCTCGGCGGTGACGTGCGGGCCGGACGGGGTGAAGCGGTACTCCTTGCGCGTGCTGAGTTCGTGCGCCGCAGCGGCGACCCTGGTCGAACCTGCGATGGGAATGCGGCAGCAGGTGAGGCCATGCTCGGCGAGCAGGCCGTCCAGCGCCGGCCCGGTCGCGCCGCCGGAGAGATAGACGCTGAGCACCTCGCCGCCCAGGCGCTGGAATACGCGCGCGACGTTGATCCCGCCGCCGCCGGGGGCATACTGCTCGTTGGTGGTGCGCATCTTGTGGGTGTGGCGCATGACCTCGACATCGTAGGACACGTCGATCGTCGGGTTCATCGTCAGGGTGGCGATGCGGGGCATGAGCGGCGAGGTCCCTTTCGGTCAGATTACCGGCCGAGAGGACAGCCGGTCGATGACAGCGTGGTGAAGAACGAGGCTTCACGCCAGAGGCTGCACGCCCGTGCGCGGATGCGCTGGAGGCTCATAGACTCGAGGCAGCGACCATGACGGGTCCGCGCCGTCTGGTGCCGCCGGGCTATGCCGCGTCGCGCCGCCCGTCGGCACCGGCGTAGTAGCGCACGAGCGCGCCCGCGGGCTCGGGCACGCCGAACAGGAAGCCCTGGCCCTGGCTGCATCCTTCCGAGCGCAGGTAGTCGCGCACGCTCTCCTGTTCGATCCCTTCGGCCGCCACCGCCAGGCCAAGGCTGCGGCCAAGACCGATCACCGCGCGGATCACGGCGCGCGACTTCTCCTGCTCCATGTTGAGGACGAAGGACTTGTCGATCTTGATCTTGGTGAACGGGTAGTTGAGCAGATAGCTGAGCGAGGAATACCCGGTGCCGAAGTCGTCGAGCGAGATGCCGATGCCGAAAGCGCGCAAGTTGCGGATAATGGCCGAGGGGCGCGCGCCTTTTTCCATGAGCACGGCTTCGGTCACTTCCAGTTCAAGGCGTTCCGCCGGCAGGTTCGACGATGACAGCGCGTTGATCACCGTGCTGATGAGGTTGCCGTTGCGGAATTGCAGCGGCGAGACGTTGACCGACAGCTTGATTTCTTCGGGCCATTTCGCCGCCTCGCGGCAGGCGGTGTGCAACACGAACCGGCCCAGGGTGTCGATCAGCCCGAGTTCCTCCGCCAGCGGGACGAAGACATCGGGCGAGACGGGCCCGCGCACCGGGTGATGCCAGCGAAGCAGCGCCTCGAAGCATTCCACCTCGCCGCTGTCGAGGTTGATCAATGGCTGGTAGTGGACGTGCAACTGCCCCGACTGCATGGCTTCGCGGAAGTCGATCTCCAGCCGGGTCTTCTCCTGAACCTTGTCGTCCAGGCTGGTTTCGAAGCCGCGGCAGGTTCCGCGCTTCTCGGCCTTGGCGGCGTAGAGCGCGAGATCGGCATAGCGCAGCAGCGTTTCGGGATCGGAACTGTCGTACGGCGAGGTCGCGAAGCCGATCGTCGCGCCGATGTGCAACTGATTGCCTTGCACGAGGAACGGGCGTGAGAGCGAGCTGATGATCGAACGCGAGACGATTTCGGCCTGGGTGCGGCTCGTCCTGCGAAAGATGATGGCAAATTCGTCGCCGCCGATGCGGCAAAGCAAGGCCTCGGGCGGGATAAGCTCGCGCATCCGGCGGGCAGCTTCCGTCAGCAGCGCATCGCCGAGGTGGTGGCCGTAGGTGTCGTTCACCGCCTTGAAGTGATCGAGATCGAGGAGGGCGATCGTCACGGTCTCGTTGCAGCGTGAGGGGGCCAGCAACTCGCGCAAGTGCTCGCGGCAGAAGGCGCGGTTGGCAAGGCCGGTAAGCTCGTCATGCGTCGCCATGTGCGCCATGCGCTGCTCGATGCGGCGTCGCTCGGTGATGTCAAACACCGAGACGATGGTGGCGTCGAAGCCTTCCAGTTGCGACAGCCGCGTGGCGAGCATCGTCTCGGTGGTTCGACCATCGCGCAAGCGCATCTGCCAGACGCGGTCGGCGTCCCCGTGGTCGTCGGCGAGCATCGCCTCGGCCGCGTCCCACTCGTGATCGACGAACAAGTGCCGGATGGCGAGGCCGTTCATTTCCACGCCGTCATAACCGAAGAAGCTGCTGGCCGCCGGGTTGGCCGATCGCACCTGACCGCTGTGGATGTCGTAGACCAGGGTGGGCACCGGATTTCGCTCGAACAGGAGGCGAAAGGCTTCCTCGCTCTCGCGCAGATCAGTGATGTCGACCCTCAGGCCGATCGTGCCGCCATCGGCGGTCTTGCGCTCTTCGATCAGGATGTGGCGGCCATTCGCCAGCCTCTGTTCGTGCCGCGATGCCGGCGCGTCGAGCAGCGCGAGCCGTTCCTTCAGCCAGTCCTCCTCCCGACCGAGCGCGTCGGGATAGTCGCCCCGGGCGATGCCCACGCGCAAGGTGTCGGCAAAGCGCTCGCCTGGCTCCAGGAGATCGGCCGACGTCGCGTAGATCTCGGCGTACTGCTCGTTCCAGAGGATGTAGCGCCCATCCGCGTCCAGGAAGACGACGCCCTGAGGAAGGAGATTGATCGCCTCGCGCAGACGTTGCTCGGCAAGGTTCGCCGCGCTGACCGCTTGCCGCAGCGCTTGCGTATTCTCGAAATCCAGCTCGTCGAGCGACGAGCAGCAGCTGTCTTCCTGTTCCATACTGCGCCCCACAGTGTCTGGAAAACGTACCGCGGTGTAGGTTAACAAATCAGGAAGGGCGATGTTAATCGGTCGTGTGCGCCGGCAGCCGCGTGGCTTGCGCGGCCCAGGTCAGCAAACCCGGCCACGCAGCGACCAGGCGCGTGCCCACCGCGCGAGCCCAGGGGCGTTCGGCGGCGCGTTGCAAGCGCATGGCCCGACGGACCTGTCCGCCGGCCTGAGCCGCGACGCGCCGGTGGTAGGTCGTGGCGTTGGCGCCGCCCACGAGAGCCTCGGCGGCGAGCTGTGCGCTGCGCAGCGCGATGGCCATGCCGTCACCCGTCAGAGAGGCGGTCATGGCGACCTGATCGCCCAGGCGCCACACGTCGGGCGCATCGCCACCGTCAGGCTCATGCACGAAGCCGTAGGGCAGGTTGGCGATCGCGAGCGGCCGCGCCATGCGCGGTTCGGCCTCGCCCAGGCGCCGTGCGAGGATCGGCTCGCGCAGCAGGTGCTCGAGCAGGGACGGCCAGGTGGAGCCAAGTTCGGCGAAGCGATCGCGGCGGATCACCAGGCACATGTTGATGTCCCGTGCGCCGACCCTCTGCAGGCCCGCGTAGCCGCCGTCGAACACGACCAGCTCGATGGCGCCCTCCATCTGCGCGAGCACTGCAGCCGAGCAACGCCAGTGCATCTTGAGGCCGATGTAGCCCTTGCTTCCCGCCGGCGAAGGGCGGGGCAAGCCGCGCAGGTCGTGCTTGCCGGTGGCGAGCAGGATTTCGCTGGCTTCGTGCTCGCCGTGGCTCGAAAGGACCGTGGCTCCGCGTAGGCCCGTCACGCGAACGCCGCGTGTCACGTGCGCTCCCGCAGCGGCGGCCGTCTCCAGCAGCGCTTCGTCCAGCACCTTGCGGCTCAGGCCATGGGCGACGAAGGGCAGGGGGGCTTCGCGGGTCAGGTGCCCATGGTGCAAGCGGACGCGGTCCATCGGGACGGCGCCCAGCGCTGCGGGTGTCAGGCCGAGATGCTCCAGGTGCTGGCAAGCTTCGATCGAGAGGAACTCGCCGCAGACCTTCTCATGCGGACCCTGCTCCCGCTCGAGCAGGACCACGCTTCGCCCGTGGCGGGCGAGACGCGTGGCGGCGGCGGCGCCGGCAAGGCCGCCGCCGATGACGATGACCGGTTTCACCAACGCCGTCGCTCCACGCAGTAGCGGAAGGGGAAGCGCCACTGGATGGCGGCCTCGCTCACTCCAGGCTCGCGCACGGCGGCCTCGCGCAGAAGGCGTTGCCAGTCGTCGTGGCGGAAGCTGCGGGCGATCGACAGTGGTCCGTCGTGCTGCACGAAGCGGTGCCAACGGGCCAGCCTTGCCAGGGCGGTGAAGCCATACCAGGGCAGCGCGTGACGGTGCAGGTCGTTGACGAACCAACCCAGGCGCGTGGTCCTCTCCATCCACGCCAGGAAGCCGACGATCTCGGCATCGTCCATGTGGTGAGTGACGAGCGAACTGATCGTGAGGTCGGGCACGGTATGCTGCGCCCAGGCGAACGCGTCGCCGGTGACCCATTCGATGTCCATGCCCGGCGGAGTCATCGCGCGGGCGGCGGGCTCGCTCCGGGGATTGAGGTCGATGCCGACGAGCCGCGCACGCCTGCCCTCCTTTTGCAGCATGGCGGCAATGCTGCGCAGCATGTCCCCGGCGCCGAACCCGACATCGAGGATCACCGGCTCGGAAGCGGCCGGCAACACCGCCAGTGCCCGGCGCACGAAAGACAGCGTAGGGCCGCGGGCCAGGGTGACCGTGTTTACCGTCGCGAGGTCGGCCATGCAGGCGGCGAAGTCGGCCGGGTCGACATCCTCGCCATCCATGAGCTCGGGCGCCCGCGACCGCTGGCGCAAGTCGGGCATCAGAGCAGTTGGAAGCGGAAGGTCTCGGCCGCGAGCCCCGGACCGAAAGCCATGCCGAGCCCGTTTCGCGCGGCATCACCTTCCTGGCGGGCGGCGATCATGCGGGCGAGTACGAACATCAGCGTGGCCGACGACATGTTGCCGCACTCGCGCAGCACCGCGCGCGAAGGGGCGAGCGCCTCGGGCGGGAGTTCGAACCCCTTCTCCACCGCATCTAGGATCGAGCGGCCGCCGGCGTGTACGGCCCACAAGTCGAAATCGCCGGTTGACTGCCCGCGCAGGATACCGTCGCTATCGTTGCGCGCGCGGTCCACCGAGAGCGCTTCGGCGATGCGGATCGGCACTTGTCCGTCGAGGTGCATGGCAAAACCCTGGTCGCCGATCCGCCACGTGATGAGGTCGGCCGAGCCCGGGATCGCGGCCGGGCGGAAGTCCTGGAGGGCGATGCCGCGTTCCTCGGCGGTGACCAATGCGGCCGAGGCGCCGTCGCTGAACAGCAGCATCGCCAGCAGCTTGTCGACGTCCCCGGTCTCCTGCAGATGCAGCGTGCACAGCTCGACGTTGACGACGAGGACGCGCGCGTCGGGCGTGGAGCGGACGATGTGATGGGCGAGCCGCAAGGCGTTCACCGCGGCATAGCAGCCCATGAAGCCCACCAGCGTGCGCTCGGCCGAGGGATCGATGCCGGTGCGCCGGATCAGGATCTGGTCGAGCCCCGGGGCCACGAAGCCGGTGCAGCTGGCGACCACGACATGGGTGATGCCCTGTCCGGCGATATCCTCGTCCAGCGCGTCGATCGCCTGCAGCGCCAGCTCGGGCGCCCACCGCTCGTAGCGCTCCATGCGCTTGGCGGTGCTCGGGAAATTGCCCCGCATGTAGAAGCCTTCGCTGTCGGTCACCTCGCCTTCCTCGGTCACCAGGGGCTCGACGAAGGAATAGCGGCTCTCGATCCCGGAGCGCTTGGCCATCCGCTCGTAGATCGCGCGCGTGCGCCGTTCGCCGAGCATGTGGTCGACAAGGCCGTGGAAGGCCGCGTGGACGTTGTTGGGCGGGGTTGCCGTCCCGATCTTGTTGATGTGGGCAGTGGTGGTTGATGGGATCATCGTCATTGCGCTCCCGCTGATGGCCCCGTCGCACCATGCACGCGGTCTCTGCCTCGTGCAAACTCCGTGTGCGCGCCAAGGATGCGGATCGCACCAAAGGAATGCAAATGACCCGCCGCGCCCAAGGCACGACGGGTCAAGCTTTCCTCCCCAGGAAAGTCGCAGGGAGCGGGTCTGCGCCGCCCCCTCACCGGTCAGCGGCGGATTGCGCTGCCGAGCCGATGGTAGAGGTTCGAGTACTTGGACGAGATCGGATCGTCCTCGTGCGCCTTGAGGTAGAAGACCACGGCTTCCTGCAGAAGCTTGAAGTCCTCGTTCGAAAGCACGGCGCGGGCGCGGGCCGGTTCGGTCGTGGTAGTCATAGTCACGTCTCCATTCCTTGGCTCGCGTTCCAGAGCGGGCTTTGATCCGAGCGAGGCGAGCGGCAGCAGCGCCCCGTCGGGAAGTCTGAGGTGTCCGCTGTTAAGGGTCATCGGCGAACTCCTTAGGGTACGTTCTCAGGCGGCGAATTGAGGTCCCAGCCGCTCAGACGGCGAACTGGTTCCCCCAGCCGCTTAGGCGGCGAACTGGTTCCTCCCAGCCGCTCAGGCGGCGAACTGGTTCATCGTGTTGTGGGCGCCGCCCGCCTTGAGCGCGGCCTCTCCGGCGAAGTACTCCTTGTGATCGTCGCCGATGTCGGAGCCGGCCATGTTCTGGTGCTTCACGCAAGCGATGCCCTGGCGGATCTCCTGGCGCTGCACGCCCTTGACGTAGCCGAGCATGCCCGCCTCGCCGAAGTACTCCTTGGCGAGGTTGTCGGTCGACAGCGCCGCGGTGTGGTAGGTCGGCAGAGTGATGAGGTGGTGGAAGATGCCCGCCTCGCGCGCCGCGTCCCTCTGGAAGGTGCGGATGCGCTCGTCCGCCTCGGCGCCGAGCTCGGTGCCGTCGTAGTCCACGCTCATCAGCCTGGCGCGGTCATAGGCCGAGACGTCCTTGCCCGCCGCTTCCCAGGTGTCGAACACCTGCTGGCGGAAGTTCAGCGTCCAGTTGAAGCTGGGCGAGTTGTTGTAGACCAGCTTGGCGTTGGGAATGACCTCGCGGATGCGGCTGACCATGCCGCCGATCTGGCCGATGTGCGGCTTCTCGGTCTCGATCCACAGCAGGTCGGCACCCTTCTGCAGCGCTTCGATGCAGTCGAGCACGCAACGGTCCTCACCGGTGCCGGAACGGAACTGGTAGAGGTTGCTCGGCAGGCGCTTGGGACGCAGCAGCTTGCCGTCGCGGCTGATCAGCACTTCGCCGTGGCCGACGCTGGTGACTTCTTCGCAGTCGAGGAAGCTGTTGTACCGATCGCCGATGTCGCCCGCTTCGCGCGTGAAGGCGATCTGCTTGGTCAGGCCGGCGCCCAGCGAGTCGGTGCGCGCCACGATCAGGCCGTCATCGACACCCATTTCCATGAAGGCGTAGCGGATGGCGCGGATCTTGGCGATGAAGTCCTCGTGCGGGACAGTGACCTTGCCGTCCTGGTGGCCGCACTGCTTCTCGTCGGAGACCTGATTCTCGATCTGCAGGCAGCAGGCGCCCGCCTCGATGAACTTCTTCGCGAGCAGGTAGGTCGCCTCGGCGTTGCCGAAGCCGGCATCGATGTCGGCGATGATCGGCACGACGTGCGTCTCGTAGTTGTCGATGGCGTGCTCGATGCGCTTGGCCTCGATCTCGTCACCGCTCTCGCGCGCCTTGTCGAGATCGCGGAACAGCATGCCGAGTTCGCGCGAATCGGCCTGCTTGAGGAACGTGTAGAGCTCCTCGACGAGCGCCGGGACGCTGGTCTTCTCGTGCATCGACTGGTCGGGGAGCGGGCCGAACTCGCTGCGCAGCGCGGCGACCATCCAGCCCGAGAGGTACAGGTAGCGGCCCTTGGTGGAGCCGAAGTGCTTCTTGATGCTGATCATCTTCTGCTGGCCGATGAAGCCGTGCCAGCAGCCGAGCGACTGGGTGTAGTTCGCCGGATCGGCGTCATAGGCGGCCATGTCGGCGCGCATGATCTTCGCGGTGTAGCGCGCGATGTCGAGGCCCGTGCGGAAGCGGTTCTGCAGCCGCATGCGCGCCACCGATTCGGGCTCGATGCCGTTCCAGTTGGCTTCGGTGCCGATGGTGCGGCCCGCGTCGATGATGGTCTGCTGGTAAGTCACGGTCTTATCCTCTTTCCGCATTGCACGTCCGGTCTCGGAAGTGGGTTTGCGCTAACCCTTCGGCGGCGGGTGCGGAACGGGCTGTGAAGTCAGCATGTAAAACTTTACAGATATTCTTTGTAAAGTTGTGCGGCTATGACAAAGGATACCGATGGCAGAAGCTAGACCCCTGTACCTTGGCCCCAGGCTGCGCCGTCTCCGGCGCGAGCTTGGCCTTACGCAACAAGCGATGGCGGACGATCTGGCGATCTCGCCCAGCTATATCGCGCTGCTGGAGCGCAACCAGCGGCCGGTCACCGCCGATATGCTGTTGCGCCTGGCGCGGACTTATCGCCTCGACGTGTCGGATCTCGCCAGCCAGGATGGGGAGGACTACGCCCGGCGCGTTGCGGAGGTGCTTCGCGATCCGATCTTCTCGGACATCGACCTGCCGGCGCTCGAAGTGTCGGACCTCGCCACGAGCTTTCCCGGAATTTCCGAGGCGCTGCTGCGCTTGCATCACGCCTACACGCGCGAGCAGCAGGCCCTGGCGGAGCAGCGTTCCGGGAGCGGCGACGCCGAGATCCACGATCCGGCCGGCGAGGCGCAGCGCTTCTTCGCCCGGCGCCGCAACTACATCGATGCGATCGACCGGCGCGCGGAGGACCTTGCCGCCGAGATCGAGACCGAAGGCGGCATGCGCCAGTTCCTCGGCAAGAAGGGCGTGCGGTTGCGCTACCTGCCGCCCGATGTGCTGGTCGGCTCGTTGCGGCGCTTCGATCGGCACAATCAGCAGCTGCTGATCGCGGATACGCTCGACGGGCCGGGCCGGGACTTTCAGGTGGCGACGCATATCGCCTACACGGCGCTACGCGGCGAAATCGGCCAGGTGCTGCGCGAGGAGACCTTCGGTTCGGCCACGGCGGAGACGCTCGTGCGCCGCGGTCTCGCCGCTTACGGCGCGGCGGCGCTGCGCATGCCGTATGAGCGTTTCGCCCGCGCGGTCGAGGCCCGCCGCTACGATATCGAGGCGATCGCCGCCGTGTTCGGCGCCAGCTTCGAGCAGGTCGCCCACCGGCTCACCACCTTGCAACGGCCGGGTCAGCAAGGGGTGCCGTTCTTCTTCCTGCGCGTGGACGAGGCGGGCAACGTCTCGAAGCGGCTGGACGGGGCCGGCTTCCCGTTCGCGGCGCATGGCGGCGGTTGCCCCTTGTGGAGCGTGCACCAGGTCTTCGCCCATCCCGGCGAAGTCGTCACGCAGTGGCTCGAATTGCCCGACGGCCAGCGCTTTTTCTCCATCGCACGCACGGTGCGGTCCGGGCTCGGCGGCCTCGCCAGTCGCCGGATCGTGCGCGCGATTGCCCTGGCATGCGCCGCATCGGAAGCTCCGCGCCTGATCTATGCGCAGGAGCAGGTCGCCGCCGAGGCGACGCCGATCGGCCTGACGTGCCGCCTGTGCCACCGCGCGGAATGCCAGGCTCGCTCAGCCCCGCCGATCGGGCGCGAGATCCTCGCCGACGATTACCTTCGACCGGCACAGCCCTACGCCTTCGCCGAGGCGTGAGCCCAAGCGCTTCGTGATCGTGCTTCAGGCCTATTTGCCGGTGCCTTCCGGCTTGGGCTCCCACAGCTCGATCTTGGTGCCGTCCGGGTCGAGGATCCATGCGAATTTGCCGCTGGGATCGTCCTCGCTGCGGGCGAGCACCTTGACGCCCTTGGCCTCGATCCGCGCGAGGAACGCGGGCAGATCGTCGACCGCGAAGTTCAGCATGAACTCGCGGGTGGACGGCGCCATGTAGTCGGTGCCCTGGTCGAAGGCATTGAAGACCACCGCGGGCGGGTGATCGGGCGCATCGTAGGGCATGACCGCGCCGCCCCAGGACTCCAGCTTGATGCCCAGCACGTCCCGGTACCATGCCATGAGCGCCTTGGGGTCCTTGCTCTTGAGGAAGATGCCGCCAACGCCGGTGATCCGCCCGCCGGGCGCGGACGCCGCTTGGGCGACAGGGGCAAGCGCGGCGAGTAGGGGCAGGGTCAGCAGCAGCGTGCGGATATCGGTCATGGCATGATCCCTGGCGGCGGGAGCACCAGGATAAGGCCGCACGAGGAGGCGGGCAAGCGTGGGCGCGCAGCCGCCCTGTCAAAGCGCGAGGGCGGCACATATATCCTCCCGGCGATGCTCGAAGGCCCGACGAAACCGACAGCCCGCCTGCGGATTGGAACCGCGGCGACCGTGCTGGTGCTGCACCTCGTGGTGATTGCGGGACTGATCAGGGCGCTGGCGCCGGGAATGGGCGAGGCCTTGGTCACGTCCGCGACGCAAGCCTTCGATGTTCCGCTGCCATCGCCGCCGCCGAGCCCCACACCTTCGGCATCGCGGGAGGCTGCTCCCGAACCCGCAGGCGCCGCCGCGCCGGAGGGCCGGAAAGCCGTGCCGCGCGAAGCCGCCGCGCCACTCGCTGTCTTGCCGCTGCCGCGCCCGAGCGTGCCGCCGGTCGCCTCGACCGGGGCGGCCGACACGTCGGGCGCCCGGGACCGAGGCAACGGTACCGGCGGCGGGGGTGCGGGGACGGGGACTGGTTCGGGAGCCGGCGGCAACGGCTCTGGAGGCGGCGGCGGGGCGAAGGCCGTGAAGATCGCCGGCGACGTCAATTCCGCCCGCGACTATCCGGCGGCGACGAGGTCGCTGCGCCTTGGCGCTTCGGTGGTGATCGCGCTCACGGTGGATCCGCAGGGCTCGGTCAGTGCCTGCCGCGTGGTGCGGCCCAGCCCCGATCCGGAGGCCGACCGCATCACCTGCCGCCTGGCGCAGGATCGCTTCCGCTTCCGCCCCGCCCGCGATGGCGCGGGTAATCCGGTGGTCTCGGTCTACGGCTGGCAGCAGCGCTGGTTTTCGCCCTGAACCTTCCCTCAGGCGGCGAGGTCGAAGGGTGCGATCTCGCCCGAGAGGTAGAGCTTCTTGGCCTTGGCGCGGCTGAGCTTGCCTGAGCTCGTGCGCGGCAGGCTCTTGGGCGGCACCAGTTCGACCACGCAGTTCATGCCGGTGATCGAGCGTACCTTGTCGCGGATCTGGTCGCGCAGTTCGATGCGTTTGTCCGGATCGGAGATGCGGCAGTGGACCAGCACCGCGGGCGTCTCCTCGCCGTTCTCCATCTCGATCGAGAAGGCGGCGATGTCACCATGGTTGAAGCCGGGCAACTGCTCCACCGCCCACTCGATGTCCTGGGGCCAATGGTTCTTGCCGTTGATGATGATCATGTCCTTCGCGCGGCCGACGATGAACAGGTAGCCCTGGGCCATGTAGCCCATGTCGCCGGTATCCAGCCAGCCGTCGACGAGGCAGGCCTCGGTCGCTTCGGGATCGCGGAAGTAGGAATGCATGACGCTGACGCCGCGGCACCACACCTTGCCGATCTGGTGGTCCTTCAGCGTCTGGCCGTTCTCGCCCCGGATCACGACTTCCATGTCCTTGACCGGCTTGCCGCAGTTGACGATCGCACGGTAGCGGGCCGGGCGCGAGAGGTCGCGCGGGCTACCCGAGAGGCGCTCCTCCTCGACCAGCTCGACGCGGATGCCTTCGCCGGGAGGCATGACCGTGACCGCCAGGGTCGCCTCGGCGAGGCCATAGCTCGGCAGAAAGGCGCTCGCCCTGAAGCCGGCGTCGGCGAAGGCGTTGACGAAGCTTTGCATCACGTCGGGCCGGATCATGTCGGCGCCGTTGCCCGCCAGCCGCCAGCGGGACAGGTCGAAGCGGTCGGCGACAGGGCTCTGGCTGGAGATGCGGCGCGCGCAGATGTCGTAGCCGAACGTGGGCGAGTACGAGATCGTCGTGCCCTGGTTGCGCGTGATGAGGTCCAGCCAGGCGAGCGGGCGGCGCGCGAAATCCTCGGTCTTGAGATAATCGCCCGAGACCTGGTTGGCGATCAGCGACAGGAAGCAGCCGACCAGTCCCATATCGTGGTACCACGGCAGCCACGAGATGCAGCGGTCCTGCGGCTCCAGTTCCATCGCGTGGCTGTGGCTGGCCAGGTTGGAAAGCAGCGAGCGGTGCGTCACCGCCACGCCATGCGGGAAGCGCGTCGAGCCGGAGGAATACTGCAGATAGCAGATGTCGTCCGGCTGGGTTTGGGGCAGGGCGCAAGGTGCCGCGCCGGCCTGCGTGATCTCGGTCCAGACCGCATGGCCGCAGCCCTGGCGCGCGGCAGCGGCGGCGGTCATCTCCGCGATCTCCGCCGGTCCCACCAGCAGGCTCGGGTCCGCGCTTGAAAGCTGCACCGCAAGCTGCTCGATGTAGTTCTCCTTGCCGCCGAAGCTGGTCGGCAAGGGCAAGGGCACCGGCCACAGGCCCGCATAGACCGCTCCGCAGAACAGTGCCGCGAACTCAGGCCCGGTCTCGGCGATGAGTGCCAGACGGTCGCCTGGCTTCAGCCCGCGGGCGATCAGCGCATAGGCGACCTCGATCGCGTCGCTGCGCATCTCGGAATAGCTGTAGACCCGCGTCAGAGTGCCGCGCGGATCGTGGAAATTGAGGCCGCGCACGCCACGCGCCGCGTAGTCCAGAGCCTCGCCGAACGTGCCGAAGTCGGCGAAGCGGCGGGGCAGATCGTCCCCGTTGGGAGTGGCTTGCAGTCCGTGCTGCGTACCCGGCACCAGTCGGATGGTGTCGTTCATCTGGCGATACCCTGTGTTGTTTCCGTCTTTTCGATGCGGGCCTGCGCTCTAGACCGGTCTTGCTGAACGCAAACCACGCTCTCCCACACCTTACGCGTGCCACTCCCCAATCCTTCGGGACTGTGGCACGAATAGGGCAGCATGCCGCGAACTGATCGCAAACCGTCGCCGCTGAGCGACGCCAAGCTCGAGGAACTGGCGCTCGCCTATGTCGCCCGGTTCGCGACCACGCGCGCCAAGCTGGAGGGCTATCTCGCCCGAAAGCTGCGTGAGCGAGGCTGGAGCGGTGATCGGCTGCCCGATCCCGCCGCGCTGGCCCATCGCTTCGCCGAGGCGGGCTATGTCGACGATGCGGCCTTCGCCCGGATGAAGAGCGACAGCCTCCTGCGCCGGGGCTACGGCTCGCGCCGGGTGGGAGAGGCGCTGCGGGCGGCAGGCGTCGCGCAGCCCTTGCGCGAGGATGTCGCGCCCGTCGAAGCGCAAGCGCGGCAGGCGGCGCTGGCCCTGGCTCGTCGGCGGCGGTTCGGGCCCTGGGGCGATCCGCTGCCCGACCGCCCCCGGCGGGAGAAGCAGATCGCAGCGATGCTGCGGGCGGGCCATACGCTCGACAACGCCCGCCAAATCGTCGAAGCGAGCGATCAGGCCGCAGCCGAGGCTTGGGTCGAGTCGGCGAGTGGAGAGAACGATTGCGTTTAGTTTCAGCGATTACGGCGGCGGCCCTGGCGCTCGCCGCGTGTTCCTCCGGCGTGCTCGAAGGCGGCTCGGGCGCAGCCCAGGCGGCGAGCCAGGCCCCGGCCAAGCATCCCGTCTCCGGCTTGCCGGTGGTCGACCTGACTGTCAGCAGCAAAAGCGGTAAGCATCGGTTCCGGGTCGAAATCGCCCGCACGGACGAGGAGCAGGCGCGGGGCCTGATGTTCCGGACCCAGATGGGCGCGGACGAGGGGATGATCTTCCCCGAGATCCCGCCGCGCCGCCCTTCGTTCTGGATGAAGAACACGGTCATCCCGCTCGACATCATCTTCATCGGCACCGACGGGCGAATCCTGAACATCGCCAACGCCCTGCCTTACGACCTGACGCCGCTGCCTGCCGAGGGCTTGGCGAGCGGCGTGCTGGAACTCAACGGCGGGCGGGCCGCCCAGCTCGGGATCGCGGCGGGGGACAAGGTGAGCTGGAAGCTGCCGGAAAAGGGGCGCTGAGCGGCAATCCGCTTGGCAGGAGAAGCGAACACCGCTAACGCGCGAGGCATCATGGGCTTGCTTTCGAAGATCTTCACCTGGTGGGATGGCGCGACCATCGGCACGCTGCTCTGGAGCTCGCGCAATGGCGAGCACGTCGGCACCGACCGGTTCGGCAACAAGTACTACCGCTCGGCCAAGCTGAAGACGACGCAGGGCTACGAGCGGCGCTGGGTGATGTACGCGGGCGCCAACGATGCCAGCAAGGTGCCGGCCGAGTGGCACGGTTGGCTGCACCACAGCTACGATGCGGTGCCCGAGAGCCACCTTCCGGCTCCGCGCAGCTGGGAAGTGGACTACACGCCCAACGCCACCGGCACCTCCGGCGCCTACCTGCCGCAAGGCGCGTTGCTGCGCGGTGGCCAGCGGGCGCGCGCCACGGGTGACTACGAAGCCTGGTCTCCGGACGCGTAAGGCCGGTCCGTCCATGCGGACCCTAGCCCGCGCCACCGTCCTCCTGCCCGCCTGTGCCGCGATGACTCTGCTGGCGGGGTGCAAGGGCGAGCCCGCGCCCGAAACGCAGGAGACGGGCATTCCCGACAGCATCGCGCAGTCGAAATCCAAGCCCGCGGCGCCCGTGGCCGGCAGCACTTACGGCACGCCGCTGAAAGAGCGCGTGGCGACGCTCGGCCTGCTCAACAAGCGCAACAACATCAGCCAGGACGTGGTGATGAAGCCAGGCGAAACGCGCCGGGTGGGCAACGTCGTCCTGAAGCTTGCCACGTGCGAGCGGACGCTCCCGTGGGAACGCCCCGCCGAGGAGGGCGCGTTCGTCCAGGTCTTCGTTCAGGATCGGGCGACCGCTCAGGAGCAGCTGGCCTGGCACAAGATCTTTTCGGGCTGGCTGTTCAAGAACTCGCCCGCGCTCAACGTCGTGCAGCACCCGGTCTACGACGTCTGGGTCAAGAAGTGCGCGATGAGCTTCCCGGGCGAGGAGGAAAGCCCGGCGGACGCGGCCTCTTCCAGCAGCGCGGCGAAGCCCTTGGGCAATGCCAAGACTCCGGCGCCCACGGCATCGGCGGCTTCACCCTCTCCGACGCCCTCGGCCAGTCCGAGCGCGGCACCCGCGACCCGTCCCGCCGACGAGGAGCTCTGAGCCCGCTTCAGAAGCGTGAGGTAGCGCTTCTGGCTGATCTCGACCGCGCCGAGCGAGGCGAGGTGTTCGGTGATGAACTGGCAGTCGAGCAGGCTTCCGCCCGCGCGGCACAATGCCGCGACAAGCCACGCCAGCGCGACCTTGGACGCGTCCGACCGGCGCGAGAACATCGATTCGCCGCAGAACACCCGGTCGAAGCCGACGCCGTAGAGCCCGCCGACAAGAACGCGGGTGCCGTCCTCGGCCTGCTCCCAGCACTCGATCGAATGCGCGTGACCAAGCTCGTGCAGACGCTCGTAGCTGGCTTGGATGCGGTGGCTGATCCAGCTGCCCTCGCCATCGCCGCGCGGCATCGCGCAAGCCTCGATCACTTGCGAGAACGCGGCGTTGCAGGTGACGGCGAACCGGCCGCGCCGCAGGGCGCGTGCCAGCGAGTGCGAGAGGTGGAACCCGTCGAGCGGTAGGATGGCGCGCAGGCGTGGCTCGACCCAGAAGATATCCGGATCGTCCCGCCTGTCCGCCATCGGGAAGATTCCCGTGCGATAGGCGAGCAACAGCAGCTCGGGCTCGAGAGCCTGTGTGGTGACCGGGGCGTGCACGCGATCCCTATAGCAAAGCCATGAGGTCGCGGGCGAGCCCTTGCGGCACCGGCTGATGATGCCCGTGCGGGCGATCAGATGCCAAGCTGCGCCTTCAACTCATCGATGCGCTTGGAAGCTTCCGCCTTGCTCAGGTCGTCTTCGGGCGGCTCGACATGCGCCTCTTCACTCAGCGTGGTGAGATAGGATGCCTGTGCGCCGGTCATCGGATCGTCTCCGGAGACCCAGTTCGCCGGGTCCTTCTGCGTGTTGGAGCCGGGGTTTTCGTCAAGCTTGGGATTGTGCTCGTTCATGGGTGCCTCGTTAGTTCGCTTTATGTTCTAAATGTCGCACGAGGCTCTTCGGTTCCCGGGTTGCAACGCTTTCGCCCGCCCGCATCGCGGACTAAGAGCGGGGGGACATCGGCACTTGTGCAAGGAGATCGACATGACCAGCCGCGGCCCGATCCTCGTCGTCACCACCGGCGGCACGATCGACAAGCAGTACTTCGACGCGCTCAGCGAGTATCAGGTTTCCGAGAGCATGGTGGCGACGCTGCTGCGGACCGCGCGGGTCACGCACGGGTTCCGCGTCGTGGAACTGATGCGCAAGGATTCGCTGGAGCTGACCGACGAGGATCGGCAGCTGGTCCGCTCGGTGATCGAAGAGGCTCCCGAGCGCAGCGTGGTGGTGACGCACGGCACCGACACCATGGTGCAGACCGGCGCCGCCCTGGCAGGTCTCGCCGATCGGACCGTCGCCCTGGTCGGCGCGCTGGCGCCGGCGCGGTTCGCCGAGAGCGACGCCGCGTTCAACCTCGGCATGGCCTTCGCCTGCGTCCAGGTTGCGGTGCCGGGCATCTACATCACGATGAACGGGACGGTCTTTCCCGCCGCGCAAGTGGTCAAGGACCGCGCGCGCAACGCCTTCGTCACGGCCGCTTAGGCGCGCGGGCGCGGGTCACAGGACCGGTTCGGCCACTTTCCCGCTCTCGCTGGCCTTGCTGGCGGGCTCGGCAGCGGCCAACTCTGGCTCTACCGGCGCCGGCTGCTGCTGGGGAGCGACGCGGCCGGTGCGCTCCAGCTTGCCCCAGCCCACGACCAAGCCGCCGATCGCCGACGAGATGGCCCGCAGCACCACCCAGTACATGATCTGCCGGTAGACCAGGCGCTGCGCAATCAGCAGGTGGACCGGGTAAGGCACTTGCCGGTCGTCGAGGCGGTAGGCGATCCAGCCGCAAATGACGTCGACCGTCACGAATGCCGCCCAGTAGACGCCCATCAGGCCGATGTCGCCGCGCGTCTGCGCCCAGCCATGCGCCGCGACCCGCAGGATGGTGCCCACGATCGAGAGGATGAGCGCCAGGTCGATCACCGGCGAGATCGCGGCGAAGCAGATCTGGAACAGCCAGGCCTGCGGCAGGCCGACGAGAGCGAGGCCGGAAGGCTTGCGCGTGACCAGCACCTCGCGATGCTTCCACAGGCACTGGAGAGTCCCGAAGGCCCAGCGGAAGCGCTGCTTGGCCAGCGCGCGGAAGCTCTCGGGCGCTTCGGTCCAGGCGACGGCGCGCGGATCGTAGGTCACGCGCCAGCCGGCGCGCTGGATGGCGATGGTCAGGTCCTGGTCCTCGGCCAGCGTGTCCTCGGGATAGCCGCCGACTTCGTCGAGCGCGGCCCGCCGCCAGGCACCGACCGCGCCGGGCACCACCGTCATCGCATCGAACCCGGCGAGCGCGCGGCGCTCCAGGTTCTGCGCGGTGATGTACTCCACCGCCTGCCAGCGGGTGACGAGGTTGACCCGGTTGCCGACCCGCGCGTCCCCCGCGACGGCGCCGATCCGGGGATCGGCGAACCAGCGCACCAGGCGGGCGATGGTCTTGGGCTCGAACTGGGTGTCCGCATCGAGCGCGATGATCACCTCGCCGGTCGCGTGCGTCAGGGCATGGTTGAGCGCCGAGGCCTTGCCGCCGTTCACCAAAGTCAGCAGCGTCACGCGCGGATCGTTGCCGAAGGCGTCGGCCACGATGCGGCTCGTCGCGTCCTTCGAGCCATCGTCGGCCACGATGACCTGCAGCGCGGGGTAGTCGCTTGCCAGCACCCGGGCGACCGACTCCGCGATCACGCGCTCCTCGTTGTACGCGGGGATGATCACCGACACGCTCGGCTCGAAGGCGGGCGGATCGGCGCGCGGCTTGCGGCTCTGCCACCAGGCCAGGGCGGCCATGATCACGGCGCGCGCCACGCCCAGCGTGATCGCCATGTAGAACAGCCAGGCCAGCAGCATGGAGAGCGCCATCATCGTCACGAACGCCGCGACATCGATGCGCACCGCCGCCAGGTCGCGGGCCGAGATACGCGGCATCGCCTGGCTCTGCGGGATGCCCACCAGCTGCGAGACGGTGACGAACTGGTAGCCTTCCGCCTTCAGTGTCGAAATGATGCGCGGCAGCGCCGCCACGGTCTCGGCGCGGTTGCCGCCACCGTCGTGGAGCAGGATGATGTTGGCCGCGTTCTCCGCGTTTCCGGCGTGCACCTGATCGATCACCTGCTGCACGATCGAATCCTCGCCCGGGCGCTTCCAGTCGTTGGGATCGACGTGGAGGCCGACGACCGTGTAGCCGGCCTTCTGTGCTTCGAGCGCGGGGCCGAGTTCGTCGGGTGTCGTCGGTTCGGCGTCGCCGAAGTAGGGCGCGCGAAACAAGGTCATGCTGCGGCCGAGATAGGCCTCGACCAGGCGCTGGGTGGCGTTCAGCTCCAGCATCGTCGAGCTTGGGCCGGCATCGGCGAGATTGGGGTGGGTGTAGGTGTGGTTGCCCAGCTCGTCGCCATCGGCGACGGCTCGCTTGAGCAGCCCGGGATTGCCCAGCGCGTATTCGCCGATGACGAAGAACGTCGCGGGAACGTGCGCCGCCTCGAGCGTGTCCAGCACGCGGGGCGTCCATGTGCTGTCGGGTCCGTCATCGAAGGTGAGCGCCAGCAGCTTGGGGTTCGCCGCGCCTGCGCGCTGGACGACGTAGGGCGTGGGCAGTGCGTCGTAGCGTTCGTCCCGGATCATGCCGTTGTGATCGAACGTCAGCGTGCGCTTGCCGTCGCGCGGGGTGGCGGTGATGCGCAGGATCTCGCCCGAACCCTCGACATCGGCGCCGCCGCGCGACTTGGGAACGGTCAGGTCCGGGGTGCCGCCCTGCCGGAAGGCGCGCAGGTCTTCCCAGAAGTCCGAATCCTCCATGCCGAGCCGCCACAGGGCGACGTCCTGGACACCCAGTTGCTTGAGGGCGGCAAGCTCGTTCCAGCTTGCCGCGGCATCGAGCATCCAGATCGTGTGCTTCTGCCCGTTCTCCTCGTACGCGAAGGCGGCGTTGCCGCTTGCCGCGTCGAAGGTCACTTGCGCGCTGCTGTCGTGCGCGGCGAGCCAGGCGTCCTCGATCGAGAGCGCATCGGTGTCCGAACCGTGCCAGTCGTAGGCGTAGCTGCCCAGGGCCACGACGATCTTGCCGCCGCCCACGCGCTTCATCGCGGTCTGGACCTGCTTTACGAACCAGCCCTGCGGCGCGATTGGCCCCGCCTCGCCGCCTTCCCAGTGCTGGTCGTAGGCCATGAGGATGACCCTGTCGGTCACTTTGGCAAAGGCGGCGAGCGGCCAGTTCTCGTCCTCGGCCGGAACGGTCACGGCAAGGCGCGACTTGGCGGGAAGGGCGGGGCGCAACTCGCGCAGGAACTGCACGTAGTCCGGCATGGATTGCGCCGGAAGCGCCTCGAAATCCAGGACTAGGCCCTTCTCGCCACGGTCCGAGACCATCTTGCCGAGCTGCACGGCCAGCGCATGGCGGGCAGTGCGGTCGTGCAGCAGGGTTGCGGTGTTCGCCCCGTCCCAGATCTCGTTGCCATAGTTCTGCACCATCGGCAGGACCTTGAAGCGATGCTGCGTCGAACTCACGAGCCGGTCGAACCGCGTGTCCGCGGCGACGGTCAGCTGGTGGGTGGGACCCGCGACATTGACCAGCGTGGGCACCACCCAGTCGAGGTCGTTGCCGTGCTGCTGCAGCGCCAGGAAGCTGGCGTCGTTGTTGGTCGCGTAGAAGCCGATGCTCAGGGGCATTTGCTGACCCGTGCCATGGAACCTGGGCATCCATGCGCGAAGGCCGCGTGGCTGCTTGCTGGCGGTGAACTCGGACGGGCGCAGTTGGGGCACGGGAAGGTCGAGCTGGCGCTGGCGTGGCACTGCCACCAGCGTGGTCGCGAACGCGGCGGCGCTCAGCACGATGGCGAGGAGCGCCAACGCCAGGACGCGCCGCGACCAGCGGCTGCGGCGGCCCGTTGGATCGAAGAAGATAGGCTTGCTCACGGCTGCGCTTGCGCTCCGGCCAGGACGATGGATGTTTGCCCGGATAGGAGCCGGCCCATGGTCGCGAGGTGGTCCGCTGCTTAACTTTTCGTCATGTTGCGGGCGGGCTGGAGGCGAGGCGCGCCTCGGGCACGATTGCGTCGATCGCGGTGGTCACCGTCGCGATCAATCGGGCGGGATTGTGCTGCAGATAGTGCCCGCCGGGCAACCCGATCACGCGCGCGCTGGTGCCGCGCAGGGCCGGGCAAAGGCTCTCGGTCTCCTCGAGGCCGTGGATACACACCAGGGGCGGAGCGTGCAGCAGGCGCAGCGCCGGGGCCGGCTGCGCATCCGGCTTGCCAAGGTAGGCAAGGCCGCTCGGATCGGCGCGGAAGTACACGTCCTTCTCGGGCACGATCAGGGTGACGGCGGCAAGATGCGCGCGCTGCTCCGGCGGTAGCCGGGGCGCGACGGTCGCCACGATGTCCGCGCCGTACGACTCGCCGATCAGGATGACGTGCTGGGCCCCGGTGGTGGCGATCGCGGTGGTGAGCGCGCGCTCGACGATCGCCTGGGCCTCCTGGGCGCTCCGGTGCTGGGCGAATGCGACCGGCGTGACGACGCCGATCACCGGAAGCCCCCGCGCCGCCAATGCTCCCGCGACCTTGCCGCTGAGCCCGAAGTTGAAGCCCATGTCGCCCGAGAGGAAGACCGCCGCGAGAGGCGTGCCGCGATGCTCGGCAGGGAATACCCGGACCGGCTCCGAGCCCAGCAAGTGCAGGGCAGGGGCATTGGTCAGCACCGCCGTGAGCGCCGCGATGACGAGCCCCGCCGCGAACCAGCGCCGTCGGCGCTTGTCCTGCGTGCGCCGATGGCTTCCGAGCCGGCGGCTCATGCCGGCAACTCGGCGGTGGAAAGCGTGGGGAAGGGCGTGGAAGCGACGCGTTGTTCGATGGGCGGCGGTGCCGGTGGAACGCCCGCAGCCGGCTCGCCTCCCGCGATCAGGCGCGACAAGTCGTGGAGCGCCTGGAGGAAGCCGAGGCCGTGCGGGCCGGCGAGATAGCGCGGCTCCCAGTGGGGTCCGAACTTCTCCTTGTAGCTGCGCAGGCCACGGAAGCCGTAGAAGGTCTCGCCATGGCGGAACAGCAGCGCGGCCGCTCTTGCCCAGGCCGGCGCGAGCCGGCGGCCTTCGATGCCCGACATCGGCACCATGCCCATCGAGAAGCGCCGATAGCCGCGGTCCTTCGTCCAGAGCAGCAAGCTTGCGAAGAGGAAGTCCATCGTGCCGCTGGGCGCGCCGGCGACATGGCGCATGAGATCGACCGACGCCTCGTTCTTGTCTGCCGTCAGCCACAAGTTGGCAAAGGCGACGATCCGGTCTTCGACCATGACCACGGCGATGTCGAAATTGGTGAGGTAGGTCCGGTCGAAGCGGCCGAGGCTGAAGCCCTTCTCGCGGTGGCCCTTGGCTTCCATCCAGGCATCGGACACCGCTTCGAGCTCGTCCAGGATGACGGGGACGGCGGCGGCGGGCACGATGCGGAAGCGGGCACCATCGCGCTGGGCCACGCGCTGCGACTTGCGCAGGCTGCGCAGTTGCGGCGTCTCCAGCGTGAACTGCGACAGGTCGATCACCGCTTCCTCCCCATACTTGACGATCTGCAAGCCCATGCCGATGGCGAGGTCGAGGACGTGCGGGGTCACTTCGTAGAGCAGCAACCGGCCCTGCTGCCGGTCGGACAGCTCGCGCAGCGTCCACAGCAGCTCGGGCCAGGAGGCCATGGCGCCCACCGGATCACCCATCACGATCCAGCTCATCCCCTTGACCTGGTACATCACGAAGGCGTCGCGCGCCTCGGAGATCAGGAAACGCTTGTCGCCCGTCATCGCCAGCATCGCCTCGGCGCGCCCGGTGGTGGCCAGGATGGCGCGGACAGCATTGCGATCGGTCTCGGACGAGATTGGCATTCGCTTGCGCGGGGCGGGCGAGAGCAGCCGCCACACGCAGATGCCCGTCAGGAACACGGCGCTCGCCAGCGTGGCGCGCATGTAGCGCGGTGCATCGTCGCTTACCGCGAACTTCCACCACAAGTCGTCATTGTAGGGCACGTGCCGGTACGCGAAGAGTCCCGCCCACGCGGCGAGCGATGCCACGACCGCGATCGCCGTCAGCCAGCCGGCGGTCAGCGGCTGCTCGGTCAAGGTCGTGCGGCGATAGAAGGCGCGCCGGGTCAGTTGCAGCAGACCGGCAAGGGCCAGGCAGACGGCCGCCTCCTCATAGTCGATCCCCTTGGCCAGCGAGAAGGCGGCACCGGCCACGAGCAGCGC
>Ga0070665_100000894_pt1 | contig 38327 bp, 30 predicted proteins | sample KBSS13metaG_FD_65862 | JGI IMG/M metagenome (GOLD analysis project Ga0070665, IMG submission 65862) | Switchgrass rhizosphere microbial communities from Kellogg Biological Station, Michigan, USA - KBS S1-3 metaG | ecosystem: Host-associated > Plants > Roots > Rhizosphere > Soil ... | reverse complement strand
CTGGCGCCGTACTGGCTCGACGTCGAAGCGACGGTTTATGTCGGCACCGCCGGCCGCGCCGCTGCCCGGCTGAAGGCGGACTACGACCTCCTGTTGACGCAGCGACTCATCCTGCAACCCTACGGCGAAGCCAATTTCTACAGCAAAGCTGATCCCGCCCGTCAACTGGGCTCGGGCCTGTCGGACATCGAGCTCAGTCTGCGCTTACGATACGAGGTCCGACGCGAACTGGCGCCGTATGTCGGGGTGGGGTGGTTCAAACGCTTCGGCGGAACGGCCGAGCTGGCCCATGCGGCCGGCGAAGGCAGTGACGAGCTGGAGCTCATCGCAGGTCTGCGCATCTGGTTTTAACATTGGCGCTTCATAACGGAGAACACGAATGACCCATTGGAAGATCCCGGGCGGACTTTTATTGAGCTTGGTCGCGACCACGGTACTGGCTCACGCACAACTTAAAAAGGCGGTTCCCGCGGATGGAGGCGTGCTCGGTGCCACCCCGGGGAATGTGGTCCTGACCTTTTCCGAGCCCGCTCGACTGACGGCCTGCTGGCTGCAGAAAGGGGATGGTCCGAAACAAAAGGTGACGGGTCTGGCCACCGCTCCGGCGCAGGAGATTTCGGTTCCCGTGCCGCAACTGGAGGCGGGCTCTTACGTGTTGAGCTGGCGTGTTGTCGGCGACGATGGTCACGTTCTCCCCGGACAGATCCACTTCACGGTCCCGGGTTCGCGGTGACGTTGGTCGACATTCTGTCGGTCGTACTGCGTGCGTTGAGCTTCGTGCTGCAACTGCAGGCGGCCGGAACAGTCTTCTTTGCGGCCGCATTCGGGCCCGCGCTGACGATCTCATTGGCCAGTGTGCGTTCGTTGGCGCGGGGAACGGCAATCGCCGCTCTCCTTGTAACGGCCGGGCACTACCTCCTCGAGGCCGCGCGCATGGCGGGCGACCTGTCCGGCATGTTTGACAGCTCACTGCAGAACATGGCCTGGACTTCGTCGACTGGCGGAGCCTTTTCCGTCCGCGAGCTGGGATTGCTTCTCGTCATTGCCGGCATGCAGACGACGTCCGTCCGAGTCACCGCGGACCGCTTTTTCAAAGCGTCTACCGTGATGTCGCCGTCTTACTGGCTGAAGCGTCTGTCCTCACGCGGGTTTACGATCGCGGGAGTCACCGGCGCCGTGCTGGTGGCGGTGTCATTTACTTTGACGGGTCATACCTCCACCAGTTCCTGGCGCTGGCTGCTCGCGCCGCTACTGTTGGCTCACCTGTTGATTGCTGCGTTCTGGTTCGGCTCGCTGGGGCCTCTTTACCTGGTGACTCTGCGGGAGTCACGGGACCGGGCGGTGCACGTGGTGGCGCTCTTTTCGGCGGCCGCGTCCTGGTTGGTTCCCTTGATCCTGGTGGCGGGAGTGGCCATGGCGGTGCTGCTGTTACCCAGCGTTGCCGTGCTGAAGCAACCGTATGGCGAGCTCGTGATGGCGAAGGGTGCCCTGTTCGTCCTGCTGTTGGGGCTCGCGGCATTCAACAAGTGGCGTTATGGGCCGGCGTTGGGAGGCAGTGATCTGTCGGCCGGCCGTGTATTGCGCGGCATGGTCCTCGCGGAATACGGGCTCATTGTCGTCGTTCTGGGAATTACGGCGGCGATGACGACGTTCTTTTCGCCGGAATGAGCTCCGCACGGGATCGCATGATCGACTGACGGACCGGGCTCCACGGCGCGTCTTCGGTGAGGCGTACGGACGAGCCCTCCGGCTCCACTCCCAACTTGCGCCACAAATCCATGAGATCGGGGGTGACCGGCGTGTCCTTCATCTGCGCGTACAGATCTTCGAGGACCGGCACGCCGACGGCCGCGTCACCAGTCTTGAACACGCGCTCGATCGGCCAGTCGGTGCCCAGGCCACCGCTCTCGCGAGCGATGGCTCGCACAGCATCCTGCAAGCCGAACCGGTTCTGCGTGCGGCGATGAATTTCGACATCGGCCAACAGGCAGAACATGGCACCACCCCAGTAAGTGCGACCCCAGGTATGGGTGTGGTCGAGGCCACGGTCACCCGGCTGGGGTAATCCGCGGGGCATCGAGTGCAGCTCCTCGGACCAGACATCCAGCTGGGTGCGGTTGCCGGCTTGAACCCTTGCTACACCTTCCACGTAAACCGCCAGTCCCTCGGATAGCCAGTCGTGATCGTCGCCAACGTCCGGTAGCGCCAGGTGTGTCATCTCGTGCACCAGTACCCAGTCGTTATGCAACTGCTCCGCGGTGACCTCCCGTCCAACCTGTATCCGGATAAAGCCGCCGTTGTAGCCCCACGTTTTGCCACTGCGAACACCGTCGCCATCCGCGGCAATCACCCGCAGGCGCAGACTCGAAGTTGGGAAACGATTGTAATAATGCGCAACAATCTGCGCCGAGCGCGTGACCCACTCGACGATGGGGTGGGCACCACCCCGAAAAGCGCCATCCTCGACCTCGACTCTGATCCGCGTGCCCGCGACCTCGAGCTCATGGGTGGAAGCCAGCGCCGACCGTGTGTCACACAGCGCGACACACAACACGATCAGAGCGATTACGACCTTCATTTTCTTTCCTCAGGCGCGAGGTGGACGCAAAGGCGGCGAGCTCTCTACCGCCGAGTGGATGATGCGCGCTCCATGCTCGAGCAGGAAGGTGCGGAACGCCGCCGGAATCGGTGCCAGCCGCTTGTCGCGCAGGTGGATCACATACCAGTCGCGGACGATGGGGAGGCCCACGACATCCAGAACGACGAGTTTCCGGGCCGCGAGCTCGAGCCCTACCGTGTGAGAGGAGATGAAGCTGATGCCCATATCGGCCATGACGGCCTGCTTGATGGTCTCGTTGCTGCTCACTTCCATCGAGACCTGGATCGGAACGCCGCGTTCGCGGAAGACTCGTTCCATGGAAGCGCGGGTGCCAGAGCCTTCCTCGCGGATGAGCAGGCTTTCCGTCGCGAGCTGGCTCAACTTGATGCGGCGCTTGTTCGCGAGCGGATGCCTGGGGGAAGCGATCAGCACCAGCGGATGTTTGGCGAAGGGCTCGGCCACCGTTTCCAGCTCGCGCGGCGGTCGGCCCATGATCACCAGGTCGATCTCGTTGGCGGCGAGCTGTTGGATGATCTCCTCCCGGTTGCCGACGGCGAACTTGATCGTCACTTCCGGGTAGGCCGGCTTGAATGCCGACAGCAGCGAGGGCGCGAAGTACTTCGCGGTGCTGACCGCACCTAACTTCAACACTCCACGCTTCAGGCCGCGCATCGCCGCCAGGGACTCGCCGGCCTGGCGCAGCAGCTCGATGGCCTGCTCGGTGTAGCGCAGCAATTCGACGCCGGCCGGCGCGAGGTGCACTTTGCGCCCGATCTGCTCGAACAGCGGCAGCCCGACTTCCTCCTCGAGGAGCTTCACCTGCTGCGATACGGCCGGTTGCGTGAGATGCAGCTCGCGGGCCGCCCGCGTGAACGAGAGATTGCGGGCCACCGCAGCGAAGACCCGCAACTGCCGCAACGTCAGATTACGCATGATAAGAGCTTCTTATGCAGAGGCGAATAATATCTAACTAGACCTAATGAGAAGCAAGCGGCAATGATCGCACCACACACCAAGCAATGCCGCGCAAGCGAAGGGGATGAGGCGATGCAAGTCACCGACGAGCGCAAGACCGCCAAGACCGGTGCCGCACGGTACAAGGCCGGGGTGCTCAAGTACGCCCAGATGGGATATTGGAACCCCGAGTATGTGCCGAAGGACACCGACGTCCTGGCCCTGTTCCGCATCACCCCCCAGGAAGGCGTTGAGCCGGAAGAGGCCGCGGCCGCGGTGGCCGGGGAGTCCTCCACGGCCACCTGGACGGTGGTGTGGACCGACCGCCTGACCGCCTGCGATCGTTATCGCGCCAAGGCCTACCGGGTCGACCCGGTGCCCGGCTCTCCGGGGCAGTATTTCGCCTACATCGCGTATGACCTGAACCTGTTCGAGCCCGGCTCCATCGCCAACCTGACCGCCTCGATCATCGGCAACGTGTTCGGCTTCAAGCCGCTGCGGGCCCTGCGCCTGGAGGACATGCGCTTCCCGGCGGCTTATGTGAAGACTTTCAACGGTCCCGCGACCGGCATCGTCGTCGAGCGCGAGCGCCTGGACAAGTTCGGCCGGCCCCTGCTGGGGGCGACCGTGAAGCCCAAGCTGGGCCTGTCCAGCAAGAACTATGGTCGCGTGGTGTACGAGGCGTTGAAGGGCGGCCTCGACTTCACCAAGGACGATGAGAACATCAACTCCCAACCTTTCATGCACTGGCGCGACCGCTTCCTGTATTGCATGGAAGCGGTCAACAAGGCCCAGGCCGCGACGGGCGAGGTGAAGGGCACCTATCTCAATGTCACCGCCGGAACCATGGAGGCTATGTACGAGCGCGCCGAGTTCGCCAAGGAGTTGGGCTCGGTTATTGTGATGATCGACCTGGTCATCGGCTACACCGCCATCCAGTCGATGTCCAACTGGGCGCGCCGCAACGACATGATTTTGCACCTGCACCGCGCGGGGCACTCGACTTACACGCGGCAGAAAAATCACGGCGTGTCTTTCCGCGTGATATCGAAGTGGATGCGCCTCGCTGGCGTCGACCACATCCACGCAGGCACGGTGGTGGGCAAGCTCGAGGGCGATCCAAATTCGGTACAAGGCTTCTACAACGTGCTCCGGGAGGGACACAACCCGGTCGATTTACAACGAGGCATCTTCTTCGACCAGGATTGGGCGGGATTGCATGGTGTGATGCCGGTGGCCTCGGGAGGTATTCATGCTGGACAGATGCATCAGTTGCTCCACTACCTCGGTGAGGACGTGGTTCTTCAATTTGGCGGCGGCACCATCGGACATCCCATGGGCATCGCTGCAGGCGCAGAGGCCAATCGGGTTGCTCTGGAGGCGATGGTGTTGGCTCGCAACGAAGGGCGGGATATCTGGAACGAAGGTCCTGACATTCTCGTCAAGGCCGCCAGGCATTGCGCGCCGCTGAAAGCCGCGCTCGATGTCTGGGGTGAGATCACGTTCAACTACGAGAGCACCGACACGCCGGACTTCGTGCCCACGGCGACGGCCGCGGCCTGACCAAACAGAGGAGAGCGACAGATGACAAAATCGTCTGGAACGATTTTGGACGGCGCAAGCCGGCCCGAAGGGCGAGCCGCAGGGACGGGGGCTCGCAAACTGACACAAGGTACGTTTTCATTTCTCCCCGACCTGACGGACGAGCAGATCCGCAGCCAGGTGGAGTATTGCCTCGGTAACGGTTGGGCGGTGGCGCTCGAGTACACGGACGATCCCCACCCGCGTAACTCGTACTGGGAGATGTTTGGGGTGCCGATGTTCGACATCCGGGATGCTGCCGGCGTTCTGACAGAGCTGCGTGCTTGCCGGCAGACCTTCCCGGACCACTACATCAAGATCAACGCGTTCGACTCGACGCACGGCCGCGAATCGCTGCGCCTGTCATTCATTGTCAATCGGCCGGCGAAGGAGCCGGGCTTCCGGCTGGAGCGGCAGGAGGTGGCGGGGCGCTCGGTGCGTTACACGACCCATGCCTACGCAGTGGATCGCCCCGAGGGCGAGCGTTATTGACATAGGCCACGCATAAGCGGGTGGAGGGGCACGCGCGCATGAATGCATCGCTCAACCAACGGGAAGCCAATGGTAACCCGGCGGCGCTCGATCTCGAGGCCGCCTACCGGGATTCTCACGTCGGCGAGGTTCTCGATGAGCTCGAGCGCGACCTGGTGGGTCTCGTTCCGGTCAAGAGCCGCATCCGTGACATCGCCGCCCTGCTGCTGATAGACCGGCTCCGTCGCAACAACGGCCTCTCCGCGGGACCACCGTCGTTGCACATGTCTTTCACGGGGAATCCCGGGACGGGCAAAACAACCGTCGCCCTGCGGATGGCGCAGATTCTTCACAGTCTGGGCTACGTGCGGAAAGGGCACCTGACGGCCGTCACTCGCGATGACCTGGTCGGGCAATACATCGGCCACACCGCTCCGAAGACCCGCGAAGTGCTCAAGCGCGCGATGGGCGGCGTGTTGTTCATTGACGAGGCCTACTACCTCTATCGGCCGGAGAACGAGCGCGACTACGGCCAGGAGGCGATCGAGATCCTCCTGCAGGTGATGGAAAACCAACGCGACGACCTGGTGGTGATCCTCGCGGGCTACAAGGATCGGATGGATACCTTCTTCCGCAGCAATCCCGGCATGTCGTCCCGGATCGCGCATCACATCGATTTTCCCGACTACACGGCGGATGAGTTGGTGGCGATCGGCCGGCTCATGCTCGAGCGCATGCAGTACCGCCTCAGCGAACCGGCCGACGCGGTGTTTCGTGAGTATGTCGCCCGGCGCAAAGCGCGGCCGCACTTCGCAAACGCACGGTCGATCCGCAACGCTCTGGATCGCGCTCGCCTGCGGCAGGCGAGCCGTCTACTCGGTCGCACCGACCGCAGCCGCGTCTCCCGGGACGATCTCATGACCCTGGAGGTGGACGATATCAAGGCGAGCCGCGTCTTCTCGGACCCGCCGGGTCCGGACGCGGATTCACGGGAGAGCGCCAGATGACGAGCGCCAACAAAACAACAAACACCATGACGCTGACACGGTTCCTCATCGAGGAACAGCGGCGTGTGAACGCCACCCAGAGCGGCAGCGCGACGGGCAGCTTTACCGCGTTGATCAACGATGTGCGCCTCGCGTGCAAACGCATCGCCACGCTCATCGGCAAGGGCGAGTTGGCCAACGCCCTGGGCGAGGCCGGCACGACCAACGTGCAGGGCGAGGCCCAGATGAAGCTCGACGTCATGGCGAACGACATTTTCGTACGCACCAATGAGTGGGGCGGTCAGCTTGCGGGGATGCTCTCGGAGGAGCGGGAGACCCCCTATTGCATCCCCGGGGAGTATCCACGTGGAAAATATCTGTTGCTGTTCGATCCGCTCGATGGCTCGTCGAACATTGATGTCAATGTTTCGGTGGGTAGCATCTTCTCGGTGCTCCGCTGCCCGGAAGGTGTCTGCGAGCCGACGGAAGCGGATTTCCTGCAGCGTGGTGCGCAACAGGTCTGCGCCGGGTATGCCATATATGGCCCGGCCACGATGCTGGTGCTCACCACCGGCTGCGGTGTGAATGGCTTCACGCTGGATCGCGAGATCGGCGAGTTCATGCTCACCCATCCGAACCTGCGCATCCCGGAGGAAACTGCCGAGTTCGCCATCAACGCCTCCAACTCCCGGCACTGGGAGCCGGCCATCAAGCGCTACGTGAACGAGTGCCTCGCGGGGCAGAGCGGGCCGCGGGGGCGCGATTTCAACATGCGCTGGATTGCCTCCCTGGTCGCCGAGACGCACCGCATCCTCATGCGCGGAGGTGTCTTCATGTACCCGCGCGACCGCAAGGACCTGACCAGGCCCGGGCGCCTGCGGCTGCTCTACGAGGCCAATCCGATCGGATTCATCGTCGAGCAGGCCGGCGGCCGTGCCAGCACCGGGCAACGTCCGGTTCTGGAGATCGTGCCGGAAAGCGTGCACCAGCGGATCAGCTTCGTCTTCGGGGCGAAGGCCGAGGTGGAGCGAATCGAGCGCTACCACCGCGACCACAACGATTTCGAGTTCGACGCGCCCCTGTTCGGAACACGAGGCCTCTTCACGACGAGTCACGCGTAGGAGAACGATCATGTCGGCCAGACACCCCGTCATTGCCGTGACCGGCTCCTCGGGCGCCGGGACGACCTCGGTCAGTAAGACATTCGAGCAGATCTTTCGCCGCGAGCACGTACGCGCTGCCTTCGTGGAAGGTGACAGTTTCCATCGCTACAACCGCGCTGAAATGAAGGAGCGGATGGCGGATGCGGTCGAGCGTGGCGATCACTATTTCAGCCATTTCGGGCCCGATGCCAACCTGTTCGTCGAGCTCGAGGAGCTCTTCAGCGGCTACGGCGAGAGCGGACGTGGCCGGTTCCGGCGCTACCTCCACGATGAGGCCGAAGCGGCCCGCTTCAGTCAGAAGCCCGGCACCTTCACCGAGTGGGAAGACATTCCCGCGGACACCGACCTGTTGTTCTACGAAGGGCTGCACGGCGCCGTCGCCACCGACGAGGTCGATATCGCCCGACACGTCGATCTCCTCATCGGGGTGACGCCGGTGATCAACCTGGAATGGATTCAGAAATTGCACCGGGACAAGGCAACACGCGGGTATTCCGCGGAAGCCGTCACCGACGTGATCCTGCGTCGCATGCACGATTATGTGAACTACATTTGCCCGCAGTTCTCGCGTACCCACATCAACTTTCAACGGGTGCCGGTGGTGGATACTTCCAACCCGTTCGTGGCGCGCTTCATCCCCGCGCCCGATGAGTCATTCCTGGTGATCCGGTTCGCGAATCCGCGGGGCATCGATTTCCCGTACCTCCTGTCGATGCTGCACGACTCGTTCATGTCCCGCCCCAACACCATCGTGTGCCCCGGAGGCAAAATGGACCTGGCGATGCAGTTGATCTTCACGCCGATGATCTGGAGGTTGTTGGAGTGTAAGAAGGAGTCCCAGGCGCGCGCGCTCGTAGGAGCTCACCTGTGAGCCCGCGGGCACTGATCTTCGACGTGGACGGAACGCTCGCCGACACCGAGGAGCTGCATCGGCAGGCCTTCAACGAGGCGTTCTTTGCCTGTGGCGTCGACTGGCGCTGGGGTCCGGCACTCTATGCCGATCTGCTGCAGATTACCGGCGGTAAGGAACGTATCGCGGAATACATCAGCCGGCAGCAGATGCCGGCTGCCGAGCGGGGCCGGTTGTTGCGCCTCATTCCGCAGCTGCATACGGCAAAAACAGGCATCTATCGCGAGTTGGTGGCGCTTGGCCATCTGCGCCCGCGCGCGGGTGTCGTCCGGTTGATGAAAGAAGCGCGCGCGGCCGGCTTGAAGCTCGCGATCGCCTCGACCACTTCGCCCGAGAACGTGGAGTCGCTGCTCGCGTCGAGTTTCGGCAGGGACGTGCCGCACTGGTTCAGCGCCATCGCCACCGGCGATGTCGTGCCAAAAAAGAAACCCGCGCCGGATATCTACAACCTGGCCCTGGAAAAGCTGGCCATCGAGCCCGAGCGCGCCATCGCTTTCGAGGACTCCGCCATCGGGGTGCGCGCGGCCAAGGCCGCGGGGCTGTTTACGGTGGCCACGCCGAGCCTGTGGACGATCGGTCAGGATTTCACGTCCGCCGACCTGGTGCTGACCTCGTTGGCAGACCCTGACAAGCCGTTGTATGCGACCGATGAGCTGCGGATCGGAGCAAAGTACCTCGGCCTGCAGCAGCTCACGGTCTTGCATTGCGCCGCGGTTCGGCAAATGCCGGCGGTCCAGGCTTGTGTTCCCTTGGCAGGAGGTGTGGCGTGAGTGCAGTTCCCAACGTCGAGTCGATTCCAGGCACCACGGCTGCGCGGCGCGATGTCGTCAATGCCCTGCGGGTCCTGGCCATGGACGCGGTGCAGAGGGCCAACTCCGGCCACCCCGGTATGCCCATGGGAATGGCGGAGATCGCTGAAGTGTTGTGGCGCCGTCATCTGCGCCATAACCCGGCCAACCCGAAGTGGGAAGATCGTGACCGCTTCGTGCTGTCGAACGGACATGGCTCGATGTTGCTCTACGCGCTGCTGCACCTGAGCGGCTACGACTTGCCGATGCAGCAACTCCAGCGGTTCCGCCAGTTGCACTCACAGACTCCCGGACATCCGGAGTACGGCATCACTCCGGGCGCCGAGACCACTACCGGCCCGTTGGGTCAGGGCATCTCCAATGCCGTCGGGTTTGCCATCGCCGAGCAGCTCCTCGCCGCCGAGTTCAACCGCCCGGGCTTTGAAATCGTATCCCACTACACCTATGTCTTCCTGGGCGACGGCTGCCTGATGGAGGGCATTTCGCATGAGGCCTGCTCGCTGGCGGGGACGCTCGGTCTCGGCAAGCTCATTGCCTTTTATGACGACAATGGCATCTCGATCGACGGTGACGTGTCAGGTTGGTTCACCGACGACACGCCCAAGCGGTTTGAGGCCTACGGGTGGCACGTCATTCGCAACGTCAACGGACACGATAGCGAGCACATTGAGCGTGCGATCCATGCAGCGCAGGCTGCGCGCCTGCAACCGTCATTGATCTGTTGCAAGACCCTGATAGGAATGGGCGCTCCGACCAAGGCGGGTTCGCACGAGTCCCACGGAGCCCCACTCGGTGAGAAGGAAGTTGCAGCCACCCGGGCGGCGCTGGATTGGTCGCACGCGCCATTTGAGATTCCACGCGAGATCTACGAGGCGTGGGATGCGCGCGAAGCGGGAGCCAGCGCGGAAGGGGCCTGGCGTCTGCGCTTGAGTCAATACATGGAAGCCTATCCGCGGGAGGGAAAGGAGCTGCGGCGTCGGTGGCGCGGCGAGTTGCCTGATGACTTCGGTGGACGCGTGGTGACACTGTTGGCCAGGGTCAGGGAAAAGGCCCAGACCATGGCAACCCGCAAAGCCTCCCAGGACACCATTGAAAACCTGGCGCCTGGCCTGCCGGAGCTGCTCGGCGGCTCGGCCGACCTGGCGGGCTCTAACCTGACTTTGTGGTCGGGCTCGCGCGCGGTGAGCCGCAGCTCCGGCGGAAACTATCTCCACTACGGCGTGCGCGAGTTCGGGATGGCGGCGATCATGAACGGGATCGCCTTGCATGGTGGCTTCATTCCCTACGGCGGCACATTCCTGACGTTCTCCGACTACTGCCGCAATGCCTTGCGCATGGCCGCATTGATGCGGGTCCGGTCGATTTTCGTGTTCACCCACGACTCGATCGGCCTGGGTGAGGATGGGCCCACGCACCAACCCGTCGAGCACGTGGGGGCCTTGCGGCTGATCCCGAACCTGGATGTCTGGCGTCCGTGCGATACCGAGGAGTCGCTCGTTGCCTGGGTCGCCGGGCTCGAGCGTCGGGACGGACCTACGTGCCTGGTGTTGAGTCGCCAGAACCTGGCGTTTCAGAAGCGCCAGCCCGAGATGGCGGCCGAGATCCGTCGCGGAGGTTATGTGCTCGTCGAGCCGGATGGCGAGCCGCATGCCATCATTATTGCAACGGGCTCCGAAGTCGCTCTGGCGGTGGAGGCGCAGAAGCTCCTGGCAAAAGAGGGGGTCCCTACGCGGGTCGTCTCGATGCCGTCAACGACGGTGTTCGATCGGCAGGACGCGCACTATCGCAACAGCGTGTTGCTGCCGCTGTTACCTTGCGTTGCGGTTGAGGCCGGCTCGACCGGTCTTTGGCACAAGTACGTCGGCAGCACCGGGGCGGTCATCGGGATCGATCGCTTCGGGGAGTCCGCTCCGGCCGGTGAGCTGTTCAAGCTGTTCGGCTTTACCGCCGAGCGCGTTGCCAAGACGGTTCGCCAGGTGTTGGTCTAAAGAGGGCAGGCGAGCGTCCTCGACCAGCCACTGTGCGAGGGCTACGCCAATCATGCCAGTCTCCAGGTTGCAGCGAGGCTCGTACTTTCGCACTCCGTTAGCCCCAGCGCGACCGCCCATTCGAGAGAGAGACCCGCCCGCCGGAAACGGTAGAGGCGGGCGATCACGGCACAATCCATGCTGATCATCGCTCTCTGGCTGTGACTGATGGGCTATCGCTATGAGAATTACCGTCTGTCAGCTCCATAACGGACGCGAGGCCTTTGCGGTTGACTGGCGCCGCCTCGTGGAACACGTCAAAACGCAGCGCAGCGAGCTGGTTCTGCTCCCCGAAATGCCCTTCTACCCCTGGTTCCCGACGCCACGGGAGTTCAAAGCGTCGGTGTGGCACGAGGCCGTGGTCGCTCATGACGTGTGGGAAAAGCGACTTTCCGAGCTGTCCCCAGCGGTGGCTCTCGGCACTCGCCCGGTCGACTTCGGCAACCTCCGGTACAGCGCCGGCTTCATGTGGAACGACGCCGAGAGTCTCGCCGAGACGATCCACGTCAAGAGCTGTCTTTCGAATGAGGAAGGCGCGTGGGAAACGACTTGGTATGAGCGCGCCGTTCCCGATTTCGAGTCCGCAACGGTTGGAGCCGCGCGCGTCGGCATGCTCATCGGTCTGGAGTTGTGGATGACCGACCAGGCCAGGTTTTATGGGGATGACGGGGTGCACATCATTGCCATCCCGCGAGTGGATCGCTCCCCCGATGCGGAAATCGACACGGCCAACCGGGAGTGGCTCGAAGGGGGGCGCACCGCCGCGACGGCCGCCGGCGCTTATGTCATTTCCTCCAGTCGCGGCGGCAAGGGGAACTCTTCCGGCGGCGCGGGTTGGATACTCGGGCCGGAGGGCCAGGTGCTTGCGCAGACCGCACGCGAGGCGCCGTTTGCCACGGCCGATGTTGACCTCAGTGTCATCAAGCACCCGCGGCCGGCGGCGCCATTGGGAATGCCGCCGATCGATCCGCCGGACACCCGATTCCGACGCTGATACCAGGGCACGCTGTCCGTGTTCGCCCCCGCATCCCGCAGGAGCGCGGGCGCGCGACCTTCGCAGCGCGCCCGCCGCTCGAATCGCGAACTTCAGTGACCCGCCGGCTTGCCGCCGGGCGGTACACCCGCCGCCGCACCCGGCTTGCCGCCCGGCTTCTGCTTGCCGCCGTTGCCGGTCGGAACCTCGTCAGCGAAGTACAACGGGCGGCTTCCCTGTCCCGTCGACGGCTCTACCGCAAACAACAGGTCCGCCATGTCGTCCGCGTGCTCCTCTTCCTTCGCTAGGATTTCCTCCAGCATGATCCGCGAGGTTGGATCCTTGTCGCCGAAGAACTGGATCATTTCCCGGTAGCTCTCGATCGCAATGCGTTCCGCGATGAGATCCTCACGGACCATGTCGGCTAGCGAGGTTCCCTCGCGATATTCGCTATGGCTGTGCTCCGTGATGACGGCGGGATTCATTTCCGGTTTGCCGCCAAGCTGCTTGATGCGCTCGGCGATCCGGTCCGCATGCTCCTGCTCCTCCAGAGCATGCTCCTTGAACTCCGACTTCACGGCCTGGGAATGGATGCCCGTGGCCATGAAGTAGTGAAACTTGTAGCGCAATACACAGACGAGCTCCGTGGCAAGCGCTTCGTTCAAGACTGCGATCGCTCGGCCGCGGTCGAGCTTGTAATCCTCGGTGACGGCCCCTTCGGTGATCTGTTGGCGCGCGCGTTCGCGGATTTTTTCAATCTGCGCGATGTGACTCATTCGACCTCCTGGCTGCTGGATGCGGGCCGAAGCAGCGGCCCGCGTGCATTGCAAACCCCGCGGTTTCCAAGGCTACTGACCAGCAAATTGCGCGCCCGCGACGCTTACAGCCGAGCGTGAGCCTGCACCAGCGTCGAGCGCCGGAGTCCTACAAACTCCAATTCCGCGAGTACGGCAACGACGCTGGCTTGCCCGATCACAAACACCTCGCCGAGGATCGTCGGCTCGATCCAACCGATGAGCACAATCAACACGCTGTCCAGCGCCCACAACACGTTGCAGGCGACGACCGCAAAGACGAGCGGGCGTTGCACGCGCTCCTGGCCGCGCAGTCGTGCGACGAAGACCGCGAATGGGATGAGTATGATTGCGGACCATCGCAACAAACCCACCGGCAGACCTAATGGGCCGGCGAGCGCTGGCGCGGCGCATGCCAGGAGCAGGCCGGTGATGCCGGTGAGCACCGCGTCGGCCAGCAAGGCCTTGCGCAGCAGGGGCGATGGTGTCGTGAAACTCGTGACGAGAGTCGTAGTGGCGTTGGTCATGTTCCTCTCCGTTGGTGACGTGATGGCTGATGGGCGTGGAGATCGTCCGATGAACCACCGCCTTCGGTCGATTACCTGCCAGGTAATTGGTGTCCTGATACGGCTGTACTACGATGGCCCCATGAATACGAATGCCGCCGCCGCTACGCCCATCGGTGGTCTGCTACGGACGTGGCGCGAGCGCCGACGGCTGAGCCAGCTCGAGTTGGCCGGGGCCGCTGATATCTCTGCCCGGCACATCAGCTTCCTGGAGACCGGCCGCTCAGTGCCCAGTCGCGGGATGCTGCTGCGATTGGCTGAGCGCCTGGACATCCCCTTGCGTGAGCGCAATGCCTTACTCCTTTCCGCGGGGTACGCGCCCATGTATGCCGAGCGGCGACTCGATGACCCGGCGCTTCAGCAGGCGCGCAAGGCCGTCGAGCTGGTGATTGCCGGACACGAGCCGTATCCGGCTTTAGCGGTCGATCGGCATTGGACCCTGGTCTCGGCGAATGCCGCGGTCGGTCCGCTGCTGGCTGGCGTTGATCCGAAGCTCCTGCAGCCGCCGGTGAATGTTCTGCGCCTCGGACTGCACCCCGAGGGGCTGGCGCCCAGGATCGGGAACTATGCGCAATGGCGTGAGCACACGCTTACCCGCCTGCGGCAACAGATCGCCGCCACCGCGGACCCCATCCTCATCGAAACGCTCGCGGAATTGGAGTCGTATCCGCGGGTCACGAGCGCGAGAGAGGAGGCCCAGTCGGACGCGGTGGACTATGGTGGTGTGGTTGTGCCGTTCATCCTGCGCACTGAAAACGGATTGCTGTCCTTCTTCAGCACGACCACGGTGTTCGGCACCCCCCTCGACATCACGCTGGCCGAGCTGGCCATTGAGTCTTTCTTTCCCGCGGATCAGAAGACAGCTGAGACTCTGAGCCGCCTCGGCCGGCCGTCGACGTAGCGCGAGACGCGTGCGGGTGGTACAACCATCCGATGCCCGCACGTAATCTGCAGTCCGACGTCGTCGGCTCCTTGACTGACGCCGGCTACGTATTTCTGTCCGCCGCCGAAGCCGCGACGATCCTTCAGCTCGACCTGGCGCAGCTCAATGCGCTGCGCGATACCTGGTCACGCCTGCCGCGCGACACTTATCTTCGCGACGGCGGCTCGTATCGTGCACGCCGACATAGCTGCTTTGTGCAGACGTTCTCGTCAGGGGTCGTGACAGCGGTTCCGCGCCGTCCCCATTGGCAGCCGACGTCATACAACGCCTTGCACGGTGGCCTGGAGCGCTGGTACGAGCCCATCGAGCAGGAAGTCGTGACAGCGCCTGTCTGGGGCAAGCTCGTGGCGGGCATTGGAACGGTGTTCGAGCGTGTGCGGCCTGTCGACCAATGGTTTATCGAAGCCCATCAATTCCGCATCGACACCACGAATGGGATTGGCCGCCCAACGCCGGAGGGCGCACACCGCGACGGCGTCGACTTCGTAGCCGTCATTCTCGCCGGCCGCCGTAACGTCCGAGGCGGTGAGACCCACGTCTTTGACGCCAGCGGGCCTGCAGGAGTCCGGTTCACGATGCAAGAACCGTGGGCGATGCTTTTGATGGACGACGCGCGGGTCATCCACGAAACGACGCCGATACAGCCCGACCAGGAGCAGGGGGCGCGCGATACGCTCGTGCTGACCTATCGCGCGAAGGGTTTCCAGGCGCCGTCAGTTACCTGACGGCCGCCCATCGATCCATGTCTCAACGACGTTGAGATCATCATCCGCGAGCACCAGATTCGCGCGATAGCCCGCTCGGATGCGGCCGACAACGTGGCCGAGACCGAGAAATTCGGCTGGATGGCGGCTTGCCATGCCGACCGCTTCGGGCAAGGGGAGTTGGAGCAGCTTCACGGCATTGCGGACGCAACTCGCCATGTCGATGTTGGATCCCGCCAGGCGTCCGTCTGCATCGATGCAGGCAGTCCCGGAAACGGCGATCTTCCGGCCTTGCAGGTTGAAGGACGTGCTCTGCGTGCCGACACTCGGCATCGCATCGGTGACGAGCATGAATCGATTGTGCGGTTTGCAACGCAGTGCGATGCGCAACACCACCGGATCGGTGTGCTCGCCATCGACGATGATGCCACACCAACTGCCGCGATCATCGAGAGCCGCGCCAACGACGCCCGGCTCGCGTCCCGTCAGTTGCGACATCGCGTTGAAAAGATGAGTGAACCCCGTCAGGCCGTGGCGCAGGGCAGTGGCAATCTCCGCATAGGTTGCGTTGGTATGCCCCGCCGATACGATGACACCCGCCTTCACCAGCTTTTGGATGATCTCCGGCGTGGTCATTTCCGGAGCGAGGGTGACGAGCGTCTTGCCTCCGCGCAGGGACGTCAACAACCCGATGGCGCTCGTGTCCAACTCGCGCAGCTTCGCAGGATCGTGCACACCTTTGCGTGCGACATTGAGGAACGGGCCTTCAATGTGAATGCCGAGCACGCCCGGCACGCCGGCCTGGATGGCGCCCTGAACGGCGGCGATGGCTCGCGCGACAACGTCGAGATCGGCACTGATCAGGGTGGGGAGAAAGCCGGTGGTGCCGAACCTGCGATGCGCCTCGCCAATGGCCTGGATCGTTGCCACGCTCGGCGCATCGTTGAACAGGACCCCGCCGCCGCCGTTGACCTGCGAGTCGATGAATCCCGGCAGCAACAGGCGGCCACCCAGGTCATAGCGCTGCGCGGACTGGCAGCGCGGCTCGGACTCTTCCATGATGTCGACGATGCGTCCTCCTTCGAGGAGCACGCAGCGACCTTCGATCAGGCCGTCATCTCCCAACACACGGCCATTAACCAACGCGACAGCCATCAAACAGTCTCGGTCACTTTATTGAGATACGGCGGTTTATCGGGATTGCGGCCGCGAGCCAGTGCCAAGGCATTCACCATGCGGTAGAAGCTCTGCACGATGAGCATCGGCTCGAGCACGGGGTTACCGGCCTGCGTCGGCAGGATGACGGTGCGGGGGACCACGGCGCCCGCGAGCATGACATCGGCGCTCCGGGAGGCCAATTCGGCGGCCAACGACTCGACACCCTCGCGGGTCTCGTCGTTCTGGGCAAACATCATGACCGGGAAGCCGCCGCGGATGAGCGCCATGGGGCCGTGCCGCACCTCCGCTGAGCTGATCGCCTCGGCGTGCAGGCCGCAGGTTTCCTTGAATTTGAGCGCGGCTTCCTGGGCGATTCCCAGTCCCAGGCCCCTGCCGATGACATACAGGTCGGTCGCAAAGCGCAGGCGCGTGAGGGTGGCGCTCCAGTCCAGGGCCCATGCCTTTTCCAACAGGGCGGGGGCGCTCCGCAGCACGTTGTGCAGGTCGGCATCCCGTGCCCAGCAGGCGACGAGTTGGACAATCGCGGAGAGGGAAGCGATGTAGGATTTCGTCGCCGCCACGCTGCGCTCGATGCCCGCGCACAAGGGGATGGTGAAGTCCGCTGTCTGGGCGAGAGGCGAGGACTCGGCGTTGACGAGAGCTATGACCAACGCGCCGGCGTTGCGTGCGCCGCGCACGGTCGCCAGCAGATCCGGGCTCGCGCCTGATTGCGAGATCGCAATGAAAACCGCGCCGGCCAGGTTCGGCGTCGACTCGTATACGGAGCTGACCGAGGGTGCCGCGGACGACGTCAGGATGTTCAGTCGTGTCTCGATGAGATACTTGGCAAACGTGGCCGCGTTATCGGAGCTGCCGCGGGCGCAGGTGACGACCGCTCGCGGGGCGAGTTGCCGCAGTCGCTCGCCCAGTCGTTCGAGCCTTGCGGCATTCGCAGTGAGCTGTTGACGGACTACCGCGGGGGCCTGCTCGGCCTCGCAGTACATTTGTGTCGAGGTTTCCGGTGTCACGATGAGGTACTGAGCTCGGCGACGAAATCGTAGATGTCGCCGCGATAGTAAGACTGGGAGAACTCCGCGGCACTGCCGTCCTTGAGGAAGCCGAGCCGCTCGACCAACAGTCCCGCGTCCCGCTCTTTCGCCTGCAGCAGCTCTGCTTGCTCGGCGGTAAGCAACACGGCGCGCAGCCGCTGCAAGGCCCGCACCGGGCGGTTGCCATAGCGCTCCAACGCTTCATACAGCGAGGATTCGACTGCATCCAGCGAAGGGAGGCAGGAAGCCAACACGGTCGCATATTCGATCGACATGGGCGCCTCGTCGGCGAGGCGGATGCGATGAAAGCGATAGACCGGTGTGCCGGGGCTCGAGCGCAACGTCAGCGATTCCTCGGGTGTCACGGTACCGGCGGAGCGACGCAACCAGACACTGCGGGGGTTGCGGCCGCGTGCCCGCATGTCTTCGGAAAACGATGTCAGTTTCGAGAAGTTCTTTTCAACACGCGAGCACACGAAAGTTCCCGAGCCCTGGCGCCGTACGAGCATGCCTTCGCTCACGAGGCCGTCGATAGCCTTGCGTACCGTGATACGCGAAACGCAGAACTCACTCGCGAGATCGCGCTCCGCCGGCAGCGCATCGTCCGGACTGAGGATCCGGGTTTCGATGGCCTGACGCAGCGCCCGTTGGAGCTGCTGATAAAGGGGTAGGGCGCTGCTTTCATCGAGCCGTCCCAGGGTCTCGGAGAGGGGCGTCAGCGTCATTTTCCAGCCTGTCTGATGGCAGCCTTCATATTACCAATATCATACCACTATGTTGTTGGAAGGCTACAGCCTTAATTAAGGACTATTGATATTTAAGGAAAAAAAGACAAACCAGCTAATTGGTCTCTACGGGTATAGCATTCTATCGCGACTGGTACTATATTGGAACGTAACTGGTCCCAGGCATGACGTGCCACGCGTATACAAACAAACCATCAGGGGTAGCGGGTCACATGAGAATCGCAAGGTCGACTTTGATTGGAACGGCGGTGGCGTGGGCTTTATTCGGGCAGCACTCGTACGCCGCGGATGCCCCGGCTGCGGCGGGCCCGTCGCCTACATCAAGCGATCAGGGGTCTGGAAACATAGAAGAGGTGGTGGTCACCGGTATCCGGCGCTCGGTGGAAGAGTCCCTCGAGGCCAAGCGCGATGCCGTCAGCGTCGAGGACGTGATCACCTCCGAAGATATCGGCAAGATGCCCGATAAGAACGTCGCCGACTCGCTGGTGCGGGTGCCAGGCTTGACGACCAGCTCGGCGAGCGCCAACGAGGGCGGCTTCGACGAAAACGACCGCGTCAGCATGCGCGGCACCAACCCCAGCCTGACGCAAACCCTGATCAACGGACACGGCATCGCCGCCGGCGACTGGTTCGTCCTCAACCAGGTGCAACAGGTTGGCCGCAGTGTGAGCTACACGCTGCTGCCCTCCGAGCTCGTCGACCATATCGTCGTCCACAAGAGCTCCCAGGCATCCCTGGTCGAAGGTGGTGTGGCCGGCTCGATCGACATCATCACCCGCAAACCGCTGGATTTCGCCAAGCCACTCACCGCCCAGGTCTCAGCGGGCGCCGTGTATGCGCGGCTGCCGTCCAAGACAGATCCGCAGTTCAACGGACTGATCAATTGGAGGAATGACGACCGTACCGTCGGTTTCCTGCTGCAGGGCTTTTACGAAAAACGACATCTGCGGCGCGACGGTCAGGAGATACTCGGATACGAGCAGTTCACCCCGAATCCTGCGGGCTCGCCACCTAACCCGACCCTGGTTGCGCACCCCGACCTCCTCAATGTGTGGTATCCCGCCTCGATCGGTGCGGCGTTCTTCACACAAACACGTGAGCGCAAGGGCGGTACATTCGACTTCGAAGTGAAGCCCGTGGACGGCCTGCGTTTCGATCTGAATGGTTTCTTCTCGAAGCTGGATGCCAGCAACTACAACCGCAACTATCTCCAGTGGGAGACGCACTTCGTGAACCACGGTAATGGCCAGGGCCCGGATCCCGGCTACACCGTCACCAATGGTACGCTGACCCAGGCAACCTTCGCGCCGGTCCCCGGCACGCTATATGGTGTTTATGACCAGATCTCGCGCCCGGATGAGAGTGCGACGGCGGGCTACGTAGACCTGGACGGCCAGTGGATGGTGAACGATTCTCTGACTTTCCTGACACAGTTCGGCTACTCGCAGGGCGATGGCAAGACGCCCACCCAGAACGTCTCGGAAACCGACCCCGGCACGGGCGCAGGCGCCGCGTACTCGCTGAACGGCATGGGCTCGGGTGCTAACTGGAACCTGGGAGCCACGAACCACACCACGCCCTTCCCGAACGGAGTTCCGGTTACCTTCAACTGGATCTTCGGAGCGCAGGACGTCGATGTGAAGGATATTGAGACCTGGGCCAAGATTGACGGCGCCTACCAGATCCATGACAGCGCGTGGGCGGACCTGAAGTTCGGCGTACGCCTCCAGAACCACGACCGGTCCTCGAACAATGCCATCGCGCAGGGACCGACCGCTGCGGGACAGGCCACGTCGCACTATCCGACCACGTGGACCAACTACCCGAACACCTTCAATACCTTCGGCGCCTCGATTCCGACCGGCATCTGGTACTGGAGCGAGAGCCAGCTCGCCGCCTACGACGGTCCCGGGTTCGTCAACCGCGACCCGCTGGCGCGTGAGTACTATCAATACCTGTTTGGTCTGAAGGAGAAGGATTACGCCGGCTACGTCCAGGCCGACTTCAAAGGGGACAGGTGGGCGGCCGATGTCGGTGTGCGCTACGTGCGCACGGACGAGCACGTGCTCATCTATACGCAGGTGGATCCGACGACCCCCGGAGCTATCACGACCTCGGCGTTTGGACCGTTCATGGGAATTCCGGTCGATCACAACTACAACGACGTGCTGCCGAGTGCCAACTTCAAGTATGACGTGACGTCGGACCTGGTGGCCCGCTTCGCGGCCGCGGAGACCATGACGCGCCCCGACTATTCGGCGTTGGCTGGATTTACGGATCTCACGCCTCCCTCAGTGGTGGGCGGCGTCGGCAGGGGAACGGGCGGCAATCCGAACTTGAAGCCGATCCGCTCCAGCAACTTCGATGCTGGCTTGGAATGGTACTTCGCCAAGCGCTCGCTGCTGTCGGCCACGTTGTTCTACATGGACCTGCGCAACTACGTGGGCTTCGGTGATGCCAGGGGATCGTACTTTACCTTCTACAGCGGGGCGCCACAGGGAGCGCAGGTTCCCTACGATCTGACGGTGCCGATCAATGCGAAGGGCCGGGTGCGGGGACTCGAATTTGCCTATCAGCAGTCGTTGAATGACTACTTCGGCATCGCCGCCAACTACACTTATGCCGACGGTAAGCAGACTGCGAATGTGACCCCCAACGCCGACGGGACCCCTGGCGACGACCGTCTCGTGGGTACATCCAAGAACACCTATAACCTCAGCGGCTACTTCGAGAACGCCAATTTCAGCGCACGTATTGCATGGACCTACCGCTCGGCGTTCTTCAGCGGCCTGGACCGCAGCACGGCGTTCTCTCAGGATGCCACCGGCAGCTTGACGGCCTCGTTGCAGTATGCGTTCAATGACATGATTTCGCTGTCGCTCGATGGGGAAAACCTGAACAACCCAACGCTCAAGTACTACGCACTCAACAGGGACCAACCGCGTGCCTTCTACCGCAGCGGCGCGCAGTACTACCTGACTATACGAGCCAAGCTCTAGAAAATGTGGCACCGCGCCTACCCGATACCGGGGTGGGCGCGGGGTCGGCACGCCGGTGACGACCCATGACGACCGCAACGCTTTTCAACTACTCCTACCGGGCCCAGAGCGGCGAAAACCGCTCGCCGGCACCTGCGAACCTACGCCGCATAGTGATTGTCGGTGGCGGCGCAGCGGGTTGGATGACGGCACTGACCTTCGCGCGCTCACTGCTGGCTCGGGGGGTGCAGCTTACCGTCCTGGAGTCGCCGACCGTGGGGACGATCGGGGTAGGGGAAGGCTCGACGCCCTGGTTGCGCGGGTTCTTCGACAGTCTCGGCATCGAGGAAGCCGAGTGGATGCCCGCGTGTCATGCGACCTACAAGTGCGGCATCACTTTCGACGGCTGGTCGACCAAGCCTGGATTCGAGCGCTACTTTCATCCCTTCGCCTCGATGCTGGACAATCTGACGATGACTCAGTTCGTCCATAACGTCGAGGCCCGCGTCAATGGCGCGAACGTGCACGCGCATCCGGACCGGTTTTTCATCGCCGCCCGGCTCGCGGCCGAGCACCGGGCTCCCAAGGCACCGGACAACTTTCCGTTCGACATCTGGTACGGTTACCACTTCGATTCCGTGTTGCTCGGGCAGTTTCTGCAGCGCAAGGCGCTCGAACGCGGCGTCCGGTACGAGAGTTGCCATGTAACCCACGCGAACCTGGACGACACTGGGGCGATCGCTTCGGTGGGCACTCGGGAAGGCGCGACCATCCCGGGCGACCTGTTCGTCGATTGCACGGGTTTTAGCGGCCTGTTGATCGACAAGGCCCTGCACACGCCCTTTGTCAGCTTCGCCAACAACCTGTTCAACGACGCGGCCATCGCCATGCCCGCACCGATTGGCGCGTCGATCCCTTCCGAAACCGTTTCGACCGCACTCAAATACGGCTGGGCGTGGAAAATCCCGCTGACCGGCCGGTACGGAAACGGCTACGTCTACAGCACTCAATTCTGCTCGCCCGATGCGGCTGAAACCGAGTTGCGGCAGCACCTCGGTTTGCTCGAGTCGGACACTCCCGCGCGTCATCTGAAAATGAAGATCGGGCGCGTGACCCGGCACTGGAACAAGAATTGCCTTGCGGTTGGCTTGTCGCAGGGCTTCATCGAGCCATTGGAAGCCACGGCACTCCTGTTCATCCAACAAACGGCGGCCGTCTTCGTCGAGTTTCTGGAGCAGGGCGATCTCAGCGAGGCCGCCCACGACCGCTTCAACCAGCGTGTCAATGAGCACTTCGAAGGCATCCGCGACTATATCGTCACCCACTACAAAACGAACACGCGCACCGACACCGAGTATTGGCGCGCCAACGCCGCCAATCTCAACCTGTCAGACGACTTGAAACGACTGTACTCGGCCTGGATGTCCGGCAAGAGCATCGCTCCGGGGGTGCGCCAGCAGGTGATCGGCAAGGGCTACCCGCTCTTTTCCTGGTATTCGATCATGGCCGGCATGGGCATATTTCCGGAAGCAGGGGACCTGCGGCCACCGACCTCGCAGGAGGCCCGTTACAACATGGCGGAGATCGATAACCTGTTGGATCGGAGCCGGTTGAACTACCCCGCCCATCGCCGGGCATTGGCTCGCATCGCGCCGCGCCGCACTGACGAGTCGCTGCAGATTTATCTCTGGTAGGCGCGGCCAGGTCCACACCTCACTATGCAGCACTCAACGGCCCCGATTCGCGAGTTCTCCACGTTGGATGACGAGGCGATCCGACGCGAGATCCTGGGGTCTGGCCGGCCTGCGGTTCTACGTGGACTGGTCCAAGCGTGGCCGGCTGTAAAGCTCGAGTCCACTGCGGCGCTCGTGGAGTACCTGCGTCGGTTCGATAACGGCACTGCGGTAGATGCCCTGATGACCCCTCCGGAGGCGGAGGGCAAACTCTTTTACGATGCCGCCATGAATGGCTTCAACTTTGTCCGCAATCGCCTGCCGATTACCGCGGTTGCCCAGCAGGTGCTGCGCTATGGAGCGTTCGCACGCGCGCCGGCTGTTGCGGTGCAGAGTGCCCTGGTACGCGAGTGTTTGCCGGGTTTTACCGCCGAGAATGCGTTGAGCGTTCTGGACGATACGGTCCAGCCGCGAATCTGGCTCGGCACCGCGATTACGACACCGACACATCTCGATGAATGGAACAACATCGGCTGTGTGGTCAGGGGCCGGCGCCGATTTACCCTTTTCCCGCCGGAGCAGATCCGGAATCTGTACATCGGCCCGCTCGACTTTGCCCCGACGGGCGCGCCCATGAGTCTCGTGCCGCTGCACGCCCCTGATTTCGAGCGCTTTCCGCGCTTTCGGGAAGCGTTGGCGGCGGCCGTCAGCGCCGAGCTCGGACCGGGGGATGCGCTCTACATACCGCCGCTGTGGTGGCATCACGTGGAGTCACTGGAGCCGTTCAATCTTCTGGTCAACTACTGGTGGCACGCAGCCGACGCTGCGATGGGGACGCAGGCGGGTTTTGATACCTTGATTCACGCCATCCTGAATCTTCGGTCCCTGCCGCCCGCCACACGCGAGGCATGGCGGTCGCTATTCGATTACTACGTGTTTGGGCCGCAGTCTGACGCAACCGAGCACATCCCTACGCACCGCCACGGCGTTCTAGGCGCGCTTTCGGCCGCTGACATCGCTCGATTGCGGGCCTATCTCAAAGAGCGTCTCTAGTTATGGAAGTGACGCCACCGTCAGTCGTAGCCGTAGCCGGTCATCATAGACCTGACACGCGGCACGTAGGGCTTGAGATGTTGAGCGTAGTGCTTGTGCCGGTCGATCGAGCCATCGTTGAGATTCGTGCGCAGACAGGCTTCCTCGAATGGCAGCCCGAGATAGTCGAGGAGCTTGCGGGTCTGGCCCGCCTGGTCGGCGACCAGCGCCTCGTACTGCACGACATAGTCACCGAGATCCATCTCGCGCCGGTAATGCTCGAACAGATCGAAGACCGCCGCGAGGTGATGGGCCGCATCCTCGACCCGGTAACCGCAGTTGAAGCCGTGCGTCACGTTGCTCGAAATCATCGACACGCAGACATCGAGCGGATGACGCATGACGTGGACGATCCTGGCGTGCGGAAAGGCAGTCTTCAGCAGCGGCAGGTACACCTCGTTGAAGGGCATCCGGTCGGTGAAGTAAGTTTTACCGTCGCCGCTCTTCAACAGCCCGAAGCCCTCGGCACGGGCCAGGTAGTAGTCGCGAAACAGCGTTGCCGTGTAGTGCCGGTCGGCAGTCCAGCTCTGCGCCAGGTTTTCCGGAAACGGTTGCGGTGCCGGCAGCACGTCGCCGGCAATCTTGCGCAGCTCGCCGATAAAGGCGAGCTCACCCCCGCCGTGCACGGCCGAATGGCTACGGATGATGCGATCCACAACGGTGGTGCCCGACCGCGGCAGGCCCATGATGAAAATCGGTTGCGGCACATCCGCTCGTTGCTTCGCTCGCGGCATTCTGGAGATGTTGTCGCGTGTGAAGAACTGCTTGAAGCGACTAAACAGCGCTTCGACCGCGTCCGCCTTGTATTGCAGGCCACCGCCCTCGGTGGCCAGCTTGCGCTTGCCGGCGGTGAAATCCTGCCAGGCCTGCTCGTAGTGGCCGAGGCTTTCATGCAAGCGGCCGCGCTCGAGTTGTCCTTCACCGGTCAACGTCTTGGTCGCATCGAGAGCGGCAATGGCGGCCTCGCGCTTGCCGGTTTTCGCCAGGTACCCGGCGCGCAGGAGGGTCACTTCCTCCGGGGAGGAGGCCGCCGCCGCCCGGTCGATGAATGCGCCCGCTTGCTTGAGGTCACCGCGTGCCTCGTACAGCTTGGCCAGCGACGAGAGGGTCTTGGCATCGTTGGGAGCGAACTCGTGGGCGCGCTCGAAACTCGCACTGGCTTCCTCCAGCCGCCCTTGCCTGGAGAGGTTGTCACCCAGGCTGGTGAGAAACGCGGCCTGCGCGGACGAGGCCAGCGTTTTGCCGATTTCCAGGGCCCGCCGCAAGTGCCATTCACCGGCGACCAGGTCGCCGGTGTCGCTGATGAGAGCGCCGAATACGTGATGAGCCTCGGCATTGTCGGGATTCGCGCGCAGGGCGTTGCGCGTCACCTGTTCGGCGTCGGCCGTCTTGCCGTGGGTCGTGAGGAGCTTGATCAGCTCGTTGTAGGCCCAGTCGGCGCGCGAGTTGATTCCGATCACCGTGTCGAGCGTGCGCGCCGCCTCGCCGAGCTGGCCCCGATGCTTCTGGATCTGGTAACGGACCTCGAGCGCGTAGATGTCGCGGCCAGCGGTTTTCAGCCGTTCCTCCACGGCTTGTTCCGCGGATTTGATTTCACTACGCGCGAGTGCCTCGCGGGCACGGAGCACCAGGGGATGGACGTTTTCAGCCATGAGCGGGAGCCTCGACATCGAGCGGACACGGTTGCGAAGACCCGCTATGGTGCCAAGTTCAGGCGGGCTTGTTCAGGCTCATTTGAGGCGGGCAATCGATGCTGAAGCCGAGCCTGCTCCAGATGGGGCTTCTTTTGCTCTTATGCGCAGCCGCCACAGCGTCCCCAACTCGAGCTTCTGTCAGCGAGACGGTCGATGTCATCCCTGCTCCGGCCAGGGTTACGTCTGGCGATGGCGTTTTCGCGTTCCGCGCCGACACCTGGATCTCACTCCCCCCAGATCCGGGTGTCGCGCGGATCGCGCGTTACTTCGCCGAGCTCCTGGGGGAGACGCGCGGGGTGCATCTGAAGGTGGCGGGTGCGTGGGCCTCTGCGCCTATTGTGTTTCGTCTCGAGCGGACAACGGCCGGGGTGAGCCCGGAAGCTTATTCCATCGACATCACGCCCCGGCAGGTTGTTGTTTCCGCCGGTGGCCCGCGAGGGCTGTTCTATGGAGCCGTCACGTTGTGGCAGCTCTGCACTTCCAACACCGTCGACTCCCGCTCTATCACCCTTCATGCCGCAACGATCAGCGACAGCCCCCGCTTGCCGTGGCGAGGCCTCATGCTCGATTCGGCGCGTCACTACCAGTCGCCCCGGTTCATCCTGCAACTCATCGACTGGATGGCGTTGCACAAGCTCAATGTGCTCCATTGGCACCTGACCGACGACCAGGGCTGGCGCCTGGAGATCAAGAAATATCCGCGCCTCACCGAGGTCGGGGCCTGGCGCGTCCCCGCCGGTCCCGCGGCGGCGGCCGACATTGACCCATCCACCGGCCGTCCGAGACTCTATGGAGGGTTCTATTCTCAGGATGATGTCCGTCGGATCGTAGCTCACGCGGCCGAGCGCAACGTGACCCTCGTACCCGAGATCGACATGCCGGGGCACGCAACCGCCGCCATCGTGGCCTATCCTCAACTGGGCGTGACAGATCATCCGCCCACGGCTGTGCCGTCGGACTGGGGTATCTATCCAAACCTGTACAACGTCGAGGAGAGCACATTCAACTTCCTGGACGACGTGCTCGACGAGGTTATGGCGCTCTTTCCAGGAACCTACGTGCACGTTGGTGGCGACGAGGCCGTCAAGGATCAGTGGCAGGCTTCGCCGCGTGTGCAGGCTCGCATGCGCGAGTTGCACGTCGCCGATGCGCATGCCCTGCAGAGTTATTTCATCCAACGCATCGAAAAGCATCTCAACGCGCGCGGCCGGCGACTCATTGGATGGGACGAGATCCTGGAAGGAGGCATCGCCCCTAATGCAACCATCATGTCCTGGCGTGGCCTCGATGGAGCCCTGACCGCGGTCGGGGCCGGGCACGACGCGGTGTTGTCTCCGGACCCGATTCTCTACTTTGACAACCGTCAAGGTGATGGGGCCAACGAGCCGCCCGGGCGGGGGCGCGTCGTGTCGCTGCGGCAGGTTTATGATTTCGACCCCATGCCCGCGGGTATCGCGCCCGAGCGGCGCCAGCACGTCCTGGGCTTGCAGGCGAACATCTGGACCGAGCACATCCGAACCGAGAGCCGGGTCGCCTACATGACGTTCCCCCGGGCGGCCGCGGTCGCCGAAGTCGGCTGGTCGAGCGTCCAGCAGCACAATTGGGACGGTTTCGTGCGCCGTCTGCCCTCCGAGTTCGCCCGCTACAAGGCCGTTGGACTACGATACTCCGATGATGTGTTACGTCCGTCGGACAGCCACGAGTTGGGCCCGTTCGATCGCCACGCCAGCCAGGACCTGCGCACGTGCGCGGGCAAACTGGTCTTGTCGCTCGAGGACGATGCGCCCATTCGCGGTGAACGGGCCATCTTCCTCGTCGACATCATGAATCCCTGCTGGCTGTTGCCGTCCGCCGATCTTGCGCACGGGCCCACGCTGCAGGCCGCCGTTGGGCAGGTGGCGTTCAACTTTCAGATCGGCAAGGACCGGGAGTCCATTGCCTTGGCGCCGCCGCAAACGGCGGCCGGTGAGCTCGAGGTGTACTTGGACAGTTGTACGAAGGAGCGCATTGCCGTTCTGCCGCTGGCACCGGCGGCGGGCAACAACGCCGTCACGGAATTGCCCCCGGTGCGGTTGCCGCCGACGGCCGGTCGTCATGACCTTTGTTTTCGCTTCACCCAGCGAACGCTTGACCCGCTATGGGCGCTGGATTGGGTGCAACTCCGGGAGTAAATGCGCGGATGTCGAAACTGATCCTGGTTGCACCGCTGGCCGGTTGGAGCACCCCGCTCGAGGAGGCTCCTGACGCGGTCTTCGCCGGTCGTATGCTCGGCGATGGCCTCGCGATCGACCCGACCGGGCACACGTTGTATGCGCCATGTGATGGGGAGTTGGTCACGGTTCCCGCAACGAGACATGCGGTGACGCTGCGCACGACGCAGGGTGCGGAGATCCTCCTGCACGTCGGTATCGACACAGTCGGGCTCAATGGCGCGGGCTTTGAGCTGCACGTGCGGGAGGGGCAGCGCGTCCGGACCGGTGACCGGCTGTTGAGTTTCGACCTGGATCTGTTGGCGCGTCGTGCGACCAGCGTGTTGACGCCCATTCTGGTGGTCGAGGGGGGTGGGTTCACGGTCACTCGGCGAGCTCTTGATCGGGAGGTCAATGTGGGTGACTTCCTGATGGAGCTTTGTAAGCAGGCGATGGCTGTTGACGCGGTGGAGGAGGGTGGGCCTGCTGCTGTGCTCAGTCGCCGCGTAACGGTTGCGTTGGAGCATGGTATCCACGCTCGCCCCGCGGCGGTGTTGAGTAGCTTGCTGAAGCCTCTGGCTTCGCAAGTGACCTTGGTTGCTCATGGCCGGGAGGTTAGTGCGCACAGCACCGTTGCCCTCATGACGCTTGGCGTCAAGAAGGGCGATGAGGTGGAGATTCGTGCCACCGGCCCGGATGCCGTCGGCGCGATCGACGCCGTCGAATCGGCCCTGCGTACCGAGAAGAGTGCGGCCTCAGCGGCGACGTCGTCCCACGGTGATTCAACATCACACGGCGCCCCGAGCACGCGTGTCGGCACGGCGATGCCTGGCGCAGCGGCCGCCGCATCCGGCGCTGCCGCTGCCGCACGCACCATCCCGGCGGCTCCTTCTCTCCCGGTATCTGGCACGCTCCGCGGCGTGATCGCGAGTCGCGGGTTGGCGGTCGGCTACACCTTCCAATTGACGCGCCCTGAGATCTCCGTTCTGGAGGACGGGGCTGGCATTGCACACGAGACCGCCGAGTTTGATCGCGCGCGTACCCTCGTGAGAACTCGCCTCCAGGCGATCGCCGGCTCCGGTCCTGAAGCCACGCGAGAAATCATCGGCGCACACCTCGAGCTACTCGACGACCCAGAACTGGTTAGTCGAGCGAAAGCCGCCATCGCCAACGGCAAGAGCGCCGGCTTCGCCTGGCGTCAGGTTATCCGTACCACGGTCGACGCCCTACGCGCGCTCAACGACGCCAGAATGGCCGAACGCGTCGACGACCTACTCGATCTCGAGTCCCAAGTGCTCGGTGTCCTAAACGGCAACGGCGGCGTGCCCCTGGCGCGCGAATTGCCAGGAAAGACCATCCTGATCGCAAAGGATCTACTGCCGTCGCAACTCGTCGCCCTCGACTCGTCTCGTCTCGCTGGCATCTGTCTTGCCGCCGGTGGGCCTACGTCTCACGTTGCGATACTGGCCGCCGCAATGGGCATCCCCGTGCTGGTCGCGATGGGTCCCGAGCTCCTTGCGCTAGTCGATGGTACAGCCGTGGTGTTGGACGCAGAGAAAGGTCTGCTGCGCGTCGACCCCGACTGCAGTCAACTCGCGGTCGCCGAGAGCGAGCTCGACCGACGTCGCGAACGACGCGAAGCTGAGCAGGCAGCCGCGCAACGCGACTGCCGCACGGCCGACGGCACGCGCATCGAAGTGTTTGCCAACATCGGTTCGGTGACCGAAGCAGAAGCCGCCGTCCGCAACGGCGCGGAAGGTTGCGGACTGTTGCGAACCGAGTTTCTCTTTCTGGAGCGTCAGTCCCCTCCCGATGAAGCAGAGCAAACGACTCAGTACCAACGCATTGCGACGGCCCTTCAGGGCCGCCCGCTGACGCTCCGTACTCTCGACATCGGCGGCGACAAACCCATTCCGTATCTTCCGTTGCCGCACGAGGACAACCCCGCGCTGGGCCTGCGCGGTGTCCGCACGAGCCTATGGCGGCCCGATCTATTGCGTGCGCAATTGCGTGCAGTTCTCGCAATCAGACCGCCAGACCAGGCACGGGTCCTACTGCCGATGATCACTGACCCCGCGGAGATCCGCACCGTGCGCAACATGCTGGATGAAGAGCGCCGAGCGATCGGTCGTAGCGCTCCCATCGAACTGGGCGTGATGATCGAAACGCCTGCGGCTGCGGTGATGTCGGACCGCATAGCCGCGGAGGCCGACTTCCTTTCAATCGGAACGAACGACCTCACCCAATACACGCTGGCGATGGACCGCGGCCATCCCGAGCTCGCCGCAAGGTTAGATGCCCTCCATCCAGCAGTGTTGCGCCTCATCGCGCGGACGGCCGGTGCGGCAATCGCCCACGGTCGCCGAGTCGCCGTATGCGGCGGCCTGGCATCCGACCCCGCGGCGGCACCTATACTTATAGGTCTCGGCGTCCACGAGCTCTCGATAGTCCCTTCCGTTATTCCGCAGCTCAAGGCCCTCATCAGCGGTATTACGCTCGACACCTGCCGCGAACTGGCGCGGCAGTCTCTCGACCTCGAAACCGCGGAAGCCGTGCGCGCCCTCGCGCTCCGCGCACGCCCGACTTTGTTGGTGTCCTCATGAAAAAACTCCTGGCGAGTCTGCAAAAGATCGGCGGGGCGCTGATGCTGCCTATCGCCGTGCTCCCGATCGCGGGGTTGTTGCTGCGCCTAGGCCAGTCCGACCTGCTCAACTCCCCATCGATTGCAGCGGCGGGTGATGCGATCTTCGCCAACCTCGGGCTGCTCTTCGCCATCGGCGTCGCGGTCGGTCTCGCTCGTGAGAATCACGGGGCCGCCGGCCTCGCCAGTGTGGTCGGCTACCTGGTGACCACCAAGGGCGCTGAGGTCCTCATCAATGTACCGCCCGACGCCGTCGCAGGTTTCACCGGCCAGGCGCACGACCTGGCGGTTGCCGCATACAAGGCGCATGAGCTATCGAAGCTCAGCGTGCCCGCGGGCATCATCTGCGGTCTTACCGGCGGCGCTCTCTATAACCGCTTCGCCAACATCAACCTCCCGGCCTATCTGAGCTTCTTCGGCGGCCGCCGCTTCGTTCCTATTGCGGCGGGCTTCGCAGGGCTCGTGTTTGCCGCCAGCTTCGGTGCCGAGTGGCAGCACCTCGAATCGGGTATGGACGGACTCAGCCGCTCCGTGCTCCACGCCGGCTCATTCGGCCTGTTTGCCTACGGCGTGTTGAATCGTGTGCTCATCGTCACCGGCCTGCACCACATCATCAACAACATCGCCTGGTTCATTCTCGGCGACTACCACGGCGTCACAGGCGACCTGAAGCGCTTCTTTGCCGGCGATCCGACCGCGGGCGCCTTCATGTCGGGCTTCTTCCCGGTCATGATGTTCGGCCTTCCTGCCGCCTGCCTCGCGATGTATCGCACGGCGTTGCCGGAGCGCCGCAAGTCAGTAGGGGGCCTGTTGGTGTCAATCGCACTGACGTCGCTGCTCACCGGCGTAACCGAGCCCATCGAGTTCTCGTTCATGTTCCTGGCGCCATTCCTGTACGTGATCCACGCCCTGCTGACAGGGTTGTCGTTCATCATCATGAATGCACTCGGTGTGCGCCTCGGATTCGGGTTCTCTGCGGGATTGTTCGACTACGTCCTGAATTTCAGCAAGGCGACCCGTCCGTGGTTGTTGTTTCCGGTGGGCGCGCTGTACTTCCTTCTTTACTATGGCTTGTTCCGCTACGCGATCGTGAAGCTCAATCTGAAAACGCCGGGCCGGGATACGAGCGAAGCGACGACCGCCGCGCAGACCGCCGTTCCGGCCGGTGCTGGCGAGCGTGCCGTAGCCTACATAACTGCTCTGGGCGGACCGGAGAACATCACGACCGTGGACGCTTGTACGACGCGCTTGCGCCTGGTGATCGGGAAACAGGATGCTGTCAATACAGACGCCCTGAAAGCTCTCGGGGCCCGCGGCGTCGTGCGTCCTTCGGCCACAGCACTACAAGTCGTAATCGGCGCGAACGCAGACCAGATCGCAGGCGAAATCCGCGACGCTTTGCGATCGGGCGTCAGCCGACTCGGCAGCCCTGCATCGACTGCCGGCCCGTCGCCAAGCGCCAATGCTGCGCTAACCGCCAAAGCGCGTCCGAGCGGGCAGGCCGCGAGCGTCGCCCCCCCTGGCATCGCTGCGCCGGCGCAGTCCCAAACTCCCTCCGATCCCACCAAACTGAACGGCGTTTTGGCCGCATTAGGCGGCCGCGGGAACGTCCGCAGTATCGATGTGGCGGCGAGTCGCTTGCGCGTCGGTGTTGTCGAGGCTGCCGTCATAGATGCAACAGCATTACGCGCCCTGGGACTGCGTGGAGTCACAGTCCCGTCTTCAGACTGTGTGCACTTGATCGTAGGACCTGCGGCAGACGTCACATCTCGAGCGTTGAAACAGCTGCTCGCCTGAGCCTCCCTGCAGAAAATCTTCAGTTAAATCCACGCGTTTGCCGTTAGTGACATAACACTGGCGGCAAATCGCGACGCTGTGGTGCGTTGACACCGGCGCGCTTGTACAGCACCCTGAAACCCATGCTCTCACGCGGCATTCGACCGCTGCAGAACTCACAGCCCCAACGGGGAAGGGGCGACGTGTAGTTTTTCACACACACGGGTCACATAGCGAGCATTCACATGTCAATGACGAGTCTCTTGGCGTTCACTCCCTGGCCGCCGCTATCGGCGCTCATCTTGCTGGTGTTACTGGTCACGGCTTTGTACCTGGCCAGGGGCACGGCTCATCAAGCCATTCACGCTCTGGCGATGGCCCTGTCGCGTGGCTTCCGCCTCGCGTCGCATGCTGTCGCTTGCGCGGAGAAGCGTCTTGCCGCGCGTAATCGCGACGTGTTGCTCGCCGCGGGAAGAGAAGCGAAGGAGCGTATCGTGGAGCGCGAGTTTGTTCGCGTGGGCGATACCGTTCGCAAGGATCTCGCCAACTATCCTGACATGCACAGGAGGTTGAGCGAGGCGATCATCCGTATAGAGGAGGATCAGCAAAAGGCGGTGGAAGTGCCGCCGGAAGCGCCGGGTTGGGCACAGGCCGTGAAGGTCGTGGCCAACCTCGATGCAAAAAGCGCTGGTGGTGCGGACATTCTTTCCGGCATCCACAAATCCATGGTGAAGGCCCACGAGGAGGCCATGGATGACTATCGCAAGGCGAGCTCTGAACGCCATTCGCTCTTGCGCAAGATGATGCCCGACTGGCGCAAGATTCAGGATACGCTCGAGCGCGTCAACAAGAGCGTCACGAGCGTTCTGGAGCGCTCGGTCGCCATCGATCGTCACATGGATGAGTATGACGCCATAGTGCGCGGCGAGGATCGTGCCGCTACCGTGTTGGCTTCGTCTTCCGTGGTCTATTTCTTCGTCGCAGCGTTGGTCCTGGCCGTTGCCACGGCCGGCGCTGCTATCAACTTCACCCTGATCGCCCGGCCGATGGCGGAGATGGTCGGCGGCACGAGTTTCATCGGTGCCTTCCGTACCGCTGACATCGCCGCTCTCGTGATCATCATGGTGGAAATCTCGATGGGCCTGTTCCTCATGGAGTCATTGCGCATCACGCGACTCTTCCCGGTCATCGGTGCGTTGTCCGACAAGATGCGGGTGCGGATGATTTTCATCACCTTCGCGATCCTGCTCATGATGGCGAGCATCGAAGCGGGCCTCGCGTACATGCGCGAAGTGCTCCTGCAGGACGAGCTTGCGACCAACTCCCTGTTGCGCGGTGATACGACGTCGGCCTTGGTGAATCAACACCTGTGGATCACCACGGCGGCCCAGATGGGCATGGGCTTCATCCTGCCGTTTGCGTTGGTCTTCGTGGCCATTCCCCTGGAGACTTTCGTTCACTCGCTGCGCACCGTGATGGGACTGGTCGCGATCGGCGTTCTGCGTTTGTTTGCTTTGCTGCTGCGGATACTCGGCAATGGCGCACGGCATCTTGGCACCCTGATGCAGCAGGTCTACGACCTGTTGTTGTTCGTGCCGCTGTGGATCGAGACGCGCATGGCGATGGCCGCCGCGGAGGAGGCCGCGGAGGATGCGGCCGAAATGCGTTCGCACGCTACACCGGAAACTTGGCAGGAGGCGCAATCATGAGGCGAATGTTGTCAGTCACCGGGATCCCGCCCACGCCGTTGGGATCCCGTGCTCGAACTGCGCTGCTGCTCACGGCAGCGCTGTTCCTCGGCTCGTGCTCGACTGCATCCGTTCCGCGTAACACCGGTGTCTACCTGCTCATAGACACCTCGGGAACCTACAACAAACAGGTCACCAAGGCGGAACAAATCATTCTGTTCGCGCTGTCGCGGCTGCAGCCGGCGGATTCGATTGCGGTAGCACGCATTGACACCGGTAGCTTCTCGGAGAAGAACATCATTGCCAAGGCGACGTTCGATGAGCGGCCGACCACGGCCAATCAGCAGAAGCGGGCCTTCGCGAGTCGGGTCGAGAAATTCATCGACGAGTCGAATCCCGCGCCCTACACGGACATCACGGGAGGGCTGTTGCAGGCGATCGAGTTCCTCAAGGAGAAGGACCCCGGGCGCAAGGAAATCCTGATCTTTTCCGACATGAAAGAGGAGCTGGCCAAGGGTTACGTGCGCGACAATCTGCCGCTCGATTTCAAGGGATTTGACGTCGTGGCACTGAATGTCACCAAGCTGCGTTCCGACAATTTCGATCCGCGCGAGTACCTCTCGCGCCTGGATTCCTGGCGCGTCAAAGTAGAGAAGGGCGGTGGCCATTGGCGGGTGATCAACGACCTCGACCGACTCGATGGTCTGCTGTGACGGAGTCCTACAAATTGTTTGCAGTAGACGGACTTCGCACAAAATTCCGTAATGGCCGGCAAGCCTTAGCGCCTTTTTCGGATCAAAACAAGTCATTCGTCTTACACAGTCGTTGCATTACTGTGGGCGCCCGTTAGACTTCGGAATCACGCGCGGTCCTCGGGGGTCCCTAAGGCGCAAGGGCGGCGCGCGGCGGGTGCGGATTCAAGGAAATTCCGCTTGCCATGACCTGATCTTCCGTCATCCGCGAAGTATCCAACTCGCGCGGCTGGCGGAAAGCTGTATTGGACACGGCCAGGCGACTCGCGAACTGGCGCGTTCATAGAGCCATTCGGGCGAGCGCCGGGGAGATGGCAATTGAACAGACGCGACATGCGCGCTCCGGAACGTTCGAAATCTTGATGAGCGCGTCCTACTTTCTATCCCCGCACGTCCACCTCTGCGTCGCCGGCAAGCAGGTTGTGCTCCTCGATCTCGAGCGAGATAAATACCTGTCGATGGCCCATGCGCATCCGATTGGACGCTGGGTGAGAGGCTGGCCCACGCCTGCGGTGGATCTCACTGCACCAGGCGAGGGTGCATCGGACGCCGAAAATCCGCTGCTCGCGAAGATGATCGCGCAAGGGCTGCTCGTGAAGGATGCCTCCGTCGGTAAAGAGGCGTCACCCGCTGTTGCTGAGTCTCCCAAGTACGCCATGGTCGAGTACGACCTCAACTCGCGGCCACGCACCACGTTGGCGCAATTCTGGCGTGTATGTATTGCGTATACCGCCGCTAAATGGTCCTTGAAGCGGCGTCCCATCAAGGAGGTTGTGCAGGCGGCTCGTCTGCGGAAAGAGCGCGGGTCAACCTCGACGCTGGATGCAGCTGTCGTGCGCCCACTTGTAACGTCATTTGTACATTTGCGTCCGTTGCTCTACACCGCCAAGGACGCCTGCCTGCTCGATTCGTTTGCGCTCGTCAATTTCCTCGCGGGGTACGGTGTGTTTCCGGAATGGGTATTCGGCGTCAAAACCGACCCGTTCTATGCCCATTGCTGGGTCCAGCAGGGCGACTTCGTGCTCAACGACACTCCCGACTATGTCAGGGGGTTCTCTCCCATTCTGGTCGTTTAACGAACGTAAAAGAGAAAGGTCTTGTTCCGCTATCTGGCACTTCTATGGCACGATGATGATGCCGCAGCACGGGAGACCGCACGACGTCTCATCGAGTTGCACTCGTCAGCATCGCCTGAGTGGCAGGTGGCCCTCAGAAAAAAGGGACTTTTCGTGGGGTACGCCGGCAGCAGAGTCGGATCCAGCGAGCCCTATTGCCTGGAAGGCGGCAGGGGCGTCGTATTGGGCAAGCTTTTTGAGCGTCCGAGCAACAGCGCTTCGGTCGCTGCCCCCCTTTCTCTGGACGACTCGCGCACGCGCCCGATTCTCGAGTCCCACGGCCGCCACCTGGTGGAGTCCTATTGGGGGCGCTACGTAGCCTTCCTTCACGACGATGCCTCGGGGACCAGCTGGGTCCTGCGCGATCCCTCCGCGGGTCTGCCGTGCATCACGGTCCGCTTCGGCGGCGTGCGCTTGTTTTTCTCGGCGATGAGCGTGATCCAGCACCTGCGGCTGGGCTCGTTCGACCTCAATTGGGGCTATCTCGCCGCATCGATCTGCATGATGAAGGGCCCGACACACGCGACCGGGTTGCGCGAGGTGTCCCAGGTCCTGGGCGGGGAGTGCGTGGAGCTTCGCGATGACCATGCGCGCAGCACCTTCTATTGGGACCCGCTCAAAGTCGCCAGCACAAACATCATCGAGAACCCGCTCGAAGCCACCCACGCCATGCGCGGCTGCGTCATGGATGCAGTTCGGGCGTGGGCGGGTTGCTATAGCCGTATCACTCTGTCCCTTTCCGGGGGTCTCGACTCGTCGATCGTCTACGCGACTCTGCGTGACACCCCCGCGAAGTCGAAGCTCACCTGCTTCCACTACTACCCGATCGGTACGGACATCGACGAGCGCCACTACGCCCGCCTCGTCGCCCGATCTGGCGGTAGCGACCTGCTCGAGCGCCCCCGCGATTCGGCCTTGAGCCTGCGACCGCTACTGGACTGCGAGGCGTCCCACGAGCCGTCGAATTACTTGTACTACCTTGAGAACAGCCGTCCGGATGCGGAGATTGCTGCGTCGCATCAGGCGACGGCGGCGTTCACGGGATGGGGTGGGGACCAACTTTTCTACCAGAACCATGCGTTTCTGGCGGCGGGCGACTTCCTGCACTACCGGGGACTTCGGCCGCAGTTCCTGCGGATTGCCTTCGATTCGGCACAAATGGACCGCATTTCCGTATGGCAGGTCTTACGCGAGGCGCTTGCCGAACGGGTGCAGCAGCGGCGTTGGAGCATCCGGGACGCCATGTCAGAGCACTTGCCGCTCCTCAGGCGGGAAATCGTCGACGAGGTCTATAGCAGCCAGGCTTATGTTCACCCGCTGCTGACCGACCCGCGCGGCACACCGAGCGGAAAGCTCTGGCATGCCCTGCAAGTGATGGCGCCTTGGGAGTTCTACGACCCGTTCGGCCTGCCTGAGGATCCGGAGCGGGTTTCGCCGCTGTATTCGCAGCCGGTACTTGAGCTCTGTCTGCGCATCCCCGTGCACACACTCACTTATGGAGGCTGGGATCGCGCGATCGCGCGTCGCGCGTTCTATACGGAGCTGCCGCGCGAGGTAGCCAACCGCCGGAATAAGGGCGGAATCGAGCGCCATGTGCGCAATATTTTCGAGCACAACATAGGTTTCATGCGCGAGTTGCTGCTCGACGGCGCACTGGTGCAGGAGGGAATCGTCGACCGTAAGAAACTGACCTTGGCGCTCTCGGGCAAGGCGAGCAAGATTCGCCCGGGTCTCGCCGAGCTGCTGGAATGCATGGGAACGGAAGCGTGGTTGCGCCACTGGCGCAATCAAGGCTGGCGTGCCGCCGCCTGAGCACTGCAAGGCCATGGACGCGATGATGTGGCGCAGCGCGAGAAGGACCTCCCCGGTGGTGGTTGGTTTGACGCAGCTCTCGTTCGTGCATTTGCACACGTGGCAGACTCGCCAGGGTGGCAGGGATTATCCACAGCGGGATTGGGACTGACCGGCGTATGGAAACCACGAGGTTGCCAGGACTGTTGCGCGGTTGTGTTTTGGGCCTCCTGCTGCTCGCCGCGCTGTTGCGGGCGCCGGCCTCCTGGGCCGACACCGGGGTCGAATTCGATCTCCACCCCGACGAATTTCCCAAGGCGATCCTCGAGTTCTATCACCAGTCAAAGGTGGAGGTGTTATTCCTCTCCAACGACAGCCTCCACAAGATCCGCACGCAGCCCGTCGTCGGCACGTTCGAGCCGCGTGACGCGCTCGAGCGCATGTTGCGCGGCACCGGCCTGACTTTCGAGTTCGACACCGAGCACTCGGTGATCATCAAACAACC